>Ga0187871_10001226_pt1 | contig 22652 bp, 20 predicted proteins | sample June2016WEW_16_1_FD_132988 | JGI IMG/M metagenome (GOLD analysis project Ga0187871, IMG submission 132988) | Peatland microbial communities from SPRUCE experiment site at the Marcell Experimental Forest, Minnesota, USA - June2016WEW_16_10 | ecosystem: Environmental > Terrestrial > Soil >...
TGCGGAGCAGGGTCGAGGCAAACGCCGATAGCGATTCCAAGTCGCGGCAAATCGTCTCCGCGATCCGTGTGGAGACCTCGGGAGCGCGCGTTCAGGCCACGGGGCCTTCCAGCGGAGATCATCAGGGCTGGAGCGTCAGCTATGAGATTTTTGTGCCGGCCAACACCGATCTGACGCTGCACACAGATAATGGCGGGATCAGCATTTCGGGCACTATCGGCCACACCCAATTTGAGGCGCTCAACGGCGGCGTCACGCTGAAGCATCTCGCGGGATCGGTCGCGGGTCACACGACCAATGGCGGGCTGCGCCTGGAACTGGCGGACGATCATTGGGAGGGCGATCGCTGCGACGTATCCACGACCAATGGTGGTGTAAGCATACTAATCCCCGCCAATTATTCGGCGCATCTCGAAACCGGGACGGTGAATGGTGGCGTGAAGATCGACTTTCCGGTGACCGTGCAGGGCGAGATCAGCCGCCAGATCGCGGTGGATCTGGGTGCGGGCGGCCGACTGGTGCGGGCCACCACCACCAACGGCGGCGTACAGGTCGAACGCATGTAGCAGCGGGATCTAGCGGTCGAAATAGCCGATCAAAAAACGTCCGGGTATCGACGCGGGCATTCGCGTCTGTCGATCGCCTCAATAATCGGTGATCGGTCTCAAGCCGGCTCAGTACGCGCCAGCGAAAGCAGCCCGGGGCAGGTAACCCTTTTTCGCCCCACGCCGTACGATTCGAAATCGCTGGGCCCGTGAGTCCGGTTGAGTGCCGGTTACGCCTCATGCCCCGAAAAAGAGAATCCATCGAGTTGGTATCGAGCGATAACCTTCGGATGCCGGCCGCGCCACCGCCCTGGGTGCCAACCCAGTGGTTCGCCGAAAAAGGCCGGCAGAGATTTTACGCCCGGGGCTCGCTCCGCAATCTCAGCGCTACAGGGGCGGCAAGTCCGTCGGAGCCCGCCCTACTCCCAGCGAAATACCTTCGCTGAGAGTGCCGTGCAAACCGCAAATACGATCAAGAGAGCCGCGACATCGCCAATGTGGGCCGACCACGCCTCGCCTTTCCAGATCCCCTGGAGCAGGGAGACCGCGTAGGTTAGCGGCAGCACGCGCGCCACGACGTGCAGCGCGGGCGGCAACGATTCCAGCGGCGCGAACAGCCCGCATAGAGCCAGCATGGGATACAGAATAGCCGCTCCGACCGGTTGCGCAAAGCGTGCCGTTGGCACGATGCTCGCAATCAGAAAACCGATCGACAGGATGCTCCACGTGCTGATCAGCAGGGCCACCGCAAAGCCGAAAATGGGAGCGTCAACACGAACCGGGTAGTAGCGCTTGCCTGCCAGCACCATCAAAGCCATGGCGACCAACGTCAGCGCCAGTTTGACCAGCACGTGAGCGGTGAGGATCGTGTGTGGCCGGAGCGGTGTGGCACGGAGCCGTCTGAGAATACCGCCTTCACGATAAATCGAAATCACCGTAACCAGCGACAACACGCCACTGAGTGCGATCAGCACAGCCACTAAGACTGGCAGTCCGACGCGTATGAACCCGGCGGCAGCCATTGCGCCCGGCATACGGCCGCCTCCCAGCATTCGGCCCACCACCAAGAACACCAGAACGGGAAGAACAATCGAGCCGAAGGCTCCGAGCGGCTCGCGCAAGAAGATCTTGATTTCCAGCCAGGTTAGCTTCCAGAGTCCGCGGAACATAGTATGTCTCTTCTTGGCTTCCTAATCGCGAATCGAATGGCCGGTGAGCTTCAGAAAGACGTCTTCCAAGCTGGGCAGCACGGTGCGAAAATCGGTGACCCTGATGCGGTGCTCCGACAGACACTGGATCACCTCGGTCACGAATCCATCGCCCAGCCCTTGAATCGTGAATTGGGAGTCTCTCCGCGTCACGATCTGCACTGAAGGTATTGTACGTAGCCGTTCTTCGACGAGCGCGCCGTCCGCGGCCAACAAGACGGTTCGCGTGGGGCAATGCCGTCGCACCAATTCCTCCGGGCTGCCGATGTCAATAATCTTTCCGTGCTCGATGATCGCCACCCGATCGCAAAGCCGCTCGGCTTCCTCCATTAGATGCGTGGTCATGAAGACCGTTTTGCCGTGGTCGCGGATGCCCCGCACGAGTTCCCAGATTACCCGCCGCGACTGCGGGTCGAGCCCGGTGGTCAGCTCATCCAAAAACACGATCTCCGGGTCGTTGATAAGCGCCAGGGCGATGAACAAGCGCTGCTTCTGCCCACCGGAGAGCGTCATAAACCATGCGCTCCGCTTGTTGGCGAGTCCGAGCTGATCGAGAAGCCGATCGCCGTTCACCGTATTTTTGTACAGCGACGCCCAGAGATCCACCGCCTCCCAAACCTTGATTCTCTTCTGGAGTTGCGCTTGTTGGAGTTGCACGCCAATCCTGTTCTGTAACCGATACACGTCGCGGAACGGATCCATTCCCAGGATCGAAATGGCGCCGCAGTCCGGCCGGCGCACTCCTTCGACGCACTCCATAGTCGTAGTCTTCCCCGCGCCGTTGGGTCCGATCAAGCCGAAGATCTCGCCCTGGTTGACTTCAAACGAAACTTCGGAGACGGCCACTGTCGCCCCGTAGGTCTTGCGGATGCCCAGAACCTGGATGACCGCATGAGGAGCCCGTGTGGCGTCCATTGTTTGCATGCCGGCCATTCTTACGCGGTCACCTGTGGCGCACCCCAATTAAGTCTAGCTAATCGCAGCGGCTCCGGTCAGGGAGGCCATCCGGCGTGTCCAGGCAGGCTGCTGGGACGAAGGGCTGATTCAGGTGCCGAAGGAAAGCGCCGCTCTACTCCTCCCGAAGGACCTGCATCGGCTCGACCCTTGCCGCTCGCAGGGCCGGCAGCAGCGACGCGGCGATCGATACCGCGATCACCAGCGCAATGACTCCGGTCATGGTGATGGCATCCCAGGGCGATACGCCAAACAGCATTCCGGCGAGGAGTTTGGTGAATGCCGCGGCCAGCGCGAGCCCTGCCACACAGCCAAGCAACGACACGCGCATTCCCTGGGCCACGAATTGGCGCACGATCTGCCCGCGCTGCGCTCCCAGCGCCAGCCGCAGCCCGACCTCACGCTGCCGCAGGTTGACCAGATAGCTTAGCGTGCCATACAGCCCGACACATGCGAGCGAAATCGCGGTCAGCGCAAAGAACGCCAACAGCACGGTGCGCAGACGGTTCTCCGCGAATGCGTCGGACAGGTGCGCCGTAAGCGGCGAGAGGTCGTACACCGAGCGGGCCGGCTCGGTAGCGTGCAGTTTCTGTCGAACGCTTTGGGCCAGCGCCATCGGATCGCCATGGGTGCGCGCCAGGAAGTACAAGCCGGGTTGCATGATGAGGCCGCAATAATAAATGGTCGGCACAGGCTCGTGATCGAGCCCGCGCTCACGCGCATCGCCGACGATGCCGCGCACCACGGCATTGGGGAAGTATAGGCTGCTGGGCTGCCCCAGGTGTTTGCCGATTACGCCCGCGCCGCCGAGATAGGTAGCGGCGAACGAGTGGTTCACCATCATTCCGGGAGTGTTGGACTCTTCCGGGCACATCTCTCCAGCCAGGAGTGGAATGCGCATGGTCTTGAATATTCCGGCGCTGCCGATGCGCGATTCGGCGACGATCTTGGGTTCGGTTTCCGCGCGCCCTTCGGCCAGCTTCAATTCCACCTGGAACGTGCCGGGCACGCCGGGAAGCAGGAAGGTGGCGGCCGACGATTCCACCCCCGGTACTGCCGCTACAGCTTCCAGGATGCGCTTCACAGTTTGCCCGGCCGCGTTTGCATTGCCGGTTTCTCCCCATGAGGCACCGATCTTGAAGGTCAGGATGCGATCTGGATCGAACCCGCCGGCCACCCGGCTCAAGGCCTGGAAACTGCGCAGCAGCAATCCCGCCCCGGCGAGCAGCGTGACGGCCAGCGCCACTTGCACGCCGACCAGCACGAACTGCGCCGGACGCCGGGCGGACACCTGTGCGCGTCCCGCGGAGGCCAGAGTCCCCGCCAGGCTGCGGCGTGTGCCGAGAATCGCCGGCACGATTCCGCACGCCAGCGTGGCGAAGATCGCGCAGATCAACGAATATACGACGATGCGCCAGTCGAGCCCGATTTCGTCCACACGGGGCAAGTCCTTGGCGAGGACGCGGAAGATGCGTGCCGCGGCGGCAGCCAAGCCGAGCCCCCCAACCGCGCCGGCCAGCGCCAGAAGGAAAACCTCGGTCAGCAACTGCGCCGCCACGGAAGCGCGCGATGCTCCCAGGCTGAAGCGCACGGCGATCTCATGTTGACGGCCGGCGGCGCGGGAGAGCAACAGCGCCGCGATGTTGGTACATGCGATCAGCAACAGCAGCGTCACCGACCCGAACACCACCCAAAGCGACTCGCGCACCCCGCCGATGGTCTGTTCTTTCAGCGGCTCGATGCCGGTACGGATCTCGGCATCGGGCTTGGGGAATTGGCGGGCGAGATCCGCCTGCACGATGGCCAGGTCCGCGCGCGCCTGCGCCAGGGTGACGCCAGCCTTGAGGCGGCCGATGCCGGTGAACCAGGTCAGATCGCGGTTGCGGGCAAAAGGAAAATCGGGCGGGCTCACCGACCAGACGTCGATGTTCCGCTGCACGAAGTCGATGGACGGCGGCATCACTCCGATAATCGCGTAGGACGATTGCCCCAGGCGCAGCATCTTGCCGACGACGTCTGGATTCGCGCCGAAGCGGCGGCGCCAGAAGGAGTCGCCGATGAGGACGGCGTTGGGGCCGCCGAAATGTTCTTCCGCGGGGTTGAAGTCACGGCCGAGTTGCGGGGCCACGCCCCAAACCTGCAGGAACCCGGGCGCCACTTCGGCGTGCGTCACCTTCTCCGGCAGGGGGCCGGACAATTCGGAATCGTCTTGTGTGTAGTAGCCGCTAATGGCCTGGAAGGTGTGATTCATGCGGCTCCAGTCCTGCAGCCGCCGTGGCGCAATCTGCGGCTGCGGCGTCTTCGCCTGGATCTGGGCGACGCCGACGATGCGGTCGCCATTGGGGAACGGCAGGGGCCGCAACAGCACCGAATTGATGGCTGAGAAGACCGCGCTGTTGGCGCCGATGCCTAACGCCAGGGTCAGCACCACGGTGATGGAAAAAGCCGGCGACTTGGCCAGCGCCCGCAGCGACAGCCGCACATTGCGCAGCATCGCATCCATTCCTTCGGCGATATCCATGTCTCTGGTCCTTTCCACCTGCGCGGTGTAATTGCCGAACTGCTGGCCCGCGAGCCGGGCGGCGGCTTCGGCGCTCATGCCGGCTTCCCGCAGTTCGTCCATGCGCTCGGTCACGTGGAGGCGTAGTTCCCGCTCCAGGTCGCGGTCGAGGCGCCCCGGCCGGATCGCGTTGCGCAGCCGGCCGATCCACTTACGCATAGGACAAAACCTTGCCTACGCCGGACGTCAGCCTTTCCCAGCTTTCCTGTTCCTGGGCGAGTTGCTTGCGGCCCAGCGGCGTCAGCGAATAGAAGCGCGCGTCGCGATTCTTTTCGGTCAAGCCCCATTCGGCCCGTATCCAGCCCGCTTGCTCCATGCGATGCAGGGCCGGGTAGAGGGAGCCCTCCTCCACGCGCAGCAATTGATCGGAGACGGCGTGGATATGGGCGGTGACGGCATAGCCGTGCATGCGTTTCTGTCCCGCCAGCGTTTTTAGAATCAGTAGCGCCAGCGTTCCTTGCAGGATGTCGTTCTTCTTTGTTCCCATGCTTGATGCCTATCTAGCTATGCCTAAGTAGCTAGGTACGATTCTAAGCATTGGACGATCGGGCTGTCAATTGGTTAGGCGGGATTTCGATTCGCCGCGGGCAGGGCCCTCGATGAGGCCGGGCGGGCGCCGAGGCGGCTCACCGGCTGGAGTTTGATTCAGTCCGGAATCGCCCGGGCATCGTGGCCGGGTGTAGTGCCTGCACGGGCGTCGGGCGAATGGACCGGGCGGGACGCGAATGGCGTCGTGTTCATCCTCAACTACTCTGCCGTTTTTTCGGTACTGTCCTTGGAGCCGGTGAACTTCGAACGAACCGCCCGGGCGAACTTGGAAAATGGGCCGCGGCCGGTGTCCGGGCGGCTAGCTTCACGAGCGGCCTCGATCTGCTCATGCGTCCTCACGTCGGGCTGCGATGTCTTCGAGTGCAGCTTGGCTCTGGCAACTTGCCGCTTGTGCCGCTTGGCGAGTCTCTTGTCCATAGTTCAACAGTACAACATCCTGGGGGACCGGTACGGCGTAGCGCCGGGATGGGATCCTCTCGCGCAATCGCGGCGTCCCCGTCGCCGGAACTCAATGGCGTTTGGCGCAGCCGGGGCTTTAGTCCGGAACTCAGGCTGGCAGGCGCACGAGGTTACAAGCACGACCAGCGCAGCAACCTCGCCGTCCAGCCAGGCGCTTCCGGATGGCCGCTCTCCTTCTGCGCCATGTGCCCCTACCGCGCGTTGAACTGCGAGTTGGGCTTCAGGTGCGGCAACAGTGAGATACGTCGAGTGTCGTTGGCTGACAGGCCAGGAATCCAGGTCTGGTATTTCCCGCCAATGAAGAGAATCCACGTCCCAAGCCAAATGACGATCTCAGGGCCTCGGCCAATGAAGGCGTGCTTCACGTCGTCGTCCGCGATGCTGGCGAATGCTGGTGGAGGGGGAGGTTCCACAACCTTACGATTCTACGGGAACAGGCCAGGCAGCCGAAACTCCACTGAGCCCTGGCGATGCTAGCTAGAGTATTAGAAACGGGGATGGAGGTTGCTAATGAAGTTTTGTTATATGGTGGCAATACTAGCGGCCATCCTGCCGGTCCATGCACAGGAGCCCAGGGAAGCAAGCCCGGAATCCGGCGGCGCGGCGGCTCCGTCTGCGTCTTCGGACGAAACTTTCGATCTGGCGGATGCGCACGCAGGTGAGTTTCGCGTGGAAGTCCGCGGCCTCTTCGATCGCGGAGCGTATTCCGAGGTTGATGCGCTGGCAGTCCAGGCACGCAGCCAGAAACTGCGCTTCCGGGGCGGCGCCTGGAAGCTGAATACGCTTTACCGCACGCTCGGAACCCCCGGAGCGCTCACCTCTACCGATGCCGAATGGCGGTCGCGCATGACCAAGCTGGAAGACTGGATCAAGGCCAGCCCGGCCTCGCCGACCCCGCGCGTGGCTCTAGCGCATGCTTACGTTCGTTTCGCCTGGAAAGCGCGCGGCAACGGCGAGGCGAATACGGTGACGAAAGAAGGGTGGACCCTTTTCTTCCAGCGAATCCAATCGGCGCGCACGGTCCTGGACGATGCCGCCGCGGCGGGCGCGCGCGATCCGCAATGGTATCGCGAGATGCAGACCGTTGCACTGGCCCAGGGGTGGGACCGGGGACAGGTGGATGCGCTCGCCAAAGAGGCGTTGGACAATGAGCCCGACTATTTCTACTTTGGTGTGGCGCAGGCCAATTATCTGCTGCCCAAGTGGTACGGCAAGCCGGGAGAAGCCGAGCAATACGCGCAGCAGGTTTCCGACCAGGCAGGCGGCGCGGAAGGCGATGCCGAATATTTCCAGATCGCCGCTGAAATCAATTGCTGCCGCCGTACGCAAGCGCCGGCGCTCTCATGGGCGCGCGTGCAAAAAGGATTTACGGCGCTGAGCCAGCTTTACGGCGCGACCAACCATCAACGCAATGTGATGGCTTACCTGGCCTTACGCGCGGGCGATACGGAAACGGCGCAGCAGCTATTCGGACGTATCGGCAACAATTGGGATGAGAGCGTGTGGCGAAGCAAGGCGCTGTTCGATGCCAGCCGGACGGGCCAACCGGTGGGGGGCGTGAAGCCGCTGCGCGTGGACAGCCCGGGGACCGGGACATCGTCCGCCAACGACTAGGCTGATCCGGTGAATGAGGCGCGGCGATGTCACCGCGCCCCCCCTAGAGCTATACGCAGAGCTAGGGCTCCGCAACCAGCGCCGGAATAATCAGGTTTGCTTGAGGCGATCCTACGCCGGTTACGTAGTCGTATCCGGTACCGGCAGTGCAAAGGGCGCCGCAAGTCCCGTTGCTACCGCTGGTAATGTCGTGAAAATCGGTTTCGGCATGGCCATACAGGTATTGCTGCGGCTTGGTCAGGTTCGCTTTGCCGTCCGCCACGCGCATGGAATTTGCGATGGCAAACAGCGCCGCCCACTGCGGCGATCCCATACTGGTTCCCCCAACCTGCACCCAGCCCCCGTCGCCGCTGTCGTAAATCGGAACTCCCGTGCTGGGATTGGCATCGTAAGCCACATCGGGAACCCCGCGCTTACCGCTCGACTGCACGCCGTTCTGGTACGCCGGCTCGGGTTCGTAGGCGCTCTGGCCGCCGCTGCTGCCGCCGAGCAATTCGCAACTGAGCGCGCTTTTGCAACTCCAGGCCGTTTCGCTCTCCCACACGCCGTTCGAGTCCAGATTTAACGTGGTTCCACCGACCGCTACCACATAGGGCGAGGCCGAGGGATAAAACACGCCATGTCCGCTGTCGCCGGAGGACGCCACGAACACCACGTGCTGGGTTTTGAAGCGCCCGTCGGCGGTGGTTTCGGTGCTGAACTCGTCGATGCCGAAGCTCATGGAAACCACCGTGGCGCCATTCGAGACGGCCACACCCACGGCGCTAAGCAATTGCGATGTGCCTTGTCCCGCCGCCTCTACGGCCATAATCTTAGCCTGCGGAGCGATCGCGTGCGCCCATTCCACGTCCAGCGACTCTTCGAGCGCCCAATCCTTGTTGGAGCCTGGCTTGGTGCCCGTGGCATAGATCTTGGTGAAACAGCCGTTCGCCGTGGTGCAGTCCGGCAGGCTGAACTGCGTGTCGAACACGCCCAGGTCAGCCTCGAGGTTCGCGTCGTCGAAAGCTTCGATTAAAGCGATAGTCTGCCCCGCTCCCTGGTTGGCGACCAGGTTAAAACCGTATGCCGTGATCATTTGCGCGGGGGTGTACCCGGTGGGACCGGACGCAGCCGGCCGCGGACCGCTAATGACACGAATCGGGGGCCGGGCGATTCCCGGAAACTGTTCCTCGTCCTGCGCGAACATGGGTGCCGATACAGCCAGCAGTGCCGCAAGTCCCAAGCATGAATATCCCAATACGTTTTTCATCTGTTAAATGTCCCTCCTCGCCTCTGCCGGTATGTGGGCAGGGGCAGATCGCCACAGCATAACACTTTGCAAAACGGGGCACGACGCGCGGGCCGCGCCATTCTGGGGATTCCGTCTTGTTTGTCACGCCGGCGCACATCGATCCCGCCCGACGCGGCGTTGCGCGCGGCCTGCACTCCCGGCCATAGTAACGATTGTGAAGATTCGTAAGAGTGCGTTCTTTAGAATCGCGGCTGCCAGCCTCATGCTGGTCGCCGCATACTCGGCACTGCTGTGCTTTCCCGAGCCATTTTTCGCATTTTCGCTGCGCGCCGATCATCTGATTCTCCACTCCGACCAGCCGTTAGCCGGACCAGCCGCCCAGCACGTCTTGAAACTCGCCCAAGCGAAGTTGGCGGCCTCGCCACTCTATTCCAGCCGCCAGGATCGTCACGTCTTCATTTGCAACGCACGCTGGCGGCAGATGCTGTTCTTCAATAAGGACTACGGCGTGGGCGCTGTGGCGCCCTACCCCGTGACGGCCAACGTCTTTCTACGTGATGCAAGGGTCGCGGACGACCGCCTGCTCTCGCCTCGCGGAACGCCCGTTCCAGGAGACCGGACTCTAGATTATTTCATCGCGCATGAAATCACGCATCAGCTCACAGGTCGTGAGATCGGGCCCCTCCGCTATTTCCGATTGCCACAATGGGTGCGCGAGGGATACGCCGACTACGTCGGAAAGGGCGGCTCATTCAAATACGAAGAGGCCCGGCGTGCTTATCTGGCCGGGGTGCCGGAGATGGATTGGAACAAATCCGGCCTGTACTGGCGCTTCAATTTGGAGGTGGCCTACCTCTTGGATCGTCGCCGCTGGCCCGTATCGCAGTTGTTGCGGGATCCGCCGCCGGAGCAGGTTGTCGATGCCGCGATAAGCAGTCCCAGGCCTTAGCGTCGCGTTGCCTTTGCCACTGGAATGCTAACCTTCGTCTGCTGAGGAACGTTATGGCCCTCAAGCACCAAACAATCGAGATACAAGAGTTACAGATCTACTCTATACTGGACCTGTCGAAACAAAGGCATCCAAAACGAAACGTATCCCGCCAATCGGGAGCCGAACGAGCATACCCGGAACGCACCATGAAAACGACGATTGCATGTTCCATGTTGCTGGCGCTGACGTTGCTGGCGCACACCACCCTGGCGGCATCTTCCCTTTCTACTCTGATTACATTTAACGGATCGAATGGGTCTAACCCTTCCTTCATCATTCAAGGAAGCGATGGCAATTTCTATGGTGTCACCCAGGACGGCGGTTCGTCGCCCAATTGCAACGGTAGCGAGTTCAGCCCCAACGGCGGATGCGGAACAATGTTCCAGATCACTCCAGCCGGAACGCTGAAAACGTTGTACAGCTTCAGCGGTACCGATGGCGCTTTTCCCATAGGTGCGTTGCTTGAAGCAACTCCCGGCGCGTGCCCTACGATGTGTTTTTACGGCACTACGCTGCTGGGCGGCTCTTCAAATGTCGGTACAACTTTCGAATTCACGATGCAAAGCGGATCTTCGGGAACGCTGCAGGTGCTGCATCAATTCTCCGGCGACGACGGAAGCTGGCCTGCCGGTGGATTAGCGCTATTCCCGGACGGCAATCTATACGGTGTTTCGTCTTTCGGCGGCGTTTACGGCCATGGCAATATCTACCGAATGTCACCCGACGGCTCAACCAAAACCGTCTATTCGTTCCTGGGTGGCGCCAAAGGCGCACAGCCGACCGCAAATCTGGTTGTGTGTGGCAAGTCCTTAGTGGGCACTACCACGGGCGGGGCGGGAGGCACTCTGTTCGCGTTTAATCCCATCACCGATGTGCTGACAATCCTGCTCAAGTTCGATGGATCGGACGGTTCGGTTCCTTGCGCTCCGATCTACGATGCCTCGGGCGTCTTCTATGGCACGACTGCCGCTGGCGGAGCCTACAACGACGGTACCGTGTGGAAGTACAACAGTAACGCGCTCACGGATCTCTACGATTTTGACTTCCCGGGGACACCAACCGTAAGTCCCGGCAGTTGTTCGCAGCCGGTCAAATCGGGGAGCTTACTCTACGGCATCACCAACGCCGGCGGAGCCTTCAATGCCGGCATAGTCTATAGCGTAGAAACGAACGGCGGTGACTATAAGGTGTTGTTCACGTTCGATGGAGCCGATGGCAAATTCCCGTATGGTATCATCCAGGGATCGAATGGAGCTTTCTACGGCACCACGTATTACGGCGGATCTGCCAATCAAGGCACGGTGTTCAGGCTGGTCATGTAATCTTTTCTCGGGATACTTCGACTGAGGCCACTCAATCTTCCGATTCGTCGTCATCGTTCTTGGGGCTCTTAGCGGCGTAGCCGTCGTTGTAGGCGTCCGGTTCAGCTTCTTCGTCTTCCGAATCGGGTACGTTATTATGCCAGCCCGCCTTGGCTTGACCCACGGGGTACACGATATAATTGAAATCCAGCCGGTCCCACTGAAGAGGAACTGCGGTTTCCTTGATGATGTCCAAGAGTGTCGGCCCGTGTTGTTCATCGGAACGGGCGGCGGGACCTTTCCAAAAGAATCGGCCAAGGTAGGCTTCGGTGTGGATTCCGGCACCGTCCATGTCTGCAACAAACTTCTCGTGAACGGTCATATCTAATTGTAGCGCGTCGCGGCCGTTTTCATTGGTATTGGCGGCGGATGACCGGCCGTCTATACCAAGAGGATGCAATCGCACAGTCGGCCGGTTACCCAAATGGTAGAACGTGGGAACGAAGCGGTACAGTAGATATTGCCAATTGGAGCGGGACACGTGCAGACATCCAAGTACATGATCCTCGGTGGAGGCATGGTCGCGGGTTATGCCGCCAAGGAAATGATCGAGGGCGGGTTGCGGCCCGGTCAGTTGACCATCGTGTCTGCCGATAACACCGTTCCATACGAACGGCCGCCTTTGTCGAAGGGTTTTCTCGCGGGAAAGGATACCGAGGAGAGCATCCTCATTAACCCCGAGGAATTCTACGGCCGGCACGGGATTGAGCTGAAGCTGAGGTGTGAAGTCGCAGGGATCGACTGCACGCGCAAACTGTTGCACGTGCGGTCCGGCGAGGATCTGAGCTTCGACAAACTCGTGGTGGCAACCGGCGCGCGCGTGCGAACCCTCGACCTGCCGGGCAAAGAACTGGCCGGTGTTCGGTACCTGCGGTCGCTGGACGACTCGAAGGCCCTTCGCACGCAAGCCTCCGGCGCCAGGCGGGCACTGGTTATCGGCGCCGGGTTCATCGGCATGGAAGTAACCTCCGTGCTGGCCCAAAAGGGCGTCTCGACGACGATGGTGCTGCCCGAGGATCGCATCTGGAAGCGGTTCTTTACGCCCGCGATGTCCGGTTTCTTCGAGAGCTACTATAGAGCGCGCGGCGTCGAATTTCTGAAGCAGGCGAAACTGGCGGAATTGCACGGGAAAGGCGCCGTGTCGGAAGCGCAACTCGAAAGCGGCCAAACCCTGGCGTGCGATCTGGTGGTCGCGGGCATTGGAGTGCTTCCCGTGACCGAACCGCTGGCGAACAGTGGAATCCAGATAGATAACGGCGTGTTGGTAAATGAGTACCTGGAGACGAATCAGCCCAACATCTACGCGGCCGGCGACGTGGCGAACTATCTGGACACGATCTACGGCAAACACCGGCGGGTTGAGCACTGGGACAACGCTGTCTCGCAAGGCCGGCACTGTGCCCGCACTCTGCTGGGCGAGCGTGCGCCTTTCGTCCACGTTCCGTATTTTTTCTCCGACGTGTTCGACCTCTCATACGAACTCTGGGGCGATCCGGCCGGCGCCGGCGAGATTGTCGAGCGCGGCGGCCTTTCGGGACCCAGCTTCAGCGTATGGTGGCTGCGGGAGAAGCAGTTGGTGGCTGCTTTCACCATGAACCGCCCGGACGAAGAACGGGATGCCGCACAGCGTTGGATTGCAGCCAAGGTACCCGTATCCGCGCAGAAACTGAAAAACTCAGCCTCGGTGGCCGAAGCCGCTATCGAATAGCAAGCGATGGCCGCCGTGATCGGAATCGACGAGCAACAGGAGTTGCTATTCGTAGCGCAGTGCGGCCACCGGGGAAATCCGGGTCGCCCGAAGCGCTGGTACGAGCGTGGCCAGAGTAACTACCAGCGTCATTCCCAATGCCGCACACGCAAAGGTGAGTGCGTCGGTGACGCCGATACCGAACAGCATCGCCTTGAGCAATCGCGTGAGCGCCAGAGCTCCACTCATGCCCAGTACGATTCCAATAGCGGCGAGTGACAAGCCTTGGCGGACCACCATCCGCATCACGTCCGCCCGCCCCGCGCCCAGGGCCATACGCACGCCAATTTCATGCGTCCGCTGCGCCACCGAGTAAGCGATTAGCCCGTATATCCCCACCGTGGCCATCAGCAGGGCGATCCCGGCGAACAACGACAGCAGTTCGGTATCGAAACGCGGCTGCGAGACGGAGAGCGTCCGGTGCTGCTCCATTGTTCCGATTTGGGCCAGAGTTATACCTGGGTCGATGGCTTGGATTTTCCTGCGGAGTGGCGCCGCCAGGCGCGCGGCGTCCCCTGAGGCGCGCACTGCCAGGAACATCCGGGGACCGTAAGCCTGGGCAAATGGCAAGTAGTAAGCTGGGTCCGTGTCCACCGTTAACCCCAGGTATTTGACATTGCCAACCACACCCACGATTTCCATCCACTTGTTTCCTAGCTCCGGCCCGCTCTGCCTGATGCGCTTGCCGATGGCTTCCTGGTTCGGAAAGAAGCGGCGCGCGAAGCCCTCGCTGACGATTACCACCGGTACCGAGTCCATACCGTCGTGATCCGTGAAGTACCGGCCTTCGATCAGCGGGATGCCCAGCGCACGGAAGAAATCCGGACCCACTGTAGCATCGGAAACGATCGGGTTCAGCTCACCGGGGGCCAGAACCTGCCCCTCAATTCCGAAAGTATCGGCATCACCCTGCTGGTCGGGCGGCAGCGAGTCGGTGACCGATGCCGTTTCCACCCCCGGCACGTTACGGGCCTGCCGAAGCGCCTCATCGTAGAAGGCAAGGCCTCTGCGCGCGTCACTGAACTTCCGGTTGCCGGGCGAAATCAGCATCGTCAGGATCCGGCTGGGAGGCGTGGAAAAACCGCCGGTCACCCATTGCAGATTGGCAAAGCTGCGCAGGAGCAGTCCCGCACCCACCAGGAGCATCAGCGAAACTGCGATTTCGGACACCACCAGGGCCGCCCGAGCGCGTCCGCGAGCCTGGCTGCCGGCGCCGGTGCGTCCTCCCTCTTTGATCGTCGCGTTCAGGTCCGCGCGGGCGCTTTCGAGGGCCGGGGCCAGGCCGAATAGGATTCCGGTGAGCATCGCGACGACGACGGTGAAGCCCAAAGCCCCTAAATCAAGACGGATTGAATCGGCAAGCGGGAGATTGCCCGGATTCCAGGTGCGGACCATATAGACGGCGCCCCAGGCGAGCGCGAGGCCGAGGGCGCCTCCCAGCGCGGCCAGAAGCACGCTCTCGGTGAGCAACTGTCGAATCAGGCGGCCGCGGCCCGCGCCGAGACTCAGCCGCAGCGCCATTTCACGTTCGCGGACTGTGGCCCGAGCCAGCATCAGGTTAGCCACGTTGACCACGGCGATCAGTAGCACGAGACCGACCGCGCCGGCCAGCAATAGGATCGCGGGCTTCAAAGTGACTCCCAGTAGCACGTCGCGCAAGCTCACCACCGGCAAGGTCAGGCGTTTATAAAAAGAGTTCTGCTGCATCATGCGCAACCCGATGTGGTCGAGTTCCGATTGCGCCTGTGCGAAAGAAATACCTGGCTTCAGCCGGGCGACGCCGCGATAGAACCATGGACCGTACCGCGTCGGCGGCTTCAGTAGCAGGTTGGTCCAGATGTCGGGCTTCCAGGGAAACTGGAATACTCCGGGCATCACGCCAATCACCGTGGCGGGGACGCCATTCACCAGAATCGTCTGGCCCAGCACGGCGGAACTTGCCGCGAAACGCCTCCGCCAGATCGACTCGCTGAGCACCGCCAGCGCAGCGGCCGTCGGTTTATCCTCCCCTAATGAGAAGGTCCGGCCAAGCAGCGGACGCACCCCCAATGTGGCGAAGAATCCGGCGGTAACGGACGCCCCCTGCACCTGCTCCGGGACGGCCGGCCCCCCGGCAACATCCATGTTCAGGCTAGTGAACAGCGAGGGATCTTCAAACGCGCGATTGTTCTCCTTCCACGTCAAGTAATCGCGCATGCATAGGGTGCCGAACGCAAAGTCCCGCGGAAAATAGCGCATGCATACAACCGCCACCCGATCCGCGCCGGCGTAGGGAAGCGGCCGGAACAGGACGCCATAGGCCACGCTGAACATAGCGGTATTCGCGCCGATACCCAGGGCCAGCGCCAGCAGGGCGACCGCGGTAAACGCGGGGTTCCTGCGCAACATCCGCATTCCGTAGCGAAGATCTTGTAGAAGCTCTTCCACGATGTGACCGCTCCTCACCTGCCTGACTTCTTCTTTCACTTGTTCCACGCCGCCGAACTCGATGCGCGCGGCGCGCCGCGCTTCTTGCGCTTCCAGGCCGGCCGCGCGCTTCTCATCGGTCAATTGGTCCAGGTACGCGCGTAGCTCGTCGTCGAGATCGCGCTCGACACGCTTTCCCCCGCGGAGATTGCGATAGAGGCTGGCGAGGCGGCTGATCCATGGCATGTCCGGACCCCTTAGTTGGCCTGCAGCGCGCTCGCCATGGCCAGCGCGATCGTTTCCCACTGCCGCGTTTCGGACTTCAACTGGCGCCGGCCCGCCGCCGTCAGCCGGTAGAATTTGGCGCGCCGGTTGTTTTCGGATTCACCCCAAGCCGCAGTGAGCCAGCCGGCCTCCTCCATGCGATGCAGCGCGGGGAACAGCGAGCCGGGCTTCACGCGGAATGTGTCGTGGGTCATCTGCGCGATGCGATGGGAGATGCCGATTCCGTGCATGGCGGTGAGCGCCAGCGCGTTCAGGATCAAAAGGTCCAGGGTCCCTTGCAGAAGATTCGTGGTTGGCATGCTCGTATAGATATTCTATATTAGTCTCGTATAGACTGTCAATATGGCCGCGGACAGAGCAGCCGATGTTGACGGCTTTGCAGTCGACGAATTGCCTTTGCTAAACTCAACCCTAGACGCGTGCAGGGCGCGTCCCGTCCGCGGAAAGGGCCGCGCCCACCCGATGGGTTTGGAACTCCACGTTTCGTTGACCCTCTTTCGCCTGTCATGCGGACCAGGCACACGAAGGAGGCTGTCTTGAATCTGGAACAACAAAAGAAACAGGCCCGTGAACTGTTGCGGGGATTGCGGGCAGGCGACGCCGCGGCGCTCTTGCGCCTGCATCGGTATCACCTCCGCTGGGGCGGGGCGGATCAGGCGGCCGTAGGCCGGGAAGTGGCGCTCCACGACGCGCAGTTCGTGTTGGCCCGGGAGCAGGGATTCGCTAGTTGGACGAAGCTGAAGGAATACGCGGAGCCTTCGCGGCACGCGCGTCATGTCAGGCTCTTCGTCGCCGACGTCGCCTGGATCGCGGATCGGGTTCGCGGGCTGATCCGCACGCGCGCGTCCGCCGGTCCCGCTGCGCTCGAACAGATTCGCGAATGGCACCCGGGCTTCGCGGATTTCACCGACCAACAAATCCTGGACGCGCCGTTTAGCGAAGAGGACGCGCGCTTAGTCTACGCCCGCGAGCATGGATTCGACACCTGGGCCGGCCTCGTCAACCGCGTCGAGGTACTCGCCGGTAAAAAGGACGCCGCCCAGGAGCCTTTTCTGGCGGGGTTTGAGTCGCTGCAATCGGGCGATCTGGCCCGCCTCGAAGCGCTGCTCAAAGCTTATCCGCGGATCGCGACGGAGCGCGGGACCAATGGGAACACGCTGCTGAATCTTGCCGTGAGTCTCGCCACCAGGGGACACCCGGATGCATACCATCCGATCTCGGCATTATTGCAGGCCGACGCCGGCGTAAATGAAGCCAACGATCGCGGGTGGACGCCCTTGCACGCGGCAGCGTACTCGAATCAGGCGGAAGTTGCGGCGCTTTTGATTCGACATGGCGCGGCGCTCGACGCCGAAGCGCACGGCGCGGGGGGTACGCCTCTAGTGGCTGCGCTGTTTTGGGGACATCGCGCGGTGGCAGACTTGATCGCAAGCCACGGGGTCAGCCCGAAAAACCTTCGCGCGGCTGCCGGTCTCGGCAACGAAGAACTGGTTGAGTCTTGCTTTCGGGATGCGCGCACCTTGTTGCCCGAAGCAGGCGTGGCGCGCGGGTTCTACCGTCCACATAGCGGCTTTCCCGATTGGAAACCCTCCAGCGATCCCCAAGAGGTGCTCGACGAAGCCCTGGTGTGGGCGTGTAAGAGCAATCGGGTCAATGTGCTGGATCGGTTACTCCGGGCTGGAGCCAGGGTCCATGCCGATCCCTATCGCGGCACTCCACTCATCTGGGCGGCGTCCTGCAATCGGATCGAGGCGGCGGAATGGCTGCTGGATCATGGCGCGGATGTCAATCAGAAGGCCACCTTCGGCGGTTTGACCCACGGCCAGGGGATCACCGCGGTCCATCTCGCGGCGCAGAACGGACATCTACCCATGGTGAAGTTCCTGGTCCAACGGGGTGCCTGCTTGTCGGTGAAGGAAGACCTTTACGACTCAACGCCCGAAAGCGCCGCCGCATTTTTCGGGCAGACCGCGGTGCGGGACTACCTGCGGTCGCAGGCCCGAATCGAATAGGTGAACACCGATCTCAGGAGGATTCAAGCTATGTTAAACGGCATCGCTCCTTTCTTCATCGTTGGCGATCTGGATGAAACCCTCCGGTTCTACGAGGCCAAACTGGGCTTCCAGGTACTCCATAAGGGCGGCGGGGACGGGCAATCCAAGGACTTCTGGGCGATGGTCGGGCGGGACCATGTCGCGCTCATGCTGAAGTGCATCGCTCCCGGCATCCATCCGCAGCCGAATCCTTCGCGCCATGCGTGGGCGGCTTGGGACGCTTACGTGTTCACCAGCGATCCAGACGCCCTCTACGAGGAGTTTCTCGCCAAAGACGTTCCCATTCGCCGTCCGCTGGCCAACACGGGCGACGGACTGCGAGCCTTCGAGATCGCGGACAACAACGGATACGTCCTGTGCTTCGGGCGTCCTGTCGAGACGTAGAACCATTTCCCGCCGGATAGGCAAAAGACAAGAATCGGCACCGTGAAAAAATCGCCGCCACTTTTGCGCATGTAGACATGTAGGGGAAAAACATGGAAAAAGGAAGGCGCAACATGCAGTGGAAAGTCAGCAGGCCGGTATACGGGATCCTCCGTGTTATGGCTATGGCCGCAGTCGCCCAAGCTGGGCCACACCAGTTCAACCAGCTTTACAACTTCGAGGCGGCTGTGGGACCGTCGTCCGTGACGGGCAGCGGAAACTCGCTGTACGGAGCGACGCAGACCGGCGGCAGCCGGGGCAGGGGAAGTGTGTATGCCCTGACTGCGCCCGCCAGCCATGGCGGCCCTTGGACGTACACCACGCTTTACGACTTTGGTTCCAGTCCAACGGACGGAATCTATCCGTTCGCCGTCGCGATCGGCGGCATCTCCGGAGGCCTTCCCGTTCTCTACGGAACAACCGAAGGCGGCGGGCAGTTTGACAAGGGCACGGTCTTCGCCCTGGTCCCTCCCCAAACTGCAGGCGGCGCTTGGGCCGAGCACATACTTCACAGCTTTGATGGAACCGATGGATGGACTCCGCTCGCGCCGCTGGCGGTGCAACTGAGGACCGGCCAACTGCCGATTCTCTACGGCACCACGGGACAAGGCGGCGCCTCCGGAAGTGGCGCGATATTCTCATTGACCCCTGCGGCGACGCCAGACGGCATCTGGACCGAGAACGTGCTTTAGAGCTTCGTTTCGGGTGGGACCGAAGGAGGGATTCCGAACAACGTGGTTCTCGGTAGCGGATCGGACGGGTCGACCGTGCTGTATGGGTACGCCGTGGCCGGGGCGCCCTCGGTGGCGGCGTGGTGTTCTCGCTCGCCGAGTCGGGTAGCGGTTGGACGTATAGCGTGATTTATAACCTTCCGCAGAGTGTGGTGATTTCGAGCCCCAACGGTCTGACGGCCGGGAGTGGCGGAGTGCTGTACGGCACTACCGAGCCAGGCACATCGGGCGGCGGCGGAGCCGTGTACTCGCTGACACCGCCTACATCGGATGGAGATGGTTGGGCCGAGAATACCTTGTACACTTTCGGGGGGACGGCGGACGGCAGCGATCCTCACGGCGTGGCCATCGGCAGCAACGGAGTCCTGTATGGTTCCACTTCGGATGGAGGCCTGGGCTATGGCACGGTGTACTCGTTAACCCCGCCGGCTTCACCCGGTGGCAGTTGGACCGAGAACGTGCTTTACAGTTTTCCGTATAACGGGGTGACGGGTGGGCCCACGAACCTCGTGATCGGTCCGCAGGGAGCCCTGTATGGGACGACGAACTATATAGGCGGCAACACGATCTCTACGGTTTTCGTCGTGGAACCTTAGCCATCCCGCCGTCACGGCTTCGCCGGCGAAGCGACCCTGTGCCCACACCAGCACGACTTGCAAGTCGCGGTGCGCGGTGGAATCGCTTTCGAAACTCGGCGCGATCCCTGGGGGCGGCCCGATGCGGCCGCCGCACAGGGAGACTTCGTGTGAGCCGCCGGGAGAAGATCAATAGTCGAGCGTCACCTGGGTAGCCGCGACTTGCCCGCCGTAGCTGCATTGCGGCTTCAGGCCCGCGGCCCAACTCACGATCGACCAACCCGGATTCGAGATCGGGTCGAAGCGATCGTCGTACAGCGACACGCTTGAGAATGTGATCGAGCCACCTTTGGGGTAATCGGTGCATTTGGCGATGTTATAAACCTCTAACGCGCCGGCGAACGCCCAATTAAACGTCTGCCCCTCACTGGGCGTATTGGTCAGCTTAGTGCTTTTCCCCGCAGTCACATCCTCGGTCGTCACATTCCAGGTGGAGCACGATAGCGTACCCGCGCTGCAAGAGTCCTTCATAGTGCCTAGAATTTTATTGCCCGCCTTGACACGCACGGGGGTGCTCTCCACCGTGATGCCGCCCGGGCAGCAGTTCCAGCTTGCAATGCCCCACCCGGCGCTAAAATCGGCGTTCCAACCGAGCACCGGCTGGATAATGCTCACGATGTCGTCAATATCCTCCAGGCCCGGAAACAGATACACTGTTTGGCTATTGTTTACCGTCGGCGCCGGCGGCACAGTCCAGGTTGCGGTCAGTTCGCCGTAGGAGGTGGTCGTAGTGGCGTCTCCAGCTTCAATCCAGCTATGGCTGATCGTCGGCGGCATTACGCCCGCGGCGATCGTCTCTCCGCTGGCCGTGAAATGCGGGTAATAGCAAGGCGTCACGTTCTCGGAGGTTCCGTCCGCATGTTGGACGACCAGCCCCGCCAACAGATTCTCTCCTTCCGCAAGCCGCAGGACACAGGATGGATGGAAGTAGCCGAACGGCGTGATCACATACCCCTCGGGCACTCCCGCCGGACGGTTCAATCCCGCTGGCGCCTGGGCGAAAACCAGAGTCGATGCCAGAAACAGGCTCAGAATTGCAACTCTCACGATTGCGTTACAGGTGCTCGCGCGGATTAGAGAATTCTCAGTTACCGCACGTACGCTTGTTTTCAGTTGGATGCGATGCAGCATTTGGACAGCCCTCCTTCGGCTTCCTTCAGTCGTTGGATTCGGCGATTTCCACCGTTACGTGTTTACCCAGGTTCGCCACTCTAAGCTTCCTGGTCTCTGCTAGCATATCTCCAAACGGGCCGCGCTGGGATTTTTGTTAACCATGGGTAAGCCTGCCCCGCCTGGGCTCAAGTATAATTGAAAGCGAAGAATGGAGCCTAAATGGGTAAAAAGATAGCCATTGGTTGTGCCGGCGTGGGACTCGTTTTCGTGCTGATCGCGGTAGCTTCCATCAGCGGTGTTTACAACTCGCTTGTGCAACTCGATCAGGCCACCGATGCGCAGTGGGCCCAGGTCCAAAATGCCTACCAACGGCGCGCCGATCTGGTGCCCAACCTGGTGGCGACCGTCAAAGGCGCCGCCAACTTTGAACAGAGCACCATGACCGCGGTGACGGAGGCTCGCGCCAAGGTTGGCCAGGTCACACCTGCCGCCATGGCGGACATTACCAAAGATCCCGCGGCCTTCCAGCGCTATCAGGCTGCGCAGCAAGGGCTGTCTTCGGCGCTGTCTCACTTGCTGGTCGTCACCGAAAACTACCCGCAGCTCAAAGCCACCGCCAACTTTCGCGACCTGCAAGCCCAGCTCGAGGGCACCGAAAATCGCATTACCGTCGAGCGGCAGAGATTCAACGAGGCGGCGCAAGCCTTCAATACCCGCCGCAACAGTTTTCCAGCCGTGATGGTCGCCGGCTTCTTCGGCGATAAATTCGCGACCAAGCCTTACTTCCAGGCGCAAGCCGGAAGCGAAAAGGCGCCCGAGGTAAAGTTCTAGGTGGCTTGTGCGCCGTAGCCTGTCCGGCTTTATCGTCCTCGTTTCGAGCGCGCTTCTCTACGCGGCCGAAACACCCATCCCTCCGTCGCCCACCCAATGGGTCACGGACACCGCCAACTTCCTGTCGCCGGAGACGGTGAGCTCACTGAACGCACGCCTTTCCGCATACGAGCAGTCGACAGGCCATCAATTGATTGTGTACATCGCTCCCACCACGGGCGACGACCCAATCGACGACTGGTCCGTCCGGGCCTTCGCAAAATGGAAGGTAGGCCGGAAGGGGCTCGATGACGGGCTCGCCCTTTTCATCATGTCCCAGGATCGCAAGATGAGGATCGAGGTCGGTTACGGTCTGGAGGCGGTGGTGCCCGACGCGATCGCCTCGCGCGTCATTAACGACGTGATGCAGCCTCGGATTCAGGCCGGCCATCCTGACGAGGCGGTAACCGCAGCGATCGATTCGCTGACCGGCGTCATCGGCGGGCAGGCCAATGCACCCGCGCCCGCCCCGGCCCCGGCGCCGGAGAAACCCCAGCCCATCAGCCTGTTTCAATGGATCTTTTATGGCATCGCCGGAATACTGATCCTGGCCCTGGTGATCACCCACCCCGCACTCGCCTTCTACTTGCTGGCCAGCATCATGTCGGGTGGCGGCGGGGGTGGTGGCGGAGGAGGCGGGGGCGGATTTGGCGGGGGCGGCGGACGGTCCGGCGGTGGAGGAGCAAGCGGATCATGGTAACCATCGACAAGGAGCGGATCAAGCAGGCGATTCAGAAAGCCGAGAGGCGGACTTCCGGCGAAATCCGCGTTTCTTTGTCACCGCTGTTCTGGGGAGATGTCCGGAAAGCCGCCGAGAAGGCGTTCGAGCGGCTGGGCATGACGGCGACGAAGGAACGCAACGCCGTTTTGTTTTTCGTCGTACCCGCGCGCCGCAAGTTCGTCGTGTTGGGCGACA
>Ga0187871_10001227_pt1 | contig 22636 bp, 26 predicted proteins | sample June2016WEW_16_1_FD_132988 | JGI IMG/M metagenome (GOLD analysis project Ga0187871, IMG submission 132988) | Peatland microbial communities from SPRUCE experiment site at the Marcell Experimental Forest, Minnesota, USA - June2016WEW_16_10 | ecosystem: Environmental > Terrestrial > Soil >...
ACCTATAGCTAGTCTGACGGGCGCGGCTCAGAATCGTGCACACGTAGTTGCCGTAACTTACCGAGCCGCGTCCGTGAGGGAGCGCTAGGGCGCCCAGCGAAAGACCGTACCGCAACAGATACCGCCTCCGCCCGTCGTGCCATAGAGCACGCCGTCGTCGCCGTTTTCGCCAGTGAAGCTGTGCAGCGTGCTGAAACCGGTCTGGGCCGCGCAAAGGGGCACAAACAACGCACCGAGTGTGACGTGGGCAAGAAGCTGCCATGGACTCATCGGGCTTTACCTCCTCACGAACAAATGCTTCCGCGAGTATAGCTTTTTTCCAAAGAAGCGGTCCGTAAATGTTTGTAAAGGCCCCCGTGTCGGCGGGGCGCGCGACAGAAAAGTCGGATACCTTGGCCGGATTCAGGCTTGGCTTATTTGTGTTTTATCGGCGTTCATCGGCGTTCATCGGCGGCCAATATTCGGTTTTGATTTTCGCGTTGGGCCGGAGGAAAAGCATATCTGGCCGCCGATGAACGCCGATGAACGCCGATAAAACCGCGCACCCGTGTCGGGGCGTGCCATTCCGACTTTTGTCTTCTGTCTCCTGCGTTCACCGCAGCTTCTTCGCCCGCTCGTAATCTTCCGTCAGCCGCTTCGTGATCTTATCCGCCACGTCCGCGCTGGCCCCGCGAAACTTGCCGCCTAAGCTTTCCTGCGTGGTAGACCAGATCACGTCGCCGTCCTTGCTCACCAGGCGCACCGCCGCATTGGCCTCGTGCCGCCGCTCCACCGAGTGGCTGGATTCGCTCTCTCCAGCCCCCAGGCCCACGCTCTTGTTCAAACGGTCTTCGCTGCGCGTGCCTCCGCGCAGTGCGGTGTCTTCTTCCGATTGGCTGGAGCTCAGGCTGCTGTGCACGTTCAGGCTGTCGCTTGACGTATGCGTCTCGTTGAAGACCAGATCCTCGCCCGATCCGCGCAGTATGGCATCGGCCTTCTCCTGATTCTCCGTAATCGTGAAGAGCTTCGAACTTTGCAGGCCGTTGATCACCATGTCCCGCATCTGCGCCGCGGTTTCTCCGCCCGAAAAGCGATCCACAAATACGCGCCGCACCGTCAGTAATTGCCGGAGCGTGTCCGGCTCCATTGTCGAAGATGTGGCGGAGGGCGCCGCCGTGGGCCGCACGGACGCCGCGGTCGCCGGAACCGGATCGGACGGCGCGAATAGCAGTGCCCCCAGCACGCACGTCACAGCCGTCATCGCCTAGCCCCTCCCCTTGCGCGCTTCATCGTCCGTGTACTCCACGCGGCGGCCCGTCTTCGCCTCCAGTTCGGCCAGCACCGCGCGCACGTCGCCTTTGCTCACCTGCAGCACCAGCGCCTGTTGCCGTCCGTTGGCGTCCACATAGCCTACCGTCACGTAGTGCTTGCGCGACTTGCTCAGCAGAAAAAGCGGCGAAATCAGAACCGCTTCCATGTAGCGCCGGCCTACATGCTGGCCATATTCCACCGTGTTCACTTTGTCGTAAGGGACATGCAACGTCAGCGCGCGCGTGACGAACAGCAACTCCTGTTCACCGGTCATATCGACCCGCACGTCGCATTTGGCTGGAAAATCGGGAACGGTCGTCCCGGTCAGGTAGGCGCGTGCGCCGCCAGGTTGGGCCGCCGGCAGGCACTGCGTCGGCGCGCAGCAAGCCGTCGTCATGAGCAAAACCAATGCTCGTTTGGGCATAAGGATCATGGAACAACATAGTGGCCGGAAGCCGCCAGTTGTCTCACGATTTGCAGGTGCTTAACGGTTTTGGGGATTCCCGGCCGGCAGAAACCGCTCCACGCGAGTTGTTACCGAGCCGAGTGTTACCGAGCCGCGACCGTCAGGGAGCGGTTTCCCCAAAACGGTTAATAAGCACCCACGATTTGCAGCCCGCTACGGCTTTTTAGCGGGCGCCGGTCCCCCCAGCAGCCGGTCGATCTCCGGGTCCAGTCCGTCGCCTTCGAAGATGTTGCGCGTGTCGAACCCGTAGCCGAAATCGTTCCGGATCGTGCCCTGGCCGTCGATCAGGAACAAATGCGGCACGTCCGCCTTCGGGTTCTGCGGCGTGGCCTTCAGATACGACACCGAAACCTGCCCGCAATCGAACAGCAGCGGCCCCGTAACCTTATGCTCCGCCGCGAATTTCGCCACCGTGGCCTGCGTGTCCGGCGGCAGCGCGATCGATAACACCGCCACCTTGTCCCCGTATTTCGCTTGTACCTTTTCCAGCAAATCCGCCAACTGCTGGCAATGTGGACACGTGGTCTGTATGATGTCCAGAATCACGATCTTGCCGCGATAGTCCTGCAAATCGTGTTGCTTCAGATGAAGGTCCGGCAGGGAGAACCCCGGCGCGCGGCGGCCCGACAATTCTCCCGAAGCGAACAGTAATACCGCCGATCCCAGTAAACCCAAAAGATATCGCATCAAGTCAACGTTAGCATCACTCGAACATGCTACGCTGGAGCCTGGTACTGCCACTGTCCGTCCGCTAAAAGTCGATTCGCCACCGGCCGCTTGAGCTAACGCTCGTAGACTGCCCGCGGCGAATCGCCTCCAACTCCACATCCCAAAACAAATTGATCACAGGAGAATTGGAATGCAGGATTCCTTTTGCTTGACGACGATTGGCGCGACGGACGCCATATTTGCAGCCTTTCAACCTTATGAAGCGCGCGGCCTGCTGCTGGGACGCGTATCGGTAGTGCACAGCGATCGATACAGGATCTACACGGCCTTGGGCGAGATGCACGCGGAAGCCATCGGCGCGTTACTCTATCGCACCGAACGCTCCGGCTGGCCCGCCGTGGGCGACTGGGTCGCCGCCCAGCCGGTCGGCCCGGAAGACGCGCCGGAGGCCATGCTACACGCTGTGCTGCCCCGCCGCACCATGTTCTCCCGCCGCGCCGCCGGCGATCGCCAACAGGAGCAGGTGATTGCCGCCAACATCGATCTGGCGCTCATCGTCTGCGGGCTCGACGGTGACTTCAACGTCCGCCGCATCGAGCGCTATCTCACACTGGCGCACGCCAGCGGCGTGGACGCAGCCATCGTCCTGAACAAATCCGACGTGTGCGCGGACCTCGGTGCGCGCCTCGCTGAAGCCGCCGGCGTCGCGTCCGGCGCGCCAGTGGTCGCGATTACCGCCCGCTCGGCCCAGGGGATCGAACCCGTGCGCCGGCTGGTACGTCCCGGTCTGACCATCGCGCTGCTTGGTTCTTCCGGGGTAGGGAAGTCCACGCTGGTGAATCGACTCCTCGGCGTCGACCGGCAACCCGTCCAGGAGGTGCGTGCCGCCGACAGCCGCGGCCGCCATACCACCACCTACCGCGAACTGCTGCCGTTGCCCCAAGGCGGCGCGCTGATCGATACACCGGGCATGCGCGAACTGCAATTGTGGGCCGGCCAGGACAGCCTGGATTCCGCCTTTGCCGAAATCGCCGCGCTGGCGGTCGCCTGCCGTTTCCGCGATTGCAGCCACTTAGTGGAAGTAGGCTGCGCCGTCCAATCCGCCATCGCAACCGCCCAACTGGATGCTTCCCGCTGGGAGAGCTATCGCAAGCTGCGCGCCGAAATCGCCTGGCACACGCGCCAGACCGACGTGCAAGCCGCCCAGGCGCAGAAGAAGAAATGGAAGGCCATCCATAAGGCCATGCGCAAGGATCACAAGCGCGACCCTGCCTCCTAGTGGGGCAGGCTCGCAGCCTGCGCGGGCCTCGCAGGCCCGCTCTTCGGCGAGCGAAGCGTGGCCGCTGTAGCGTGGCCGCTGTAGCGTGGCCGCTGTAGCGTGGCCGCTGTAGCACGCCCGCTTGACAGCCCTCCCGCGCTTCTGCCAACTTAGCGGAAGGTCCGCCGCGATGTCCGTTAACCCATCGCTAACCGAGCGCCTCAACCTCTTCATGCAGGGCAATCAGTCCGTGGTGGACGCCCTGCTCCGCGAAGTGCTGCCCAAGCTCCACGAAATAGCCGTCCGCGAGCTCAAACGCGAGCGCTACATGGCCCCCCTCTCCAAAACCGAATTAATCCACGAAGTCTGGCTATCCAGCCTGTCGAAAGGCGGCTGGCAGATCCACGATCAGGGCCACTTCTACGCCCTCGCCTCGCTCGCCATGCGCCGCGTCCTGGTGGATCTCGCCCGCAAACGCCTCGCCGCCCGCCGCGGCTCCGGCGAAACCGCCCAGCGGACTACGACTATTCGGGTGGAGTGGGACAGGCGACCTTCGCACCCGTTCTGAACCAAGTCTTCTTTATCGGCGATGGATTGACTGGGACCGGTTCAGGGTCGCTCCAGAAGTTCTATGTCCCAGCAGCCGCCACGCAACTCTGGCTCGGTCTTGCTGACTCGAATGCGGGCGGTCCACCGTCTGCGTACGGCGACAACGCGGGTGCCTTGAGCGTCTCGGGCACGCTTAACCCCGTGCAGCCAAGTCCACCCTCGATCGCCTCCGGCGGGGTAGTGAGCGCGAGTGCTTTCGGGGAATTCACCTCCATTTCGCCCGGCTCCTGGATCGAGATCTATGGATCGAACCTCTCTGTGGACTCGCGATCCTGGGGCGCAGCCGATTTCAACGGCGTGAATGCTCCCACGTCACTAGACGAAACCTCGGTGACCATCGGCGGGCAGGCTGCCTTCATCGACTTCATCAGCCCGGGGCAAGTGAACGCGCTGGTACCCTCGAATGTCGCAACTGGCGCGCAGCCGCTGACGCTCACGGTTGAGAACGTTACCAGCACGGTGTATAGCATCGACGTCAACCCCGTCGAACCGGGGCTGGACGCGCCGCCATCGTTCAACATCGGCGGCTCGCAATACGCGGTGGCGCTGTTCGCCGACGGCACTTATGTCTTACCCGAAGCCGCCATTCCGGGCCTCAACTCGCGCCCCGCTCAGCCGGGCGACGAGATCGTTCTATATGGGATCGGCTTTGGGCCGGTCACTCCGGACCTGCGGGCAGGACAACTTGTGCAGCAAGCCAACACGCTGGCATCGGACTTTAGCATGTCCATAGGCGGAGTGCCCGTCACTAATTCGCCCTATTTCGGACTAGCGCCGAATTACACGGGCCTGTATCAGTTCAATATCGTCGTCCCGGCCAACACCGGCAGCGGCGCAGTCCCGCTAACCTTCACGGTCGCCGGCGTCGCCGGAACCCAGACGTTGTACCTCGCGCTGACGAATTAGATCCCCGTGGATTAGTGGCATTAAAGCGGCGCGCCGCGTGGCAGCGCTGCCCAAAAACAAATGTGCGCGACCGTCAGGCAGCGGTTCTTGAATTTATAACCGGCGGAATCCGGAGGCTCTACCCCGCTCTTGAGTTTCTACATTCTGTCCGCCGTAGTGGGGCAGGCTCGCAGCCTGCGCGGGCCTCGCAGGCCCGCTCTTCGGCGAGCGAAGTTCGCCTATGTTGCCTTTGCCGGCGCCTGGCTACCACCAACTCTCGGAACGGCGCTTTGAGGACAAAGTCTGCGGGTCCTGATCGGTGTAAACCTCGATTTTCTCCGCTCTCGAGCGAGCGTTCCCCCGTGAGCGCTTGAGGTCGCCGATAGATGCGGGAGGACGACCGTCGGCGGATAGGTCCTCAGCGACGGCGCAGCGTTTACCGTAGAGGGCAAACTGGTTCGAAAGGCAACCGGCTACGAACGGCAAAAAGCTGAAGCCGCGCTATCCCGCATCGGGTTGGCGTGCTGCGCGAGCCGAGTTTGCGGCCGCCCTTGGAGCGTATCGGTGACCCACGGATTTCTCCGGCGAGGCCTAAATAAAAACCCCCGGCCCAACCCCGAACATCTTTCCCAACCTCCGCGCCTGCCCCGCGCTGATCTTCCGTCTCCCGTTCAACGCCTCGTTCACATGGCTCCGCTGCCCGAAAACCGGGAGCAGTTCCGCCGCCGCTTTCCCCGAGTGCTCCAGCAAGAATTTCAGCCGCTCCGCCGGCCCCGCCTCGTCCGGCGGCAGCCCGTTCCGTCTGTCGTAATCCTCCAGCAGTACCGCCAACAAACGCATCAGCTTCGTCTCGATCCCCGTCCGCGCACTACCCTTGCCGATCAAATCCCCGAAACGGTTTCCCATCTCGCGGTACCGCTTCTCGCTTTCGATCGCCTCGGGCATGGTCTCCGCGAGCAGTTGTGCGTAGGTCTTAGCGCGCATCGATGTAAAGCACTCCCTCCGCAAAGTCCACGCGCGCCGCGATACCGTATTTGTTTCCGTCAATATCGAACCGCAGCGTTCCCGTCGACGGCGCATAATCCGCCGTGGCGAAGGTCACCTTCACCGCCGTGAAGTCCGGCCACTCGGCCCCGCGTGCAATTTCCAGAAACAGCCGCAGCGGCTTCCGGGAAGCCGTGTATTTCCCGGCGAACTGCGCCACCACCGCCTCTCCATAAACCTTCATATTTGATGTTCCCATAAACGGGAACGGCCTGCCGGTCCGGCCTCGGCAAATCCCGGTTTCTCCGCGCGGAGGCGGCTCCAAATAACTGATTATACAGTAGGTTATTGAGTCTCAAGTTCGTTTGTTCGTTTTTCGCTCCCCCCTTTCCACCACCCGCCCGTTGTAAAATGAATTGAGATGACCGACATCGATACCGACACACGCGATACGCAGGAAGGGCGCCCCTTTCCCCTCCCTCCCGCCACCTTCGAATTCCTGGCCGAATCCCTGCGCCTGCAGGCCGAAATGCAACTGGGCTTGATGCGCCTCGGCGCCGAAGACCAGCCGCCCGCCGACCTGGATCTGGCCCGCCACACCATCGATCTCATGGCCATGCTGCAGGAAAAAACACGCGGCAACCTCTCGCTCGAAGAACAGCGCCTGCTCGAGAATTCGCTCACCCTGCTGCGGTTCCGCTTCGTGCAAGTAGCCGACGAAGCCAGGAAGACCGCGCAGGCCGCTAGCCAGAAAGCCTGAATGGCGCAGCCCGGCGTCAAGATCACCGTGCTAGGCTCCGGCACCAGCACCGGTGTGCCTACCATCGGCTGCCATTGCGATGTGTGCACTTCCGCCGATCCGCGCGATAAACGCCTGCGTCCCTCCATCCTGGTCAGCTACGCCGGCCGCCACGTGCTCATCGACGCCACGCCCGATTTCCGCGCGCAAGCCCTGCGCACCGGCTTTGACCGCCTCGACGCCATCCTCTTCACCCACGAACATGCCGACCACATCATGGGCCTCGACGACGTGCGCCCCTTCAATTTCCACCAGCGCGCCCGCATTCCCATCTACGCCTCCGAACGCACCATGGCCGCTATCCATCGCGCCTTCCGCTACATCTTCGAGGACGACGGAAAAGTCACCGCCATTCCGCAACTGGACTCCCACACGCTGCACGGCGCATCCTTCGACCTGTTCGGCGTCGAGTTTACGCCCATCCCGGTCCTGCACGGCCAGGCGCTCATCTACGGCTTCCGCTTTGGCAACGCCGCCTATCTCACCGACCACAGCGAGATCCCCGCAGCTTCGCTCGATCGCTTGCGTGGCCTCGATGTGCTGTTCCTCGACGCGTTGCGCTACAAGCCGCACCCCACGCATTCCACCGTGGATCGTTCCATCTTAACGGCCGAACAACTGGCGGCCAAGCGCGTTTTCTTCACCCACATCTGTCACGACCTGGCGCACGCGCGCACCGAAGACCGCCTGCCGCCCCACATCCGCCTGGCTTATGATGGCCTCGAAATCGAAGTGGGAGGCACAAGTGCTTAGGCGGGGGGCGGGCTTGAGCCCGCGTGGGGCTTTAGCCCCGCTGCGTGCCCTCCCAGCCCGCGGAGGCGCGTAGAGTCCCATGCGCATCTTTCGCACTCTCGACGAAATCCCGCCGGACTTCGGCCCCTCCGCCCTCACCATCGGCAATTTCGATGGCGTGCATGCCGCGCACCGCCGCATCCTGCGCCGCGTGAAAGAAGTCGCCGCGGAACGCGGTCTCAAAGCCTCCGCGCTCACCTTCAACCCCCATCCCAGCAAAGTCGTCGCCCCCGCGCGCGCTCCCCGCCTGATGACCACCCCCGAACAGCGCTGCGCCCTGATGCAGGAAGAAGGCATCGCACAGGTCTTCATCATGCCGTTTGACCGCCACGTAGCGCATCTCGCTCCCGAACAGTTCGTGGAGCAGGTGCTGGTGCGGAAGCTGGACGTGCGCGCCGTGGTGCTGGGCCACGATTTCTGCTTCGGCCACAAGCAGTCCGGCAACGTGCGCGTGCTCACGGAACTGGGAAAGAAATACGGCTTCACCACGGAAGAAGTCAAAGCCGTGAAGGTGCGCGGGCGCCTGGTCAGCAGCACGGCCTTGCGGCAGTTGATCGAAGCGGGCCTGGTCGCGCAGGCCGCGCGCCTGCTGGAGCGGCCTTACGCGCTGGAGGGCGAAGTGGTGGCCGGCCGCGGCGTGGGATCCAAGCAGACCGTGCCCACGCTCAACCTGGCGGCCAATACCGAGGTGCTCCCGGCGACCGGGGTATACGTCACGCGCACTCATCATCTTGAGAATGGCCGCGCGTGGCCGTCGGTCACCAACGTGGGCTACCGGCCCACGTTCGGCCACAACCGGGAGATCTCCATCGAGACCTTTCTGCTCGAACCGCTCACCGCGGAAACGCCCCGCCGCATCCGTGTGGAATTCCTTTGGCGCGTCCGGCCCGAGCGCCAGTTCCCCGACGCGCAAGCGCTGAAACAGCAGATTCTGCGCGATGCCGGCCTAGCCCTGGCCTACTTCCGGCGCGTAAAGAAATGGACATGCCGGTCGGATTCTCCGGTCGATTCGCGCCGCAATGTGTCATAATAAGGTTTAACGATTCATTACTGTCCTTGTAAGGCATCTATCCCGTTACCACTTTATTTCCCCAACTAAGAAGGAGCTCGTAAATGAAAATGTCCGAAGGCAAGATGAAACACATGAAGGCGCTCTCGAACCATGCCGGCGTCATCGCGGCGGCCGCCATGGATCAGCGCGGCAGCTTGCAGAAGTCCCTGGCGGCCGGGCGCGGCGTCGATAAGAAAGAGATCACGCACGAAATGATGAGCGAGTTTAAGACTGCCGTCACCAAGGTGCTCACACCGCATGCCAGCGCCATTCTGCTCGACCCCGAATTCGGCCTCGACGCGCGCCTGGCGCGCAGCAACAACGCCGGCCTGTTGCTGGCCTATGAGCTGAGCGGGTACGACAACACCCAGCCCGGCCGCCTGCCCGACCTGCTGCCGCACGTTTCCGTGAAGCGCATTGTGGATTGGGGCGCGGACGCCGTCAAGATCCTGATCTACTACACGCCCTTCGAGGACGCCAAGATCAACGACATCAAACACGCCTTCATCGAACGCATCGGCGCGGAGTGCGAGACTTACGACATCCCGTTCTTCCTCGAGTTCGTGGGCTACGATTCCAAGGGCGGCGACGAAAAAGGTTTCGACTTCGCCAAGTCCAAGCCCGAAATCGTCAAGAAGAGCATGGAGGAATTCTCCAAGCCGCAGTATTTCGTGGATGTGCTGAAAGTGGAAGTGCCCATCAACGCGGAGTTCGTCGAAGGCAGCGCGGTGTACAAAGGCCAGACCGCCTACACGCGCAAGGAAGCCCTGGCGCACTTCCGGCAAGCCGCCGAAATCGCCAAGAAGCCGTTCATCTACTTGAGCGCGGGCGTAAGCAACGCGCAGTTCGTGGAATCGCTGAGCATGGCCGCCGAAGCCGGTACGGACTTCTCCGGCGTGCTCTGTGGCCGCGCCACCTGGAAAGAAGGCATCCCGGTGTACGCCAAGAGCGGTGTCAAAGCGCTGGAAGACTGGCTGTCCAAGGAAGGCGTGAAGAACATCAACGCCGTCAACGACGCCATCAAATCCGCCACGCCGTGGTACGCCAAGCTGGGCGCGCCCGTCCCGGCATAGCTCGCACTTGCATGAGGGCAGTAGGGCGGCGCCATGCGCCGCCAACGCGGGGCTTTTAGCCGGCTAAGCCGCGGCTTAGCCGCCAGGATTAGGAAACTAAGTGGTGGCCTGAATTATGGCTACTGTGGCACTCTCGATGCGCCGCACACATCCCTTCAGGGTAACGTTGCCTTCTCTAGATCCCCGCGCGGCGTTCGTTACATAGTAATCCTGTCGGGCCGCTGCGGCACCGTCTCGGCAGGGTCTACGCAGAGCACTCTACCGGGCGCGGACTTGGCGATCGAATTGGCATCCGAAAGCGAGATCGCCGCGGAACTGCGCCAGACAATCCAGGACTATCCGGACGCCGGTTCCAAGACCGTATGGCCGGTCTACCCCAAACTGAGGGTCATCGCGGTGTACGACCAGTCGGGTGTGAGGGAAGTTCCCGGAGATCGGGTCCTGGAAGCCCCCGTAATCCTGCCGGGCTTCCAGGCCAGAGTAAATCGGTTCTTCGAGTAGGTATTACTTCACGGATGCCAGCTCCGGCTCGCCCACTGCGATCCCCAAGGCTTCCGCAACGCCCCGGCCATAAGCCGGATCGGCTTTCGTGAAGTGTTCGATCTGCAGCTTGGCGATACGCTCCGGGATGCCCTTCATGTGACCCGCCAGGTTGCCGATCAGCGCCTTCTTTTCCGGCGGCGTCATCAGCCGGAATAGGTCGCCGGCCTGCTTGTAATCGTCATTTCCCAATCTGTGGTCATGCCGGCTGACTTCGCCCGAGACCTTGTAAGGAAGTTCGCGATAGCGCGGATCCTGCACCGGTCCGCCGAAGCTGTTCGGTTCGTAGTTGGGGGCATCGGCGCCGTTCTCGTCGGCGCGCATGAAGCCGTCGCGATTGTAAGTGTGCACCGGGCATTGCGGCCGGTTCACTGGCAGCGTCTCGAAATTGACGCCCAAACGGTAGCGATGCGCGTCGGGATAGCTGATCAGGCGCGCCTGCAGCATCTTATCCGGCGAGTAACCCATGCCCGGAACGATGTTGACCGGCGAGAAAGCCGCCTGTTCCACTTCATTGAAATAGTTCTTCGGGTTGGCGTTCAACTCCATGACGCCGACTTCGACCAGCGGGTAGTCTTTGTGCGGCCATACCTTGGTCAGGTCGAACGGGTGGATGGGATACGTCTCGGCATCGGCCTCGGGCATGATTTGCACCGAAACGCGCCACTTGGGAAAGTCGCCGCGTTCGATAGCGTCGTGCAGATCGCGCGTGGCATAATCGGGATCGGCCCCGGCTAGCTCGTCGGCCTGCTTTGCATTCAGGTTCTTGATGCCTTGCATCGTGAGGAAGTGCCACTTGCAATAGAAGCGCTCGCCCTTGTCGTTGATCAGGCTGAAGGTGTGGCTGGAGAAGCCGTGCATGTGCCGGTAGCCGTCGGGCGTGCCGCGGTCGGAGAAAAGAATGGTGACCTGGTGCAGCGATTCCGGCGATAAAGACCAGAAATCCCACATCACTTTCGGATCGCGCAGGTTGGTCGCGGGAATGCGTTTTTGGGAGTGGATGAAGTCGCTGAACTTGAGCGGGTCGCGGACGAAGAAGATCGGCGTGTTGTTCCCGGTCATGTCCCAGTTGCCTTGTTCCGTGTAGAACTTAATGGAGAAGCCGCGCGGATCGCGGGCCGTATCGGCCGACCCCTTTTCGCCTGCCACGGTGGAGAAGCGGGCCAATACGGGCGTTTTCTTGCCTTTCTGGTTGAAGAGTTTGGCGCTCGTGTATTTGGCGATATCGCCTGTAACGGTGAACGTCCCGTGCGCGCCGGCGCCCTTGGCATGTACGACGCGTTCGGGGATGCGCTCGCGATTGAACTGGGCCATTTTCTCGAAGAGAAGATAGTCTTCCATCAGTACCGGGCCGCGGGGACCGGCGGTGACGGAGTTCTGGTTGTCGCCGACAGGACGGCCGGACGACGTGGTCATCACAGGACAGGATGTTGGTTCGGGTTTGTCTGTTTTCATAGGGCTTACCTTAAGGATACCCTTCAATTATAAAGCCCTTGCGCACGGCGCGGCGATAGCGAATCTGCAATGATGGCGATAGGTAGATCCTATGGAACTGCATCAGCTTCGGTATTTTTGCGCGGTGGCGCGCACCGGCAGCTTCACGCGCGCCGCCGTGGAGGAGGGCGTGGCGCAGCCTTCGCTCTCCCAACAAATCGTCAAGCTGGAGCGGACGCTGGGGGCGAAACTGTTCGACCGGCTCAGCCGGAGCGTGCAGTTGACCGAATACGGCCGCACGCTGTTGCCGCAAGCGCAGGCAATTCTGCGTGAGGTCAACGAGGCGCGCAGCACGCTCGAATCGCTGCGGCGTGGCGTGGCCGGGAATCTATCCGTGGGGTGCATTCCCACCATCACACCCTACTTCCTGGCGCCCCGGCTGAGCGCCTTCGCTGCCCGGTTCCCGGATGTGGAACTGCGGCTGATGGAGGAGACCACCCCGAAACTGGTGGAGTTGCTGCAGGCTGGAAAACTGGATCTGGCCGTGGTCGGGCTGCCGGTGAACAGTCCGGGGATGCTGTGCGCGGAGTTGTTCCGCGAACCGATTTGGGTGGCGGTGGGAAAACAGCACCGGCTCGCCGCGCATACGCAAGTGAAGCTGGCGGAACTGCGCGGCGAGAAAATGTTGCTGCTCAAGGAAGGGCACTGCTTTCGCGACGACGCCCTGCGCATCTGCGCTCGCGCCCGCATGCCTTTTCACCCCATGTTCGAAACGGACCAGTTTTCCAGCATCTTTCCCATGGTGGCGGCCGGGCTGGGGATTACGCTGGCGCCCAAGATGGCGGCGGGCGCGGCGGGGGAATGCCGGCTGCTGCCGCTGGAGCGCGAAGTGTTCCGCCGGGTGGGATACATCCGCGTGCGGCGGCATGTGCGTGGGGCGGCGCAAATCGCGTTCGTGAAGTGGCTGCGGGAGCAGTGCGTCAGCGCCCCCGAGCGGTGATCGGCCACTCAATGCTTTTCCGGCGGCTGGCTGAGCGCCCCTGAATCCAGGGTAGTCATCAAAGCCGGATAACGCTCGCGACGCTTCCCCAGCATCTCCGTCACGACCTGGACCCATTGGCCGCCGGAAGGGCCGCGGTCCACTCCGGCCATGAACTCCGCGTTACTGCGCCCGTGGCCGATCGCCACCGGAAATGCCGCGTGCCGCTGGCGTGCCGGCACCCCGGCCTCGGCGAGCAGGCCCAGTGCCGCATCCAGCCATGCAAGCTCGTTCGGTCCCATGATCCGCCGGCGCGCCGCAGCGGTTTGGAGGAACCACGCCATGGCCGTGACATGCGCAACGCCGGACACTTCGCCGCAGTCACCCAGCCGGAACAGTTCCTGTGCGGGTTCCTGACCCGCGTGCGCCCGTTGGCGATCATGCCACTTTCTCCGATTTCGGTGCATCATTAATGTATGGGCCTCCAAACCGTCAGAATTCCCGTAAGCGGCATGACGTGCGGCAACTGCGCCCGTAGTGTGGAAAGGAAACTCTCCACCAGTCCCGGCGTGTCGACCGCCCGGGTGGACCTGGCCGGCGGCACGGCGACCGTCGAGTTTGACGCCGACCGCACCAAGCTGCCCGACCTGCTGCACGCCATCGAGCAACTCGGCTACGTCGTGCAACAATGAGCGCCGCCCCCAGCGCGGGAACGGCCGAACGCGTGGACTTGCCCGTCTCCGGGATGTCCTGCGCGGCCTGCGCGCGCAGCATCGAGAATCAGCTCGCGGCTACGGCGGGCGTCAATCGCGCGCATGTCAACTTCGCCACTTCTACCGCTACGGTAGAGTTCGATCCCGCGCGTGCGGCGGTGCGCAACCTGGTGGATGCCATCGAAGAATTGGGCTACGGAGTGCCGCAGCCTTCGACCGGTGACAGTCCCGGCGAAGATATCGAGGAGCAGGCACGTCGGCGCGAATACGCCGCTCTGCGACGTAGACTCTGGCTGGCGGCGGCCTTTGCGGCTCCGGTGGTAGTGCTGGGTATGTGGCCGGGACTCATGCACCTGGCCGCCATGAGTTGGATCCAGCTTGCGCTTACCACGCCGGTAGTCTTCTATGCGGGCGCGCCTTTCTACCAAGGCGCCTGGACCGCGCTGCGGCACCGCTCCGCGAACATGAACACGTTGATCGCGCTGGGCACCGGCGCCGCGTTCCTGTACTCCCTGTCGGTGACGCTGCGCGGCGGACACGAAGTCTATTACGAAGCCGCGGCCGTGATTATTACCCTGATTCTGCTGGGGCGGGTGCTGGAGGCGCGCGCCCGCGGCAAGGCTTCCGAGGCCATCCGCCATCTGCGCGAGTTGCAGCCCAAGACCGCGCGCGTGGTTCGGGAAGGCGCCGAGCGGGAGATCCCCATCGAGGAGGTGCGCGTGGGCGACACCGTGGTGGTGCGCCCTGGCGAGAAGATCCCGGTGGATGGCGCGGTGCGCGCAGGCGACTCGGCCGTCGACGAGTCCATGCTCACGGGCGAAAGCATGCCCGCGGAGAAAAAAGCCGGCGACGCGGTTTATGGCGGCACGATCAATCGCTCCGGAAGCCTGCGATTCGAGGTGCGCAAGGTGGGGCGCGCCACAGCCTTGCAACAAATGATCGATCTGGTGCGGCAGGCGCAAGGCTCCCGCGCGCCCGTGGCCCGGCTGGCGGATGTGGTGAGCGGCTATTTCACCGTGGGTGTGCTGGTGGTCGCCGTGGTCACGTTCCTCGTATGGCTGGGCTTTCGGCCACTGCCCTTCGCGCTGCAGAATTTCGTGGCCGTGTTGATCATCGCCTGCCCGTGCGCGCTGGGCTTGGCCACACCCACCGCGATCATGGTGGGCACCGGCCGCGGCGCGGAGCGCGGCATCCTCATCAAGGGCGGCGAGGCGCTGGAAGCCGCGTGCGGCATCGGCATCGTGATCCTGGATAAGACCGGCACCATCACGTCCGGCCAGCCGCGCGTAACCGATGTAATCCCGGTGAATGGTTACTCGGCGTCTGAAGTGCTGCGCCTGGCCGCTTCGGCCGAGCGCTACTCCGAGCATCCCCTGGGACGGGCCGTCGTCGCGCACGCCCAAACTTTGGGGATCGCGCTCGCGGAGCCCGCCGGCTTCCGCGCCGTTGCGGGCCACGGCGTCGCAGCCCGCGTCGATGGCCGTGCACTGACAGTAGGCGGCCTCGCCGGTCCGCATGAGATGCCCGAACTGGAGCGGCTCGCCGCGGAAGGCAAGACCGCCGTGGCGGTTTCCATCGACGGCCGGCCAGCCGGCGCGATCGGCATCGCCGATACCGTCAAGCCCGAAGCCGCCGCCGCCGTCCGCCGCCTCGTCGAGATGGGCATTGAAGTCTGGATGATTACCGGCGACAATCGCCGTACTGCCGAAAGCGTCGCGCGGCAGGTGGGCATTCAGCGCGTGCTCGCCGAAGTGCTGCCGGAAGGCAAAGTGTCCGAGGTGCGGAAGTTGCAAGCCGCCGGGAAAAAGGTGGCCCTGGTGGGCGACGGCATCAACGATGCGCCGGCCCTGGCGCAGGCCGATGTGGGCATCGCCATAGGAACCGGAACCGATATCGCCAAGGAGGCGGCGTCCATTACCTTGATGCGTGGCGATTTGAACGGCGTAGCCGATGCGCTCGAACTGGCGCGGCAGACCATGCGGGTAATCCGGCAGAACCTGTTCTGGGCGTTCGCCTACAACAGCATCGGCATCCCCATTGCGGCAGGCGTGTTATATCCGTTCACCGGCTGGCTTCTTTCGCCGGTTCTGGCTTCGGCGGCCATGGCGCTCTCCAGTGTGACGGTAGTGACCAACAGTTTGCGGCTTAAGCGTGTGTGAGTTTACGGCAGCACTTCTCGCAAGCTCTTGGCATCCAGGATCATCACCTGCGCCAGCGCCGTCTCCCGTTCCGCCGTCGCCAGGCCCGCGATCCGCTCCACAATTTTTCGGACCGCGCATCCATGGTCCTGCAATCCGGCCAGGACGGCAATTACATTATCGCCGACGTCTTCGCTCTCGATCAGCCGGTCTCCATCGAGCGAGCTTATGTCGCTCAGGCTGTATTCGAACGACAGGCCGGGACCACGTTGAACGTTCTCCATTGGCAGCGGGCGCTCGCCGACGTCCAGCACCACCTGTACGGGCAGAATTGCCCGCCCTCCAAAACCAAAACGACCCAGCTCTGGCCGCCTTAAAGGCGGCTGCGGCCAAGATTGGCCGCCCTCCAAATCCAAACTGACCCACCGCCACCGGACGCTATGTGGGCAGCCGGATGCCGGCTTCTTCGTACAGCGGCACCGGGGCGGTACCCTGCGTGCGGAATTCATAGCGCTCGATGGCTAGGGCCGCGCCATCCTTGTCGCTTCGCACAACGCATCCGTAGATCATCAGTTTCATTGGACAAATGTCGTTGAGCCGCGCAGGCCAAGCCATCGCAAGCTCTACCGGCAACCCGGTGCTCAAAACGTTTTCCGTGGTGAACCAGACGCCGCTGCTGCTGATGTTTACAGTCCGTCCGTTTCCGGCTTCGGCTACGCGGCTCCCGTAGAGCAGCTTGTATCGCAGCCCTTGCTCGATACCGAAACGGCGCTTGATACGCCGATCCACGTTCTCATCTTGCTTCTTCCGTTTCGCCATAGTTGGTGCGCCTTTTTCGTTCGGCCTTTCGATCTCAGGATTAGCACTGCGGCTACCGTCACCTCAATGATGTCTTTGGATAGGCAACATTAACTAACACCTTTGTCTATCGGTACTTGTGGACCGAAGGGAATAGGCCGCCGCCCGCCCGGACGCGCGCCGGCAAAAACCGTCTGTGCGGATGTCGTCCGGCGCGCCACACTTTTCTTGCAGGGAACCTAACGCCGGTTCTGAGTTTAGGCCACGCCATCTTCGCCGTGTGTTCGCCTCCAAAACAAGATGTTGGGGTGTCGGGAACCGCCGGTGGATCGCCTAGTAGCTCACTAACCCAAGTCCAATCAACACTTTCTTAAAGATTTCTCTTGCAATGGACGAAGAGTTCATGCCACAATTTGTTGTGGCCTAAAAGTGGCCAGAAATTGGTGCAAAAGTGGCGGACGAAATACCTCAAGGCACGGTACCAGTGGAACCACCGCTGGGCATGTACCCAGCCCGCCTGGACGAAAAAGGCCGACTCAAGCTACCGGAGAAGTTCCAGAGGTACCTGGCCGGGTTGCCAGACAAGAAGCTGTTTGTCACGAGTACGGAGCGGCACATAGCCACAGTGTATCCTATGCCGATCTGGAAAGAAAATCAGGAGGTGCTCGCCAATTTCCGGGAGAATCCGAAAGCGGCGAAGCGGGTCTTGTTCACTGCCATGGAGCTGGGGTCGGAAGCCGAGATGGACAATCAGGGGCGGGTGCTGTTTTCACCTGAATTGCGCAGGGAGCTGAACATCGAGAACAAGCCGGTGAAGGTGCTGGTGGTGAAAGGCGCCATTCAGGTGATGGGTGAAGAGACGTTCCAGCAGAAGCGGACGGAAGCGGCGCAGGCGGCCGAGGACGATCTGGAAGCGCTGGAACGGGTTGGGTTCAAATAAATGGCCTATGCACTACGCGGTGATGGCGGCCGAGGCGATCGACTGGCTGGCGGTTCGGCCCGCGGGCGCCTATCTGGATGCCACGGCGGGGCTGGGTGGGCACACGGCGGAGATCGCGCGGCGCTTGACCACGGGCAGAGTGATCGCCAACGACCGCGATGCGGAGTCGCTCGAGATGGCGCGGCGGAACACGGCCGCATGGGCGGATCGGATTTGTTTTCACCAGGGGACCTTCTCCCGGCTTGCCGCAGCGTTGCCGGCATGCAGAGCGGAGCAGGTGAATGGGCTGCTGGCCGACCTGGGCGTGAGCCGGTATCAACTGACCGAACCGGCGAGGGGATTTTCGTTTATGGCCGACGGGCCGCTGGACATGCGCATGGATCAATCCACGGGCATCACGGCGGCGGACGTGGTCAATCAGTACGCCGAAAAGGCGATCGCCGACCTGATCTATCAGCTAGGCGAAGAAAGGAGGGCGCGGAAGATAGCCAGAGCCATCGTTCGGGCACGGCCTATACGGAGCTCACTACACCTGGCCGGGTTAGTGCAGCAGGCCGTGCCTCGGACGAGTCACCTGCATCCCGCGACCCGCACCTTTATGGCCTTACGCATGTTTGTAAACGACGAGCAGGGAGAACTCGACCGATTGCTGGAAATTGGGCCGGAACTGCTGGCAAGCGGCGGCCGCATGGTGGCGATCTCCTTTATGTCTCTCGAGGACCGCAAGGTGAAGCAGCGGTTTCGCGATTTGGCGCAGGAGGGCCGCGCCACCATCCTGACCAAGCGTCCATTGACGCCCACGGAAGAGGAAACGGCTTTGAATCCGGCATCGCGCAGCGCCAAGCTGCGCGCGCTGGAAATGATATAGCGAGGTAACGACTCATGGCAACGCTGGCAATGTTTTTTCGCAGACCCCTGGCCGCGCCTGCCGCCACAAGCGGCGCCGCGCAATCCGCATCCGTCCGGCTGGACGACCGCTACTGTCTGCGGGACCTGCCCAACGAGGACATTTTCCTGTACTCGAAGCCTATCGACAACAGCCGCGTCGTGCGCGAGCCCGATCCCACGGCGCGCGGCGAGTGGTCCATGATCGGGACGGCTTGCCTGCTGGCCGCCCTGTTCATCGGCCTGTCCACGCCCAGGCTGGCCAATATCTTCGCCGGCTACCAGTTGGAATCCCTCAGGCAGGAGCAGCAGCGGCTGCTCGACGAACAACACGATCTGGATGTTGTGGAAGCGCGGCTGTCGCGCCAGGAGAACCTCGAAATCCTCGCCAAGCGCCGCGATCTGAGCACTCCGGCGCCCGGACAGGTCCTGCACCTGGATCCCAAAGGCGACAGCAAGCTGGCTCTGAACCGGCACTGATCTTCAAGCAGCGGGTTTGCATTATGGAATCAGTCGCCAGAAATAGAGCCGGCAAGCGTCTGAAGTGGTTCGGCGGCATCATCCTGCTGTGGGGCTCTTCGATCTTTATTCAGCTGTTCCGCCTGCAGGTGGTCCGCCACGCGGACTACGTGCGCGCGGCCCACAGACAACAGGAAGAGACGGTCGAGATCTCAGCGCCGCGCGGCTCCATCTTCGATCGCTCCGGACAGTTGCTGGCTGGAAGCGTGAACCGGGACTCCGTATATATCGATCCTCTACAGGTGCCGGATTTGAAGATGGCTTCCGCCCTGATCGCGGGTGTGCTGCAAATCGATCGGCCTTCGCTCTATGGCCGCATGCAGTGGTATCGGGACAACCAGAGAGGCTTCATGTGGGTGGCGCGCACCATCGAGCCGGAGCAATACGACCGGCTCCGCAGCCTGCATCTGGATTGGATCCGGTTTACCAAGGAAAGCCGGCGGAACTATCCGCGAAACACGCTGGCGGCCCATGCGATCGGGGCCGTGGATAGCGAAGAGACCGGCCAGTGGGGCCTGGAGAAAAGCCTGGAGGAAGACCTGCACGGCCTGCCGGGCAGCGTGCGCGTGCTCACCGACGCCAAGGGGCGGGGCATCGATTCCGAGGTCGAAACCGAACCGCGGCCGGGCGCCAGCGTGACCCTTAGCATCGACGAACGCATCCAGTTGCCAGCCCAGGACGCCATCGCCCGCGCGGTCCAGGAATCGCACGGGGAAAGCGGCAGCGTAGTGGTGATGGACCCTTATCATGGCGACATCCTGGCGATGGCCAGTTATCCGCCGTTCGATCCGAACCAGCCACCGGGGCGCGGCGACAGCCCCACAGCGCGATTCAACCACGCAGCTTCGGTGCCCTTCGAGCCGGGCTCGGTTTTCAAGGTGTTCACGCTCTCGGCAGCGCTCGAAACCACCGATTTGAAGCCATCGACCATGATCAACTGCGGCAACGGCAGCTTCACCATGGCCGGCCGTACCGTGCATGAAGCCCACCACGGCTATGGCACCATGCCGATGGAGATGGTGCTGGCCAAATCCAGCAACATCGGCGCCATCCAGATCGGCTTGAAGGTCGGTTCGGTCAAGCTGTATGAGTACGTCCGGCGTTTCGGCTTGGGCTCGCGCACAGGCGTCCCGCTGCCGGCGGAGTCTCCAGGGATGGTACGCAAGCTTTCGAAGTGGCGCACTACGTCGCTGATGTCGGTTTCCATGGGTCACGAAGTGGGCGTCACCACGTTACAGCTCGCGCAAGCCTGTTCCGCGGTGGCTAACGGCGGTCTGCTGGTGCCGCCGCGCCTGATTCTGAAGAAGGGCGATGCCGCCGTGCCGGTGGTTTCTCCGCATCGCATTTTGAAGCCCGAAACCGCTATCGCCATGCGTAAAATGATGGAGGGCGTGGTGCTGGTTGGCACGGGACGCCGGTATGCCAATCTGCAAGGCTACTCGAGCGCCGGCAAGACCGGGTCGGCCCAGATCTTCGATTACGCCACCGGCCGCTATACGCATAGTTACAATGCGTCTTTCATGGGGTTCGCGCCCGTGACGAATCCGGCTCTGGTGGTCGTCGTTACGGTAAACGGAACGCACGGCGGCTCCGCCGGCTATGGCGGTCCCGTGGCCGGTCCGGTGTTTCGCGCCGTGATGACCGAAGCGCTGCGGGTTCTGGACGTGCCGAAGGATTTGCCGGATACGCCGGACACCCGCGAAACTCAGGTAGCCGATCCGGATGAAGTGCCGCTCGTGGATGGACCTGTCGAACCGCCCGTGCTGGAAGATGCGGAGGCTCAGGCTCCTGAGACGCCGGCCGCTCGACAGGCCGGCATTCTCGCCGACGCGGGCCAACGGCCTGCGCCACCTGTTCCTCCCGCGGTATCCGAGGCGCGCGAGAGCGGTCCCAAGGCGCCGAATTTCATAGGATTGTCGATGCGATCCGTGGTTGCGCTGGCGCAAGCCCAAGGTTTGCCCGTGATACTGGCAGGCACCGGCATTGTCCGCACCCAGGACCCGCCGCCCGGCGCCGCCCTGCATGGCGGAGAAAGGATTCGAGTCGATCTTGCCAGATGACCCTGGGCGAGATACTGGCGGGAGTCCGGCTGCAGGCGCCACTCTCGCCGCTTCTTTCTCAACTGGAAGTGCAAGGCCTCGATTACGACTCGCGCCGCGTGCAACCCGGCTTCCTATTCTTCGCTTTCCCGGGCAGCCGCGCCGACGGCCGCCAGTTCGCGCGCGACGCGGTGGAGCGTGGCGCGGTCGCGGTGGCCAGCGAATCGCCCGCCGCGGATGCCTTTCCCGCGCCCTGGATTGAGGTCCAGCACGGCCGCCAGTCGCTGGCCCTGGCCGCCCGCAATTTTTATCGCCATCCGGACGAACGCATCGCCATCACCGGCATCACCGGCACGAACGGCAAAACCACCACATCATATTTAATAGATGCGATCTTGCGCGCCGCCGGCAAAACCACCGCGCTCGTCGGCACCATCGAGTATCATCTAGCCGGGCGAGTCCTGCCGGCCGTCAACACCACGCCGGAATCGCTCGATCTGCACCGTCTCTTCGCGGAACTGGAAGCCGCGGGCGGATCGCATGCGGTCCTGCACGCGGTAATGGAAGTGTCCTCGCACGCGCTGGCGTTGAGCCGCGTTTACGGCCTGTCTTTTCACACCGCCATCTTCACCAACCTGACCCGCGACCACCTGGATTTCCATCACACCATGGAGGACTATTTTGCGGCCAAGCAACTCCTGTTCTCCGGCGCCGGCGCGCCGCCGCCCGCCTGGGCCGTCCTGAACCGCGACGACGAATGGTGCCGCCGCGTGCAGGTGTCGCGGCAAAGCGAAGCCCTATGGTTCGGGCTCGGACAAGGCGCCACCGTGCGCGCGCGGCACATCACCTCCAACTTGCAAGGCCTGCGCTTCGAAGTGCAGAGCCGCAAAGCGCGCTTCATGGTGGAATCGCCGCTGTTGGGCAAGATCAACGTGTACAACATCCTGGCGGCCTGCTGCGCCGGACTCAGTTACGGTTTCTCGCCCGAGACTATCGCGGCGGGCATCGCGCTATGCCGTGCCGTACCGGGACGCTTCGAGCGCATCGACGAGGGCCAGCCGTTTGGCGTGGTGGTGGACTACGCGCATACCGACGACGCGCTGAAAAACACCATCGCGGTGGCGCGCGGCCTGGCTCCCAAACGCGTCATTACTTTATTCGGCTGCGGCGGCGACCGCGACCGCGCCAAGCGTCCCCTGATGGGTCAGGCCGCCGCGGAGAACAGCGATTTCGTGGTGCTCACCAGCGACAACCCGCGCTCGGAAGATCCGCTGGCCATCATGAACGACGCGTTGGTGGGCATCCGGCGCACCGACGTGCCGCTCATCGTCGAGCCGGACCGGGCTACGGCTATTGCCCGCGCCATCAAGGAAGCGCGGCCCGGCGACATTGTAATTCTGGCTGGAAAAGGACACGAAACTTACCAGGTACTGAAAGATAAGACCATCGATTTCGACGATCGCGAGGTGGCCCGCGGAGTGCTGCGCGGTTTCGGTTACCATCGGGAGCCGAAATGATTCTGGCCCTAAGCGTAGTGGCTGCCGTAGTGGGGCAGGACTCCAGTCCTGTCAGGATGGGCCTGCGGCCCACCAATCGTGATGAAAACCCTGTGGGGCGGGCGTCTACGCCTGCGGCGGGTCTCCAGACCCGCCCCTGGTGGGAAAGGCTTAAGCCTGTTATGGGCGAGCTTCGCTCGCCGAAGAGCGGGCCTACGAGGCCCGCGCAGGCTGCGAGCCTGCCCCACGGCGGCGGACAGAATGTAGAAAAGCGGTGGG
>Ga0187871_10001229_pt1 | contig 22590 bp, 18 predicted proteins | sample June2016WEW_16_1_FD_132988 | JGI IMG/M metagenome (GOLD analysis project Ga0187871, IMG submission 132988) | Peatland microbial communities from SPRUCE experiment site at the Marcell Experimental Forest, Minnesota, USA - June2016WEW_16_10 | ecosystem: Environmental > Terrestrial > Soil >...
ACTCTAATTAGCGTCGCTCGCGCCCATTTTCATCACCTTTGGTGGGCCGCAGGCCCATGGGGCACTCATCTGGGACCCCATTGCCGCTCAATAAGTTAGCGGCTGTTTTTCGGAGCCGCAAAGATGATGAATACCAAGAGTAGTGGGGCGGCCAATCTTGGCCCGGGGTCCCCGCTGGGGGCGGCTTTCCAGCCGGCTTGGCCGCTGAAAGGCCGTCGGCCTTAGCTGCCCAGTTGCGACTTACCCGGTTTCCGAGACTGCTGACGGCCCGTAGGGCCGCTGGTGCTGAAGCGTGCGCCACGGGCAGGCAGCCAGTCACCATTCAGATAAGTCCAAAAATCCAGAGCGGGATTCATATCTCGGGCCAGATCGGCCAGGGCTGCTAGGATGAAAGCATGGTGCGGTTGTTTCTGCTGTGCGGCCTGTTACCCCTGACGGGCCTGGCGAGCGAGCACTGGATCCGGTTCACCTCCGGTCCTATCGAGGTATTCAGCAGCGCCGGGGCAAAAGACGGGCGCGAGACTCTGGTAAGGTTCGAAGAGTTCCGCCACGCGCTTGGGATGGTCCTGGGAGACGACGACCTGCAACTCCCGCTACCTATTCGGGTCCTGCTCTTCAAGAGCGGCGCCCCGCAGATTTCCGAGCCGGTATTGCGCGGCCGCGAGCAGTACAACATCGTCCTGACCGCCGGACAGCCGATCTCGAATGAAGTGTTCGCGCGGCTCACGCAGTTGTTTCTGGACAACACGGCGCGCATGCCGGAACGGCTGGAACGCGGCTTGGTGGCGCTGTTCTCGACCATCCAGGTGAACGGCATCCGCATCACGCTGGGCGAGCCGCCGCTGCACCCCGATATGGATTGGGCACGCGTCCACCTGCTGGCCGTCGATCCCGAATACTACGGCAAGCTGCGCGTGCTGACTTATAACCTGCGCAAAGGCGTCGACGAAGACGCCGCCTTCCGGAACGCGGTCGGCAAGTCTCCGGAGCAGATTGAGTTGCAAGCGCAATCGCACCTGGCGGAGGGTCACTTTCAAGCCACCTCGGTTTCGCCGCTGCCGATGAGCCCTTCGGATTTTCCAGAGAGATCGGTAGATCCCGACCAGGCGCAGTTGGCGATTGCCGATTTGTTGCATGGCGACCGGTCTCGCGAAATCTATCGCGAATTAATCGCCCAAAAAGAACGCGTACCGGAAGCTTGGGAAGGCCTCGGGATGCTGGCGCTCGCCGCGCAGCAGACCGACGAAGCGCGCAAGGATTTCGCGGCCGCCATGGCAGCCGGCGCGAAGGGTGCGGAGTGTTATATCGAATACGCGCGCCTGGAAACCGATAATACCAAGGCAATATCCGCGCTGGATCGTGCCGCCAAGATCAACCCCAAACTCGCCGAGCCTCATTTCCTGATGGCACAGCGGCAAACCGATTCCGTGAAGCGCGTCCAGGAGCTCAAATTGGCCGCCAAACTGGATGCCCGCAACCTGGCGTACTGGGAGGCGCTGGCCGAAGCCTATCTGGACGCGCACGACTTTCCCAAAGCCGCGCAGGCCTGGAAATCCGCCGAACAGGCTGCCGCGAATCCCGGCGACCGCGCACGCATGCAGCGTAAACGCCTGGACGTGGAAGCCCAGCGCCTCGATTGGGAAGATGCCGAAAAGAAACGGAAGGCGGACGAAGAAGCGCGCGAAATCGACAAGTTGAAACAGCAGGCGCGCGCCGATCTGCATGCGCTGGAAGCCCATGCCAACCAGGGGCAGAGCCCCGCGTCACCCAACGAGAAGGTAGTGCCATGGTGGGAAGGCCCCAAACCTTCGGCTGTTACCCGAGGGGTTCTGAAACAGGTGGATTGCCTCGGCAAGCGGCTGCGCCTGGTCGTCCAGGACGACGATCGGAAGACCGTCAAGCTGCTGGTCGCCGATCCCACGCAAGTCTCCATTCTGGGTGGCCAAGGTGAGATGAAGCTGAGTTGCGGTGCGCAGGGGATGCGGCGGGTGAAGGTGGAGTACTTTCCGAAAGCCAACGCCAGGCTGGCGACCCAGGGCGACGTGGCCACCATCGAATTCCAGTGAAGGCCAGCCCATACCGTTGGCTGGTGCTGAGCGTCTTCGTCCTCTGTTCCGCCATTAACTACCTGGACCGCCAAACGCTCTCTACGCTCGCCCCGCTGGTGCGCGCCGAGTTCCGCCTGTCGAACGCGCAATATGGCCTCATCCTGTCGGTCTTCTCGATCGCTTACGCGGCCTGCGCGCCGTTCGCCGGCATGCTGATCGATCGCATCGGGCTGAATCGCGCGATCGGGATAGCCGTGGGTGTCTGGTCCTGCGCGGGGATTTCGACGGGTTTCACGCGCGGGCTGGGCGGGCTACTGGGTTGCCGCGGCGTGCTCGGCATGTCGGAGGCGGCGGGCATTCCCGGAGCGGGCAAGGCGATTCATCGTTACCTCCTTCCCGCGGAGCGCGCATTAGGCAATGCGTGGAACCAGGCCGGAGTCAGCCTGGGGCTGATCCTCGCTCCGCCGGTGGCCACCTGGATTGCGATGCGCTACGGCTGGCGGCAGGCGTTCGTCATGACCGGCAGCCTGGGGCTGATCTGGATTCCACTGTGGATCTTCACATCCCGTGTTGGCCAGGTCGTGACGGCTCCCGCACCCGAAACGCATAGCCCGGAATCCGGCGCCCTCGATTTGTTGCGGTCGCCCCGCCTATGGAGGTTGGTCGCGGCAAATGCCCTGAATATGAGCGTCTATTCGCTCTGGACGAATTGGACCACGCTGTATCTGATGGAGAAACATCACCTGTCGCTGGCGCGCGCGAACTGGTATGCCGTCATTCCGCCGGTGGTGGCGGCGCTGGGCGGGTTCGGCGGCGGCTGGCTGTCCCTCGTCTGGGCGCGGAGGGGATTGCCGGCGGCGGACGCGCGCGTGCGAGTCTGCCTGGTGGGCGGGTTGCTGGCCCTGCCGGCGGCACTGATCCCGCAGCTGCCCACGGCGGGCTGGACGGCGGCCGGCATCTCGTTGAGCATCCTGGCCGTCGCGGCAATTAGCGTCAATGTGTATACGATTCCCTTGGACATCTTCGGTGGTGCACGCGCGGCATTTGCCGTCTCCATGCTGGTTGCGTCGTACGGCGCGACGCAGGCGCTGATTTCGCCGGCCATCGGAGCGGTGGTCGATGCGTATGGCTATGGCCCGGTATGCCTGGCCGCCGCCGTTCTGCCCCTGGCCGCATGGCTCGTCCTGTGGCGCACGCTTTAAACAGCCGCCTTTCAGGCGGCTAAGCCGGCTGGAAAGCCGCCCCCAGCGGGGACCCCGGGCCAGGATTGGCCGCCCTCCAACTTGAGTTTTCATCACATTTGGTGGCCCGCAGGGCCATCCTGACACGCTTTAAAGCGTGCAGCGGCGAACTTCAGTTCGCCGAGAAAATCTGATATTCCTCCCGCCCCGATTCCACTATCCTTTCGCCGTGAGATTCTTATTCGCCGCCCTGGCACTGGCCGCATGCCTCTGCGCCCAGGATGCTAATGCACCGAACTACACCGCCGCCGGCATCGTGAACGGCGCCAGTTTCGCACCCGGCATGGCCCCCAATACGATCGTGTCCGTCTTCGGCACGAATCTCTCCTGGGGTACCTACGGACTCGAAGCCGGCGACATCGCCGCGGGCGTGATGCCTACCAGCCTGGGAAACGTGGAGATATACTTCGAAGGCTGGCCGGCGTATCTCTACTACGTCTCCCCGTTGCAGGTGAACTTCCTGGTCCCCAGCGATCTGGTGGCCGGCACGTTTCAGTTCTGGCTGGACCGGCAGGGCACCCGCGGCCCGATCGTTACGGTCACCTTACAAAACGCGGCTCCCGCCATGTTCCAGTTATCCGCGGCCGCGGTGGTCGCCAGCCATCTGGACTGGTCGGTAATTTCCAGTGACGCGCCCGCCACGGCAGGCGAGATTATCACCCTGTGGGCGACGGGCTTGGGAAACACCAATCCCGAGCTGGAAGATGGAGTCCTCCCAACCGGTCTGCAATGGCTGAGCCTGTTGGACGATTTCAATGTCTGGATCGGCGGCGCGCCACTCGATCCGGGCGCGATTCTGTATGCAGGAGTGGCCCCCGGCTACGCGGGACTCTACCAGATCAACGTGCGCCTGCCCGATCCATTGCCGACGGACCCAGAGATCCGCCTGGCACTGGCCGGCACGCTGAGTCCTCCGGGCCTGATCCTGCCCGCCCAATAGTTCAGAATTGGAGGGCGGGCAATCATGCCCAGCTGCCGCCTTTCGGGCGGCTAAGCTGGCTGCGGCCAGGATTGGCCGCCCTCCAAATTGGTGGCCCGCAGGGCCATCCTGACACGCTTTAGCGTGCCCCGGCCATGGGCCGCCATCCCGCTAGTACCGCTCTCCCAGGAATTTGCGCTTCTTCTCGAACAAAGTGCGATAATACGGTTTGACGTTGCTTCTCTGTCCATAAGGAGCAGACTATGTTTCGTAACATCCTTCTCTGCGTTGTTCTCCTGAGCCCGGCTATTTCGATCGCCCCGGCCCAGAACTTTCTGCTGAGTCCGGCTTACATCCAACCCGTTCCCGTCGGTTCCATCTCGAGCGTTGCTAACCTGAGCGCCGCCAGAGATTCCCAATCGAATCTCTATGTTCTGTCGAACGGACTTACTAACAATTGTGTATCCGTGGGTATCCTCGGCTGCGTCCTGCAGCCCGCCTCGTACCTGGTCAAGCTGAATGCCGCTGCGGACACCGTGCTGTTCCAACAATCTCTCCCCTTTCTCGCCACCGCTATGACTGCCGACCCGGACGGAAACATCTATCTCGTCGGCGGAAATATCGTCGAGAAGTTGGCGACTAATGGAACGCAGGTGCTCTATAAGAAGACACTCGGCGGATCGAGCTTGAGCCTCACCGCCCTGGCGCTCGATTCATCCGGCCGCCTGTATCTGACCGGTAACGTGGTCGGCGGCGACTTGCCCGCCACCGCCGGATCATTCCGTCCCACGGTCGCCGCCGGCAATGCCTTCGGCTTTGCTATGCGGCTCACCACCGCCGGCGCGGTCGATTACGCAACTTACCTGGGCGATGGCGCGCAGAATCCGTACGGCATCGCTGCCGACGCTTCCGGCGCCGCCTTCGTGATCTGGTCGAGTAACTCGGCCAGCTTTCCCGCAACCCCTCCGGCGGGCCCCAACGGTGCTTCGTTCCTGGTCCGGCTGTCGCCCGAAGGCTCGAAACTGATCTATGCCACCAGCCCCGCTCAGGGTATTGTATGGCAGTTAACAGCGGACTCCGCCGGAAACGCGTCTATCGCAATCGCAACCGCCTACGGAGCGGGCATCACCGTCATCCGCTACAACCCCGACGGCACCATCGCTTTTGTCCGCAATGTGCCCGGAGTGTCGGTCGGCGGACTCGGTACCGATATCTCCGGTAACGTCTATCTATACGATTCCTTAGTGCCATTCCAGGCAAACTATCCCGTAAAGAACACCCTGTCCGGATGCACCGGCGCCCAGAATGCCCTCACGGTCTGGGACCCCAACGGCAACCTCGTGCAATCCACGTACCTGTCGACTCCGGGCGCACCGCTGGGAATCAACGTTCTCCCCGGCCCGGCTGTGGATCTGTTGACCGGTGGAATAGTCACACATTTCGTGCAGACTCCCGGCGCCACGACGGTGCCGCTTGCCTGCGTGGGCAATGCCGCCAGCTTCGATGGCCCGACCATCTCGCCCGGGGAATTGGTCAGCTTGTTCGGCAGCGGTCTGGGTCCGGCCGTCGGAATAGGACCCCAGGTAACTGTAGCATCGGGCTTCCCCGCTGAACTCGCCGGCGTGAAAGTGACCTTTAACGGAACCGCCGCGCCCCTGCTTTACGCCCAGGACAGCCAGATCAATGCCATCGTTCCCTGGGAACTGAGCTCCGCGAGTCAGGCTCAAGTGTGTGTAACCTACAACGGCGCTCCACCCGCCTGCACAAGCACCAGCGTATCGCCCGTCCATCCCGGCGTCTTCATGCTCGACCCGTATCACGCGATCGCGCTGAATCAGAACGGCACTCTGAACACCGCATCCAATCCAGCGAAGGTGGGCGATGAGGTTGCGATCTTCGCCACCGGCCTCGGTGCAATCACTCCCCTGCCCACGGACGGTTCTATCGTCGGATTTCCGCTGCCCACGCTTAATCTGCCGGTCACCATGGCCACGGTCTCGTCAACCGGGGGCCCGGTGATCCCCATCACCGTAAATTATTTCGGCCCCGCGCCCTACGAGGTCGCCGGCTTCAGCCAGATCAACTTCACCGTTGACGCCAATGCGGGCGGCCCTTACGCGACGTACCTTTATGTGGGCGCCCCAGCCAATTTGATCCAGAGCAACCCGTTTTACATCAACGTCGCTCAGTAGCGGGCGTGTGGCGCGCGCTTCAGCGGGCACCCCCGCGGATGCGGGTGAACCAGCGGCGAGACCCCATGCGGGCCATCGTCGAAAGCGCTTCGCCTTGGAGGGCGGGCAATCCTGCCGGCAGCCGCCTTTTCAGGCGGCTAAGCCGGCTGGAAAGCCAGCTGCGGCCAAGATTGGCCGCCCAACTACTCTTGGTTTTCATCATCTTTGCGGCTCCGAAAAACAACCGCTAACTTATTGAGCGGCAATGGGGTCTCAGATGAGTGCCCCATGGGCCGGCGGCCCACCAAAGGTGATGAAAACCCGCCCTCATGTATTTTCAATAACTTCGGGCATGTTTTCAACGGAGCTGCACGCTGAAAGCGTGCGCCACGGGCAAGCGGCCGGTCGTCACGAGATAAGTCCAAACTCCAGGGCGGGACTCTTAAGTCCCGCTACCTGACCCCATGACCGTCGTGGACCGGCTGGATATCGCCGGCAACGATCGGCAATCGTGCCATCTGGAAACAGGCGCTCGATGGCGGCCACAAAGCCCGCATCTGCTGGACCATCGACGTGCCGCGCTGGAAGCGCGCGGTCTTCACGGCGCTAGCAGGATAAGGCCCCCGCGACCGTGGTTCCGCCACGCAGGCCCGTGCGCTCCTCCAGTTCGCTCAGCAGCTCGGGCTCCAGGTCTTGCGCGTCGAATTCGACTTCACAAGCGGCGATCTGCGCCTCGCTGGCACCCTCGAAACATAATTCGCACACTCCCAGATCGCCGGACTCGCAGCGCACGGGCGGACCGAACGTGCGGCAGGTGATCGGACGCGCCGCATACAAATCGCAAGTGCCGGTTTCCAGGTCAAGCGCGGCGCAGGGCTCGTCATCGTCGATCGGCCCAGGGCGTGCCACGGCTTCCCGCGCGCGCCGGCGCACTCGCGCGGCCCGCCCGGAGTCGCGCGTTTCCAACTCGGCGAGACCGCGCCGCAGCCGCTCCGCATCGAGCTGCGTGATGGAGAACTCGCCCAGGCAGCACTGTGCGCATCCCGGGCGGCAAAGCAGCCACGGCCCGCTGCGGCGCGCGGCTTCGGCGAGCGCGGCGTCTACGATTTGGATCAGGCTGTCGTCGCTCGCCATGCTTCGCCCCAACTGGAGATTCTACACGATCGGCCATCTCAGGTGACAACGCCAAGTGGCATGCCTTATCCTGAAAAGAAGAATATGTTTCGCGGCATGTTGCAGGTCTGCCCTTCTGAGCTAGTGGCGCGCCATTGATTCATCCTGCCATACGTGACCTGTTCCTCAACCTGAGCCGTCATCCGGCCTTTCAGGAACTGCTCAGACGTCTGCCGTCCGGTGGCAGTTTGTCTCTCTCCGGGTTGACCACCACGGCCAAGGCCATCTACTCCGTTTTGTTGTGGCAGATGACCGAGCGGCCTATTGCAATTGTAGTAGATGGTAACAAGCGGGCCGAAGAACTGTTTGAGGCGGTGGAGACATTCCACACACTCCTGATCGGCCACCGCGATACCGCTGGCCCACAACTCCTTCCGTCTCTTGATGTTCTACCCATGCAGGGAATGTCGCCGCACGCCGAAATCTGCGAACAACGGGCCATCGGCTTATGGCGCCTGGCTACGCACCGCGTGCCGCTTACCATCATGCCCCTGGCGTCGGCCATGCTCCGCGTGGAGGCAGCCGATTTTTACCGGCAGCTCGCGCTGCATCTCCGCGTGGGTGACGAAGTCCCTTTGCAGGATGTCATAGGACATCTGGAGAGCGTGGGGTATGAGCGCCGGGAACCCGTAGAAATGGTCGGCGAATATTCTGTGCGCGGCGGCATTTTGGATGTGTTCTCGCCGGAATCGGCCAAGCCGGTCCGCCTGGACATGTTTGGCGACCTCCTGGAATCCATCCGCCGCTTCGAAGTGGAATCGCAGCGTTCGATTTCGAAGGTTGAAGATACTCTTCTACTACCATTGACGGAGTACCAGAAATCCCGAGGTTTGCTGATGGAACTGGCTGATCGCCTGGAAGAATCCGGCGTCCGGGCACGCGATCTACCGCCGCCAGGCGAGCCGTTCCCGGGTTGGGAGCTGCTGGTTCCCATGGTGCGGCCGCGCCGCCATTCGGTCTTCTCGCTGCTCGATCGCCCGCTGATTCTATGGGATGAACCGGCGCAGGTGGTGGGCGCCGCCGATCGGTTGTGGAAGCGCCTCGAGCAGACTCCGCCATCGTCGGCTTACGATCCCGCCCTGGTTTTCTTTCGCTGGGAGGATTTGAAGCAACAAGCCGCCAGCCACCCGCAAATCGCCCTGGAGGAACTCGATTTGATCTCGGAGTCCCGACCCAATCCCGATTCCCCAGGCGTCAGCTTTTATATCCCGACCCGGCCGTCATTGGCCTTTCACGGGAATATGCCGGTGGCCATTGCCGAGGCGCGCAACCTGGCGGAAGCGGGCTCGCGCGTGGCTTTTTTCGCCGAATCGACCGGTGCGGTCGAACGCGTCGCCGATATCTTCAACGAGTACGGCGTCCCCTACCAGCTTGGCCTGGAGCAATCCGAGACCACCCCCGAGTACCTCGCTGGACGAGCCTATATGGCCGGATCGGTGGCCTCCATTTACCTGATCCGCGGGGCCGTGCGGCGCGGCGTAGTTTTCCGGGATGCGGACCTCGCCATCTTCGGCAGCGAAGACCTGTTCGACAGCTCCGAGCTGGTGGGCCGCGCGCCGGCTGGCAAATCCGCTTTGGCGACCTTCTCGCCGGACCTGATCGATCTGAAGCCTGGCGACTACGTGGTGCATGCCGAGCACGGCGTAGCCCATTTCCTGGGCCTGCGCGAGATCGATCACGGCGACGCGCAAGGCGACTACATGCTGCTCGAGTATGCGGGCGGCGCGAAGTTGTATGTCCCGCTCACCCGCATGGACCTGGTTCAGCGTTTTCGCGGAGCCGGCGAATCCGTGCCTGCGCTGGACCGCATGGGCGGCGCCACCTGGACCCGCACCAAGACGCGCGTCAAGGCCAAGATGCGCGATATGGCCGACGAACTTCTAAAGCTCTACGCCGGCCGGAAAATGGCCGAGGGCTTCGCCTTCTCCCACGACAGCAACTGGCAGCGGGAGTTCGACGATGCCTTCGAATTTGCCCCGACCCGCGATCAACTTACGGCCATCAAGGACATCAAGCGCGACATGGAAAGCCCGCATCCCATGGACCGCCTGCTATGCGGCGATGTCGGCTACGGCAAAACCGAAGTCGTCATGCGCGCCGCCTTCAAAGCCATGGGCGACGGCAAGCAAGTAGCGGTCCTTGCACCCACCACGGTGCTCACCTTCCAGCATTACGAAACCTTCAAGCGCCGCTTTCAACCTTTCCCCATTCGTATTGAAATGTTAAGCCGTTTTCGTACGGCGAAGGAGATGAAGGCGACCCTGGCGGACCTGGCGGAGGGCAAGGTAGATCTGGTCGTTGGGACGCACCGGCTGCTTTCCGCCGATGTGGTCTTCAAAGACCTGGGACTGGTTCTGGTGGATGAGGAGCAGCGCTTCGGCGTGAAGCACAAGGAACGCTTGAAGCAGATGAAGCAGTCCGTGGACGTGATCAGCATGAGCGCCACGCCGATCCCGCGCACACTACACATGTCGTTGCTTGGGCTGCGGGACATGTCGGTGATCGAAACTCCGCCTAAAGACCGGCTCTCGATCCAGACGAATGTGGCGCACTTTCAGCCGGATTTGATCAAATCCGCGCTGGAACTTGAATTAGGCCGCGGGGGGCAAGTCTATTTCCTGCACAACAGGGTGGATTCTATTTGGGCCCGCGCGGCTTTCTTGCAGCAACTCGTTCCCACCGCCCGCATCGGCGTGGGGCATGGCCAGATCGGGGAAGCCGAGCTGGAAAAAACCATGCTCAAATTCATGCGCCATGAATACGACATTTTCGTTTGTACGACAATTGTAGAGAACGGTTTGGATATCCCGCTCGCCAACACCATCATCATCGAAAATGCGGAGCGTTATGGCTTGGCCGAACTCTACCAGCTCCGGGGGCGCGTTGGTCGCTCAAACCGCCGCGCCTATGCCTATCTGCTGGTGCCGCCGGACACGGAACTGAGCGAAGTGGCGCGCAAGCGTCTGGCCGCCCTGAAGGAATTCAGCGACCTGGGGGCCGGGTTCAAAATTGCGGCGCTGGACCTGGAGCTGCGCGGCGCGGGAAATCTGCTGGGGGGCGAGCAGCACGGCCACATCAATGCCGTCGGTTTCGATATGTACGTGCGGCTGCTGGAGGAAACCGTCCGCGAATTGAAGGGCGAAGAGGTGCCCACCGAGATTCACTCCAGCCTGAACCTGGGCCTAGACATGCGCATTCCGGCGGACTACATCGCCGATGAGAACCAGCGCCTGCGCGCATACCGGCAGATCGCCAATGCCGGTACACCGGCGGATCGCGAGCGCGTGGAGAAGGAACTGGAAGACCGTTACGGCCCGGTACCGGATGCGGTGCGCAACCTGCTGGAGTATTCCGGCCTGAAGACGGCGGCCGAGAAACTGGGGATCGAAGCGATCGATCGCCGCCATACGCAATTGAGCGTGAAGTTCCATCCGGAGACGCATATCGACCCCGCGCGGCTGATGAATCTGGTCAGCCACAGCCAGGGGGCGCAATTCACGCCGGCGGGCGTCCTGATCCTGCCGCTGAACGGCGCCACCGCGCCCGGGGAGATTCTGGCTTTTCTGAAGCAACGATTCGAACAGTTGGGAACTGCTATCGGCTAGAATTGAAGGCGCCATGCCGTTTCGCGTATTCCTCAGCTACAGCCTCGATCTTACCGAGATGGCTTTGGCGTGGCGCCTGCAGACCCTCGCGGCCGCGCATGGCATCGAGATGTACGTTCCCCGGCACGGGAATGGCGCCACTGCGGGCGGAACCGAATCCGTCGAGCAGGCGATTGATCGGGCCGATTGCGTGCTGGCGATCATTACCACTGCCGCAAGCCCGATGGTTCAGCAGGAATTGCGCTACGCGCAGGAACGCCGGAAGCTGGTCATTCCAATTGTGCGCGCGGATCTCGCTGGTCACCCGCTGCTTGCTGGGTTCCCTCGAGTGTTCATATTCGCGCCCTGGGACAATCCCGGCCCAGTCGAATCCCAGATCGTTGAATTCCTTAAGGAGCAAAAACTGACCAAAGAGAAGCAACAGACCGTCGGCGCGCTGACCGCGCTCGGACTTGGCCTGCTCGTGCTCTTCTCGCTGAATAAGGAATAATTGTTGCGGATTACCGTCGTCGATACTTCCCCACTCATCAACCTGACTCACCTGAATCTCGCCGGCGAACTCGCACTCTTTTTTGACAGAGTTTACGTGCCGCGGGCAGTTCAGGAGAAAATTAATAAGAAAGGGCGTTTTCGATATCGTCTGAATAAGCTCTACCGGACAGGATTCTTCACGAGATGTATGGCCGCCGACGAGTTTAACATCCGGCTGCTCCGGGATCAGCTAGATGAGGGTGAAGCCGAGGCGCTTATCCAGGCGCAAGAGCAACGGGCCCTCTTCTTTATTGGTGATGTAAAGCGCGCTCGTTCGATCGCCGTGAGCATGGGCAAGAAGGCTGTAGGAACGCTGCGTTTGTTGGCGCGCCTCAGCTTGGAGGGACGCGCGCCGGAACTAGTGGTACTCGTGCGGAAGCTTCGCCGGGATCTCGACTTTCGTGCTTCGGACGAAGTTGTGCACAGGGCCATGGATGTCGCATCGGAGCCCATCTGAACCTAAACAAATGAACCCGGCGATGGATGCTGGGCCCCGGCCAACGACACAGGCCGCGGCGCTCGGGTATGTCGCGCTGCCGAAGGACGTGGTAAGTAAAGAGGAGGAGGCCCTCGACAGGATCCGCTGATAGCGCCAGCATGCCGCCGCACAACCCACTCGGATTTGGGGCCGCCGACTTCATCGTGCTGGCGTGGACGGCGCTGCTGGCCGCGCTGCTCCTGGCTGCCGCCCACGCGGAGCCGGCGGCGCGAGACTTCGCCAGGCACACGCGCGGATGCATGCTCGCGCTTGCGCTGCTGCCCGTCGGGCTGCGCCTGGCGCTGCTTTCCCAGGCGCCGGTCCCCATCCCCCGAACTCCGGACGACCTTAGCTTTGCACTGCAAGGCGACACATTTGCCCACTGCCGGCTGGCGAATCCACCGCACCCGATGCGCCGCTTCTTCGAGACCAACTTCGTCTTGCAGGAACCTAGTTATAGCTCGATCTATCCGCCCGGCCAAGGGATTGCCCTGGCACTCGGCGAATTAGTTTTCGGGACGCAATGGGCCGGCGTCCTGTTATGCACAGGTTTGTTTTGCGGCCTGTGCTATTGGATGCTGCGCGCCTGGACCACGCCCCTGGGCGCGCTGGCGGGCGGGCTGCTGGCTGTCTTCGTGTGCGGACCCCTGCAATACTGGACGAATACCTATTGGGGAGGTTCGCTGGCCGCCGCCGGCGGGTGCCTGATTTTTGGGGCGCTGCCGCGGCTGCGCGCGCAAAACCGCGTTCGCGATGCCCTGCTGCTGGGCGTTGGGCTGGCGATCGAATGGCTCACGCGCCCTTTCGAGACCTTGCCGATATCCTTGGCCGTCGCCGTTTTCCTCGGTGCGGTCTTTCGCGGAAGATGGCGTCTGCTGGCGCGTACTGGCGCCGCCGCAATGGCTGCACTGTTGCCGGCCGCGGCGCTCACCCTGGCGGAAAATCGCGCGGTCACCGGCCAGTGGACCAAGCTGCCTTATGTGCTGAGCCAATATCAATACGGAGTGCCCACCAGCTTCACGTTTCAGCCGGTTCCCTCCCCGCATCGCCCGCTGACCCAGGAGCAGCAGACCAACTACGACTTGCAGGTCCTGGTGCATGGCAATTCGCCCGATTCGTTCGCGGCCTTCGTAAGCCGCCTGCTAAAACGAGTGCGTTTTACTCGTTTCTTCTTTCCGGCGCCGCTTTGGGTAGCGCTGCCCGCCTTCTTTATGGCCCTCCGCCAACCGCGCTTTCTGTGGGTTGCGCTGGCGCTCGCCCTCATGGGGCTGGGCACGAATTTCTATCCGTATTTCTACCCGCACTACGTCGCCGGCATCGCCTGCCTGTTGATCCTGGCGGGCGTGACGGCGCTCGACCGGATCGGCCGCTGGAGCCCGCGCGTGGCCCGCCTCCTATTTCTGCTATGTGCCGCGCAGTTTCTATTTTGGTACGGCATGCATGGGCTCGCGGGATGGCAGACCGCGCTGGATCTGACGGACCGGTACGAGAGCTGGGATTTCGTCAATCACGGCGATCCGGAGGGCCGCATCGCCATCGATCGCCGGCTGGCCCAGGCGCCTGGCAAGCAACTCGTATTCGTCCGTTACGGGCCGCGCCATCCGCTTGACGAATTTGTGTATAACGCAGCGGATATCGATGGCTCGCGCGTGGTGCGCGCGCTCGATCTGGGCGCAGTCGAAGACGAAAAACTGCTCCGCTACTATCCGGATCGGACCGCCTGGCTGCTGGAACCCGACGCCCAGCCGCCGCGCTTGACGCCCATATTTGCTGCCGCTAATTTTTAGGCCGCGATAACGCGCTGGAGGCGCTGCCAGCCTCCGCGGGATACCCCTTGCCGAACCAATCCGCATGCATGTTGGTGGGGATATCGAGCACGCGCACGTGCTGGAAGCCCATCTCGCGCAGCGCACGGTAGGCCGGCCGGATATTGGGGCATCTGTCCATCGGGCAGCACCCGCAATAGAGCACGATGCCGGCGTCCTTGGGCAGGTCCGCGACCGCCTTTTTGAGCAGGGCTATCCCCTCGGGCTTCGATCCCGGACCGGCTTCGATCGCATGCGGGATGCGCTTGCTGCGGTATAGGACGGAGAACGCCGTACACAGGATCACCGGCGGCTTAGCGGATTCGAGTTCCGCCGCCAACGCGGCGGGCTCCATCAGTTCCGACTTCGCCCAGGGATCGCCCGTCTGCTCTCCCAAACAAATCGCGGCGAGAATCAGCGCGCCAAATAGCTTTCGCATAATCATCCAGCATACAAGAGTTACAATCGCGGCATGACCCGCCTCTTCATCGCCGCGTGCCTCTCGATGGCCGGCGTTCTCGCCTGGACGGCCACGCGCCCGGCCGATATCCCCTTTGAGAAACACACTCTCGACCTCGGCGCCAACGAAAGCTGCGCCATCGCCGATATCGATGGCGACGGCCGGCCGGACATCGTTTCCGGCGAGAACTGGTATGCAGGCCCCCGCTGGACGAAGCACAAGTTCCGTTCCCTGCCGTACACCAATAATTACATCGATAACTTCAGCGACCTGCCGCTGGACGTCAACGGCGATGGCCGCATCGATATCGTAAGCTGTTCCTGGTTCGCGCGCCGCCTCTTCTGGAGCGAGAACCCCGGCCGTACCGCGGGCGAGTGGAAAGAGCACATGATCGAGACCGGTTCGCCGGTGGAATTCGCCTTCCTGGTGGATCTGGACAACGACGGCAAGGCCCGGGAAGTGCTTCCCGAATTCGGCGACACCAACATGCCGCTCGCCTGGTATGAAGCCCGGAACGGCGCGTTCGTGAAGCACCTGGTGAGCCCCAAAAGCTGGGGACATGGCATCGGCGTGGGCGACGTGAACGGCGATGGCCGCAACGACATCCTGACGCCCAAGGGCTGGTTCGAAGCTCCCCCGGACCCGCGCACGGGAACATGGAAGTGGCATCCCGATTTCGATCTCGGCGATACGGGCTTCATCTACGTTTACGACGTGAATGGCGACGGCCGCAACGATATCGTCACTTCCATGGCCCATAATTACGGCATCTTCTGGCTGGAGCAGGGCGCCGATGGCCAATGGACGAAGCACATCATCGACGAAAGCTGGTCACAGGCGCATGCCATGACCCTGGTGGACCTGAATGGCGACGGCCAGATGGATCTGCTGACCGGCAAGCGATACATGGCGCACAATGGCCACGATCCCGGCGAACGCGAGCCGCTGGGCATCTACTGGTATGAATTCATGCGGCTGGATGGCGGCAAGAAGATCGAATGGGTGAAGCACGTGGTGGATTACAGCACCCGCACCGGCGGAGGAATGCAGATTCCGGTGGCCGACCTTCACGGGCATGGGAACCTGGATTTCGTCGTCGCCGGGAAAAGCGGACTGTTCCTGTTCGAAAATCTTACGCCGGGTAGGCCGAAGAAATAAACGGCCGCGCTACTGGATCCGCAGCCGCGAGGCATTCGCTGTGCGTCCCAGGAAATCGACCAACGCGCCCCCTGTTTGCGGCGCGCCATCCCGCAGAATGCGGTAGAGCGTAGCCCGGCTGATGCCCAACACCTGTGCGGCGTGCAGTTTGTTGCCGCCGACGCGCTCCAGAACATGCTGCGTATAGCGGCGCTCCAGGTCCGCCAGCGGCATCAACTCGGGGTCGGCCGCCTCGGGCGCCGCCGAGGCGTTTTGCAAATAATCCGGCAGATCCCGCACGTCGATAAACTCGGCATCGGCCATCATGCAGGCATGCCCTAATACGTTCTCGAGCTCGCGTACATTGCCCGGCCAGCCATGCCGCGAGAGCACCGCCTGCGCGCGCCGCGAAATACCACCGATCCGTTTGCCGTAGCTATGCGCAAATCGTCCCACGAAATGGTGCTGCAGCAGCGGCAGATCCTCTTTGCGGTCCGCCAGCCGCGGCAGCTTCAGCTCCACCATAGTCAGCCGGTAATAAAGGTCTTCGCGAAAGAGATTTTCTGCCACCAGTGCGCGCATATCGCGATTGGTCGCCGCGATCACCCGCACATCCACCTTGCGCACTTCCGGCGATCCCACTCGCTGCAATTCCTGGTTCTGCACTACCCGCAGCAGCTTGCTCTGCGTGCTCAGCGGCATATCGGCGATCTCGTCAAGAAACACCGTCCCGCCTTGCGCGTATTCGAATAATCCGGTACGGTCCTGCGCCGCGCCGGTGAAAGCCCCTTTCACATGGCCGAACAACTCGCTTTCAAACAACGTCTCCACAATGGCCGAGCAATTGCATACCGCGAATCGCCGCGCGGAAACCGGGCTCAACTCGTGCAGCGCATGCGCCACCAACTCTTTGCCCGTGCCGGTCGCTCCGCTGATCATGGCGATCCGATAGTGCGGCGCCACGCGCCTGATGCGCGCAAACGTCTCCAGCATCTGCGGGCTGCGTCCGGCCATCCCGTGGAAACTGAAGCTTTCGAGCAGCCGCTCGTCAAGTTCCAGCGTTTCGCGGCGCAGGCGGGTCTCCTCTAACACCTCAGCGACACGCTGCTGTAGAGAGGCAGGCGTCAGTGGTTTGCTGAGGCAGTCGCACGCTCCTTGCCGGATGCCTTCCACCGCGGAATCGGCCGTGTACCGATCGGTCAGCAGCAGCACGCGCGCGTCCGGATCCCGGTCCGCGATGCGCTCCAGCAGGCCGGTGCCTTCCGCCAGGCTGGCTTCGACCAGGATCACGCCGGCATGCGAGCCGTCGACCAGATCCCAGCCTTCATCCGCGTCGCCAGCCGACAGCACCGGGATGTCCAAGGCCGCCAGCGCGCTGTGGATCGCCTCCAGGCTCGCGGCGTCACGCACAATGGCCACAACCGTTCCTATGGGCTCCATGGCATCTTATCGGTGGAAAGTGGCCAGACCTTTAGCCGCCGGTTCTGGGCGCGAGAATTCTCGCCGGCACTAGCGTTTTTCGCGCGCGGTCGCCTTTGCCTTTTCGCGGCTGGCGGCTTCCTTTGCGCGAAACCTGGCGATGCGTTCGATCAACCTTACGGGAACCGGCTCGGAGAGGGCAAAACGGAGGGTGCTGTTGACCACCTGGGCGGTCCCCAGTTCGTCCTGGAACGCCGCGGCCAGCCGCGCGCCGGCCGGATAGAGCGAGAAGTGGCGCTTCCACGCGGCGAAATAGAGCACCGCTTCGCCGTGCAGCTTGTACGCCGGAATCTTGTACGAAAGGGTCTCTTCGGCTCTCGGCAAGGCCCGCTGTATGGCGGCCCGCACGGCCGCCAGTGTGGCCTGGACGGCCTCCGGCTGGGACCCAATGTACTCGTCCACAGACTTGAAATCGTTTTTGCCCATCGTCACTCCAAGCCTTTTTTATGATACTCCAGGCCCGGAGCGACCCCCGCGCTAATGCGTCAGCGGCGAGGTGATCGCCGGTGTGGTCGGCGGAGCGCCGTCCGGAGGAGGCGGCAGGTTTTGAATGTCTTCCTGGGTCAGATACGAAACGAATTTCCAACTGTTGTTATCGAGCTGAAATAACGCGACCTGGTTTCCCGACAGCTCAAACCGCGGCAGGCACGTCTTCAGATCGCTCGAAGCCTTATCCCAATCGATCTCCCAGCGGAACGCGACGGCCTTGGTGCCCGGCTGGCTGCCATCCGTAATCCCCGTGACCTCGATCAGATATGGACCCTTCAGCAGAATCTCATGTCCCCTGCCGGACTCCTGCAGGCTGATCGCAGTCACCATTTTGCTGCCCTTATCGGTCAGCCGGTAGGTCGTCGACCAGGCGTTGCCGGCCTTGTCGGTGACTTCCACCAGTTTCCAGAAATCGTTTTTCACGCCGCACTCCACCAGGTCGTCGGAGTGGAAAGTAACTTTGAAATGATTCATCTGCTCTTGCGACCAGAGCTGGGAAATGGCCGCGGCGGCGGCCTCGGGAACCAGGTCGGGCGGCGGCGGCGGATCCGATCCGCAGCCGGCCAGCACGCCGGCGGCAGCTACCAGGAGCACGGCCAGACCGTTGCGAGAACTTGAAGATCCAATTCCAGACATCATGCAGTGATGCCACCAGAATAGAGCTATCGCCCGGTGTTTAGCATGTTGCCAACCGTAATAGCCCTGGTACTACCTATGGTTAACCGGCGCGGCATGCACCGCGGACAACCCGATCGCCGCCGGGATTCGACAGCGGGCCTGCCGGTGTGAGACCATGCGGTGTTCCACGCCGGAGTTTAAGCTATGAAACGAGTTTTGTTCGCCGCGGCTGCCGTTTTGTTTTGCAGCCTTCAACTGGCGGCGGGCGAGTTGCAGCGCGACGTCCTTTCCATCGGCTACACCAAAGGCCTGGTGGCCGCCGCTTACCGTGGCGGCCAAGTCGTGCTTTGGGATTTCGAAACGGCGGGTGTAAAGCATGTTTATAACGCTTCGGCGCCCAAGAACACGCTAAACGTGCCCCTGGCGCATTTCAGCGGTACCGGCCGCCGCCTGGCGTTCACGCAGGAAGGCGATGCCGGCCTGATCTCGTACGATTTGACTACCGGCGCATCCACGGTGCTGGTGCCACACCGTCTGCTGGTGAAGGGCATCACCGCATTTAGCTGGTCGCAGCAGGTCGATTCGGTGATGGTGGCTATCGGCCGCGATATTTTCCTGATCAACGCTCAAGGCCATACACAGTGGCAGCACCGGCTGGAAACGCGTGCGATTATCACGGATGTGGTGTGGCATCCATCCGAAAGTTACTACACCGTGGCGACCGATAACGGCGAGGTGTCCACCTGGGAAGCCGCCAGCGGCCGGGTGATCAGTTCTACGAAATTGGACACCGGCGGGCACTCCGCCGCAGTGAAAGTGGGATGGACCAGCGAAGACACCCTGGTTGCGTCCGTGCGCGGTGTCAGCCTGGCGATCCTCGATCCAGAGTCTCTGAAGCCCAAGAAGATCACTGCCTGCAACTGCCTCGACTTCACCTGGAGTCCGGGAGGTAAAGAGATTTTCGCGTGGGAGCCGCCGAACATCGCCATTTTCAGCGAGGCGGGTCAACGCACACGCGAAATACGGACGCCATTCGCCGGCGAGGGGCCTATCGTTTGGGCCGGCGAAGGCCGCCTGCTGACGGCCTTCTCCGATTCGACCGTAGTGCTGCGCGATGCCCGCGGCGGCAAGGTTCTCAGGACTTTCGCCCCGTAGTCGATTTGCCGTTGCCCGTGGCGCACCGTTGAAAACTCACCGTGGGGCCGGCAATCATGCCCGCAGCCGCCTTTTCAGGCGGCCAAGCCGGCTGGAAAGCCGGCTGCGGCCAGGATTGGCCGCCCCACTACTCTTGGTTTTCATCATCTTTGCGGTTAGCGATCGTTTTTCGGAGCCAGGTAAGCCCGACTCTTGGGGCGCGCGCGTGGCGCCTCGCCGGTCCCCCGCGCTGAAAAGCACACTGGTCCGAAAGGTGCTGGCGCCTATGCGGGCGCGATCCCGAAGGAGTACCACATGCGATTTACGGGGGCTGTTTTCCTCTTCACGATACTGGCAGCCGGGGCAGCGGCCGCCTCAGGTCCGGCGACGGTGTCAGCCGCCAGCGGCACGGCGCCGGTAGCGCCGGGATCGATCGTCAGCATCTATGGCACAGGCTTGGCCGCCAGCGCGGCAGGGGCCATGTCGCAGCCTCTACCCAACAGCCTTGGCGGTGTCACGGCAACCATCGTCGACAGCTCCGGCGCCAGCGCCGATCTACCACTCTTCTTTGTCAGTCCGGCACAAATCAACGCGCTGATTCCGTCCGGTGTGCAAAGCGGCGCGGCGCAGGTGCAGATTGCGACGCCCACCGGCAATGTCTCGGGTTCGGTGACCATCGCCCCGGTAGCTCCGGGCCTGTTCTCCGCCAACGAGACGGGCCAGAACGTAGCCTCGGCACAGATCGCCACGAACCTTTCCGATGGTTCGCAGACGCTCGGCAATATATACCAATGCGGGGCCGGAGCCGTAAACTGCGTGCCGCTGGCTCTGGACGTGGCGGGCGGGTCCACCGCATTGGTGCTGTATGGAACGGGAATCCGGGGCACTACTTCTCTCTCCGACGTCGCGGTGACGATCGGCGGCCAGACGCTTCCAGCCTTTTATGCGGGAGCCGCTTCAGGTTATCAGGGTTTGGACCAGGTGAATGTCATGCTGCCGCAGAGCCTGGCTGGCACCGGGATTGCCAATCTGAGTATCTCGGTGGGAGGTGTGGTATCGAATGTGTTGACGGTGAGTTTCGGCTTCGCCACGGCGGCGCCAGCTTGCGCCGGGTGTACGGAATTCACAAATCCGCCGTATACCTTCACGTCCGCCCCCGCGGGTGTATGCACCGTGACCTCGGTAACGCCCGTGAGTTCGGGCACGCTTCTTCCGCCGGGTATCTGGCCTACCGCAAACGGCAAGAAAGTGTATACCCAGCAGGCCACCAGCGCCAACGTCGATCAAGTGTTCATCGCCAATGTCGCCGCGGATGGAAGCTTGCAGAGCCCTACGTGTATTTCCTGTACAAGCCCGCCCGCGCCGCCTAATGACCGGTACAAGAATACACCCGTTTTGCGGCCACAGGGCGACTGGATACTGGTAAGGGTGGAAGGCGCCGATGGGCCGGTGATCAACCAAAGTAGCGCCGCCAATCTGCAGATCCTACGCAACAACGGGTATTACGGGAACTTATGGGTTACTACTCCGGATGGGAGCAAATGGTACCAAATGACCAATTTCACCGCCCCGCCGGAAGGCAATCCTGGAGCATATGGCGAACTGGATCCGCGCTGGTCTCCGGACGGGACCATGGTGATGTTCTCGGAGACTTATCAGGCGCCCGATGCGGCGAACCTACAGGGTTACTGGCATTTGTATCTTGCCAACTTCTCGGTCGACGCCACCACCGGAGTGCCGAGTTTCTCCAACTTAACGGATCTCTCGCTGCCGGGCGATGTTTTCTACGAGCCGCAAGCATTCTCTCCAGACGGGACGGAGCTCGTGGTGCAATCCTACACGCCCGGCGTGAATGCGTATGGAGTCGATCTATATACCGTCAGTCTCGTGGCGGGACCGAGTTTCGGCCACTACACGGACCTCACGAATTCGCCGTACTCATGGGAAGAGCACGCCGAGTTTTCACCGGATGGGCAGAAGATCGCATATATCTCGTCGCTCCCGTTTCCCAATATCATCCCCCAGTACGGGACGCTGCCGTGGGGACAGTTCCGGACCTATCTGCATAATGAAATGTTCCTGATGAACTCGGATGGAACCGGGGTGCAGCAACTGACATACTTCAATACACCAGGCTCGCCCGACTACACTCCGCAGTTTGCCGACGCCATGTTCCCGGTGTGGAACCTGGCTGGAACCCAACTCATGGTTCAGAACGGAACGGCGGACGATCCCGTGGCGGGCGGCAACTCGACGTGGCTGGTAAACTTCCAGGGAGCCTGCGGCGGGCAAATGAGCCAGTAGCGACATTTTCGCTACAATACCCGGCGTGAGAATCGCAGCCGCGCCGCTTGGGTCTTTGTTGTGCGCGCCGCCAGTTCCCGCGGCCCAAGTGGCCGGGCCGCTCGTGGTTTCCGGCGGTCCCAACTATTTCAAGGACGCCCGGGGCAGGGTTCTGGTCTTGAGCGGATCCCAAACCTGGAACACGTTTCAGGATTGGGGTAGCAACAGGTCGCTGCAAGAACTGGATTTCAGCGCTTACGTCAGCTTTCTGACAACGCACGGTCATAACTTCACTTTGCTGTGGACCGCGGAAATGCCAAGATTCTGCGGTTTTCCAGCGGCCGCCGGCGCCCTATCGGATTTGACAGCGGGGCCGCTTCCCTGGCTCAGAACGGGTCCCGGAAATGCCACCGACGGCGGGCTGAAATTCGATCTTACGAAGTTCAATCCCAGCTTCTTCGATCGCCTGCGGACACGCACGCAAGCCCTCAATGATGCAGGCATCTACGTGGGCGTGTATTTATTCACGGGTGAGTGGCTCAATATTTTCCGCTGTTCAAACGATGGATACCCTTTCACGGGAGCCAATGCCATCACCCGGCTCCAGGACCGCTATGTAGAAAAGACGATCGACACGTTGAACGATCTGCCGAACGTGCTTTGGATCGTTTCCGGGGAAGCGCCGGCAGACCCTACGTGGAATCGCCACCAGATTTCACACATTCGAGCTTATGAATCCGGGAAGCCGCATCGGCACCCGATCGGCTACGCTGCGCCCATAGGATCTCCGGATGCCACGGTCTACAACTCGGACGCGGACTGGGTCGCCCCGGCGGCTCGAAGATCGCCACTCAAGTCCTGCGGGACCGGCCATCCTGCCTGCAAAGTGAACGTCAACGACAGCGAGGTTGACACCGCGGGACACGCTTCGCCGCTTAAGACGGCCTACCGGCCGTGACCCTGCAAGTACGTCAAAACGGTCTGGGTCAGATCCTCTTCGACGCGGCCGGTGAATGGAT
>Ga0187871_10001230_pt1 | contig 22561 bp, 18 predicted proteins | sample June2016WEW_16_1_FD_132988 | JGI IMG/M metagenome (GOLD analysis project Ga0187871, IMG submission 132988) | Peatland microbial communities from SPRUCE experiment site at the Marcell Experimental Forest, Minnesota, USA - June2016WEW_16_10 | ecosystem: Environmental > Terrestrial > Soil >...
AAGTCATCGGCAAGAGCGCCGCAACCGCCGAGGAAGTCATCGGCAAGAGCGCCGCAACCGCCAATGACGTCATTGGTAAGAGCGTCGCGGCCGCCGGAGAAGCCCTCGGTAAGAGTGCTGCCGCCGCCAGTGACGTCATCAGCAAGACGACTGCCACCGCCACCGACCTCATTGCGCGAAGCGCCGCCGCCACGAGCGGGACAATCGGGCGCACCGCCAGCGAGGCCGAACGGACGCTCAGCGGCATCAGCAGCGAGGTGGCGCGAAGCGCCACCGCGGCGACTGAGGCGATCGGGCGCAGCGCCAGCGACGCCGAACACACGCTGAGCGGTATCAGCGTTGAGGTGGCGCGAAGCGCCGAGGCCACGACCGAAGCGATCGGCCGCAGCGCCAGCGCGGCCGAACGCATGCTCAGCGGCGTCAGCACCGAGGTTGCCCGCAACGTCACCGACAAGGCCGGTGAGATCACGGCCGCCGTATCGCAGCGCGTCGGCGACATGACGCGCCTGCTCGACGAGAAATCGAATGGGCTGCTCGCCGCACTTTCCGGCAAGGGCCAGGAGTTCGCCGGCGAGGTCGACCGCATCACCGATCAGGCCGTCAAATCGATCGAGGCGAAGAGCTTCGTCTTCACCCAGGCCATGATGGACAATAGCGAGGAGATCGCGCGGCTCATCAATGAAGCGAGCCAGACCGCTACCATGGCGATGACGCGAACTCTCGGCCAATTGCAGGAAGGCACTCAGGGCGTCACCGAAGCAGCGAAGTCGACGATCACCCGGACGCTCGACGACTTGCAAGGCGCGACCAGGCTCGTCGTCGAGGAGTCGAAGCAGACAGCCGCCGCGACCGTCGCCGAGATGGTGGAGACGCACAACATGCTGCGCTCCGACACCACGGCGCTGTTCGAGCGCCTGCGCGAAGCCAACATCCTGCTGCAAGAGGTGCTTAGCGGCGCCCACGACAATATGAGTTCGCTGGAACGCACGATGGTGACGCGCGTTTCCGAATTCGTCACCGCCATGAGCGACCTCAACGCCAAGAGCGCGACCTCCACCGGCGCGGTGGAGCAACACCTCGGCCATTTCACCGCCGCGACCGGCAAGGCGTTGCAGGAGCTCGGTGAACTGGCGACCCAGTTCAGCACGCACGGGCGCACGCTGGCCGATGCGGTGGAGCTTCTGGACAAGAGCAACCGCCGCTCCGAGGAATCGGTCGCCAGCCGGCGTGCCAGCATCGAGACCATGGTCTCGACGCTCGATGCGCGCACCGAGGATTTCGGGCAGCGTCTGCAGCGCTTTTCCAGTCTGCTGGACGAATCGCTCGATGCGGCGACCATGCGGGCACGGGAAATCGCCAGTGTCGTCGCCGAGACGAGCAATGAAAGCGTGAACTCAATCGAGCAGAGCTTCGCGTTGGTGCGCGCGACCTCGGAGGATGAGCGCAAGCGCACCAGCGAGACCTTGAACGCGGTCTACGACGAAGCCGCGACTCAGGTGCATGCGATGTTCGATCAATCCGCCGCGCGTTTCACCGAGATCATGCAGGGCATGAAGCAAATGGCGGCGGAAATGCAGCAGGAGCTGGAGACGACGCGCGCCGAGTTGCGCCGCGGCGTCTTCGAACTGCCGCAGGAGACCGCCGAGAGCGCGGCGCAAATGCGGCGCGTCATCGTCGACCAGATCGAGGCCTTGGCCGAACTCAATCGCATTGTCGCCCGTCACGGCCGCACCCTCGACACCGCCGAGCCGGTGCGGCGCGAGCCGGAGCCGGCCTATGCCGGCGGCGGCGGACGCACGCCGGCGCGGCCGATGCGCGGGGATATCGCGGCGACCCCGCAGACGGCGGTGCGTGCCGACATTACCGGCGCGCCACCGCGACGGCCTGAGCAACCCCCGCTCAACCCCGCTCAGAATGCCGGCAGCGGCCGTAACGGCGGCTGGCTCAGCGATCTGTTGTCGCGCGCCTCGCGCGAGGAGAGCCCGCCCATTGCCCCGCCCTCCCCGCGCGAAGCTGCGCGCGGTGAAGAGCGCCCGCCGCGCGAGGGTATCGACTCGCTCGATTCGCTCGCGGTCGACGTCGCCCGCATGATCGACCACGAAGCAGCCGCCGAACTGTGGGAGCGTTATAACCTTGGCGAACGCGGCCTATTCACCCGTCGCCTCTACACGGCCCAGGGTCAAAAGGCGTTCGATGAAATTCGCCGCAAGTACCGCGCCGATCCCGAATTCCGGCAGACCGTCGAGCAGTACATCAACGAATTCGAGCGGCTCCTGGAGGATGTTTCGCGCGGCGACCGCGGCGCGGCGGTGGTACGCAATTACCTTACGTCGGACACCGGCAAGGTCTACACCATGCTGGCGCACGCCGCCGGACGGTTCGAACAGTAAGCGCCGTTGCGTGTGGCGCCCGCCGTTGGTGCGCCGAGCGCATCGCGCGGGCGCATGACGAGCATGCCGCAGCGGACCGCTGGATTTGCGCACCTGCGCCGAAAACGGTCAATGACGGTCTTGCTTGCCGAGCGACCGCGGCGTTACCGTTCGCCCCATGGAAGCCCCGGTTTCCTTACCCACCGCCGCGGATATCGATGAGGCCGCCCGTCGGCTCGCCGGGGTTGCCTTGCACACGCCGCTGCTCACCTCGGCAATGCTCGATGCCATGACCGGGGGCCGCGTTTTTCTCAAGGCCGAGACCTTACAGCACACCGGCTCATTCAAGTTCCGCGGTGCCTACAACAAGCTCGCTGCGATTCCGCCCGAGCGGCGGGCCACCGGCGTCGTGGCGTTCTCATCCGGCAATCACGCGCAGGGCGTGGCGGCGGCGGCGCGGCTCCTCGGCATGCCTTGCGTGATCGTCATGCCGCACGACGCGCCGCGCGGCAAACGCGAGCGCACTGCGGCACTCGGCGCCGAGCTCGTGTTCTACGACCGCGCGCGCGACGACCGCGAGGCGATCGCCAGCGACATCGCGGCGCGGCGCGGCGCCGTTCTAGTGCCACCCTACGACGACGCGCTGATCATCGCCGGCCAGGGCACGGCCGGCCGCGAGATCGTCGAGGATTTGAGCGCGCTCGGGCTGGTGCCCGATGTAGTCGTGGTCACCGCGTCGGGCGGCGGGCTGACGGCCGGCATTGCACTGGCAGTGCGGGCGCGCGTGCCGAAGGCGGCGATCTACACCGCCGAGCCGCAGAATTTTGACGACCACGCGCGCTCGTTTCGCAGCGGCCAGCGCGAGCAGAACGCGGCATTGAGCGGGACAATCTGCGACGCGCTCATGGCGCGCACGCCGGGCAAGCTCACCTTCGCCATCAACCGATCGCTGGTCGGCGCCGGCGTTGTCGCCAGCGACGAGGAGGTCGTTGCCGCCGTCGCCTTTGCATTTTCAGAATTGAAGCTGGTGGTCGAGCCGGGCGGCGCCGTGGCGCTTGCCGCGCTGATGACCGGCAAGGTCGACGTCACCGGCAAAATCGCGGTGGCCGTCCTATCCGGCGGCAACATCGATCCGGAACTGTTCTCGCGGCTGGTCGCCTAGCGAACGGTTCTCCCATCGTCGCCGCTACTCACCCACCGTTGCGCCAGCGGACGAAGGAGCCATCGCAAAACGCGCCGCCGTAAGTTCCGCCCCGCGCAATATCGGCGGAACAAATTCTAGGCGCCGGCGCCCGGCAAGAAGCAGCGGATTTGTGTCGCCCCTTCCGCATCCATATAGGGCCACACCACGGCCGGGCCGAAGCGATTCGGCTCGGTCACGACCGCCGATTCAGGAACAAAAATCCATTCGCCGTGAAGCCGCACCCGATAGCGGCCCTCTTGCGTGTCCCAGTCGACGTCCTGGATACTCACGCCGTCGGCAAAGGAACAGCACAAGCCTTTCCCGCTCGCGAGTTGATCGAACCACGCATGGAGCGGTGAGTTGGCATAGCGGCCGTCATCGCGCGCGGACACGCTGCTCGGAACAAAAGCACTCACGCACAACGCCACAACCGCCAAAGCAGGACCGGTGAGTCTGTGCATCGTGGCCTCCAGATGATCGCTTTATGCGGACTGACAACGAGAAGGTCCGGCAGACCTGGAGAGAACGAACTTGCCTGCGCGTTGTTGTTGATCCGCATCGACTCATGGAAAGCAACTTCCGTGCCGTTTACCGAATCACGCCAATGGGAGAACATCTTTCGTTAACAGAGTATGAACGCATGCGAAAATCGCGGCGCACAAGCGAGCAGGCCGGCGCGCGTTGAGCACGCCCGATCCGGCACAGGTGGTAACGGCGGAGTGCTGGCTGCAGAGGGCGATGAGTTCTTCCTCGCTCAGGGCGCGCAAGGCCGCGAGCGAATCGTTTGCCGCGGCGCGTGGCAAAGGCGACGGCGGATCTACAAGGACAGGCGATGTCGCACGGTCGCTCAACTTTCGACAAATAAGGATCGTTGGTCATGGTGCCCCGGCTGACGGCAATTCAAACGGCACAATGGCCGCGACGGCAATCGGATCGAGGTATCGTGATCCGGAGAACCCGTAGGATCGCCGCCCTCGGAGGGCATTGGGCCGGCTCAGCCCCACAGTACTGGGTCGGGCGGATAAACAAGGCTGCCCTCATAGCGCAAGCCGTCGGCGCGATCCGAGGCGAGCAGCAACGGACCGTCGAGATCGACCCAACGCGCACGCTGCGCCACAAGCATCGCCGGCGCCATCGCTAGCGACGTTGCGACCATGCAGCCCACCATGACGGCAAACCCGCGCCGCTCCGCCTCGGCGGCGAGCGCCAGCGCCTCGGTAAGGCCGCCAGCCTTGTCGAGCTTGATATTGACGGCGTCGTACTTGCCGGTGAGCGCATCGAGCGAAGCGCGGTCGTGCACGCTCTCGTCGGCGCAGACTGGAACCGGGTGCTTGATGCGCGCGAGCGCCTCGTCGCGGCCCTCCGGGAGAGGCTGTTCGATGAGCGTGACGCCGGCATCGGCGCAGGCGGCGAGGTTTGCCTTGAAATTGTCCAGGTTCCAGCCCTCGTTGGCGTCGACGATCAGTTGCGCCCGGGGCGCGGCGCGGCGCACCGCCCCGATCCGCGTGCCATCGTCGTCGCCGCCGAGCTTCACCTTGAGCAAGGGCCGCCATGCGGCCTGCTCGGCCGCCGCCGCCATCGCCGCCGCCGAGCCGAGCGAGATGGTGTAGGCGGTGGTCAGCGGCCCAGGTACGCCCAGACCGGCCAATTCGTGGACCTGCCGGCCGGCCCGCTTCGCCTTAACGTCCCAGTAAGCACAATCGAGTGCATTACGGGCAGCACCGGCTGGCATGGCGCGCTGCAGGGCGCCGCGGTCGAGGCCCCGCCCCAGCACCGGGCGTTCGGCTTCGATCGCTGCCACAATGCCGTCCGAAGTTTCGCCGTAGCGTGCGTAGGGGACGGACTCGCCGCGGCCGCGGTGGGTGCCATCGCTCAGTTCGGCCACCACCACGACGGCTTCGGTCTTGCTACCGCGGCTGATGGCGAAGACACCGGCCAGCGGCCACCGCTCGATCCGGACGGAGAGTTCCATGCAAGGGGCAATATGACCGGGGATATCTCGCGGGCTCAAGGGTCGCAAAGCGCTTCCGGCCCGGCGCGGAGTATAAAAGCTTGAGCGCGGCCTCGCTGACCGCCACGGCCGAGGGCGAACGCGTAGCGCTCGCCGCGACCGGCGCCTGGACGGCCGAGCGCGCCGCCGAGCTTGAAGAAATCATCGACCAGACCGTCCGACGCTACCAGGGCGCGAGCGACGTCGTCATCGACCTCGCCAAGCTTGAACGGCTGGATACCTTCGGCGCGTGGTTGATTGAGCGCCTTAAGCGCGCCTTCACCGGGCGCGGCTCGACTGCGCGCGTCATCGGCCTCTCGGACGCCGATCGCGGCCTCATGGAGGAACTGCAACTTGCCAATCATGCGCCGGGGCAAGACAACGCCGGGGCTAACCGCATCGCGATTGCGCTCGACTCACTCGGCCGCGCCGTGGCCGAAATCGGCTGGTCGCTCGTCCGACTTGCCCATCTGCTCGGTGCGCTGACCACTGCCGTGCTGCGAACGATCGCGCATCCGATGCGACTGCGTTTGACCTCGGTGGTGCATCATTTGGAACGGGTCGGCTGGCGCGCGGTGCCGATCATTCTGCTGAGCACGTTCGTGATTGGCGCCATTCTTGCTCAGCAGGGCATTTTCCGTTTCCGCACTTTCGGCGCCGACGTCTATGTCGTCGACATGGTCAGCGTCCTGGTATTGCGCGAAGTCGGCGTGCTTATCGTCTGCGTGATGGTCGCTGGCCGCTCCGGCAGCGCCTATACCGCCGAGCTCGGCGCGATGAAGATGCGCGAGGAGATCGACGCGCTGCGAACCATGGGCCTTGATCCCATCGAGGTGCTGGTGCTGCCGCGTATCGTGGCGCTCGTCGTTGCCGTGCCGTTGCTGACGTTTCTCGGCTCAATGGCGGCGCTCTATGGCGCTGGCCTTGTCTGCTGGCTCTACGGCGGCATGGCGCCTGAGATTTTCCTGGCGCGGCTGCGCGAAGCGATCTGGCTGCCGACATTCGAGGTCGGCATGATCAAGGCCCCGTTCATGGCGCTCATGATCGGGCTCGTTGCCTGCGTCGAAGGGTTCGAGGTGGACGGCAGCGCCGCCTCGCTCGGCCTCAGGACCACCTCTTCCGTGGTCAAATCGATTTTTCTTGTTATCGCACTCGACGGCGTGTTCGCCATGTTCTTCGCCGGCATTGGGATGTAAGGCATGACGAATAACGCAGCGGTAATCAGCGTGCGCGACCTGGTCGTCGGCTTCGGCGACGTCACTGTGCTCGATCATGCGGCGCTCGACGTCTTCGAAGGCGAGATTCTCGGCTTTGTCGGCGGTTCCGGCGCCGGCAAATCGGTGTTGATGCGCACTATCATCGGGCTGCTGCCGAAGCGCCAGGGCACGATCGAAGTCTTCGGCGCCGACCTCGCGGCGCTCGGCGAGCGCGAGCGCCGCACGATCGAGCAGCGCTGGGGCGTGCTGTTCCAGCAAGGGGCGCTGTTTTCCTCGCTCACCGCGCTGCAGAATGTTCAGTTCCCGATCCGCGAATATCTCGATCTGTCGCCGCGCATGACCGAGGAGATCGCGCTCGCCAAGCTGGAAATGGTCGGTCTGAGCGCGGACGTGCGTGGCAAATATCCCGCCGAACTCTCCGGCGGCATGATCAAGCGGGTTGCGCTGGCGCGCGCGCTGGCGCTCGATCCCGATATCGTCTTCCTCGATGAGCCAACCTCCGGCCTCGATCCGATCGGCGCCGCCGAGTTCGACGAGTTGATCCGCACATTGCAGCGCACGCTCGGACTGAGCGTGTTCATGGTCACCCACGATCTCGACAGCCTGCACGCGGTCTGCGACCGCATCGCGGTGCTGTCCGAAGGCCGGGTGATCGCCTCAGGTCCGATCGAGACCATGCTCGCATCCGAGCATCCGTGGCTCAAATCCTATTTCCGGGGCAAACGCGGGCGCCAAAGTCAGCGCCTCGTCCACCACTAGCGACCGCGCAGAAAGGCCATTCATGGAAACCAAGGCCAACTACATCGTCACCGGCCTGTTCACGCTCGCCGTCATCGTCGGCGTGTTCGGCTTCATCTATTGGTTCCAGAACAGCGGCGGCGGCGGCGAGCGCGCCGTTTACCGCGTGGTGTTCGCCGGTTCGGTGTCTGGCCTGCGCACCGGCGCACCGGTGCTGTTCGATGGCGTCCGCGTCGGCGAAGTGACCGCGCTGGCGCTCGACGCGCACGATCCGCGCAAGGTCGAGGCCTCGATCTCGGTCGATCGCACGGTGCCGGTGCGCGCCGACACCAAGGTGACGCTCGATTTCCAGGGACTGACGGGCCTGGCCGAAGTCTCGCTCGCCGGCGGCGCGGCCGACGCGGCATTGATTGTTGCAAACGATGGCGGACCGCCGACCATTTATGCCGAGCCGAACGCCGGCGCCGACGTGACGCAGGCGGCGCGCAACGTGCTCGCCCGCATCGACGGCCTCGTCGCCGACAACGAGACGGCGATGCGGACCTCGCTGCGCAATATCGAGACGGTAACGGCGACGTTGGCACAGAACTCGGACCGGCTCAACAAGGTCATGGCCGGGCTCGAAAACCTCACCGGCAGCGGCGATAATCACGGCGAGATCGCCCAAGCCGCCGAGGCGATCCGCAAGCTTGCCGACAATCTCGACAAACGCACGGAAGAGATATCGACCGGGCTGGCGCAGTTCTCGAATTCGGGTCTCAGGCAATTCGAGGCGTTTGCAGTCGACGGTCGCCGCACGCTTGCCGAGCTCAACAAGGCGATCAAGAACATCGATCAGCACCCCAGTCGGCTGATCTTCGGGCGCTGAGAAGGCTCGTCAGGAACACGATCGCGGGCAACCGGCCGGTGAAGCTTACGCCGCGATGCCGGTTTTCTCTTCAATTGCGACGTCCGGCGGCTCGGCGAGCGGCCGCTCATTGCCGGTTTCGAACCAGGTGATGATCTCGAACCGGCCGTCGTCATGCTCGGCGACCGCGGTGCAGCTCTCCACCCAGTCGCCGCAATTGATGTAGCGGATGCCGAAATCCTCGTGGATCACGGCATGATGGATGTGGCCGCAGATGACGCCGTCAACATGGCGGCGCTGCGCCTCGGCGGCCAGCGTCTGCTCGAACGCGCCAATATAATTCACGGCATTCTTGACCTTGTGCTTCGCCCATTGCGACAGCGACCAGTAGGAAAAGCCGAGCCGGCGGCGCAGAGCGTTGAAATAGCGGTTCACCAGGATGGCAAAGTCGTAGGCGGTGTCGCCGAGCAGCGCCAGCCAGCGCGCATGCTTGACCACGAGGTCGAACACGTCGCCGTGTACCACTAGATAGCGGCGGCCGTCGGCGCCTTCGTGCGTCGCCGTCTCCGCCACCTCGATGCCGCCGAAATGCGTGCCGTAATAATCGCGCAGGAATTCGTCGTGATTGCCCGGCAGATAAATGAGGCGCGCGCCCTTGCGTGCCTTGCGCAGGAGTTTCTGCACCACGTCGTTGTGCGGCTGCGGCCAATACCAGCCGGAGCGCAATTGCCAGCCGTCGACGATGTCGCCGACCAGATAGATCGTCTCGGCATCGTGATAGCGCAGGAAGTCGAGCAGGCGTTCGGCCTGACAGCCGCGCGCGCCGAGATGCACATCAGAAATAAAGAGAGTACGGAACAGACGCGTGCCGTGCTCAAGTGTCACGATGTTTGATCTTCCGTCCGTTCGACATGGCCGAGCATATAAATTGATTTCATTGCAGGTGGATGACAGCAAACGTTAACGTTTCGTTGCTGCGCCGGAGTCACAACGCTGTCATGGCGCTGCGTTAAGCGATTCGGTGATGACAGCGCCGATTCTCGCCGCAGCGACGTTCTGCTTCACCGCCACCTTCATTCATGTCGCCAGCATCGTGATCGCCGCCGTGCGCCTGCGCCGGCGCACGCCGGGCGAGCCGCTGTCCCACCAAAAATTCCCCCCGGTCAGCCTGGTGCGCCCGCTATGCGGAATAGACAATTATGCCGCCGATACGCTCCGTTCGACGTTCGCGCTCGATTATCCGCGCTGCGAAATCTACTTCTGCGTCGCTTCCGCAAAGGATCCCGTCGTCCCGCTCATCGAAGCGTTGATGGCGGAACACGCCAACGCCGGCGCGCGGCTGCTGATCGGCGACGAGAGAGTGAGCTCAAATCCGAAACTCAACAATGTGCTCAAGGGCTGGCGCGCTGCCAAACATGATTGGATCGTGCTGGCCGACTCAAACGTGCTGATGCCGCGCGACTATATCCAGCTCTTATTCGCAAGCTGGCGGGCGGATACCGGCCTCGTCGCCTCGCCGCCGGTCGGCTGCCGGCCGCGCGGAGCTTGGGCGGAACTAGAATGCGCCTTCCTCAACACCTATCAGGCCCGCTGGCAGTATGTCGCCGACGCCCTCGGCTTTGGCTTCGCCCAGGGCAAGACCATGCTATGGCGACGCGCCGACCTCGAAGGCGCCGGCGGCATCGAGGCGCTTGCCAAGGAAGTCGCCGAGGACGCCGCCTCGACCAAGATCGTGCGCGACGCCGGTCTCAAAGTGCGGCTCGTCGACCAGCCATTCGCGCAGCCGCTCGGATATCGCAGCGCCGCCGAAGTATGGCGTCGGCAATTGCGCTGGGCGCGGCTGCGGCGCGCCAGCTTCCTGGCCTATTTCCTCCCCGAGGCGATCTCCGGCGGTGTGCTGCCGATGGTAACGCTCGCCGGCGTCGCCTTGGCGCTCGATCTGCCGCCCACCCTCAGCGTGGCCGCGCTGGGCGCACTCTGGTACGGCAGCGAAATGCTGCTCGCCGCGGCCGCCGGCTGGCACCTTTCGCCGCGCTACCCGCTCTGCTGCCTGGCGCGCGACCTCCTGTTACCCGTGCTCTTCATCAACGCGATGCGCGGCGACGACTTCGTCTGGCGCGGCAATGAAATGCAGGTCGAACGCATGCGGCCTCGTGGCATGATAGCGCTGGTGCGGCCTAGGCTTGCCGAGCTTGCTCCGGTGGCGCTTCGGTGCCTGCGTTCACGACGCGCCAGGATATCCTGACTTCGCAGCCCTGTCGGCAATGGCATCAAGCGCCGCGCGGTCGGCCGGAAAATCCGCCGCGATCCATGCCGCTTCGGCAGCGCGCAATGCGGTGCCGAGAGCGGGGCCTGCGGCAATGCCGCGGCGGGTGAAGTCCGCGGCCTTGAGCGGGAAGACCGGCGTCGGCCAACGTTGCGGCAAGCTCGCAAGCGCGTGCCAAGCGCGGTCGGCGACCCCCGCCTCTGACCGCGCCCAGGCGACAAACACGCGGTCGGCGAACGATTGCGGCCCGAGCTGGTAGAGCAGCGCGCGGGCGGCCTGCTCATCGGCCTGCGGCGCGATGCGCCACCAATGTTCCAGCGCCAAGAGGCGCTCGGATTCGGCGTTGGAGAGGCGAAGCCGCTGCGACAGCCGCTCCGCATCCTCCGCCACCCACACGCCGAGCGCGCCGAGGCGACGGACCGGGTCGGGCTTGACGCCCAGCGCCGCCTCGACCTTCACCGTATTCTCGAAGCTGGCGATGAACGCCACGCCGCCGAGCACCGCGCCGAGCAGCCCGCTCTCGACCATCACCGCGAGCGTCGGCGTCGCGCGCGCGGCGACGAACAGCTTCAGCAATTCCATGCGCACGCGCTCGCGCGACAGCGTCTCGAGGCCGGCCCGCGCCCTGATGCAGGCATGCAGGCCGGCCGGGTCCGGCGGGCCGTCGCCGAAATGCGCGTGAAAGCGGAAGAACCGCAGGATACGCAGAAAGTCTTCTTCGATCCGCCGCTGCGGCTCGCCGATGAAACGCACGCGGCGGGCGGCAAGGTCGTCGGCGCCGCCGACATAATCGTAAACCGTTCCGTCAGCCGAAGCCGAGAGCGCGTTGATGGTGAAGTCGCGCCGCTCGGCGTCCGTCTTCCAGTCGCGCCCGAAGGCGACGCGCGCCTTGCGTCCGAACGTCTCGACATCCCGGCGCAGCGTCGTGACTTCGACCGGTTGATGGTCCATGACCACGGTGACGGTGCCATGCTCGATGCCGGTCGGAACGGCCTTGCAGCCGGCCGCCGCCACCCGCCGCATCACCTCCTCCGGCACCGCCGTCGTCGCCACGTCGATTTCGTCGACCGGAAGGCGCAACAAGGCATTGCGCACGGCGCCGCCGACCACGCGCGCTTCTTCGCCGTCGCGATCGAGCAGCGCCAAGACCCGCGCCACCTCGCCATGTTTGAGCCAGGCGACGTCGCCGAGATGCGGTCTTGGCGTCACCGCGTCGTCCCCGGCACGAACTTGCCGTCCTCGATATGCGCCGGCACATAGGTCGAGCCCGGCGGCGCGCCGGAGAATTGCGCCAACAACAGAAAACTTGCCGCCATCAGCGCCAGCGAGGCGATGACGAGGCCGGCAAGCCGCGGCAACGTCCACGCTCTCGGCTGCAGGACGCCGGCGCGCGTCGCCAAGAGAAACGCCGCATAGAGAACGAAGGGGGCGAGAAACAGCCCAAGCTCGGTGAAGAACGGCCGGATCATGCGCCGTAGACCCGTTCGTAAAGGTTCCGCACAATACCCGCGGTGATGCCCCAAATGTAGCGATCTCCGAAGGGTATGGCGTAATAATCGCGCATAACGCCTTTCCAGTCGCGGCTGCCGCGCTGGTGATTGGCCGGATTCATCAGAAAAGCCAGCGGCACTTCGAACGTCTCGGTGACTTCGCGCGGATTGACCACGAGCGTAAAGTCCGGCTTGACGCGCGCGACCGTCGGCAAAATGCGGAATCCGGAAAAGGTCAGATAGAGATCGAGATAACCGAGCGGTTCGACCAAGCTCGGCGCCAGGCCGATTTCCTCCTTAGCCTCGCGCAGCGCCGCCGCGACCGGACTCTCGTCGTCCGGGTCGATCTTGCCGCCGGGAAAGGCAACCTGGCCGGCATGGCTGGCGAGTTCTTCCGTGCGCAGCGTCAGCAGCACCGTCGGTTCACGGCGATCGACGATCGGAACCAGGACCGCCGCCGGTCTGGTCGCGCTCACCCCGGCGCGCTCCCATAGTGCCGGATTGAGATCGAGATCGCCGCGCGCACCTTCAGCCAGAGGATCGGTCAGCGCCGGCGGCACATCGAGCCGAAGCCGCACCCGCGCGCGGTCAAAGAAATTCTCCGCCGCCGCGCGCGGCCGCAACGGTGCACGCTGATCACTCACGCCAATCCCTCACCTGGTCGGCCGGCGCCATCGGAAAGAACACGCCCATCGACGTGACGCCGAACATGATCTTGCCCTCAACCTCGCGCTCCTCGCCAAGTTCGACAAGGTCGAAGAACAGCGCGCGCTTGACCTTCGCCCACAGATCGCGGCGGACGTGAAGATAAGGTTTCAGGCCGCCGCTGCCCGCTTCGGGCTCGAAGCGCAACACATGCGAAGGCCCACAAGCAACCCAATCGTCGACATTGGTGCGGAAGTTGAGCACCCGGCCCGAGGATGATTCTTCGATCGTGAGTTCGACGGCCAGGAACGGCGCGTCGTCCACCTGGATGCCGCACTTCTCTACCGGCGTGACCAGGAAGTACTTGTCGCCCTCGCGTTTGAGCACCGAGGCGAACAGCTTGACCAGTGCCGGCCGGCCGATCGGCGTCTTCATGTAGAACCACGTACCGTCCGAGGCGATGCGCATGTCGAGATCGCCGCAGAACGGCGGATTCCAGCGCTCGACCGGCGGCGGCCCCTTCACCGCGGCGCGACTTAGCGCCCCTGTGATGGTCTCCAGCCCCGGCTGCCCTTCCTTCGCCATGGTTTGCCTCGAACCTACGCCTCGGACAGTCGCTCCGGGCAACCTCGCTCGCGGGATCGTGATCGCCGGAACGGTATCACCTCCGCGCCGAACCTAAGTTGTGTTCCCCGTGGATGAAAGAGTTGTCGCAAGTCAGCCTGAACCGAGCTGGCGCGTATATTGCATCGCAATAGCGGTGCGAACCTTGATGCTGTGATTCGTCCCGTGGCCGCGAATCTGATCCGATGAAGGCGGCACAAGACAAGGAGTCAACGATGCCTGCTGTCGGCGGTGACGGGCTCGAAAAGCTCGAAGACATGATCGTGCGCGCGGCCGAATCGAGCGCCGATCACGTGCGCGCGGCCAAGGCCGCGATCGGAACCGTCATCTTCGGCCAGGATAAGGTGATCGAGGAGGCCCTGGTGACCATCCTCTCAGGCGGCCATGCGCTGCTCCTCGGCGTGCCCGGTCTGGCCAAGACCAAGCTCGTCGACACCATGGGCACCGTGCTCGGGCTCGATGCACGACGCATCCAGTTTACGCCGGACCTCATGCCTTCGGACATTCTCGGCACCGAGGTACTGGAGGAGAGTCCCACGGGCAAGCGCAGCTTCCGCTTCCTGCCCGGTCCGGTCTTCGCCCAGCTTTTGATGGCCGACGAAATCAACCGCGCCAGTCCGCGCACCCAATCGGCTCTGCTGCAGGCCATGCAAGAGCATCACGTCACCGTCGCCGGCACACGCCACGATTTGCCCAAGCCTTTCCATGTGCTCGCCACGCAGAACCCGCTCGAGCAGGAAGGCACCTACCCGCTGCCGGAAGCCCAGCTCGACCGTTTCCTGATGGAAATTAATGTCGGCTATCCCGACCGCGCCGCCGAGCGAAAAATCCTGTTCGAGACAACGGGCGCCGAGGAAACGCGGGCAAAGCCGGCGATGACCGCCGAGGACCTGATGGCCGCGCAGCGCCTGGTGCGGCGGCTACCGGTCGGCGAATCCGTGGTCGAGGCCATCCTCGCGCTGGTGCGCTCGGCTCGGCCCGGGCCCGAAGGCGGCGAACCGGCCAAGCTGATCGCCTGGGGACCTTCTCCGCGCGCGAGCCAGGCGCTGATGCTGGCGGTGCGCGCCCGCGCGTTGCTGGAGAAGCGCTTCGCGCCCTCGATCGACGACGTGCTCGATCTCGCCGAGCCGGTGCTCAAACATCGTATGGCGCTCACGTTCACCGCGCGCGCGGAGGGCGAAAGCATCGAGGGGGTGATTGCGCGCCTGAAGGCGCGGATCGGATAGGCGGATGGCGGTCGAGCCGCGACGCACCTCCCATCATGACCGGCCGGTGGTGCAGCGCGCGGTCGGCGAAGGCGCGACGTTAGCCGCCGCGATGCCGCGGTTGATCTTGGAAGCGCGGCGTGTGGCGACCACGGTCATGCACGGCCTCCACGGTCGCCGGCGCGCCGGACCCGGCGAGAATTTTTGGCAATACCGCCGCTTCGTTTCCGGCGAGCCGGCTGCCCGCGTCGATTGGCGGCGCTCGGCGCGGGACGATCATCTCTATGTGCGCGAACAGGAATGGGAAGCCGCTCACACGGTCTGGATCTGGCCCGATCGCTCGCCCTCGATGGTATTCGCCTCGCCGCTGGTGCGCGACACCAAGCTCTACCGCGCGCTGGTCGTGGCGATGGCGCTCGCCGAGGTCCTGGTCGAAGGCGGCGAGCGCGTGGGAATTCCCGGCCTCATGCGCCCGACCGGCAGCCGCAATGTCATCGAGCGCATGGCGCAGGCGATTCTGCACGATCGCAGCGAACGCGCGAGCCTGCCGCCGGACTTCTCGCCCTTCCCGCTCGCCGAGATCGTGCTCTTGTCCGATCTGTGGAGCGACATTAGCGACGTGCGCCGCACGATCACCCAGCTCGCCGGCCGCGGCGCGCGCGGTCACGTCGTGCAGATCGTCGATCCCGCCGAGGAGACGTTTCCCTATTGGGGCCGCATTGAATTCGTCGAGCCGGAGGGCGGCGGCCGCATTACCGCCGGCCGCGCCCAGACTTGGCGAACGGATTATGCGGCGCGTGTTGCGCGCCACCGCGCCGAAATCCGCAGCGAGACCGACCGCCTCGCCTGGAGCTTCACGATCCATCGCACCGATCGGCCGGCCAGTGAGCTGCTGCTCGCGTTGCATGGCCGCATCGGCGCGGGCCTGGCAAACGGCAAAACGCGCCCGCCAAGGCTGGCCGAACCGAGGGTGCCGGCATGATCGGCGGACTAGCGCTCGGTTTTGCCGAACCGTTGGTCCTGGTCGGGCTCCTCACCCTGCCGGTGCTATGGTGGCTGCTGCGGCTGATCCCGCCGCGCCCACGCCGCATCGACTTCCCGCCGACCCGGCTGCTCTTCGAGATTTCGCCCAAGGAAGAGACCCCGGCCCGCACGCCGTGGTGGCTCACTTTGATGCGGCTCCTGCTCGCGGCGCTGGTCATTATCGCCGCAGCGGGTCCGCAGTGGAATCCGCCGCTGGCGACGATGAAAGCGCGTGCGCCGATCGCGATCATGATCGATGACGGCTGGGCGGCCGCCGCCACCTGGGACGCGCGGCTTCGCACCGCGGACGACATCATCGCGCGCGCGGAAAGCGATCATCGCGCAGTGGCGCTGATTCCCCTTTCGGAAGGCATTCGCGACATTTCTTTCGCGACGGCGGGTTCCGCCCGCGTGCGGCTGCACCAGATCAAACCGGCACCGCACACGGTCGACCGCACCGAAGCGTTGCCGGCGATCTCGCGCTTCCTCGCCGACGCGCACGATATCGATCTCATTTGGCTCTCCGACGGCATCGATCTCGGCCGCGGCGAGTTCGTCAAGGACTTGGCGCAGACGTTTGACAACCGGGCGATGACCATCGTCACCGACGGCATTCCGGGGCCGCGAGCGCTCACCGCAGCTGACAATGCGGCAGGCGCGCTGAGCGTGAAGGTCCTGCGTGCCGCTCCTGGCGCGGCCGAGACCGGCACGGTGCGCGCGCTCGACCTCAAGGGCCTGCCGCTCGGCGAGGCGTCCTTTGCGTTCAAGCCGGCCGATCGCGAGACCGCCGCGCAATTCGATCTGCCGGTTGAAATTCGCAACGATATTGCGCGGATCGAGATCGCCGGCGAGCGCTCCGCGGGAGCCGTGCAACTGCTCGACAAGCGCTGGAGCCGCCGCACGATCGGCATCGTCTCCGGCGCGACTGCCCACACGTCGCAGCCGCTGTTGTCGTCAAGCTACTACATCGTCCGCGCGCTCGGCCCGTTCGCCGACGTGCGGCTTGCCCAAGCCGAGTCGCCGGCGGAGGCGGTGACGCATTTCCTCGATCAGCACGTGCCCATGCTGATCCTCGCCGATGTCGGCAACGTCGCCGGTGAAGCGCATGACCGCCTGGCTCGCTGGGTCGAGGATGGCGGCGTGCTGTTGCGCTTCGCCGGCCCGCGACTCGCCGCCTCCGACGACGATCTGGTGCCGGTGCAGCTGCGGCGTGGCGGTCGCACCCTCGGCGGCAGTTTGAGCTGGGACAAACCGCAACCGCTGGCCCCGTTCTCGCGCGACAGCCCGTTCAACGGCATGGCCGTGCCCGAGGACGTGACGGTCAGCCGGCAGGTGCTGGCGGAACCCGATGCCGCGCTGACGGAGAATACCTGGGCGACGCTGGCCGACGGCACGCCGCTCGTCACCGCTGCGCGTCGCGGCAAGGGCCTCATCGTGCTGTTTCACGTCACCGGCGACACGCGCTGGTCGACTTTGCCGCTCTCGGGTGCCTTCGTGGACATGCTCAAGCGCATCGTCGCGCTCGCCGGCACCGCGACCGTCGCCGAGATCGGCAATCCGAAGGCGAAGAACGTGCATGAGCCGGTGGCGCCGAGCCGCGTGCTCGACGGCTTTGGCAGTTTCGTCGCGCCGCCATCGACGGCCCGGCCGATACCGACGGACTTTTCCGGAAGCGCCAGCGCCGACCATCCGCCCGGCTTTTACGGCTCGCCGGAGAGTAACCTGGCGGTGAACACGCTGTCCGCCGCCGACCGCCTGGCACCGCTCGATTTTTCGCCGCTCAGCCGTGCCAGCCATGAAATCTATCGCAAGAACGAGCCGCAGGATCTGCGCGGGCCGATCCTCCTCGCGGCGTTCGGCCTTTTGTTGCTGGACACGCTGCTCGTGCTCTACCTCGGCGGCGCCATGGCGCGGTTGCTGCCTCGGCTTTCGCGCGCCGCGACCGCGGCGGTGCTGATCCTGGCGGCGCTTGCGCTCACCATGCCGCGCGCCGGCGCCGAAGATGCGCCGAATACAGAGGCCCCCCGTTCGGCGCTCGAAACCAAGCTCGCCTACGTCGTCACCGGCGACCAGGATGTCGATTCGGTCAGCAAGGCCGGCCTTGGCGGCCTCACGCTCTTCCTCGCCCAGCGTACGGCGCTCGAGGCGGGCGAACCGATCGGGCTCGACCTCACGCGCGACGAACTTGTCTTCTATCCGCTGATCTATTGGCCGATCGTGCCGGGCGCCGCGCGACCCTCCGAGGAGGCGCTCAAGCGCATCGACTCCTACATGAAACAGGGCGGTACCGTGCTGTTCGATACCCGCGATGCGGTCGCGGCGCCGCCCGGCTCGGGCGGCGAGACACGCGGCCCGGGCATGATCGAGTTGCGCAAGATCCTGTCGTCGCTCGATATCCCCGAGCTCGAGCCGGTGCCGCGCGATCACGTCCTGACCAAGACGTTCTATCTGTTGCACGACTTCCCCGGCCGCTTCAATTCCGGCCAGCTTTGGGTCGAGGCCTTGCCGGCGGTGAACGAGGACGACGAGGCATCGCGCCGACCGGCTCGCGGAGGCGACGGGGTGTCCTCGATCATCATCACCTCGAACGACTTCGCCGGCGCCTGGGCCATGCGGCCGGACGGCCAGCCCATGCTGCCGATGGTCGAGGGCGAGCAGCGTCAGCGCGAGCTCGCATTCCGCGCCGGCGTCAACATCGTTATGTACACGCTCACCGGCAACTACAAGGCGGACCAGGTGCACGTGCCGGCACTGCTTGAACGGTTGGGGCAGTAGGAGGCGAACGTGAATCTCGGCGTCGCCTTTGCCCCGCTCGTCACAATCCAAGTCCTCTGGGCCGCCGTTGCGGCGGCCTGCATTCTCTCGTTGCTGCTGTTTGTATCGCGCAGCCGCGGCGCCGTGGTTCGGGCGCTGGCACTGGCCCTCATCGTGCTGGCGCTCGCCAATCCTTCGCTGACGCGCGAGGATCGCGACCCGCTCAGCTCGGTCGCCGTCGTCGTGGTCGATAAAAGCCCGAGCCAGAATTTCGGCGACCGCGCGCGGCAGACCATAGAGGCCCGCGCCGCCGTCGTCTCGCGCCTGAGCCGGATTCCCGGACTCGACGTGCGCGTGATCGAAGCCGGCCAATCGGATGGCGAGACCGACGGCACGCGCTTATTTACCGCGCTCGGTTCGGCGCTCGCCGACGTGCCTTCCGATCGCGTCGCCGGTGCGATCATGATCACCGACGGGCGGGTCCACGACGTACCAGCCGACGCCGGCGCGCTCGGCTTCGCCGCGCCCATTCACGCGCTTATCACCGGCAGCAGGGACGAGCGCGACCGCCGCGTCGCGCTGATTGCCGCGCCGCGTTTCGGCATCGTCGGGCAGTCGCAAACCGTCACCTACCGAGTCGAGGATCAAGGCGCCGACCGGGGCACGGCCCAGGTCACGGTGCGTCGCGACGGCGACGTCATCGAGACGCGCACCGTCGCCGTCGGCAGGCCGCAACAAGCCGACATTCCGATCCCTCACGCCGGCGCCAACATCGTCGAGATCGAGGCCGCGCCGCTGCAAGACGAACTCACGACCGTCAACAACCGCGCCGTGGTGAGCATCGATGGCGTGCGCGACAAGCTGCGCGTGCTTCTGGTCTCCGGCGAACCGAACGCCGGCGAACGGACCTGGCGCAACTTGCTCAAGTCGGACGCCTCGGTCGATCTCGTGCATTTCACCATTCTGCGCCCGCCGGAGAAGCAGGACGGCACGCCGATCAACGAACTGTCGCTGATCGCATTTCCCACGCGCGAACTATTCCAACAGAAGATCGGCGAGTTCCAGCTCATCATCTTCGATCGTTACGCGCATCAGGGCGTGCTGCCGATCATGTATTTCGACAACATCACCCGCTACGTGCGCGACGGCGGCGCGGTGCTGGTGGCAGCCGGTCCCGATTACGCGAGCCCGACGAGCATTTGGCGCACGCCGCTCGACGCCATCCTGCCGGCGGAGCCGAGCGGCAACGTCACCGAGCGCGGCTTTCACGCCCGCCTCACCGAGCTCGGCAAGCGCCATCCGGTGACGCGCGACCTCGAAGGTTCCGACAGCGATCCGCCGCACTGGAGCCGATGGTTCCGCCTTGTCGACACCAGGAACCCCACCGGCACGGCGGTGATGCAGGGACCCGACAAGAAGCCGCTGCTCATTCTTTCGCGCGAAGGCGAGGGACGCGTCGCGCTGCTGTTGTCCGACCAGCTCTGGCTGTGGGCGCGCGGCTTCGAAGGCGGCGGCCCGCATCTCGATCTGCTGCGCCGGCTGTCCCATTGGCTGATGAAAGAACCCGATCTCGAGGAGGAAGCTCTGCGCCTCACCGCGAGCGGACATGAACTCCTGGTGCGGCGGCAAACCATGGCCGAGGAGGTCGCCGACGTGACGCTGACCTCGCCCTCGGGAACGACGCGTACCCTCGAGCTTGCGCCGGTCGAGCCGGGCACGTGGCAAGGCAGCGTTCCGGCGTACGAGCTTGGGCTGTGGCGCGCGACCGACGGTAAGCTCAATGCTCTGGTCAGCATCGGTCCGGCGAATCCGCGCGAGTTCGCCGAAGTGACCTCCACCACCGACGTGCTGCAGCCCATCGCCGCGGCAACCGGCGGCGATTCCCGGCGGCTCGATAACGGCAGCGGCGTGAGCGTGCCGCGCATCATCGCGGTGCGTTCCGGCGACACTTACCACGGCGACGACTGGATCGGCCTGAAAATGCGCGACGCCAGCGTCGTCCGCGGCATCGGCGTGCTGCCGGTTTTTGCCGGCCTGTTAGGCCTGCTGCTGCTGCTCGGCAGTCTCGCCGGCACCTGGGCGCGCGAGGGGCGGTAAGCTCGAAAGCTGATTGTCTAGTCTGCTACGCGACGGCCCGCGCGTTGTTGCCGTGCGTCAGCTCGTCGACCTTGCGGACATGGGCGACTTCATGGCGCGCCGCCTCGTTGTGCGTGAACGTTTCGAGCGTCTCGGTTTCTTCTTCGCTGACCGGCGTCAAAGCCAGATCGGTATAGGGCTTGATCTTCTGCTCGCGCACGGCGCGTCGGCGCATGCGATCGAGCTCGATCCAATGCTTGGCGAGCCGGGCGTGCTTCGACACGGAAAGCTCGGCCGGCGATCGAGACGATACTTGAGGCGGAAGGCGCCGGCCTGCAGCGGGTGCAGCTTCTCGACCGGGAAGGCAGCGGAAAACGCGAACAACACCGCGAGCAGCCGCGACATCCCCATGCCGGACGCAGCGGCGCGGCGCAGGATGGTCATCTTGTGCTCAGGCGTGTAGTAGGCGGCCCAGGCGGCGTGATAGGCCGTCTCCCATTCCTCGCGCGTCATCTTGGGATGGGCCGCGGTGACGTGCTCGAGGTCGTATTTGTTCATGTCGGGGGCCATCCACACCCCTTTTTGCCATAGCACCTTGTGATCCTCGGAACCGGGCAGCGGCGTCAAATACATGAACTCGAGGATGTCGAGCGGCAGTTCCTTCTTGATGATCTCGATGTCTCGCAGCATCGTTTCTGGCGTATCGCCGGGGAATCCCATGATGAAGCCGGCGTAGATGAGGACGCCGGCATTCTTCCACGCCAGCAGCATCTGCCGATATTCGGTGATCTTGTTCTGCCGCTTCTTGGCCGCCAGCAAGTTCTCCGGGTTGATGTTTTCCCGCCCGATATAGACGCGGGTGACGCCGGCACGCGCCGCCTTCGCGATGAAGTTCGGGATCTTGTGGCACATCGTGTCGACCTGGATAACCAGCCGCAGATCGATCTTGTCCCGCTCGCGAATCTGAATCAGCCGATCGAAAATCAACTCCCAATCCTTGTTGCGGGCAAAATTATCGTCGGTGATGAAAAAGCGTCGAATGCCCTCGGCCCAGTGGCGCTTGATGAGTTGTTCGATATCGTCCGGCCAGCGGCGACGCGACTTGCGACCTTGAACGTTTATGATCGTGCAGAACGAGCATTGGAATGGACAGCCGCGGCCGGCGTCGAAGCTCGCGTGATTGTCAAACACCCAACGAACCGTCTGGCGCGGCAAATAGGGCGTGGGCGCGGATTCGAGCGACGGAAGATCGTCCATGTAATTGTAGATCGGTTTGAGTCTCCGGATGGCGGCATCCCGCAAGATTTGGTCGATTCGCCCGTCCTCGCATTCGCCGGCAAACAGCGTGCAGCCCATGTCGAGCTTCTCGTCTCTGCTCTCAAGCAAGGGACGCGTTTCAGGAATGATGGCGATGAATCTATTAGGGGCCGTCTGCGGCGGCTTGTTGGAATATAACTCAATGTATTTTGGTTTCCGGTTCCTATATTTGATCGCGTTCGGTTGTTACCTCCTTGCCTTCGTTTCGGAGTTGGCTTTTCCGAGAAAGGACACCGACGAACTCCCCGTCGTTTGGAGCGGACGGGCCATGAACGCTGCCCGTTAATCAGCCGGCGAACCGACGTGACACTGCGTAGTCTCGCCTCGATGAGTCCACGCCCAAGCCCTGCACGCTTGGCTATTCCGCCCGGATCGGTCCGGAGACGCTGTCGAAGGCGCCATCGACCAGTTCGGCGACCAAAAGCCGTGCCGGATCGACCGGGCCCGGCATGATGGCACGGCCCGGCGGAACGGGCTTGAAGCCGGATTTGCCATAATACGGCTCGTCGCCGACCAGGATGACCAGCCGGTGACCCTTGGCACGCGCCTCCTGCAGAACGCGCGCGATCAAGGCCTGACCGACGCCGCGCTCGCGAAACGGCGGTTCGACCGTTAGCGGTCCGAGCAGCAGCGCCTTGGTTTCGCCGATGCGGATCGGCGAAAGCCGCACCGAGCCGACGAGCAGCGTGCCGACGCGCGCGGTGAACGACAGATCGATGCTGTGAGCGACGCGCTCGCGCAACCGGTAAGCGGTCTTGGCATAGCGGCCCGGACCGAACGTGCGCTCGTGCAGGCGCCCGATCGCCGGCGCGTCGCC
>Ga0187871_10001237_pt1 | contig 22495 bp, 19 predicted proteins | sample June2016WEW_16_1_FD_132988 | JGI IMG/M metagenome (GOLD analysis project Ga0187871, IMG submission 132988) | Peatland microbial communities from SPRUCE experiment site at the Marcell Experimental Forest, Minnesota, USA - June2016WEW_16_10 | ecosystem: Environmental > Terrestrial > Soil >...
CAACGAGAACCGAGCCTAGTTTTAAAGGAGGTGCCCGATGACATTGCGCAAATCGATTCTTCTACTAATCGCGCTAACCACGATTGCCGCCCTGGCGGGATGCAGCAGCAGTTCCACTCAGCCGCTTACACTTACTCTGAACACGGTGCCAACCAGCCTTCAAGTCAATAGCCAAACTGCTCTTGTCGCTTCCGTCGATAATGACAAGGCGAATGGCGGCGTGGTCTGGTCTTGCACGACGACGCCGGCGGGTTCACCCTGCGGCACTTTCAACCCCGCCACCACGGCCAGCGGCGCCTCAACGACCTATACTGCGCCCAATTTCATCCTGCCGTCCGGTACAACGATCACGATCACGGCAACTTCGGCGACCAACTCGGCCATTAGCCAAAGCAGCCAACCCATTTCCATCTCGGCGGCCAACCTGGCTGACGGCAATTATGTGTTCTCGGTGACCGGCTACGACTTTAGCGACCAATCGAACTACACCGTCTCCGGTGTAATCACGGTCGCTGGCGGGCTGATTACGGGTGGCGAACAGGATTTTGTCGACGATGAGTTCACTGCCCAAGACGATATCATCGCTCAACCGGCCAATGCCTGCACCGTTGCCAAGATCGTCGCCACCTGTATCACCACGGCGCCCAACGGCACCGCTGGCGACGGCAACCTCTACATCTACCTGGCGACGAGTGACGGCGATATCGGCGTAAACGGCCTCGAAACGTTCTCGGCCTCGGTGCTACCGCTGGCCGAGGGCGCCAATGCAGGCAAAGCTGCGTTGGCCGAGTTCGACGCTTCCGCCACTGGCAGCGGCTGGGTGGAACGGCAAAGCTCCGCCCTATCCCTTACTGCTACCCCGGGGGCAGGCTCCTGGGCCTTCGTTCTCGGGCACGCGGACTATGCGTTGGCCATAGGCGGCATCATTAACATCGACGATCTTCCCGGCACTTCCGGTGGTCCACCCACTGTCGGCACCATCTCGGGAGCGGGTAGCATTTTCGACGCCGACGGCGCTGGTAATGTCATCCAAGGTGGAACTTTCACTGCCAGCAGCGTTTCTGCGGGTGACGCGTTTGGCCGGGTCACGTTCACGGTGAATTCAGACGACTTCAGCAAGCTGATTCTGGACGGTTATCAAATCAGCAGCAGCAAAATCGTACTCGTGGAAACGGGAGACAGTTTCCAGGGAGCCTTGGCGGGCATCGCCTACGCCCAGTCGGTACCGACCCACTCAGGAGTTAAGGGCTTCGTCGCTGCCGACGCCCAGAACACCTATGTCATTGGCATGCAGGGCGCGGACGAGGGCAGCTTCGTCCTGCAATCTGCCGAACAACTCTCCATCGCCGCTGATGGAAGCGTAACCGGCTTCCTGGATTACGCCGATTTCAGCGGGGTGTTTGAGCCTGCAAGCCCGGATCCGGTAAGTGCCCCGGCGGAAACCGTAGTGGTGGATCCAACGGGACGAGTTAGCATCCCCGGAATAACCGACGGCGCGGATACACCCCTTACCTATAACATCCAACTCTACCTGGACGGGAACGGCCATGCGCTGGCCCTTACCCTGGATCCCACCGACGTCCAGGACGGTGTTGGATTCCAGCAAAGCGGCGCCAGTTCCATCGCTACAAGCTCCTTCGCTGGACCCTACGGCATGGGCATCACCGGCTGGGATGCCGACATAGATGGCGAGTTTGACTCGGTCGGTCCGGTCGTAGCCGATGGATCGTCAAGCTTCGCCGGATTCGGCGACGTCAACTGGCTGGACAACTTTGATCCAGGCCCACTCCTGGTCTGGAATAACCCAGTGTCCGGTGCTTTCGGCACCAGCACCGCCAGCGGTATCTTCACCGGTACCATCACCGGTATCGATATCCTGAACTGCCCGGTATTCTCTGGGGGAGAGGGCTGCACACCAGACGTGTTCAACTTCTACCTCATTGACCAGTATGGCGACAACATTGCCATCGAAACCGACGGGATGCAACTAAGCTTCGGATACTTCGCGCAACAGTAGCCGAGCTTCACATCTTCACTCAGTGGCGCACCTTCGGGTGCGCCACTTTTTTGTTGCTGATCCGTCTGTGGGCAACACAGTGGGGATCGTTCTCTTTGAATCTGGGAGCTACTCGTGGCGGAGGCTTTCGACGGGGTCGAGCTGCGAGGCGCGGGTGGCGGGAAGCGTTCCGAAGATGATGCCGACGATCGACGACACGACGATGGCGATGATCGCGGCGGGGCCGGAGACGGGCACGCGATAGTCGCTGACGAAGCGTACCGACCACGGAATCGCCAGGCCGACCACGATGCCGACAATGCCTCCGGTCACCGAGATCACAATGGCTTCGGCCAGAAACTGGAGGCGGATTTCGCGGTTGGTGGCGCCGACGGCTTTGCGAATCCCAATCTCGCGGATGCGCGAGGTTACCGTCGCCAGCATGATGTTCATGATGCCGATGCCGCTCACCAGCAGGGTGACGAAAGAGACGAGCGTGAGAATGAGGGTCATGGCGTCGGCGATTCTTGAGGCCACGGTGAGAATCTGGTTCAGGTTCTGCACACTGTAGACCGACTCAGGACGATGCCGGGATTGCAGCACGCGTTTGATGGCGGCGGTCGCGGGCAGCACGTCCTGCGCGGTGGCCACCGAAACATAAATTTCGTTCACCGCCGAGGTGGGCTTAAAGAAACGGCTGACCGTGTACGGGATCAGCATGGTGTCTTCCTGAATTTCTGACTGCCCGAACGTGTCCACACTTTCCTTGAACACGCCGATAACCGTGAACGGAAGACCGCCGCTCAGCTTGATGATCTGGCCGACGGCCGCAGGGGTCGCGCCGTAGATTCGCTGCGCCAGTTTCTCGGTGATGACGCCGACTTTATTGCGGCCCGAGGAGTCCTGGTTATCGAAGAATCGCCCGGCGAGAATTTTCAGATTGCGCACTTGCTGATACTCAGGATCGACCCCGAGGACAAGAATGTCGCTCTGTTTGCCCGCGCCCACGTCGATGCGGTCTCCGAGGGCCGCAGTGGGCGAAGCCGCTACGACGCTCGAGACCTGCTCGCGCACCGCCTGCACATCCTCGATCGTGATGGGATCAGGCGTCGAGTCGATGCGGGACGATCCGCCCTGGTAGTCGGCATAAATCATGTTAGGCCCGATCGATTGCAGCTGGCGCAGCATGTACTGCTTGCCCGTCAGTCCGATCGTGGCCACGAGAATCACCGAGGCTGTGCCCACCGCCATGGCCAGGGCCGTGAGCGTGAACTGTAGTTTGTTGCTGCAGAAGGAATCGTAGGCGAAGTTCAGAATCTCGCCGAGTCCAATCGTAAGGCGGCGCTGTGCGGTCAGAGATAAAGAGGTCGCGTTGGCCATTGCCAGTTAGATGTTAACCCCCGTCCGCGAGACGCTGCAATGCAGCAGGCAGTTTCGCGCGGCCTGCAATGGCGACCGCCGTGAGCACGACGAGGAGCGGATCGACTGGACGAAAGTAGTAAGTCTCCGGGTGCGACACATAGTAGACGAGCGGATAGCAACCGAGCACGATGGCGAAGCGAACGCCGATGGCCCAGTCCAACTGGAATACGCGGCGAAGACCCAAGAGAGCCAGCACTGAGAAAGTGGTTGCGACCAGGATGTTGGGCGGGTCGAGTGGTTCGTCTTTAAGGTAGGCGCGATCCAGGCTCCAGTATCCGGTCCATATATAGAGCACGCGGCGCAGCGTCATGCGGACAAACCAGCCGGGATGGGCGCGGATGTAGTCGACCGCCTGCTGGCGTTTGTGCTCCATGTAGGCAACCTCGCCGGACTTCTCATATTCTTCGAGTTCGGCGTCGCTGTGATTGGGGTGCAGGGCGCTGTTGACCCAGCGCGCGGAATATCCGTTGTTGCCGATATAGAGTTCGAGCCCGAGGCCGCTTCGCACGGGAATGAATTGATGGAACACCTCGTAGTTGCGAATGATCCAGGGCGAGAGCACGGCAAGAAACGCGAGACTCGCCGCCGAGGCTGGCATTAGCCAAGTCAGCCTCTGGCGGTAACGCCGGTAGCAGGTGAACGCCGCCAGAAGCGGCACGACGGCGAGCGTCACCGGTTCGGTGAGCGAGGCTACGCCGGTGAGCAGCCCGAAGCCAGTCCAGTGAAGCAGGCTGCCGGATTCCTCCAGCTTTAGTGCCATGAGGAAAAGGCAGCAGAGCAGCAGCGTGAGCAGGCACGTGGACCAGGCCCAGTCGGCACCATAATAAATTCCATAGGGCGAAAATGCCCACAGCCAGCCTGCCCACTTCGCGACGCGATCGCCGAAGCAGCGGCGCGCCAGCAGAAAAACTGGAATGCAGGTCAGCGCCGAAAACAGGCTGTTGATGGCCAGCGCCGTAATGACGGACGCCGGAGTGTGCGGCCCGAACAGCCAGAAAATTCCCGCCAGCAGATATGCGTAGACGGGGGATAAAACTGCCGTCGGACCGGTATCGGCAAACACGTTTCCGAAGCCGTGCCCCGTAACCAGCGAGCGGGCCACACGGCCAAAGGCCCAGTGCTCAATTAAAAAAGGGTCGAGCCACTCGCGATACAGAAATGGGATGACGGCCAGGCGCACCAGCAGCGCGGCGGCCACCATGGGTCGGTGGGCGCGCAGTCCTTCGTTGTTGGCCGGCTGATCTTCGTTCATGGGTTCATGTCGGTTGGCCGAATCGGCTCCCCGGGCCGCTCCACGGTCGCCTGTTGCAAGTTTAGGTAAGTGACTCGTTCCCCTAGTGGTGGGATGGGAAGCGCTAGCGTATCATAAGGGATCGCTTGGAAATCATTTTGCCTCAGGAGCTTCCAGGAATGCGACTGGCGTCGTTTGGGCCGAAGCCCGAAATCACCGTGGTGGTTCCCTGCTTCAACGAAGATGTCGTGCTGCCGGAAACCACACGCCGTCTAACCGCGAGTCTGGAACAAATCGGCCGCCCTTTCGAAATCGTCTATGTGGACGACGGGAGCAAGGACAATACGGCTTCGGTGCTGACCGATCTGCACGCGTCCGATCCGCGCATCCGCGTGGTCAGGCTATCGAGAAATTTCGGCCACCAGATCGCGATCAGCGCAGGTCTGGAGTATGCGCGAGGCGCAGCGATCGTACTGATTGACGCCGACCTCCAGGATCCGCCCGAGGTCATTTCGGAAATGGTGGAGCTGTGGCTGCGAGGCTACGACGTGGTGTATGGGACGCGCCGCAATCGCGACGGCGAAACCGCCTTCAAGACGCTGACCGCAAAATGGTTTTACCGTTTCGTGAACCGGCTTTCGGATGTGCCGATTCCTCTGGACTCCGGCGACTTCCGGCTGCTCGACCGCAAGGTTGTAGACGCACTGCTGACCATGCCTGAGCGCGACCGGTTTGTGCGAGGCATGGTGAGCTGGGTGGGATTTCGCCAGATATCGGTGTCGTACGATCGCGCTGCCCGTCATGCTGGCGATTCGAAATACACGCTGTTCCGCATGGCTCGGTTTGCGGCGGATGGCATTCTGTCGTTCTCGATTGCGCCTCTACGCATTGCCAGTGCGATGGGCATCGCCTCGTTTGCCCTGGCATTTCTGGGGGGCCTGACAGCTGTGGGCGTCGGAGTGGCCACGAGTCGTTGGGTGTCGCCGTGGGCATGGGTGTTGTTGGCTGTTTTGTTTCTCGGGGGCGCGCAGTTGATATGTCTGGGAATTTTCGGAGAATATCTGGGGCGAGCCTACGCCGAGAACAAGCGCCGCCCGCTTTATTTTGAGCAGGAAACTCTGGGCTTCGACGAGCCCTATTCACATGCGGCAGAATCGCTGGTGGCTGAGAAGGTAAGCGCAGCCGCGCGGGCGGGCTTCGAAGGCTGATCTGCTTACTTTACTCCACGCGGCACACGGCGAGGCTCTGGTTGTGATAGGGGCAGGTCAGTCCTGCAACCGGCGGATTTGCAACCACGACCCAGTCCACTCCGAACTGTGATTTGAGACGCTGAAAGTCCGGCTTCTGGAACTCGCGCCAGCCGCTTTGCGCGTTCATTTCGCGAAGCCAGCGCGGCCCCAGGCTCGGCACCCGCACCACAATGCACGGATCTTTCAAGGCGTCGGCCAGCACGCTGCGCTCGGCCAGCGCGCGAAACCCGTGGTAATCTTCGCCGTCCATCTCCATGTATCGCGGATCGAGCGCGAAATAACTGTCGACGGGCGTGTTCTGGCTGATCCATTGGAAGGCCCGCAGCCAGGCACTGCTCGGTGGCCTGCCCGGCAATTCCAGATGCACCGTCCCCGGATATAGCTGCCGCTGTGCATAAAACATTCCAGCACTCAGAGGCACAAACAGAAGCAGCCATCGGAGCACGTGTCGCTTAAGGAAGTATCGGCCCAGTAATCCGCCGGCCAGCAATACAAAGAAGATGTACACCAGGTGCAGAAAGCGCATGGGCTCGAGCGAACGGAAACGCTCCAGCGGCGGAGGCAACATCAGAACCAGCGCGACCGCCAACTGGAATACGCCAAAATAAACAGTGCGCTCTGCGACCCGCGCCAGAACCGCCGAGCCCCGGCCAAGCGCCAGCGAGCGAAACCACCACAGCAACAGCAGCGGGCCCACGATTCCCAGCCACTCGTACCAATGCCAGTGCAGTAGAAAGTAAAACGACCGCGTGGCCTCGGCCTGCCGCCAGGTGGGTGTGGCGGGCTCGAACATCCATCCCAAGGGGATGAGCAGCGCGGCGGCGATCGCGGGACTATGCTCGCCCTTGCGCGGACTCCACTTCGGATTCCACTTCAGATTCCACCCGAGAAAAAAACAATACGAAACGCCGAACGGCGTCATGTTCAAGTGCAGGGGAAAAGCCAGCAGCAGCAGCACCCCCGCCAGCACACGACGACCGTCAAGCACGGCAACGATTGCCGCCAGGATCAACGCCGTCGCCAGCGCCCGCGGATGCAGGTGCTGATCGGTCAAGCTCAGCCCGCTGCCCGAGACCGGCAAAGTTAGAAGCGCGGCCACCATCGCCACCGCGGCCCACTGCGCATATTCTTCCTCGAAGCAGCGCCGCGCGATTCTCCAGCATCCCCACAGAACCAGAAAAGTTGCCGCCACCTGCCACAAGAAGAGTCCCCAGTACAGGGGAACATGCGTCCAGCGGATCGACAACGCGATCAGCTTGTCAAACGCAGTCGCCTGAAATAGCACGCGGAAGAAATCGGCGTCGTGGGGAAACAGCGCCGGGTTCAAATTGTTTTTGATCGCCGCCAGATAGTAGGCATCATCCTCGAGGCCGGGATGATATCCCTGCACCAGCATGGCCAGCGCGGTCAACACCAGCAACCGCACGAGATTCTTCATGTTGGTGAGCATGTTCTCTTCGTTACGCATTGGGCGGGCTAGGCCGGACGCGCCTTTTCCGAGCGGACGGCGTAATAGGTTTCGCCGCCCGCCTCCAGTTTGCGCCCTTGGTCGCTGAACCGCGGCAAATGAATCAGGCCGATTTTCTGGAGCGCAAACTGCAAGGTCGTGGCCAGCACACCAAAACCGTAGTTCACGCTGCGGCGGAAGTTGATAGACGAGGCCTCTTCAAAATACTTCGTGGGGCAGGAGACTTCACCAATCCGAAAGCCGAAGTGAACGCACTGCGCCAGCATCTGATTATCGAAAACAAAGTCGTCGGAGTTTTCCAGCAGCGGCAGTTCGGTGAGCACCTTGCGGCTGAAGGCGCGGTATCCGGTGTGATACTCAGAGAGCTTCACGCGGAGAAATAGATTCTCGAAGGCGGTGAGCAGGCGGTTGGCGATGTATTTGTACACCGGCATGCCGCCGAGCAGCGCGCGGCCGCCGATAATGCGCGATCCCAGAACCACGTCATACACATCGTAGGCCACCATGCTGGCCATGGCCGTGACCAGCAGCGGCGTGTACTGGTAGTCGGGATGCAGCATGATGACGACATCGGCGCCAGCGTTCAAGGCCTCGCGATAGCAGGTTTGCTGGTTGCGCCCGTAGCCGTAGTTGCGGTCGTGCTGAAAAACCAGCAGGCCGAGTTGGCGGGCGACTTCCACTGTTCGGTCGCGGCTGTGGTCGTCGACCAGGATGCGGATGTCGACCAGGTCGGGCAGTTCTCCCACCGTCTCCTGAAGAGTCTTCTCCGCATTGTAGGCGGGCATAACGACCGCGATGCGCTTGCCGTTGATCATGGTGGGAGGAGCCAGCCTGCGTTATTAGTTTACCCGAGATGGGAACGGGCTTGGGGCTTGCCACGAGGGGATTCGCAACGCGGAGGCTCTCACGACCCCGGCAACCTGACACCCTCTCTCATGGTTGTCCAGGATGATTGGTTTCAGCCATTTGCGAATGAAATAACCAGATAAGAATCGAAGGCCAAGCCGTCGAAATTCCCAATCTGGAACTAGTCCCAGAATCGGAACTCCGCGGAGCCGCGCGAGCAAAATATTGGGAGAATTCCTTCTTTGAAACACCCTTCTGATTTATAACATTTTCGTTCGCCAGCCAAAGGAGAGCATTTATGGGCGAGAGCGTGAAGACAAATTGGACGGAATTGAGCCAGCAGGTTGCAGACCTGCAAGTCAAAGCGTTTCTGGGACTCATCTTCGAGATCGGGGAAGTGCTGGAAAAACATAATCAGCACCCCCTTGACGATCGCCCACTAACACCCGCCCGCGGAAGGTCGGTTGACCACGAATCCACAGTCACAAACAGGGAACGTGTGACATTTGTCACAGACGGTGCCCGAAAGAATGGGATATCGTCTCCCGAAAGACAGCGGCATCCGTCCGGGTCAGCAGGAATGCTTGGGGCAAAATGACGAAGGAGAACGATTGGACGATGAACAACAAACAGGCAGTAGAATGGCTCGTATCGGAGCAATGGCCAAAACTGAAAAAACGAGCGGAGAACGAGAAAGACGTCGAGAAGCTTATCGCAATCCTTGAAGAGATCGACGACGTATTGTTCAGCGTCGAAATGAGAGTGGCCGCCGAGAGCGGGAGGGCGCATTCGAGGGACGGCACTGACTCAAGATCAGCTCGCCGCGAATTCGGTGCCACACGCTCCGACGACTCGGAAATCGGGAGCCCATGAATGGAGTCTCGCATACGCTAAGACGGCGCAGCGCCAACGACCTCTCGAACGAGATATGCGAACTGTTCGGACAGCAGTTTGCTGCCCTGCATCAGGGCCTGGCAGAGGTTGATTTGGAACAATACTTAGAGAGGCGGAGACGGATTCATGAATTACACATCGAGCTCAAGGCATCCGTTCCTCAGGCCTCGTAGAAGTGAAGAAGGCCAAAGGCGCTGAAGAGGAAAAGTCTTCCGGCCGGACGATCTCGGTCTGGCCGGCTTACTTCATATTGTCGAGGATGGAGCCGACGATGCCGCCGACTACGCCGCCTTCTACTGTCTTTCGGTTTTCGTGGGGCATGTATCTTTCCAGGGCATGGGCTAATTTGGCGATAGGCAAAGTTTGCAGCCAGATTCTGCCGGGACCGGTGAGTGCGGCCAGAAAAATTCCGTCGCCGCCGAAGATCATGTTCTTGATGCCCGGCACGGTCGTGATCTGGAACGACACGCTCGACTGAAATGCGCCCACGTGGCCGGGATGAACGCGCAAGGTTTCGCCGGGCTGAAGATCGCGCACGACCAGTTCGCCGGAAAGTTCGAGCCATGCGATGCCCTGTCCGCTGACCTTTTGCAGCAGGAAGCCGTCGCCGCCAAAAATTCCCGCGCCCAGCGATTGCTGGAAGCCGACGCTGATCTGAATCATCTGCGTGGCGCAGAGAAAGCCGTGGCGGTGAATCATGAACTCGTGTCCGGGCGAGACTTCCACGGGCACGATGTGGCCGGGAAGTTTGGTGGCGAAGGCGAGCTCTCCTGCAGCGCCAATGGCACGGTATTCCGTCATGAAGAGCGAGCCGCCGCCGGCCACGCGCTTGAGTACGCCGAAGATTCCTCCGCCGCCGCCGAACTGAGTATGCGTGGTCATCTGGATCGAACTGCCCATCCAGGAAAGTTCTCCGGCTTCGGAGATGACGGCCTCGTTGGGTTCGAGGGCAAATTCCAGAACGGGCATGGTGGTGCCGGTGATGCGGCTCTGCATGGTGAATCTCCTCAGTAAGAAGGTTGGCTCCGAACACGCGGCTGGATCCAGCTCGCAGGGCCTCAGAGCGAAGACCTCAGAGTATACATCGGGGCGGTGCCACTATCAGAGTGAACGTTTCGAGGCGGAAATAACTTGCAGCAGACCGGGATCGGCCCCGGCGTCGGCCAGGCGTTTCCGGGTGGCGTCGCTGAGCGTGAAGTCCACGCCGAATTGCTGAACCAGACTCGCCATGCGCCGGGTCGTGATCCAGCTCTTGAGCCCAGTTTCGACTTCGGCGATAGAAAACGGCGTGGCGCCGCTCTTGGCTGGCTTGGAAGCAGTTTGCTCGGTCACATGCCAGTTTGCTTCATGCGCAGAAATCAGTCCCTTGGCGACCATATCCAACAGTTGATCTTGGGACGCTTTATTTTGCTGCCGGGCTGCTTTCACGAACCATTTCGCCGCTTCGTGCTGATCTTTCGGAAGTCCTTCGGTGCCAGTTTGATAGATGCGTCCCATTGCATATTCAGCGCCGACATAGCCTTGATCTGTAGATTTCCGTAACCACCGAAGCCCCTCCTTTGGATCGATTGCGGCGCCGTCCTCTCCGTAGATATAGTCTCGGGCCAAGTCGAATTGGGCGATCGAATCCCCACGCTCGGCTTTGTGCCGGGTGACGGCAAGATCTTTCTTCTGAGCCGAAGCAGAGGCGAGAGCGAGAGCGCAGACCGCGACCATGAGAATCAAATGCAGGCGATGCATCATAAAGTACGTCCTGCCTTGGCGCGGCAGGACCATTGCTGGCCGCCAATTTTAAGGACACGCACATCCGAAGTCAATTTCAAGTCTCTTGACAGTTAAGCATTTCTGCGTGAGCATTCCCTGCATGTAGTGTTGTTGTCCAACGCGGCCGTCCAAGCTCAGGGCCGCTTAACGGGACCTCATGAAATTTTGCCCCGCCTGTCATAAGACATATCCGACCGACTACAACGTGTGTCCCGCGGACCAGACTGGGCTGCAGAGCACGCACGAATTTCAGCCGGGGATGATCATCCGCAATAAATACGAGATCCTTGATCAGATTGGCATTGGCGGCATGGGCGTCGTCTATCGCGGACGGCATCTCACGTTTAACGAGATGTGTGCGATCAAAGTGGTCAACGAGGGCGTTGCCGGGGACGCCAACTTCCTGCAGCGCTTTCAGACCGAAGCCGTGGTGACCCGCAAGCTACGCCATCCGAACGCAGTACGCGTGGATGACTTCGACTACACCGACGACGGCCGCCCCTTCATCGTGATGGAACTGGTGGAGGGAAAAAGCATCGGCGAGGTTTTGCTGGAGCAGGGACCTTTCGCGGTGCCACGGGCGCTGCGTATTGTGACCCAGGCGGCGCAGGCGCTGGGAGTCGCCCACCAGCTCGGTGTGGTGCACCGCGACATCAAGCCGGGGAACATCCTGCTTACCAAGGACGAGCAGGGCCAGGAAATGGCCAAGGTGCTCGATTTCGGAATCGCCAAGCTGCGGGAAGCTGCCGGCGGCGACGGCAAGTCGTCGGGGATGACGATGACAGGCATGCTTGTGGGCACGCCGCTTTACATGTCCCCAGAACAGTTCATGGGGAAGAAGGGCGGCGAGATCGATGGCCGCACCGACATTTATTCGCTGGGCGTGGTGCTCTATCAGATGGTGACGGGGCAACCGCCGTTTGACGGCGACACGCTGTATTCGCTGATGATGCAGCACATGGAAGGGAACGTGAAGCCTCCGCACGAGCGCGTTCCGGAACTGCACTTACCGGAAGCGCTCTCGCAGGTGATTCTGAAAGCGATCGACAAATCGCGCGAGCAACGATTCCAGACTGCGGAAGAATTTATTGCTGCTATGGATCAGGTCGCGGCCTTGGGCGGGCCATGGGCGGACGCGGCTGTCGAAAGCAGTCCGGCGCCAGACAAACAAGTGGTGCAGGGTCCGATCACGAACCTGAGAACTCCGCCTTCGACTACTGCACCTCGAGTCTCGCCGGCTCCGATGGTGCCTAAAACCACGCCGGCAACCAAGCCCAGAACTGGAACCATCGCCGCGGAGGTGCCCCGGAAAGTACCGACGAGCGCCGCGTCTCCAACTCCGCCAGCGGCTTCATCGGTTAAGGCGAAACCAGCGATTGCAAGAACGATTGCCGCCGCACCATCGCAGCCAGACTCGGTGCTGGTGAAGAGCGCGGCGCAGCATGTGCTTCTGCAGCCCAAGAAATTCGGCCTGAAGCACTTCCTCGGGCTTGTGGCTTTAGTTTTGGCCGCAGTCCTGGTGGCGGGAGTTGGCTATCTGAAGTATCAATCGCTTCAGCGGTTACGAATTGAGAAAGCGGTGACTGAAGTACTGAATACCGAGCCAACTCTCAGCAAGGCCGCGCTCCGAGTGTCGGTTTCCAACAAGGGTGAAGTAGTTCTCGACGGCGCCGTGTTGACCGCGGAGGACCGCAAAGCGGCTGAGAACCTGGCTGGGGCGGTTCCCGACGTCACGCAGGTCATCAATCGAATCCTGGTGACTCCCGCCCCGGGTACGGTAGTTGTTCCGACGCAATCCTATGACTCGCTGGTCAGCGACGGAAACAAGTACATGGACGACGGGAAATATGACGAGGCGATCGCGTGCTTCTCCAAAGCCGCCCAGGTTGACCCCAGCAAGGGAGCAAAAGACTTGTTGCAAAAAGCACAGCAGGCGCAGAAGGCTGAAGAGCTTCTGCTGAAGAATCGCCGGTAGACTTCACTGCTCGTCTGCTTCAATCTACCGGCGATCCCATTTCTATTATTCTCGCCGCGAAAGCAACAACCCAGGTTACGTCACGACCCTTGGCTGAATGCCTCCTTCGAAACCTGGGCATCGGTTTGGTCGGCTGCTGCCTGCTGATCTTCCAGCGTCTTAGCAGCACTCGCATCCGGGGGCGGAGGCGGAACGTCTGAGGCGGTGGTGCTCGTATCAGGAGCCTTGGGCAGGCCGCCAGTTCCCTGCTTGGCGGCCATTTCCTTCATGCCATTGTCGAGCTGTTCCTGGAAATGATTGTGCATCTCCTGCAGGTCGTCGACTGAGACGGCGACTTGTTTGCCGGGAGCGCAATCGGTCTTCTTGCTGCTGGCCACACTCACGGTGACTTTCTTGTCGTCGTCGGGAGTGTCGGTAATTCTGGTGATGACGTCGCCCCCGGTCAGTTCGCATTCCTGGCCGTCGGCTGACACCGCCAGATCGGTATCGACTACGAAGGTGCGCCGCGCGGGATCGAGCGCGGGCGGCACTTCTTCACTGGCCTGCTGCGGCGCCGCCGATCCACCGCCCGAGTCTCCACCAGCGGCGGCTGGTTGGGCTGCTGCAGCCTGCTGGGCGGCGATCTGCGCTTTCACTTCTTCCGCAATCGCTGCCTTGACTTCAGGAGTAAGGACCACCGCGCCACCGCTGGCTGCGGGCTGGTCGCCGCCGCCAGAATTATCGGCTTGTTGATCCCCACCGCTAGGTGCCGCGCCGGCCGCAGCACCGTTCGCGGCCGCGGCATTCGCCGCTGCCTGCGCCGCATAAGCGGCCTGGAGATTCGCGGCAATCAGGTAGTCGGTCAGCCAGAACGCGGCCGAAGGATAGCTGGGATACGGTGCGAAATAGCCGCCGTAAAATCCATACCAGGGCGCCCCACCCCATCCCCATCCCCAATACACGGGTGCGGGCCAAGGATTATAGGCCCAGCCGTAAAACCCGGGGTGGTAGTAAAACGCGGGATGGTAGCCGTAATAGCAGCAGTATCCGTGGTAAGAGTACGAACGGTACACCCTGGCGTACGCCACGTGATTAATCACGACCGTGCGCGAGACGTAGGCGCGACCACCGCGTGTAACATACGGCCGCTGCACGTAGCCGGAACCTCTGCCGGTGGTTACGACGCGGGCGCCATTGTGCATGCTCTCGATGCGGCGGCTTCCGTTCAGGCCGTGCTCGATGTGCATGCCATTTCGATTGATGGAACGAATCTGGCCGTTGGGGCGGATGCTTGCCGTTCCGCCGCCCCTGAGTGAAACCTGTTTCCCGGGAAGGGGCCGGTTGACTTTGGATACGTTACCAGCACCGCCTCTCGCTCCTCCCATATTGCCGCCGGCGGGTCTGCCCATCGACGAACCGGCGCCGGCCCTGCCCGCAGCTCCAGGCCGATTCACTCCAGTCCTATTCATGGTTCCTGCCCCTGTTTTGCCGACGCCGGGCCTTGTCCCGGCCGCGGTTCCAGGCCTGGCGCCTGCGGCACCTGGACGAGTTGCAGTCGCGGGGCGGTTGGCGGCAGGTCGCGCAGGCGCAGCTTTGGCTGCGGCTTTGGGCGCGGCTTTCGGCGCAGCCGGGGCTGACTTCTTATCTGCGGCCACGCTCGCAACCAGGGCGGCGAGCAAGAACACAATAAGGAACGCCTTCTTGGGCACGAAACTCACGGGAATGAAATTCATCGCAAACTCCTGGCGAGAAAATCCTCTTCAAGTTTGACTGCACTAACAGGAACTTTGAGCTCCAGGGGAATCCTTAGGTTGTCCACAGGCATCACCAAATCTCCGCCGAAACGTCTGGGACAGATGTCCGCCTGCGACGTGGGAGTGATGGCAATTCTGATCTCGGCGAGGGTGCAAGTCAAGAAAAATCCCGGTTCAAATGGCAGGCCAGGTGCTCTGGAATACACCCTGCCCTGGGTCGCCGGAATTGGGCCACCTCAGGCTTAGAGCGGTCTTATTTGCTGTGTCCGGCAGGCCTTGCGCGCGCTGCATTGTTTACGATTCACTTGCAACCGCGAGGTATAATCCTGCGTCGAGGCGAGTGGCTTTCTTGAAGGCAATTACGAACCAAGTATGAAATTCGGGGAAAAATACGAACTGCTGGAGTCGCTTACCACCGGCGCAGTGGAAACCTTTATCGCCAATGACAAGGTGCGAGGTGAGCGGGTGCTGGTGTATATCTTGCATGGTGATCCGCAAAAGCCCAACCAGCCTACGGTGCAGTGGGTGCTCGATTCTTTTCGCCGGGTCGCACCAGAACCCGTGGGACTGGTACTGGAGACGGGCCGCTATAGTGGGACGCTCTATGCCTACCTCGTCACCAAGTTGCCGGAAGAAACCGCGCTGCGGGGTTGGGTAAAGCAGTACAAAGCGCAGGCGCGCGATACGCAGGAGATTCCAGCACCGCCCGCGCCGCCGACTCCGGAAAGCAGGGCGGCGACGGCGGAGATTGCGGCGAAGGACCTTCCGCACCCGGTCTCGGTCGCGCCACCTTCCGCGGCTCCAGCGGCGAGCCCGGTTTCGGTCACGCAGTTGTTGCGGGACTTTGATCCGCCGGCGATATTAGCAGGGCCGAGCGCGCCTCCACGGGAGGCTGATCCGTATTCCATTCCAGTACCGCCCAGGCCTCTACCGCCAATCAGTTCCGCGGGGGGTCAATCTGGCCTGCACTCGGCGCCGCCGTGGGCTCCAGAGTCTGCGCGAACTCCGGCTCCGCCGAAAGCGGATCCGAGTGGGGGCAGTCCCGCAAATTCGTTTAGACCCGATTTCGCGGCCAGGAACTTCCCTTCTCCGGTGACAGCCCCGCCTCCCAAGGAGGGCCCGAAGCTCGGCGAGTTCACCAGCTTTTTCCAGGGACCGTTTCGGGGAGACGTTCCATCGGAGACTCCGGCTGTAACCCCGCGGCAGGAGGCTGCCCAGAAGCCTGTCGGGGACTTCACGTCGATGTTTGGCGCGGTAAAGCCGCAGAAGGACGAGCCGCCGCCAGCCCCGGGAATCGCGGGCAACGAGCCTGCGGGATCATTCACCGGATGGTTCACTCCGGAGAATTCTCCGCGGATGTCGAGCACGACCTCGCCGCCCGGACTGCCGCGAGCCAACCCAAATCCTGCGGCGGGCATTTCAGCGCCGCCTCTTCCCGCGTCGGGCCTTCACTCGCCGGACCCTGGCGACTCAAGTCTGCCGTCGTCGACCTTTCCTGCGGCCCCGAAGGATCCTTTTTCTCCGCCGAAGCCCCCGTCGTTCGTGGCGCCGGCGCCGCCGATCTTCCCGATCCCGGTCCCGACGAATCCGCCGAGGCCGCCCGCAGCCACGCCGCCGGCTCTGGGTCCGGACGGCGCCACGGGCGCTTTCTCACGCCCGGTCAGCGAAGCCCCTCCGGCTCCGCCAGAGATCCCGAGCGGCCCAAGCTCCTACACGCGAATCATTTCCGCGCGGCCTGCCAATCCGGCCGACGAAGCCAGCGCCGGGGCCCCGGCCAAGGCTGCAGGACCGCCGGCTTTCGCCATGCCAGCGCTCGCAGTTCCGGCCATGGCGCCTCCGCCGCTGCCTCCGCCGCCAGTCCCGCCCAAGCCTGCTTTCGCCGCTCCGGCCGCGCCGAAAATGCCTGCCGCGCCCAAACTCCCGGCCGCGCCCAAGGCTCCGAAAGTTGGGCTCGCCGAGCCGCCGGCAGTTTCTTACTGGCCGCTGATCTTGATCTTGACTGTGCTTTTCTTTGCTGCCGCTCTGCTGGTGCTTTACTTCGTTTTAAAGCATTGAGCTGGGGACGGCAGGCTTGAGTTGCAATGAACTCGACGAACTGGTCAACGGCGCTGTGACGAAGACCTACACCTACGGACTGCAACGGATCAGCGAGAACCAGCTCTCCGGCAGCACGTGGACGCCAACCTTCTACGGCTACGACGGCCACGGCAATGTCCGTTTCACCACCAGCACGGCGGGAGCGGTCGGCAACACCTATCAGTTCGATGCCTTCGGCGCCCCGATCGCCAGCACGGGAACGATCGCGAATACCTACCTGTACAGCGGCGAGCGCTTCGACAACAATCTGCCGTAAAAGGTTCAGTTCGATTGCGGCAGCAGGATCAGCAATTCCAGGGTGGGATTCGGAAGCTCTCCGGGAACGTACGCGGCGAAGTTGCGAGCGCGAGTGACAGCTTCCCAGGCCGGGCCGGCCTGGTTCAGCGCGAAATACTGATACTTCAATTTCACCGGGATTGCGCTGGGCGGATTGGTGAGGTGGCGCAGAGCGATTCCCGGCAGCGCCTGCCTTACCAGATGCTCGATGTGGGTTGCGGAACAGACCTTCACCAGCTGCGGCACTTTTTGAATGATGTTTTCTTCCGTAGTCTCCGCGCTCACCGCCAGGTACATGCGCGTGTTGGTCAGATATTTGTCGTGGTCGATGGCCGTGGCGTAAATCGAATCCTGCGACAGCTTCAAGGGCAGTGAAACCAAGTTGGTGGGCACGACCGTTTCCAGCAGGGAGCGCATCTTCTCATCGAGTTCAGAAAAAATCGGGCCGAGGGAATCGTGCACGTAGAGCGGCAGATCGCGCGGCCGCAATTTCTGCGAAAACGTAGTCAGCGAACCCGCGAGCGTAACCATGGCGGCGTACAACTCTTCGGGATGTCCCATCTTGCTCTCGTAGAGATGAGAAAAAACCGGGAAGTTGGAGTTCACCGTATACAGCAGCCAGAAGTTGGCGATATCGGAGGCGGTGAAATCCGCCAGGCTCTGATTTTTCTGCCGCCGTCCCGCCGAAAGCTGGGTGCTGCGAGCGGAGAGCAGTTCTACCAGCCCGCGCAGCAGTCCCACCAAATATTCGCTGGCGCCGATTTCGATGAGCGGAGGAATGAAGCGGGGATTGAGTTGAAACGTTCCGGCCGGAGTGCGCTCCACGTTGGCGATTCGCAGCACGGAAGAGCCTTCGCGGTTCTCCGAGTCCGCGAGCAAGCGCATATTTTTTCGCGCGACCTGAATTGGCTTCTCGCTCGCGCCCGTATTCTCGTCGCGAAACGCGGTTACTTCAGCGAGGTAGCGCGTGCCTCCGTCTTTTCCGGTGGAGACGTTCAGGCCACGTTGTCGGTAATCGGGGATGGCCAGGTAGATGTCGAGACTCTTATCTCCGGGCTCGAAGAACTCTTCCAGCGACTTGGACGGCGGCGGCGGATCGGCTTCAGGAATCTCGAACAGTAGTCCGTCGGGGAAAATGCCGGTGGCGCGCGTGACGGCAAACTGGCCCTCGGTCAGCAGCTCCGCATTGATCGACAGTTCGCGAAATCCCCAGGGACAAAACTTGAGCGCCTGCAGCCGAAAATTCAGCGCATCTTCGATGAAGCGATCCTGCACCTGAAGATGTTGCGGGGTCAGGAACGTGCCCTTGGTCCACAGAACTGGTTTCAGCTGCTTCATAGAAATCGCGAACACGCCCCGCCGAGCTTGCCCTGGAGGAGACTTTCAGGCGGTTCTCGGCACGGCTGCCCACAATAACAAGTCCTGAGCCAGGAAGCAAAGGGCAAATCGGATGGGCAGTGGTGCTGTTTGAATGTGACCCGAAGGCGCGGCGTCCATCCCGAAGTCCCGCGTCTTTTCCAGCGTTCCGCCTGAAGAACGGCTCCACTCGGCATGACCCCATCCGTGGGCAAAATACTCAAACTGCGCCACTACCATCGGATGCGGCAAGCGGCTGGGGGCAAATCGAGGGCTAAGATACACGCGGGAAAGAAACAGTCTTTCGCGGTGAGCAGAACGCGATGGAAATTATCAGTAGAGGACTATACTTTTCCGTCGCGGCGGGGCGTCCACAAGCCATCCATAAACTTCAACCATTCCTGGGTTCTAGACTTCAATTGCTTGGCGGCGTTGCGGGAAAAAACCGCGAAACCGAAATCACCGCGGGCGCGGCGAAGAACTAACTGAATCTCCTCATGCACACCTTCCGGAAGAGACTCGTCGCTCTCTAAAGCTTGCAGTAATTCGAACATGTCGGGCGCCGCTGCGATCAGGCTGGCGCTGGCCGTGGGATCCATATCCGCTTCAATGGATGCCACCGGCTGTCCGGAGCGGTCAATCACTCGTGACCACTTCTGCGGATCAATGCGCCACATGCCCGACGTCAATTTGTTTTTCGCCATACTGCTACCCCTAGGGGGTTCGCCCTCCTGTGGAACTCTGTGTTGATAGTGTAAGATGCCGCAGCCCTCGGCAAGGTTACTAAAGTTCTGGCCGAGTTAACCGCAGGGGTTCGCGGCAGTCGTTGGGGATTTCGCTAACATGCTGGGCTACAAGGGTTTCAGCGACGTGTATTTGAGAGTAAACGTCAGGGAACCGATACGCCCATCCGTCTACCTTGTTCTTTGAGTTGATTGAGATCATCCATCGCTTGCTGGATCTGGTCATCGGTTACGCCGCTTCCAGGAATCGCCTTCTGCTGGGTCAGCTTGCGGAGGGACTCGGCTTTTCGTTGGATCACAACTTTCATGACTGCGCCGACGTTGGCCAGTGCAGAATTTGTCTTGGTGCTCGACGCGCCAAGCAGCTGGACTTCCCGGACCATGCCGAGAAGATCCTTGATGGCGGCCGAGAATTGCGAATCTGTCACCGATCCGGGCGATTGCTTATCCTTAGTTAACAGATCCTGTACGGCGTCGGCCTTGCGGTCGGCAACGATGGTGATCGCCTGACCAGTCAGCACTAATGCCTGGGATGGCCCGTCATTCCCTGCGCCCATCAACTGTCTTTGGCGTTCCGCGGCGAGGGCGGCCTTAATGCGGTCTTGGAATTTGGAATCCGGAACCGAGTTGGGAGACTTCTCCTCCTGCTGAATCACGTCTTCCAGCGCATCACTTTTTATTTTGGCAACCTGGTTGACGGCCCTGCCGACTTGCTGCATCAGGGCGCTCACCATGGAGTTGTCCCGATCGCCGCCCAGCAAAGAGACTCGGCGGGCCTCCGCCAAACCTGCCTTCACCTTCTCGCTGATCTGGTCCTCGGTGGCATTCGGGTTGTCGAGAACTTTCTGAAGATCTTCGGTGTACTCGACTAGCGCGTCCGAGTCGCCCGCGCCGAGCCAGTTCTCCGCCAGCTGATTCTTGGGCGCCTGGGGAGATTCCGCCGGAGTAATGCCGGTCTGCGTGTTTGGCTTGTTCTTGATGACAGGCATGGTGCCGGCATCGCTGACCGGCTGGTTGGTGTGGGTTCCGATGATGCCCGGCCCGCGTTTCGGAGGAGTGATCATGTAGACCGTGTAAGTCTTCCCCGAGCCCGGTGCAGCGACCTTGCCCGCTGCCCGCCAGGGGCCCGGTAACGGAGGAGTGCCCAGAGGAACGACCGTGAGTTGCTCGCCCCGGTGCACTCCACCCCGCTGTTTCGCTGCCTTTAACATGGCGGCTTGCTGTTCGTCTTCGTCCAGGCCCTGGGGAACCGGAATGCTTGGGTCGCGAGCTATTTGCTGATTCGCCATAGGATCTGCCTCAATCTTTTATACGAGCGCATTTGCGATGTGCGCTCAGTTGCATTCGCTTCCGGCTTTGCTAAAATCCCCTGCAGCCAAATTGGCCTGGGGGATGGCGTATGCCGATGCAAGTTTGCATGGGAGCAACCATGATGTGCACCATGGGGATGGCGCCAAGTACGCTGGTGGTTCTGCCTACCAACATGGTCCTCACCGACGAGATGCCGGACGCCAACATCATGGACTATATTCCCATGGTCAACATCATGCCATTCGGGGTGTGCATGTCGCCCGCCAACCCGATGGTCGCCGCCGCAACCGCCGCCGCCATGGGCGTGTTGACCCCCATGCCCTGCATTCCCATGACGGTCGCCCCCTGGGTTCCGGGAGCTCCGACTGTTCTGCTCGCCTATATGCCGACTCTTGACGATACCTCCACGCTGATGTGTATGTGGGCCGGCGTCATCAGCATTGTCATGCCGGGAGAGATGACGGTGATGGTGCCGTGAGAGTTCTTATACTCTTTGAAAATCCGACTGTGCATCATTCGTCATTCGTTGGCAAAGAATAGCGGAGGAATCTCCTTCCCGATTGGTCGTTCGACCGGGCTCGAACCAAAGGTCATCTTCAGATTCACAAATCGATAGCTATCATCCTTGTGATAGACGACGCGCCCGGTTGGCGAAATTGCTAAAAAATAGAGATTTGCGATTGCAGAAACCGTCAACTCTTTCTGTCGTTTCCCCGAAGTGGTGTTGAAGATCACTAGTTTTCCGGTAGGCCGGTTCGCCGTATCCGTTTCTTCGACAAGAGCTGCACCTCCACCTGGGGCAAGATGAACCCTCCCGGCGACAGTTACGGGAACGTCCTGGAGCCTGACCAAACTGAGAGTGTTTCGGTCTGCAACTGCCAACACCAGCGGCGGGCCGTCAGCCGTAAGCAGGCGAAGCAGCGCGCGATCTCCTGAGGTCTCTAAAATCTGGTTTGGAATCTGCTTTTTCTGCGCCGCGAAGCCAGCAATATCTATATCGGTTTGTGGCATCCAGTCCGCCGGCTTCACGATTTTCAGTGCGCCGGCTTGGAACTCCAAGTGGGGCGGTGCCTCTAGGTTTTCTCCGGCTGACACCTGCTTCACCAGATTCATGGAGGGAACGGAGAAGGTCAATACGCGGTAGTCTTTCGTTCCGTCCGCCTTCGGATCGTTAGTGACCGGCACTGCGGTAGAGAAGACAGAATTTCGGCTGTCGTATAGCGCCTGCGACGCCAGGCACGAATCCAGTGGCCCGGGCAGAACCGGAATCAATGCTTCCTTCCCCGTCTGCGCGGCCAGGCTGAACGATTTCAACTTGCGCTCTGCGACTGTGTCCAACTTGTCTACATGAGCGTCACAGCCAATCACATAAAGAAAACGCCCGGTCACCGTGGCGTTCGCACGCACGATAAGGCTGGACAGAACCCACAGGCCTGCGAGGGAGAGCGCGAATAGCAGACGAGATTTGCGCATTAACTCTCCTCAGAACCCAGGCTTGCTTAAAACGTCCTCGACGTAATTGGGATCGCCACGCTTGTTCTTAGGAACGTTGTTCTGATCGTAGAACTTGATGCGCTCGTCCTTCGATACCTGCTCCCACTCGGCTTTTCCTTTTGTGCCGGTGGGATCTTCGGTAACGATCAACGCACCATCCTTGTCCAGCTTCACACGGAATTCATGGATGCCAGCATAGCCGTTGAAACCTCGGAGCGTATCCTTCTCCAACTGATCATCGGTGTAGTCGGGTAGTTCGATATCCAAATCTTTGATCTGTGCGGCCGCTCCTGCATCCGGAGTGCTCGCCTGCAGCTTGGCCTTGCGCTTGTCGTTGTAGGCCTTAACCAGTGCCTTGAAATCGGCGCCGTCCCGAACGCTCTTGGGATATCCCTTTGCGGCTGCTTCCTTTTGCTTGTACAGGGCCCAGCCGCCCTTTACGTTCTCTTTCCAACTCCATATCTGATCATCGGTGGGCGCCGGGTAGGTCAGCTGGCATAAACCTACTCCGCCATAGTTGTCCTCACTGAAGCGCGGGCACGTATCCGTCAGAAACTGCAGCAAACCTGGGCTTTCCACGCGCATCAGCTTTCGAAATGCCTGGTTGGGTGCGGCCACCTGAGCCAGCACGCCGGTCGA
>Ga0187871_10001238_pt1 | contig 22494 bp, 16 predicted proteins | sample June2016WEW_16_1_FD_132988 | JGI IMG/M metagenome (GOLD analysis project Ga0187871, IMG submission 132988) | Peatland microbial communities from SPRUCE experiment site at the Marcell Experimental Forest, Minnesota, USA - June2016WEW_16_10 | ecosystem: Environmental > Terrestrial > Soil >...
CGAATCCAATTCCATCATCGCAAACCTGTCAAGTGGAGCCCGGTTTCTGGCGCCAGAGAGGTTCCCGAAGGGACCGCCAGTGCTCTTGCCGACACAGGCGAGCTTCGCTCGCCTCTGGAGTTCTCTGCATTTGCTGGAGCTGGAATTGGAGGGCGGGCTTTAGCCGGCGCGGGGCTTAAGCCCCGCTGGTAGCACAGGCTTCAGCCTGTGTAAACCCTGATGGAGTTTTTGAAACCAGCCGGTGCGCTCGCCGCGAGCGCTCGAAGCGCATAAGCGGGCCCCGCCACGCCTACCAGTCGTCTTCCGGGATCGCGCGCCGCGGCCAGCAAAGTAAACGATCGCGAGCTTACAGACCCGCGCGCCCGGCACCCGGCGCCAGCGCCGTATCGAGCGATGAAAGCTCGCTCTTCCATGCCGCGCTCCAGTCCGGAGTTCGATGAAGGGTTAATACCAGCCATGCTGCCGCCCCGTCCACGTGGCCAGAAAATCCAAGGTCGCCAGCACGCGTGTCCGACGGCTGCGCCGACCCGCCAGGCGCTAGGAGCGCCATGACCGCCAAATGGGGGACACGCCTTCATCGCAACTCCACGGGCCATCTTACCCCCCCAGGGTCTTGGCCGCTTTGTCTTTTTCCTCTTGACATCCAAAATGAAAACCGTCATACTCCTCTTGGATGTCTACACGAAACGCCAAATCCGATGTTTTGCAGGGCACCCTCGACCTGATGGTCCTGCGCACCCTCGAAACCATGGGTCCGCAGCACGGCTTCGGGCTCGCCAAGCGCATCCAGCAGATCTCCGCCGGCGTGCTCGACTTGAACCAGGGCACCCTGTACCCCGCGCTGCTGCGCCTGGAACAGCGCGGCTGGATCTCCTCCCGCTGGGGCGCCTCCGATAAGAATCGCCGCGCCAAGTTCTATGAGTTGACCCGCGCCGGCCGCAAGCAGATCGCGCGCGAAACGGACGACTGGGAGCGCACCGTCGCCCTCATGCAACGCTTTCTGCCAACCGCCGAATAGGAGCATGCATGCGCACGCTATGGAAGCGTCTGACGGCGCTCTTCTCGCAGCGCCAAGGCGAACGCGAGCTACGCGAAGAAGTGGAAATACACCTGGAAATGCGCGCCGCCGAGCTGCGCCAACAGGGACTCGACCCCGCCGCCGCGCGCCAAGCCGCCTGCCGCGAATTTGGCGGTATCGCACAAATGCAGGAAGTTTACCGCGACCGCCGCGCCATTCCGTGGATCGAAACCCTGGCTAAGGATGCGCGCTACGGCCTGCGCGGCCTGCGCCGCAATCCCGCTTTCACCCTCGCCGCCGTGCTTTCGCTGGCCCTCGGCATAGGCGCCAATACCGCAATCTTCTCTTTCATCGACACCCTCATGCTGCGCATGCTGCCGGTGGAAAAGCCGGACCAACTCGCGCTTCTCTACAGGACCGGCGGATGGGGTAAAGGATATGCCTCGTATCCCCTCTATCTGGAATTTCGGAAGCACACCGATCTGTTCGCCGGCGTGTTCGCGCGCAGCGGCGCCGATAAAGTCCGCTTCGACGCGGGCCACGGCAATTCCGTCGACTACGCGCTGCGCGAGTTTGTCACCGGTAACTACTTCGAAGTCCTGGGAGTGAAGCCGGCCATCGGACGCCTCTTCAAAGACGAGGACAACCGCACCCCGCAGGGTCACCCGCTAGTGGTCGTCAGCTACGACTTCTGGCGCAACCGGCTGGCGCTCGATCCCGCCATACTCGGGCGCGTGCTGATGGTGGATGAACAGCCCTACACCGTGATCGGCGTCGCGCCTCCCGGCTTTCATGGCGTGGAAGTCGGGAACCATGCGGAGCTGTGGATACCCGCCATGATGTTCCGCGGCGAAATCATGCAGCCCGGCATGCACTGGGTCTGGATCATGGCGCGCCGCCGGCCCCAGATCCCCGCCGGCCGCGTCCAGGCCGCCGCCAACACCATCATGCAGCAGTACCTGATGAGCGTCTATGGCGGCCAGCGCGACAGCGCGTTTGGCAAGTTCGCGCTGGAGCAGAAGATCGAAGTCCGCGACGCCGGCGTGGGCATCTCCATGCTGCGCGAGGATTTCGGAAAACCCTTGACCGTCCTGATGGCCGCGGTCGGCCTGGTGTTGCTGATCGCCTGCGCCAACGTGGCCAACCTGCTGATCGCGCGCGCCGCCGCGCGCCGCCGCGAAATTGCCCTGCGCTTCTCGTTGGGCGCCACGCGCTGGCGGCTGGTGCGGCAGTGGTTGATCGAAAGCCTCATGCTCGCCTTCCTGGGCAGCATTTTGGGCCTGGCGTTCGCCATTTGGGGCGCGCGCTACATGCTCTTGTTTCTGCCGCCCGGCGCCGGCGAGGGATTCGATGTCGCGCCGGATGCCGCCGTTTTGGGGTTCACCCTGGGCATCTCCATTCTCTCGGCCGTCCTGTTCGGGCTGGCCCCGGCTTTGCGCGCCACCTCTCTCGATCCCGCGGCCGCCCTGAAGGATGGCGGGTCGCGGCAGCCCGGCCGTGGCGCGCGCGCCGGCTTTCGCAAAGCTCTAGTGGTAGTGCAGGTCGCGCTCTCCCTGGTGCTGGTGGCGGCCGCGGGATTGTTCGCGCACAGCCTCGCGGACCTGCGCTCCATCGATCCGGGATTCGCCGCGCAAAACGTGCTCACATTTTCGCTGGACTATCCACGCGCCTGGAAGGGCGCCGACAAGGAAAAGCATCGGGAGCGGATGCTGGCCCGCCTGTCTGAAGTGCCCGGCATCGCCTCGATCGGCTATGGCCTGCCCGGTCCCTACCAAAACGGCGACTCGAGCACCTCCATCCGCGTTCCCGGATCGGCCCGTACCGCCAAAGAGGCCGCGCAGGTCAGTCAGCAAAGCATCGGTCCCGCGTACTTTGAAACCATCGGCGTCCGGCCGCTGCGGGGCAGGGAATTCAACCCCGGCGACTTCCGCTCCACGCGCAAGATCGCCGTGGTCAATCGGGCGTTCGTGCGCGAATTCCTCCCCGGGACACTCGACCCCATCGGGCGCATCATCGGCTTCGACGACTCCAAGCCCGAAGGCGGCGAGCCAACCTACATCGTCGGCTTGGTGCGCGACATCTTGCACGACGGTCTGAAGACCACCGCGAAATCCACCGTCTACGTGCCGTTTCACGAGGGCCAGTTCATCTACGATCCCACGCTGCTGGTGCGTGCTCAATTGCCTCCCGCTTCCCTGCTGCCCGCGATCCGGCGCGCCATCGCCCAGATCGATCCCGAGGTGGCCCTGGTCGAGCCGCGCACCTTGCGCCAGCGCGTAGACGATTCCATCTTTATCGACCGCATGATCGCCACGCTGAGCGGATTCCTCGGCGGCCTGGCCTTGTTGCTGGCCGCCATAGGCATCTACGGCGTGATGGCCTACGCGGTCGCGCGGCGCACCGCGGAAATCGGCCTGCGCATCGCGCTCGGCGCGGCGCCTGCCCGCATCGAGTGGATGGTCCTGCGCGACGGCCTGTTGCTGATTGCGTTGGGCGTCGCCATTGGCCTGCCTCTATCGCTGGCCGCGGCACGCGTGAGCGCGTCGCTCCTCTACGGGGTCGAGCCCAACGACCCGCTGACCTTCGCAATCACGATTGCCGTCCTTTTGGCGATCGGTATCCTGGCCGCGCTCCTTCCCGCGCGCCGTGCCGCCGCGGTTGCACCCATCAAGGCGTTGCGCCACGAATAGGAGGGCGGGCAATTCTGCCCGCAGCCGGCTTTTAGCCGGCTGGCTGGACTTTGGCCTTTTGGCGGGGCGGGCCTCTGGAGTTTCTAGATTCTGTGAGCCGCGGTGGGGCAGGACTCCAGTCCTGCGCGGGTTCTCCAGAACCCGCTCCTGGCGAGCGTAGCTCGCCTCCAGGCGGGTCTGGAGACCTGCCGCGGGCGTAGACCCTGCCCCACCAAAAGGCCAACCTCCAGCGGCGAGCTTCGTTCGCCTCAGCGGGGCTAAAAGAGCGCTAAAAGCCCGCGGCAGCGGATGGCGCTGACCCACGATGCCTATCAAACGGCCTAACAGGGCCGCCCACATCCCAGATCTCGATATTGTCAATTATTAGGCGGGACAGGACTCTAGGCTTGGCTTACCGGCCCGTGCCGGCCATGGCTAGAATGAGCTCCTCGCAGAGGACCCACCGTGGGGAGTGGTCCTTGCCGGGGCATGCGGGAAACTGTTCCCCAGCTTCTACGTGAATCTCGGCGCCGCATGTCGCACAACGATAGCGGCCGCTTTCGGGGCTGGTTTGACCTATTTCACGCATATGTCTAGCTTACCCCAATTCCGGCGTCGGAGCGCTGCCCGAAAGTGGAGCCGAAGCCTGTATACGTGCAAAGTAATCCCTTATGGCCGATCGGTCAGCAATCCGCCCACAAAGAATCCGAAGCCCAGAATCGCGTCGCAATGCGGGCAGGAGTACATGATCTCCTTCTTGATCAAGCCGGAGACTTCGCGGTGAACGCCTTCCGTGGCATCGGCGGAATCCCGGCGAGTCTTGTCCAACGTGACCACTTGCTTGCAGTAGGGACACTTCGGCATATCCGGAATTGTACACCTTCTTACACCGCTTAGGCCGCCAGAATGTTCGCCAAGGCCGGTTCCAAGCCCGGATAGCGAAACGTATAGCCCGCGGCCTCCGCCGCCTTGGGCAACACACGCTGGCTGGCCAGCATCACGTCGGACATCTCGCCGAACATGAATTTCAGCGTGAACGCCGGCATGGGAACCACGGCCGGCCGTGACAGGCTGTGGCCCAGCGCCTTGGTGAAATCGGCATTCGTGACCGGATTAGGCGATGTCCCGTTCACCGCCCCACGCACCGGATTATCGAGGACGTGCTGGATGATGCCCACCAGGTCGTCCAGGTGGACCCACGACATCCATTGGTCGCCGTGTCCCATCTTCCCGCCCATGCCGGCCTTGAACGGCGGCAGCATCTTGCCCAGCGCGCCGCCATTGGCGCCCAGCACCACGCCGGTGCGCAGTTTCACCAGGCGAATACCGAGCGACTCCGCCAAGTCGGCTTCCTTCTCCCAAGCCACGCAAACATCCGCCATGAAACCGCTGCCCGCCGCCGAAGCTTCCGTGAGCACTTCATCGCCGCGCGAGCCGTAGTAACCGATGGCCGATCCGCATACCAGCACGGCGGGACGCTGGCGCGCAGTCGAGAGCGCCTGCACCAAATTGCGCGTGCCCGTGGCCCGGCTCTCGCGAATCTTCTGCTTCACATCCTCGTTCCACCGCTGTGCGATGGGCTCGCCGGCCAGGTGGACCACGGCATCCACGCCCTCCAGGCTCTCTTCCGGCGGCTGGCTTTTCATGGCATCCCAAACATACAGTTGCACGCCGGGCGGCAGGTTCGTACCGGCGTGCCGGCTCAGAACCCGCAGTGTGTGATTTCCGTTGGCCAGCGCCCTCATGAGCCGGCGCCCGATAAAGCCCGACGCCCCGCTAATCGCAATGTTCATAATCTTTAGGGTACCAATGTGGCGCACGCCCCTGAAATGCCCTGGGCTTTGGCCTTTTGGTGGGGCAGGCTCGCAGCCTGCGGCGGCCTCGTAGGCCGCCTGCCTCGAAGCTGTGCCGGGCTTGGTGGCATAGGCTTTAGCCTGTGAAGGCGGGCTACGCTCGCCGGCGCACGCCCCTGGCGTGCCGTGTTCACACCCAAATGAACACATCTTCGCGCGGCACGCTGGGCTTGCACTCGACCAGGCGTAATCCTCCGCCCACCCCAACCATCCCCGCCCTGGCTACGTCCAAGCAGCCTGTTGGCCCCCGAGCCGTGAATCCCTTCAACGACTTCAATAAACGGCTTGGAGGTACCGGCGGCAGCAACAAGACGTCTACGCGATTAGCCATAATTGGTAAGCGTCTGGTGAAACCCTCTTGCAGGGATAAGCCTGCTAGCCGCCACCCGTGAAGCCGGACTCCTTGAGCATCACCAGAGCGGTCGAGAGCGCCAGATATGTGACGTCAGCCGAACTGTCCCCCCCAGCCCAAAGTGCCGGTTCCTTTCTGCGGGTTCGCCACGGCGTTTTGCGGAAATCCCGCGGACTAAAACTCCCTGGAAAACCCGCGGCGATTTTACGCCTTACCTGGTGAGCGGATCTTCAGTTCGCTCAAAACGGCGACCCGAACAGGGATGATCGGCAGTCTGAAAGTCTACAACATTCGGGGCCGCCAGAAAAAAAAGGATCTGACATATGACAAAGAAGTCATTGCCTTGGAAGAAAATCGTACAGCTCGCGGCCGGCGTATCGTTCCGAAAGATGGTATTGATCGTGGCCGGCATTTCGGCGGGCATGAGTTCCCCGGCCTGGGCCACGGGTACAGGCCTCTATGAAATGCACACCGATGGAACAGTCTGGCAATACCAGGGTGGGGAGCCGTGCAAAGAAGGTGTTTGCTCCGGCTGGCTACAGATTCGCGGCGCGGGAAATACGTATTCAATCGCAGGCGGCGGCGGGACTGGCTACCTTGCCCTAATGGATAACGATGTGAATTACTTCGTGTATAACGGTGAACCCTGTGTGGGCGACTATTGTCCTGGCTGGAACCAGATCGGCGCATACCCATTATCGGGATGGGCTTGCCCCGGATTTACGTTTGCAAGCGGGCTCTCTGCGTCCGGAGGTACCGTGCTCGCTTTTTTCGATGGAGCAACTAGCATATTCACGGGCGGGCCATTCGCTCTCGGGTCCTCTTGTCCTTGGACCCTGATCGACTTCAACTACGATGAAGGAGCGAGCGCTACCGTGGGTGAGGCGGGTATCTTTGAGATGCACTGGGACGGCTCGATCTGGTCCTACACGGGGACGCCCTGCACTGACAACAATTATTACCTCAACTGTGCCGGCTGGGTGCAATTGGACGGAAACCCAAATTCCTCCAGCTTGGCCATTGGGGCCACCTCCCTATACGAGAAATGGCAGAATGGCGCGATTTGGAAGTATACGGGGCCGCCGTGCAATAGCATAACTTGTCCCGGTTGGGTGCAGATCGGCGACAATCCTAATACCTCTCAAATTGCCGCCGGCGGCTTCAACATGTATCAGACGCAAACCGACGGCTCAATCTGGCAATTCACCGGGCAAACTTGCAATGGGAACACTTGCTCTGGCTGGGTGAAACTCGATAACAACCCGGACATGGCCTATATTGTGGCCGGCCAAAGCACTGTTTTTGAGGTTCACAAAAGCGGCTCAATTTGGGAATATAACGGGACGCCTTGCAACAGCAATGGAGTCTGCTCCGGCTGGGTGGAACTGGATAACAACGCGAACACCAATTTAGTGGTGGGCGGTTTCTAAAGTTGGTTCGCAGCTTCTTTATAATCCCGCAGCCGGCTCTGGAGATTGGCCATTTCAGTTGGGTAGCCCTCGTGGCGCACGCACTCGTGCGTGCCGTGTCGGCACTCCTGCCGACACCGCCGAGCGAAGCTCGCCCCTGGACATTGGCCTTTTTGTGGGGCAGGCTCGCAGCCTGCGGCGGCCTCGTAGGCCGCCTGCCTCGAAGCTCTGGCTGGCTTTTTGCAGGGCTTGGTGGCATAGGCTTTAGCCTGTTGAGGCGAGCTATGCTCGCCTCTGGAGATTGGAGGCGAGCGAAGCTCGCCTGAAGCCGGCTTTCAGCCGGCTCTGGCCGCCCTAAAGGCGGCTGCGGCCAAGATTGGCCGCCCTCCAAATCCAAACTGACCCACTACCAAGAATCCCGTGTTCACAAGACTGTGCACACGGCGCGCCAGGGGCGTGCGCTACAACGGTACAATCGTGAAATTGATGTTGCGCACCGTACAAGCCACGCGCTATGTCACTCCGCTCCGCGAAGGCGGATCCCTGCCCGCGCTCGTGGAGGCCGACGATCTGGGCCTCTACGTCCTCAAGTTCACCGGCGCCGGACAAGGCCCGTTAGCCCTGGCCGCCGAAATCATCGCCGCCGGCATCGGACGCGCCCTCGGACTTAACGTGCCGGAATTGGTGCTCGTCGAAGTGGACGCCGCCCTCGGCCGCAACGAGCCCGACGCCGAGATTCGCGCCCTGCTGCACGCCAGTGTGGGCGTGAATCTGGGTATGGACTTCCTGCCCGGCTCGGTGATGTTCGATCCCGCCGCCGGCGATGCCGCGGGCCCCGATCTGGCATCCACCGCCGTTTGGTTCGATGCCTTCGTAACCAACGTGGACCGTACCGCCCGCAACCCGAATCTGTTGTGTTGGCACAAGTCGCTCTACTTTATCGATCACGGCGCGGCGCTCTATTTTCATCACGACTGGAAGGACCCCGCGGCCAGCGCGCGATCCCGATTTCCCGCCATCCGCGAGCATGTCCTGCTGCCCCGCGCGGACCGCATCGCAGCGCTCGATGGCCCGCTCCGCGCACGCCTGAACCAGGCGCTCTTCGCGGAGGTGCTCGCGGACGTCCCCAATACCTGGCTGTTGCCCGAGCCCGGCGCCGCCACTCCGGCCGCCAAACGCGCAGGCTACGTCGACTACCTGGCGGCGCGCCTGAGCGCTGCATCGTCATTCGTGGAGGAGGCCATCGGTGCGCACAATGCTCTCGTATGACTATGCCGTCCTACGCGTGGTTCCATCCGTGGAGCGCGAGGAGTTCATCAACGCGGGCATCGTCCTGCAGTGCCCGGAACACGCCTTCCTCGATTGCCGCATCCACCTCGATGCACAGCGCTTGCCCGCGCTCTGGCCGGCGTTGGACCTGGATCTCATCCGCCAGCATCTGGATGCCTTCCCCAGGATCTGCGCCGGCGACCTGGACGCGGGGCCCATCGCGCGCCTCTCGCGCCGCGAACGCTTCCAGTGGCTCGTCGCGCCCCGCAGCACCGTCATTCAAGTGTCTCCAGTGCACAGCGGAGTATGCGACTCGCCCGCAACCGCGCTGGATGAAATCTTCCGCCGGCTGGTCCTCGCGTGACCGGCGCCGCGCACGCCCCCGCGCAACAAGCCAGCCTGCACAAGCCGCTGGGCTTGCCCGATCTGGTGCTGGCGCAAGTGCTGTGCGTGGTGGGCTCCTCGTGGGTGGGGATCGCCGCCAAGCTGGGGCGCGCGCACTTGGCGTTCTGGCTGGGCGGGATCCTGCTGTTCTATCTGCCGCTGGCGGCGGTGGTGATCTGGCTGAATCGCCTGATGCCGCTGGAGGGCGGCCTGTATCAATGGGCCAAGCTGGGCTTCGGCGAGATGGCCGGCTTCCTCACGGCCTGGAACTTGTGGGTGTACGCCGTGATCGTGGCCGGTTCCATCATCTTCGTGGTGCCCACCGATCTCGCTTATATGATCGGACCCGCCGCGGCGTGGCTGCCCGCCAGCAAACTGGGCACGCTGATGCTCACCGGCACTGTAATGGCGGCCATCGCGCTGGCCGCCGTGCGCGGCCTGGAGGTCGGCAAGTGGCTGCATAACGTCGGCAGCGTGCTGATCCTGCTGGCTTACGCCATCCTCCTGACGCTGCCGCTGTGGTCGCCGGTAAAACCCGCGGCGCGTTATGCGGTAGCCTGGGCGCCGCCGCGGCTCGATTGGTTCAGCCTGGCGGTCTTCGGCCAGATGACCGTGGGTGCGCTCAGCGGGTTTGAATATGTCGCGATCCTGGCGGGCGAGTGCCGTAGCGCCGCGCGCACCATCGGCCAATCCGTTATGATCTCCGCGCCGGTAATCTGCCTCATGTTCATCCTCGGCACCAGTTCGGTGTTGGCGTTCGTGGGTGGCCAGCCCATCAACGTGATCGGGCCGATTCCGCAGACCATGCGCGCCGCGCTGGGCACTACCGGCGTGGGCGGGTGGGCCGCGCCGTTCGCCATCGGACTGGTGCTGGCGCGCGCCATCGCGGCCGCCAGCCTGATCTTCACCGGACTCACGCGCCTGCCCATGACCGCCGGCTGGGACCACCTTACGCCCGCCTGGTTCGCGCGCCTCGACGCGCGCCGCGGGACGCCGGTCAATTCCATCCTGTTTGTGGCGGCGCTGGTGATGGCGCTGATCCTGCTGAGCATGCTGGGCGTGCGCGAGCAGGAAGCCAGCCAGTTGCTGGGGAACGCGTCCATCGCGCACTACGCGCTGGCCTATATAGGTCTGTTCGCGCTGCCGCTGGTGGGCCGCGCCCAGTTGCGTGCCACTCTTCCCGCGTGGCTGAAGGTGGCCGCGCTGGCGGGATTGGTATCCAGCGTGGTCTCCCTGGCGATTGCGGTGTATCCGATAGTGGATGTCACCAGCCGCCTGGAATACGCAGCCAAAATCTGTGCGGTAGTATTCGTAGCCAATGCTCTGGGAATACTAATCTACCGTGCAGGCTCCGCCAAAGCCAGCCAGTGGGGCGGCGCCATGCGCCGCCGGGAGCGTGGCTAAAGGCCCTGTGGGACAGGCGGCTCCGATACAATAAAAACCGTGATAAGACTCCGTCGCACGGTCAACAGTTGCGGAACGCTCCTCGCCACGCTCATGATTTTCGCGCCATGTGTTGCGGGTCAATCGGCTTCCCCAACGCTGACCACGCTCTACAGTTTCCAGGGTGCGCCTGACGGGTTCAACCCCGTCAGCGCTCTCGCAATCGGCGGCGGAGTGCTTTACGGCGTCACCGGCGACGGAGGCGTCTCGGACACGGGCGCCGTGTTCTCGTTGACCCCGCCCACTTCCCCAGGGAACCCTTGGACCGAAACCGTGCTCTTCAGCTTCAGTTTCAATGGCAGCAACGGCGCGGACCCCTCCGGGGGCGTAACGATTGGTAGCGGCGGGGTGCTCTACGGCACTACCATCGGAGGCGGCGCCGCGGCGCAGGGCGCCGTGTACTCTCTCGCGCCGCCAGCTTTCCCGGTGGCACATGGACCGAAGCGGTGCTCTACAGCTTCGCCGGCCATGCCTCCGAGGATGGGTCCGAGCCTTGGGCGGGCGTGGCACTCGATACCAGCGGGGCGCTCTTCGGCGCCACCTACTACGGCGGTATCTGGAACAAGGGCACGGCGTTCTCGCTGTCGCCCCCTGCATCCGCGGGTGGCCCCTGGACGGAGACCGTGCTCCACAGCTTTGGTGGCCGCGGCGGCGCGTCCCCAAATGCGCCCCTGTTAATCGGCGGCGACGGCCAACTGTATAGCACCACGGCGGGCGGTGGAACATCGCATAACGGGACGGCGTTTGAGCTGATACCGCCGGCAGCCGCGGAGAGGAGCCAGTGGGCGAACGTGGTGACCCACGACTTCTTGGGCGGAACCGGCGATGGCGCGGGTCCACAAGCGGGAATTGCGCGGGGGAGTGCGGGCGTCCTGTACGGCACCACCTACTCCGGCGGGACTTCGAATAATGGGACGGTGTTCTCTTTGACGCCCCCAGCCTCCCAGGGCGTTGCCTGGACCGAAACCGTGCTCTACAATTTCGCCGGCGGCGCGGGCGACGGCGCGAATCCGCAAGGTGGCGTGGTGATCGGCCCCGCCGGGGTACTCTGCGGTACCACCACGGGCGGTGGCCCCGCGAATTCCGGCACGGTGTTCTCCCTTGCGCCGCCGGCCTCTCCAGGCGGCGCTTGGACGGAGACGGTGCTCTACAGTTTCGCGGGCGCCAGCGACGGTGCGCTGCCAACCTCCCTCACCATCGGGAGCGACGGCGTGCTCTACGGCACCACAGTTCGCGGAGGGACCTTGGATGGGCCGTATTGTGCTCCCTTGGGCTGTGGCACGGTATTCTCCCTCGCCTTCGTGGCGCAGGCCCGTGGCCTGCCGGCGGCCTCTCAGACCGCCCGCGCGCCGTTCACCGATCATCCTGCTCTGCCAAATAATTGAAACCAATACACTTTCTCTCAATCGCTCCTCTCGCTTAGCTGCCGGCCGTGCTACCTTCATGTTGGAAGGATGGAGAGCCGCATGTAACAATGTTACAGCGCCGAAATCCCGCCGCCTACCGCCAAACTCCAGAGACGCGATTACCGTACGAACCCAATCCACAGCGGTGCCGGCAACATACAAATTCGGACTACCATAAACAAAACACATTAGTTACATCCGTTAGGCGGGCTATGTCCACTCGCCGACCGCACTCTCTGGAGTCATCGAAAACTCCGTGTGTTAACTATACTTTATTATTATTGCAAAACCCATCTTAATCAATTATAGTAATCTATAGCGAATGAAACGTTTTCCCAGCCTCGCCGCCCTCGCCGCGTTACTCCTCCTCCCGCCCCCCGCCACCCCCCAAGGCGAAACCACCAGCGCCATCACGGGCCGAGTCGCCGATCCTTCCGGCGCCGCCCTGCCCGGCGCCACCGTACACCTCACCGGCGCGGGCACCGGCATTCAGCGCACAGCCCAAACCGGCGATTCCGGCCGCTTCACCTTCGCCCAGCTCAAGCCTGGCGCCTATGCCGTCGAGGCCTCCGCGCCCGGATTCAACCCCCAACGCCAGCCGTCCATCACCGCCGCCGTCGGCCAGACCCAGACCGTCGATTTCGTCCTCCCGCTGTCCGCCGCCGCGCACCAGAACATCGTCGTCACCACCGAAGCGCCGCTTATCAACACCGATAATGCCAACACGGCAACCACGCTGGGCGCCCAGTCCATCGCGAATCTCCCGAATCCCGGCTCCGATCTTACCTATCCGGCGCAGTTCGCACCCGGCGCGCTCATCAATACCGCGGGCAGCGGCAACGATTTCGTCGGCGCGCAAAACGGCTACGGCAACGTGGAAATCAATGGCCTGCCCGCGCTCTCCAACGCGTTCATCGTGGACGGCCTCGAAACTAACGATCCACTGACTAACCTCAACAGCGGACTGGCGACCAACCTGGTGCTGGGCTTGAATTCCATATCCGAAGTCACCGTCAATACGACGTCCTACGCGGTCGACCAGGGCCGCTACGGCGCTTCCCAGATCACCTATGTGACTAAGTCGGGCACTAATTCCCTCCACGGCAACTTATATGAGTTGTGGAACGGCTCGAAGCTCAACGCCGCGGACTTCTTCACCAACGCCACGCCCGGCAACCATAAACCGCGCTCCACCGTGAACCACTTCGGCGGCAGCCTGGGCGGCCCTGTACGGCCCAACCGGCTCTTCTTCTTTACCGACTTCGAGCAATTGCGCATCGCCCTCCCCATAGTGACTCCGGTCACAGTACCCAGCGCGCCGTTCGAAAGCTACGTCTTGCTGCAATTGCCGCGCGGCGGTGTGGACAGCGTCACGGGCGTCGCCTATCCGGCCCAGCCGCAACTGGTTCCGTTCTACAGCAGCCTGTTTTCGCTGTATCGAGGCGCGGGCGGTACGCCGCTCGCCGTTCTGGGGTGCCCCTTCGATACGGCCGGTGCGCCGGCGGCCGGCGCGCCTCCCGATGGCAATGGGTGCGCCCTGCGCCGCAGCGTCTCGCAATCCAGCGGCGACCACGAGCAAGTGGTCACCGCGCGCATGGACTACAATGTCAATGCGGCAAACACCACCTGGTATCGCTTCCAGTCCGATACCGGCTTGCAAGCGGCCTACACCGACCCGATCAATCCGCTGTTCAACGCCATCTCCTCGCAGCCGCTCTATTCCTTCGCCACTGGTTACACGCACATCTTCAGTCCGCAACTGGTCAATTACTTCAATCCAGCGTTTTCCTGGTATGAGAGCCTGTTCGGCCCGGCGGATCTCGCCAAAACGTTGACCGCATTTCCGATCGTTCTCGAAGGCACGGGCTCCAACGCGCCATTCACCGCCTTGGGCGGTCTGGACAGTAACTGGGTACAAGGCCGCCGCGCCACGCGCTTTCACGTCAACGACAGTCTCTCCTATGCCGCTGGCCGCCACGACTTTCGCTTTGGCCTTAGCGCCCGGCGCCTGCGTATCAACGACTTCGATTTTGGCACTTATACCACCCCCTTGGTCACTTACACGACGCTCCCCCAGTTTATCTATGGCGTGGCGTCCACGGCCACGAAGAGCTTTCCCCTGGCCGCTTCGCAGCCGTTCAACTATCTCAATGCCGATCTGTACGCGCAGGATTCCATCAAGCTAACTCCCAAGCTGAGTTGGACAATCGGTGTGCGCATGGCGCACAATTCCAATCCGGAGAACCCGCACGCTGTAGTCGCGCGGCTGCCGGGATCGTTCGAATCCCTGCCGCATGATGTCGATCAACCCCTCAACGCGGTCATCGAAACCGGCCTGACGCATCTCTTCCCGGCGACCTCCTGGGCCCTGTGGCAGCCGCGCACGGCCATCGCCTGGCAGTTCGCGCCGGGATTCGTGCTGCGCACCGGCTTCGGTATATTCTCCGACATCTTGCCGGGCAGCGTCGCCGACCTGGTCGGCTCCAATCCACCGTACGTGAACACCTTCCAAGGCGGTCTGCTGGGCTCGGCCGGAGGTTTGTCCATCGCCCCCGGAGTCCCCAACAGCGCCATCGGCGCCACGGTCGCCGCCAATCAGTCGTTCTTGCGCGGATTTCAGCAGGGCCAACTGTCGTGCGCGTCCGCTCTCGCCAATGCGGCGCAGTGTCTGCCACCGGTCGCTCTGAATGCCGTGCCCGATGGGCGTCTCCGCGCCCCATACTTCCTGCAATGGAGCTTCGGCATCGAACACCAGGTTGGCAACTCCGGCAGCTTGCGCGCGCAGTATGTCGGCACGCGCGCCATCGATCTGCCCTACCAGACGGAAGTGAATGGCTATCAGACTGTGTGCGCGGGTTGCTTCGCCCCGTTCCCTTACGGCCAGCCAGCCGACCCACGCTTCGCCGCCGTCGATCAGCTCGCAACCGGCGCCAACAGCCACTACCACGGGCTGCAACTGACCGCCCAAAAGCGTCTGGCGCGCGGTCTCGAACTGCATGCGAACTACACCTGGAGTCACTGCCTCGACACGGTTTCGAACGGCGGCTTTCTTTCGTTTTCTTCCGCGGGCATCCTATCGCCTTTGCCCGGCGAGTTATGGCGGCAGTATGGCAATTGCGATTACGATGTGCGCCATAACTTCAACGCATCCTATGTCTACGAGTTGCCCTTCCACACGAATCGCGCGCGCCTGAAAGCGCTGGTGCAGGGATGGCAGATTTCCGGTACGGTGTTCTTACACAGCGGCCTTCCATTCTCGGTTTTGAGCGCGCCTTACAGCGCCAACGGCCGCGGCATCGTGCAGGCCGGCGGTCCGCAGTTCGCGAGTCTGGTGCCGGGCGCGCCACTCTATGCCCACGGCCCGGTAGCCGGAGTGACTCAGCCCGGCGCCATCCAGTGGCTCAACCCGAATGCCTTCGTCTCCGCGGTCGATCCCGGCACCGGCGCATGTTACGGCGGTGACAATCCCGCGAACTGCCAATTCGGCGACCTGGGCCGCAATAGTCTGCGCGGCCCCGATTTTGTCTGGAGCGATCTGTATGTCACCAGGCGTTTCCGCCTGCGCGAGGGACTGACTCTGCGCATGGATGGACAATTCTTCAACGTGCTGAACCATCCCAACTTCGCATTGCCCTCGGTGGTGGCGGGCATCCCCGGCCAGCCCGCGACGCAGACGGGCTTCGGAGCTATTACATCCACCACCTCGCCTCCCACCGGGCTGCTGGGCGTCGGCCTGGGCGGCGACAATTCGCCGCGCATGATCGCCGTGCAGGCCAAGCTGGAATTCTGAGACCTATCTCACAAATAGTCAGCCGGTTTTGTGAGCCACCAGACGGAAGTCCTACGTCTGCGTGGTTTCTACAGGCGACATACTGCGAGCTACCGTGTTTCTTATGTCGGGAGGCTGTTATATGTTGAAGAGATTGATAGGCGGTTTCGCCCTTGGGTTTCTTTTGACCGCGGGGACGGTGTGCGCCGAGGTGATCGTTAAAGTAGCGCCGCCCGCGGAGGTCGCGGAAGCGCGGCCAGCGAGTCCCGGACCGAACTATATTTGGATCGGAGGATACCAACGCTGGGACGGTGCGGCCTACGTGTGGGTACCCGGCCGCTGGGAGGTCCCGCCGCACCCAGGCGCGCGCTGGGTGGCCCATCGGTGGGTTCGCCGCCACGATGGTTATGCCTTTGTGGAAGGGCGCTGGCGCTAGATCGTAGGTCAGTCCCGCCGGTAGGCGTCCGCTTCCCGGCGGACGCCTCTGGCGGCGGCTTGCTGCCGCATACCCAGGCACAGCCCGTCTTCGAAAACAGCCCGGTGCTTCCGGGTCGTTGTGGCTAATTAATTAACTGAGCGTGCCGGGCGATATAATGGCGCGCTTATGAAGACGCCCTTGGTTTGTCTGGCAGCCCTCGTCCTCGCCCCGCCCGCACTTGGCCTGATCCCGCAGCCGGTTTCAGTCGACCCGCAGCCGGGCGTGTTTCGCTTGCATTCCAACACGGCCATCGTGGCCCCGCCCGGCGCCCCCGAAGCGCGCCAAGCCGCCGCCTATCTCGCCAACGCCCTCGCCGCGCCCACCGGCTGGCAATTGAAAATCTCCGAGGCGACCTATCCCTTCCTACGCCGCAACGCTATTGTGCTCGGCCTCAGCCGGCAGTCCCCAGCGCCCGCGCATCCTGAGGGTTACGAACTGGTGGTCACGCCGCGCGGCATCCGGATCGAGTCTTCGACCGCGGCGGGCCTTTTCTACGGCGTCCAGACGCTGCTTCAGCTTCTACCGCCGGAAATCGAAAGCCGGACGCGCCGCGATGCCGCCTGGACGGTGCCCTGCGTCCACATCGCCGACTACCCGCGCTTCGCCTGGCGCGGTCTGATGCTGGACGTCAGCCGCCACTTCTTCAGTAAGGAGTTTGTCGAACAGTACATCGATCGCATGGCCCGCTATAAGATGAATGTCTTCCACTGGCACCTCACCGACGACAACGGCTGGCGCATCGAAATCAAGGGCCTTCCGCAACTGACCCAGGTGGGCGCATGGCGTGTTCCGCGCCTGGCCAAGTGGGGCGCCCGCGAAGCGCCGCGCGAGGGCGAAGCCGCCACTGAAGGCGGGTTCTACACGCAGGACGACATCCGCGAGGTAGTCGCCTACGCCCGCCAGCGCTTCGTCACCGTAGTTCCCGAAATCGAGATGCCCGGCCATTCGCTGGCGGCGCTGGCCGCGTATCCCGAGCTGTCCTGCACCGGCGGACCGTTTCAAGTAAACCCCGGTTCGAATTTCTATACCAAGGTGGACAACGCCTTCTGTCCCGGCAACGAAAAGACTTTCGAGTTCATCGACAACGTGTTCAGCGAAGTGGCGCCGCTGTTTCCCTCCGAGTTCGTGCACATCGGCGGCGACGAGTGTTTCAAGGGCTTCTGGAAAACCTGCGCGAAGTGCCAGCGGCGCATGGCCGACGAACACCTCTCGACCCCTGAGGAATTGCAGAGCTACCTGGTCCGCCGCGCCGAAAAGATCCTGGAATCCAAGGGCAAGAAACTGATCGGCTGGGACGAAATCCTGGAAGGCGGCCTGGCGCCGAATGCCGCCGTGATGTCCTGGCGCGGAATGAACGGAGGCATCGCCGCCGCGAAAATGAACCATCAAGTAGTGATGACGCCCACCAATTTCGTCTACCTGGATTACTATCAGGGCGACCCCTCGCTCGAACCCAGCACCTTCGCGCGGCTGCTGCTCAGCACCTGCTACCGTTTCGAGCCCGCGCCCGATGGAGTGGATCCGAAGTTCATCCTGGGAGGCCAGGGTAACCTATGGACCGAGTCTGTGCCCACCCCCCGGCATGCCGAGTATATGACGTGGCCGCGGGCGTTCGCGCTGGCCGAGGTATTCTGGTCGCCCAAAGCCAGCCGCAATTGGGACGATTTCGCCGGCCGCGTCGAAACCCAGTTCCAGCGCCTGGACGCCGCGCAGGTGAACTACGCGCGCACCATGTACGACGTAGCTTTAACGCCCGTGTGGGACACCGCCGGAAAGCCGGCCGTGCAAATGACTACGGAGCTGAGCGGCTGCGACATCTATTACACGTTCGATGGCACCAATCCGGACCAGTTCACTCCAAAGTACCTCGGACAGCCGGTCGAGATCCCCGGCGACGCCTCCGTGGTGAAAGCCATCGCCTGGCGCGGCGGACATCCTTCAGGGCGTATGCTGACTCTTTCCGTAAAAGACCATTGACGGCGGTGGAGGGCGGGCTTGAGCCCGCGCGGGGCTTCAGACTCGCTTCGGCAGCGTACTAGGGATTCGCCCGCGGAGGCCGAAACAGCCTCTCCGCCGCGTACGTCACAAACCGCCGCGGGGCAATCCGCTGCACCTCCACCCCGAGCCAATTGGTGAACCCCGAGATGACCGAATGCTCCCCTGCCGCCAGCGCCCGCAACCCGATGCGCGCCACTTGGTCCGCCTTTTCTTCCATGCCCATCGCCATCTGCCCCGGCACCCCGGCAACCTTCTGAAATTCCGACAGAGTCGGGCCGGGACACAAGGCGCACACGCGCACTCCGTAGCGTTTCACCTCCTCGGCCAGCGCCTCCGCGAATAACAGATCAAAGGCCTTGCTGGCAGCGTAGGTGGCCATATAAGGCACGCCCTGGTATGCGCCGGTCGAAGCTACGATCAGGATGTCGCCCGCGCGCCTTTCCACCATGCCGGGCAAGTATAGATGCGTCAGATGAACTACGGCGGAGCAGTTCACCTGCACGATGCCGAGTTCGCGCCGCGGGTCGCTGTCGCAGAACGCCCCGTAAGAACCTACACCGGCGTTGTTCACCAGCAGGTCCACCGCGATGCCCCGTTCTTTGGTGAAAGCGAAGATCTCCGCGGGCGCATCCGGCTGATTCAGGTCCGCGGCCAACACTTCCACCTTGACGCCGTGCGCCGTGCGCAGCTTCTTGCGCAGTTGCGTCAGCCGCGGGCGCCGCCGCGCAGTCAGCACCAAGTGTGCACCGCCGGCTGCCAGTTCCTCAGCCAGGGCCAAGCCGATTCCGGAACTGGCGCCGGTTACCAGCGCCCATTTTCCACGCCAGCAATCGGGACTTGCCATTGCCCGTAACGTAGCACGTTCCGGGAGTGATCGCTGTGGGGCGGCGCCATGCGCCGCTGCCCGAACATCTGACCTTACGTGACCTCCACGCTGTCTACCACGGTGCTGGGCGTCGGCCCGGGTTCCCCATGCAAACGCATTCCTTCAATATGAAACTCTATCGCCTCGGCAATCAGTCTGCGGGTGTCTTCCAGCGTCGGGCCGGTAGTCACACATCCCGGAAGGTCCGGGACATATGCGGCCCAGTTGTGGGGAGCTTTTTCAAACACGACGGCGTATGTCATTTCAGCCCTGCCCTCTTCAAGATTGAGTTTAGCGCGCCTACGGGCATGTCCCCCCGCCCCTGACAGGCACCCCTAGCGCCGCAGCACGCTCGCATTCGGATCGAGCTGCACCTTCACCGGCGCGCCCGGCAGCGCCACGCTGAACGTCACGGCGCCCTCCGCCGTGCGCACCCACTGCGTCAAGGTCTTGCCATGCCCCAACTGAATCTCCACCGGCGCCAGCACGCTGAAGTCGCTCGCCACATCGCTCTGCGTCACGGTCCCGTTGAGCCGCAGCGCCGCCCCTTTGCCCTTCACCGCATAGCTCAGCTTCAGCGATGGAATCCCCGTCCCGTAAACCCACTGGTCGAAGAAATTCTCCAACTGCGGGTCCGGCGACTTCTCCGGTAAAAACCGCGACGCCAGCAAGCGGAAGTCCTCCGTCGAAAGCGGCTTGCGCTCGTATTCCTTGCGCAGATCCGCCAGCATGGCCAGAAAGCGGTCGTCGCCCATCCGCCGCCGCAGCATGTGCATGATCCACGACCCTTTTCCATAAGTAATGTTGTAGTACGCGTTGGGCGCTTGCGAATTTTCCAGCCGCAGACCCAGCACGATCGGCCCCGTCGATTCCACCGTCTGCCCGTTCGCCGGTTGCAGCAGGTTAGTCTTGTAAGAGTCCAGCGCCAGCGCCACCGGCTGCGAGCCGTTCTTGTTCTCCAGATATAGCAGCGCCGAGTAATCCGCCAGCGCCTCCATCAGCCACTCGTCGTGATAGCCCGCCGATGTCACCACGTTGCCCCACCACTGGTGCGCGGTCTCATGCGCCTGCAAGATATCGGAGAAGAACAGTCGCCCGTGCGCGTCCAGCGAGCGGATGGCCTTGTTCTGCGGCGCCAGATACGACATCGTGGAAAGGTAGATCAGCCCCGGGAAGCCTTGCCCGAACCGTCCCGGCACGGGCGCCACCGTCAACGTGGGCAGCGCCGGCGGACCGAAGCGTACTGCGAAGAATTCCAGCGCCGACGCTATCTCGGAGGCGATTTCCTGCAGCCGCGCCTGGGGATCCGGCGGCAATTCCGGCGGCAGGATCACGATCTCCGGCTCGTGTTCGCGGACTCCTGGCGGCGTATCGGGCGTGGCCGCCCGGCCTTTGCCCTCCAGCGCCGGTTCGATCGCGCGGTTCGCGCACACCTCCAGCGTGTAGCCGTTGCGCTTCAAGCGTACCCGCTCGTATTGCCCCAGGTTGAAGCCCGCGATGCGGATCGGCGCGCTGGTCTTGCGCCGCGTGATGCGCCAATCGCCTTCCACGCGTTCGTCCACCAGTTCGCCCGCCGTCACCAAGTCCAGATCCTTGGGATAGCGGAACGTCAGATCGTATGTCGCGAATTGCAGCCCGATGTTGGGGAACCAGTTGGCGCGCGCCCCCACGTAGTAGACTCGATTGCCCGCCTCGAAGATCACCTTGCCTGCGTGCCGGAACTCCAGCTCGTATTCCTTGCCTGGCTCCAGTGGCGCGGGCGGCACCACCAGGAACATTTCGTTGCCCACGTTGCGCAGCAGTTCCGATCGCATGGACTCGCGCTGCAAGACCTCGGCCGGCTTGCCGTCCACCAGGGCCGCCGAAATGCTCATGGGGTGGGCGATGTCGAAAGCCAGCACCGGCAGCCCCGCCCGGCCGGCCTTGGCCTTCATCCGCGTTACCACGCTCAGGTTCAAGTCGGGATGCAGCGCGGCTTCAATGCGAAAGTCGTTCAGTGTCAGGCCGGCTTCCTCCGGCCGATTGCGATACGATTTCGCCACGAAGCTGGACCACACGTCGAAGTACAGCAGGTTGTCGCGCGCGTTCAGTTTGCCGATCACAATCTGTTCGCGCGCGCTGCGGTCGTAGTACAGGTCGAAGTTGCCCAGTTTCTTGCCGCTCATGGAAACCGCCAGAAAGCCGTGGCCTTCCGGTTCGCCGAGCAGCACATCCCACACCAGCCGCGTTTGAAAACTGCCGGCGATATTGCGCATGACCGGCGTCCAGCGCTCGGCCATCAAGGCGCCCATCTCCGGGACTTTCTTATTGGCGGCATTCTCGCGGATCTGCGCGGTCAGCTTCGCGTACGTATCGTCGGAGAAGATCAGTACCGCGGCCGCCAGATGCTCGTCCAGGTTCGGCGAGCCTGTGTAGGATGCCAGCGACCGCCGCTCGCCGCGATTGGGCGGCAGCAACAACACTTCCGCATCGCCGCCTTCCACGTCCGCCGCGAAGACTGCCGACATGCGTACGCCGGCTACCGGCTTGGCGAAGATCAGGTAGCCGTCGGTGAGGAAGATGCGGGCTTCGTCTTTTGGCAGCGTCAGGTCGCGCACGCGATAGCATTCCCCGGCATCGAGCGCCATTTCGCGTACCTCGCGCGCTACATCGGCCGCGCTCACCGCCCCGCGCGCCAGGCAAGGCCAAAGACACACCCATACCGAGAAGACCCACCGCATGGCTTTAGTGTAACTGTAGGTGGGGCAGGCTCGCAGCCGCCGTCACCTCGATCAAGGCCGAGCCCAGGTTATTTAGGAGCGCTCGCACCGATCCGTGCGGGGAGGGTGCCGGGCGACCGGCATCCCTACCGCGACCGGCGCGGCTTCAGCCCCGCGCCGCGAGTTTTGCCGCGGCTTGATCGAAGCCTCAAAAACGCGCTAGAGTACTCAGAGTTGGATACCATAGCCGCCGCCCCAAAACCGCCGGGTCTTCGCGCCCGCAAGAAGAAGGAGACCCGTAAACTCATCCTGAAATCCGCCAACGCGCTATTTCACGAAAGGGGCTATGCCGCTGCCACCCTGGAGGATATCGCGGACCGCGCCGGCGTTCACAAACAGACGGTTTTGCGCTACTTCGGATCGAAGGAGGGCATCGCCATGGCCTTCCGGCAGGTTGCCCTGCAAAAATTCAGGACCGGCCTGCTGGACCCGGCCAGAACGGTTCCCGTGTTGGAATATTGGCGCACCTTCGTCGAAACCTCGGCCCGGGAGGTCACCGAGCGGGGAGACATCGTGCGCTATGCCAAGCTCGTGGAATCCGAACCGGGCCTGATGGCGGCGTCGCTCGCCATTCAAATGCAATACGAAGAGCTGCTGGCCGCGGAGTTTAGCCGCGAAGCCGGATTGGACCCGGTCACCGATCTGGAGTCCAGATTCCTGGCCGCCTTTCTGGTGGGCGGATACTTCAGCGTCGCGCGGCACCTGCTAGGGCGCGGCGAATTAGGGAACTATGTGGCCGCGGCGCTGTACGTCGTCGATTTTGCCACGCAAAGATTCCCGCGTGTCGCAGGCTCGTAGCCCCCGTGGCGCAGGCTCGTAGCC
>Ga0187871_10001240_pt1 | contig 22464 bp, 14 predicted proteins | sample June2016WEW_16_1_FD_132988 | JGI IMG/M metagenome (GOLD analysis project Ga0187871, IMG submission 132988) | Peatland microbial communities from SPRUCE experiment site at the Marcell Experimental Forest, Minnesota, USA - June2016WEW_16_10 | ecosystem: Environmental > Terrestrial > Soil >...
AATAACGTGAGCGTGTTGCTGGGCAATGGCGACGCCTCGTTCCAGCCTGCGGTGAACTACTCCGTGGGCAGCTACCCCGACTCAGTGGCGGTGGGGGATTTCAACGGGGACGGCAAGGCCGACGTCGTGGTGGCCAACACCAATAATGAAGACATGAGCGTGCTGCTGGGCAATGGCGACGGTACCTTCCAGGCTGCGGTGAATTACGCCATGGGCTCCAACCCTTGGTCCGTGGCGGTCGGGGATTTCAACGGGGACGGCCGCGCCGACCTGGCGGTGGCCAATGAGGGCAGCAATAACGTGAGCATTCTGCTGGGCGCGGCCGCCCCGATTTCGCCCTACGATTTCAACGGCGATGGACACCCCGATGTAATTTGGGAGGAGCCGAAAATCGGATGGGCCCAGGTCTGGTACCTCAACTGCCAGCCCAATACCTCCTGTTACCCTCCGCTCGGGGCAGCCAACGTGACGCGAGCCAACCCGTGGAATATCGTCGGCATCGGAGATTTCAATGGCGATGGGAACCCGGACGTCGTCTGGCAGGATCCGGTTAGTGGCGCCATACAGATCTGGTATTTGGGAGGGTCCGGCGGTGTCACGCTGCTGGGCGCTGCCAATATCACCACCAAGAATCCGTGGAAGGTAGTCTCCGTGGCGGACTTCAACGGTGACGGCCATCCGGATCTGCTGTGGCAGGATCCGATTTCCGGGTGGGCGCAGATCTGGTACCTAGGCGGCGCGCAGGGGACCACCCTGCTGGGAGCGGCAAACCTCACGCTGAAAAACCCCTGGCACATCGTGGGAACGGCCGATTTCAACAACGACGGCTACGTGGATGTCCTGTGGCAAGACCCAGAATCCGGCACGGTCCAGTTGTGGTACATGACCGGGAGCCAGGCGGGCGCGCAAGGCACGCAATTGTTGTCCGCGGTGAACCTCACGGGCGCGATGACGACCAAGGTGGTGGCGGTTGCGGACTTCAACGGCGATGGCCATCCTGATGTCATCTTCCAGGATCCGGAGACGGGCGCGGCCACGGTGTATTTCTACACGGGGGCGGAAGGCACCACCCCCAACGGGACCTCGGTGCTGAGCACGGGGAACCCGTGGTACATCGCCGGGCCGCACTGAGGCGGAAGTGCCGCACACGCCATCTCTCTCGCTTCTTGGGGAGGCTCACGACCGTACGAATCCTCGCGCCGTCTGGACTTCGGCGCTCCCAAATCAGTCTGTTGCCGTGGCAGACCATGATTGCCTCTCCGCCAGGCGGCACAGGCTTTAGCGGGTGGCTGCGGGGACGTGAGTCCTCGTGCTGGCGGGCAGTCCGAACGCGCTCCTGGCCAGCATGGAGAGTTCGATCATTTAATTTGGCCCGCTTTGATCGTCTAATTTGGCCCACCCATAGAACCCCGGATGGGAGACTTCCGGGATGGACAGACGCTTGCTTCATTCACTGGCACTGCAGAATTCAGAGGGGTCCAGATCTTGCACTCGCCGCCGGGGCGGCTGCCAAAGACGGGTTGTCAGGCTTTATCGGAAGCTATTCCGGGCCCAACGGTTGACCACGTGCGACGGGCGGCGAGGCTGGTCACTCGGTCGTGGCAGCGTGGGCGGTCTTCCGCCAGTTGGGATCGCCACCGCTGAACCTGTTCGCGATGCGGTGGCCAGCGATTTGGGCGATCGCTTCACCGATACGCCCGATTACGGCGGCTACCGGGTGAGGCGGGAGGATGCGCGGCTGTTCGATCCGGCGGCGGCGCGGCAGCTGCTCGATCCGCGGCCGTCGGTGAAGATGGACGATCCGGCGGCCGGCTAAAAAGGCGGCTGCGGCCAAGATTGGCCGCCCTCCCGGGAGTTTTCATTGCGCAGGCGTAGCGCGCCAAGCAATACCCACAGCAGCGATCCGGCAATCGCGGCGCGGTTAATCCAATGCGCCGCGCGCATCTCGCGGCCGCCATCGTAGTGCAGCTCGATCGTGCAATTGCCGCTGCAGTTGGGGACCACGGTCAGCAATCCCAATTTGTCGGCGAACACGCGCCGAGCCGAGCCATCCACCGCCGCGTGCCAGCCCGGATCGGCGTTTTCCTGGACGCTCACGATCTGGCCCGGCTTCACGTTGCCAGTAATCGCGATCGTCTCGTTGTCGGGCCAGCGCACCTGCAACTGCGGCGCATCCGGCCGCTCAATGGCAGCTACGTACGGAATCAATGGATCGGTATCGACGCCGTGCGCCGGCGTGCGTGCGACCAGATCGCCCGGTTCCATGGCGTGCGCCAGCGAGTAATACCGCCAGGGCACTTCGTAGATCGCATCGTCCCCATCGCGCCATAGCACGGGCAGACGGCCTTCGAATTTGTGCGGATGATAGAAAGGCTTGTACACCTCCGTGCTCCGCGGACCGGAAACCGCCACCGCCCGCACGCCCAGCGCTTTGAACCACAGCAGGCTGTTCTCGAAGGCGCGATTCCCGGCGGTCAAGTCCGTCATGATCCCATAGTCCGCGATGCGGGCGGTCTGGTTGAGCACACCCTGGGGACAGCATCCCGTGAGCTGCGGCGTATCGGTGAAGACATTCATCCAGAAAGTGGTCGAACCCGGTACCATCACACGGCTGTCCCGCATGTGCTCGTCGAACCAGCGCGCGGTCTTGTATTCGCTCGTGCGGGTGATGTCGATAGGCTGGATGAGGCCGTGCGCGTAGCTTCTGTATTGAAAGAATTGCACGACGCACAGGATGGCGAACGCTACCGCCAACGGCTTTCCCAGCGTGGGCCGGCGCGCGACTAGCGCCCGGAGCGCGAACACCAGGCTCAGGGTGAAAGCCATTTCCATCGCCAGATGAAACCGCCACGGCTGCGCTACCAACGTGAGACCGAACCAGTAGTAGCCCAGTGTGACAGCGGCCGTATAGAAGAAGAACAAAAGGAAGAAGCGCAGGTATCGCGGCGCCCGCACGGCAGCAGTCAGCCGTAGCAACACATAGGTGCCGGCAGCCAGCGCCGCGACATACATCAGGTGGTGTGCAGTGAACTTATTGGCCGCTACAAATCCCTGAGTGTCGGCCTGCGTAGCGAAAACGGTCGAAGGCGGAATCCAGGTGACCGCCAGTGCATATCCGAGCGCGCCCATGGCCGCTACGCGCACCCACCGCCGCAGCCCGCCGGCGCGGGGTTGCACGAGCCCGTAGGCCAGCACCGCGAACGTAAGCGCGATCGCTCCCGGCCAGTTCGTGAGCGGCACCGCCGCCAGTGCCACTGCGGCAGCTACGAAATAGATCGGCCGCCGCTTTTCGAGCGCCATATCCAGGGCCAGCATCGCCAGCGGCAGCAGGGTGAGCGCCGCGACGTTTTGGTTGTCCGCGTAACCGGCCATGGCATGCAGCCGCTGGTCCCAGAAGAGGCTGCCGAGGTCCCGCCGTATTTCAGGCGCCAGAAAGGCGGATGGCGACAGAAGCGAGTATGCCAGGCCCGCGTAGAAGCTCCAGGCGGTTGAGTGGGTCAGCCGGAAGGCCATCCAAAACAGGGTGATCGGGCCCAGGCAGTACATCGAAGCCACTACCATGTAGAACGCGCGGCCGGCGCTGATATGCGCGATACCCGACAGGACGGCTGCGGCAAGCGGCAGACCGGGCACGTAGGCATTGCGAAACGGCAGGCCGGCGTACCAGAAGCGGCACCAATTCAGGTCCGGCCAGTGATCCCGGGCGTATCGCGCATAGGCGATAATTACGCCTACGCCGGTGCCTGTTTGCGACAGATACTCGACGTGGAAGAGACGCCATGCGATCGCGGCGTTCAAGGTGAACAAGACGGCGGAGAGCCACAGAACAGGGCGGCGCCAGCGAGGCATACGGCCATTCTGTCACACAGCGTTTGCGGGCAATACTGCCCGCAGCCGGCTTTCAGCCGGCCCGGAGCCGCCTGAAAGGCGGCTGCGGCCAAGATTGGCGCCAAGATTGGCCGCCCCACAAAAACTCTATAAGGGACTATTCGTAGCGCAAAGCCACCATCGGATCTACCTTGGTAGCCCGGCGCGCCGGCAAGACAGTCGCCGCGAGCGTCACGGCCAGCAGCAAAAAGGCGACACCACCGAGCGTGACCGGATCGGTGGGAGTCACCTCGAATAGCAGGCTGCCCAAAACGCGCGTGGCCGCCAGCGCGGCAGCCAGCCCCACCCCGACTCCCAGTGCCCCCAACAGCACTCCTTCGCGCAGCACCAGGCGCGAGACATCGCCCGAACGCGCGCCCAGCGCCACGCGAATGCCAATTTCCTGCGTGCGTTGGCTCACCGAATAGGACACCACGCCATACACTCCGATAGTTGCCAGCAGCACCGCAATCCCCGCGAATACCAACAGCAGCACCAGTTGAAATCTGGGCCGCGCAACCGAGTCGGAAAAGACGTCGTCCATGGTGGCGACGTTTGAAATCGCCTGATCCGCGTCGACGCGGTGAATGGCCGCCTGGACCGCGCGAGCCATCTGGCGCGGATCGTTCCGCGCGCGCACCACCAGGTGCGCGAAGTACATGGGACCTTGAGCGTTCGCCAGAAAAATGGTCGGATGCGGCGCGGCCTTCAACTCGGTTTGCCGCGCATCCGCCACCACTCCCACGATCTCGACCGGATTGGGAACGGTCCAGCAGACGTTCAGCTTCTTGCCAATAGGATTTTGGCCCGCAAAGAACCGCTCGGCAAATGCGTGGTTGACAACCAGAACGCTAGCCGTGCCAAAGCGGTCCTGCTCGCCAAAATCGCGGCCGCTCAGCATGGGTGTCCCCATGGCGCGGAAGTATCCTGGGCTGATCACCAGGAAATCGGCCATGGGCGACGATACGTCCGGCTCTGGCCCCGGCGCGGTGGCGAAGCAGGAACCCGATACCATACCGGTGAGCGGCAGGAAATGCGTGGAGCCGGCCGCTCGCACGCCAGGCACATTCCGCACTTCATCGAGCACCCGCTCCAGATAGCGCGACCTCTCTTGCTTGTCTTCATACCTGGCCGGCGAGGTGAACATTTCCATGGTCAGCAGGTGTTCCGTTCGAAAGCCGGGGTTAACCGAAATCAACCGGTTGAAACTGCGCATGAGCAACCCTGCGCCCACCAGCAGCAGCAGCGCCAGCGCAATCTCGGCGACCACGAACGCCCGCCGGAAGACGCGGCTGCCTCCCACGCCGGTGCGCTGCGAACCCTGTTGCAGGGCGGTCTGAAGCTGCGGGCGGGAGACCTGGATAGCAGGCACCAGTCCAAACAGAATAGCCGTCGCCACGGATATGCCGAATGCGAAGAGGAACACGCCGGAATCCAGGCGAATCGATTCCATGCGGGGCAGCGGCACGCTGGCGGGGATCAGGGCTAGCAGACCTTTGAGGCCCCAGTAGCCCACTGCCAGGCCTCCGGCCCATCCCGCAAGCGCCAGCAGCAAACTCTCGGAGAGCAGTTGTTGCAGGATGCGCCGCCGCCCCGCGCCCAGCGCCGCGCGCAAAGCGATTTCGCGCAACCTGCCGTTGGCCCGCATCAGTAACAGGTTCGCCACGTTGGCGCAGGCGATGAGCAGGACCAGGCCCACCGCCGCCAGCAGCACCAGCAGAGGCAGGCGGACGTTTTCCGTTACGTCTTCGAGGAAAGGCACCACCGCGGCGCTCCAGTCCTTATCCATCGCGGGCCGCTCCGCGGAGAGTTGTCTGGCAACGGCCGCCATGTCCTGTTGCGCCTGCCGGAGGCTCACGCCCGGCTTGAGCCGCGCAATCGTGGACAGGTAGCGGCCTCCCCGGGCGGCCTCCGCGCGGTCGATGGCCATGGGCATATAAAGGTCCGCTTTCCAGCCGGGGAAGTGAAAATCGGGCGGCAGAATCCCGACGACGGGGGCCGGATCTCCGTTCATCATGACCTTCCGTCCAAGGATGTTCCGATCACCCCCGTAATGGCTCTGCCAGAAGGCGTAGGTGAATACGACACTGTTATCGCGGCCCGGAATTCCCTCTTCCGGGATGAATCCGCGGCCCATGAACGGCGACACCCTCAGGATGGAGAAGAACTCCGGCGAGACGCGCATGCCGTGTACCGCCAGCGGCTCGCCGCCGCCCGTGATGTTCGAAGTCCAATCGCTGATGGCAGCCATCTGCTCGAAACTGCGGGTGCGTTCGCGCCAGGTAAGGAAATTGAAAGGGTCGACCACGTTGCGGTCGAACCCTTTCGGGTCGGACTCCCAGATGCGCACCAGGCGGCCGGCTTCGGGGAAAGGAAGCGGGCGCAGCAGCACGGCGTTGACCACGCTGAAGATGGCCGTGTTCGCCCCAATTCCGAGCGCCAAGGTGAGCACCGCGACCACGCTGAAAGCCGGACTGCGGCGCAGCAGACGCGCCCCGTATCGCAGGTCCTGTCCGAATTGTTCCACTATCGTCGAGTTGGACATTCTCGTATCTCCGCTACTCGTAGCGCAGCGCCACCATGGGATCGACGCGGGTGGCCCGCCGCGCGGGGATGTAGCTGGCAAGCAACGCTGCGCCGATCAGCACCGCTGCCATCAGGGCGAATGTCAACGGGTCGAAGGCGCTGACATGGAACAGCTCGTTCCGCAGCAAACGGCTGGCGATCAGCGACACCGCCAGTCCGATCGCCGCCCCCGCTCCCGCCAGTCGCATGCCCTGGCCCAATACCAACTTCAGGATCTCGCCCTGTTGCGCGCCCAGCGCCACGCGCACGCCCAGTTCCTGCGTGCGCTGGGTCACCGCGTAGGAGATCACGCCGTACAATCCGATCACGGCCATCAGCAACGCCATGCCGGCGAACACGCTCAGCACCGTCACCACAAAGCGGCGTGGGGCGAGCGAACTGCCCACCATTTCGGGCAGCAGCCTCACCTGCGAAACCGGCTGCGTCGCATCCACCAACCGGACCGCATCGCGAATGCCAGCCGCCAGACGCGCCGGGTCCGAGGGCGTTCGCACCACGAACCTCGCGTAGGGTGGCGGGTCTTGGTATAGCGGGAAATAGTATTTGCCTTTGACGTCTTCGCCGCCGAGATCCGCGTTCTTCACGTGACGCACCACGCCGACGATAGTGGCCCATGGCGCCCGCCTGCCGCGGCGGAGGTGCTTGCCGATGGGGTCTTCGCCGGGCCAGTATTGCCGCGCGAGGGTTTCATCGACGAGCACCACGGGTTCGGTATCCTGGCGATCCAGATCGGTGAAGACGCGCCCGTTGCGGATGGGGATCTTTAACGCGGCGAAGTAGTCCGGAGTGACGTACCCAACATCGCCGTGCGGACCCGGATCTCCTGGAGGCGAGGGCCGTCCTTCGATGGCGAAAGATGCCGAACCGCCGTCGCCGCTGAATGGCACGGGCACAGCGGCAGCCGCGGAGGTCACACCGGGCATGGCGGCCAGGTTGCCAAGCACGGCGCGAAAGAACGCGATGCGCTTGCCCCGATCGGCGTAGTGGGTCTCCGGCAGGGACAGGCCGGCGGTGATCACGCCGCTAGGTTGAAATCCGGGGTTCACGTCTTCGAGCGCGGCCAGGCTGCGCAGAAATAATCCCGCGCCGACCAGCAACACCAGCGCCAGCGCGACTTCAGCTACCACCAGCGCGGCCCGCAGATGCTGGCGCCCCAAGCCGGCGGTGTTGGCGCGGGCGCCTTCCTTCAATAGTTCGTAGCGGTCGAGACGCGAGATCTGCCAGGCCGGCGCGACCCCGAACAGAATGCCGGCGGCGATAGCTGCCAGGGCCGTGAACGCAAGCACCGTGGCATCCATGCGCACAGCGACGGCCACCGGGAGACCCTCCGGCGCCAGAGCCAGCAGCCCCTTCAGTCCGGCGAAGGCTACGCCCAATCCAACCACAGCACCACCCAAGGCCAACACCAGGCTCTCCGCCAACGACTGGCGAATGAGATCCCAGCGGCCCGCTCCCAGAGCGGCGCGCACGGCGATTTCCCGGCTGCGCCCGGATGCACGCGCCAGCATCAGGCCGGCAATATTGGAGCAGGCGATGAGCAGCACAAAACCGACCGCGCCCAGCAACACCAGCATGGGCGTCTTGGTATCGCCGGCGATGAAATCCGCGAAGGGCAGCAGAAACATGCCCCAGGCGGAGTCCTTGGCATACGCGCCGCCTTGCGTGCCGCTGTTCCGCACGCGGCTGCTGAGCACTTCCACGAATGCGTTGGCAGACACGAATGCCAGCCCCGGCTTCAGCCGCGCCATGGCGTTATAGCTTTCGTTGAAGCGGTTATTTTCGGTGTATTGGCCGTCGGCCAAGCCGAGCGGAACCCAGAGATCCACGTCCACGGGCCAGCGGAATTCCGGCCCCATCACGCCTACGATGCGGTAGGGCAGTCGGTTCAGCTCGATAGTGCGGCCGACCGTGCCGGCATCCTGGCCGAACAGCCGCTTCCAGGCGGCGTACGACAGCACCGCCTCCCGGTTGGCGTTGGGCCGGTCCTCTTCCGGCTGGAACACCCGCCCGAGTTTGGCCTTCGCGCCGAAGACTTCGAACCAGCGCCAGGTGACGCTGGCGCCGACCAGTCGTTCCGGAACGGTGGAGCCAGTATAGTTGAAGTCCCCTCGATCGATTAGCGCGGCCGCATCGAATTGCTGGGTGCTGTGGAGCACATCGGCGAAGTCGGGGATGGATACGCCGATGTTGTGCAGCGCCAGCTTGTCGTAATGCACGCGCAGCGAAACGATGCGCTCGGGGTGCGCGATGCCGGCCGGATTTAGCAGAACCTGGTTGACGACGCTGAAAATTGCGGTGTTGGCGCCAATCCCCAAGGCCAGCGTGGCCAGCGCTACCAGAGTGTAGCCGGGGGTCTTCAGAAGCGTACGGACAGCGTAGCGAGAGTCCTTCCAGAGTGCGCGCATACTGCTAATACTCGCATGCCGCCGTTTGGTTACGGGCTAAATTCCCTTGTTATTCCCCGCTTACGACAACCACGACACCGGATGAATCCGGCGGACGTCATGCAAGGGCTGGTGCGGTGCCCAGAAAACAAGCCGTGGGGCAGGCCATCGTTTTTCGTGGCCTGCCGACTTCGAGAGCGGCGGAGACGACAACCACGGAAAAGCCGAGACCGTTGTTTGCGGTGGGGCGCGTTGCCACGTTCCAGAACTCTGACATGTTCTGCAGCGTGAAATACACGGCTTCCAGCTATAGCTAAGCAGTCTTGCGACACTCTCGACCGCCAAATACTAAATCATGACTTGGATGACCAGGCTGCGTCCGCCGCAACAGCGTGTTCGTATCGGCCAGGATGTCCGCGATCGCCGTAGGTGCTTTCGCGGCTGATTGCGTCATCCGAAAGAGGCGGCGTGTGCGGTAGGCCGCGGGTTGATTCACGCCATGCAGCGGCGCGCTCGGCCGGTGAAAGGGCAGATCCCGCCCGCGCGGGAACCTGTTCGCGGAGCAGGTGCTCCACGTATTGGGGCAGTGCGAGGCTATGAGTCCGAGCCTGAGCGACCAGATCGGCTTCGATATCCGCCGGGAGTTCGATGGTCACGGTCATATGTGGAAGCTCCAGCTCCCTCTACATCCATGATATCGCAGGTACCGAGTGCCCCACCTATACTCATCTCAGAAAGGCCACGTACAGGTACACCACCGGCAAAGTGAACAGCGTGCTGTCCACGCGATCCAGCCAGCCGCCGTGGCCGGGCAGCAGCGTGCCGCTATCCTTTACGCCGGCGCCGCGCTTCAGGGCGGATTCGCAGAGGTCGCCGAACTGCCCCGCGACGTTGGCCACGGCCGTGAGCGCCACCGCAACCGTCGGCGGAACTGCTGGAATCGCCCAGTGCAGGAATAAGAAGCCGAAGATCAGCGATGCCCCGAGCGATGCCGCGGAACCTTCCCACGACTTGCCGGGGCTTACGATCGGCGCCAGCTTGTGCCGTCCCAGCGCGCGGCCCACGTAATACGCGCCGATATCGCCTATCCAGTTCAGAACCAGAGCGTACAGGAGCCAATATCGGCCGGACTGGCTCTGCTCCCCGAGCAGCGGCGCGAAACGCCAACAGCCGAATACATACACTACGCCCAGCAGCAGAAATGCGGCGCGTAGGATGCCGGCGCGCAGATCGTCGGCGCCGAGCGCCAGACTGAGCGCGATCAGGGCCACCGCAACCACGACCAGCACCACGTAGCCGTCGCCCCGCAAGACCAAAATGAGCAATCCTGCCCCGTAGCCGAGCGGGCCGAGCTTGCCGGCCTGATAGGCGGACGCGATGCCGGAGTACTCGTAAAAACACAGCAGCGCTACCGCCGTAGTAACCGCGAGCACGCTCCAGCGTGGAGACCAGAGAACTACGTACGTGACCAGCGGAAACAGGACCAGCGCCGTGAGAACCCGCTTCATCTGACCGGTAAGGCGGCGATCATTTCCTCGGAATCGGCGGACCGATCGCCGTTGAACGGCGTGCCGCTCAAGCCGCCATAGCGACGGTCGCGTTTCTGGTATTCCAGAACGGCGGCGAGAAGATGGGTACGGCTGAAGTCGGGCCACAACGTCTCGGTCACGTACAGTTCCGCATACGCGATCTGCCAGAGCAGGAAATTGCTGAGGCGCATCTCGCCGGAGGTGCGAATCAGCAGGTCGGGATCGGGAGAGGCACTGGTATATAAGTGCGCGGCGATAAGGTCCTCGTCCACCTGCAGCGTGGAAAGGCGCCCCTCCATGCGGGCCAGGTCGATGATGGAGTTGACCGCATCCACGATCTCCGTGCGGCCGCCGTAATTGATCGCCAGGTTGACCAGCAGGCCGCGGTTGGCGGCAGTGGCGTCCACCACCGCGTCCAACTCGCGCCGCACATCGGGGGGCAGTGCATCCAGCCTGCCGATGGCCTGCAACCGGATATCGTTCTTCTGCAGTTCGGGTAGTTCCTTGCGCAGGTAGAAACGCAGCAGCCGCCACAGGGTCTCGACTTCGGCGCGGGGGCGCTTCCAGTTCTCCACCGAGAAGGCGTACAACGTGAGGACCTGGATGCCCAGGCGCGCACAGGTTTCCACCGTACTGCGCACCGGCCCGACACCGGCCCTGTGGCCCGCCACGCGCGGCAGGCGCCGGCGCGCGGCCCAGCGCCCGTTGCCGTCCATGATGATGGCGATGTGCGCCGGCAGTCTGTCGGGATCGATCGCCCTGGCAAGTTCCCAGTCCTTATCCCCGGGGCGGAGGGAGTCCATTAAGGCCTTCATGCAGTAAACTTCATAGTACAACAGAGTGCAACGCCATCCGCAGTTGGAGGGCGGCCAATCTGATTGCCCGCCTTACTGGCGAGAGAATATTTGCGATTCCGCCACTATCCTCTTGTTCCGGCCAATCGAGGAGATGCACAATGTCCGGTCAAATCGCCGTGCTCCAGCGCATCGCTGTATTTGCCGCCAAGGTCCGGGGACACGCATTGGGGAAATGGCGGATGGGGGATGGATTCGCGGTGGCAAGCTGCATCCAATGCGGCCGCGAGATCGCGGTTTATCGCTCCGCGATCGAGCCTGAGATGGATGGTGAGGCGCTCGCATGGCAGTGCGAGGCGGCCGTGCGCGCCCCGGCAGCTTAAGAGAGGCACGCATCGCCTAACATGAAGGGATGCTCGTGTTAGCGTCCCGGTCACCGCGCCGCCGTGAGATCCTGCGGCAGGCCGGCATTCCTTTCGTTGTGCGGCCCATGGAAGTGGACGAAACGCCGCTGCCAGGCGAAGCCGCGCGCGAGTACGTGATGCGCATCGCGCGGGAGAAAGCCGCTGCGGCCACCGCCTCCCCGGGCGAGATCGTTCTGGCCGCCGACACCACTGTCTTGATAAACGGCGAGATACTGGGCAAACCGCTGGACGCCGCCGATGGCCGGCGCATGCTGCAACTGCTTTCCGGCCAGCGGCACGCAGTTCTGACGGGCATCTGTCTGCGCTCCACCAGTCGCGCCGTCGAAGACTGCGCGGAAACCAGCGTCTGGTTCGCGCCGCTATCCTCCCAGGAGATCGAAGATTACGCCGCCAGCGGCGAGCCTATGGATAAGGCCGGAGCCTACGCCATCCAGGGCCTGGCTTCCAAGTTCATCCAGCGTATCGAGGGCTGTTACTTCAACGTCATGGGATTGCCGGTCGCGCTGGTATACCGGCATTTGCGGGAAATGTAACAAAATCGCGCTCCATCAGCGGAACAAATCGCCACCGCCCCGCGTTTGTCCTCTATTAAGGAGTGCCTGTGCAGTTCTTCTGGCAAGATCTTCGCTATGGCTTCCGGACCCTGCTGCGGAATCCGGGCTTTTGCGCGGTCGCCATCCTGGCGCTGGCCATGGGAATCGGCCCCAACACCGCGATTTTCACCATGGTCAATGCGGTCCTGCTCAAACCGCTGCCCGTCCCCGAGCCCAACCGCGTGGTGATGATCTGGGGCACGCTGCTCAAGTCCGGCTTCGACCAGATGCCCGTCAGTGCGGCCGACTATCTGGAGTGGAAGAAACAGGCCCACTCGTTCGACCAGATGTCGGCCGCTTTCGCCATCCCCGAATTCGGCCTCAATGTAAGCGGCGCCGGCGATCCCGAGCGCGTCTCGGCCGCTCTGGCGTCCAAGGAATTCCTGCCCGCGCTGGGCATCAAACCCATCGTGGGCCGCAATTTCCTGCCCGAAGAAGACCGTCCCGGCGGACCGCCCGCCGTCCTGATCAGTCACGCGCTGTGGCAGCGCCGGTTTCATTCCGATCCCGCCGCCATCGGGCGCTCGCTCACGGTGGATGGCATTCCGCGCACGGTCGTCGGCGTGGTCCCCCATGAACTCGGCGAAATGGTGGCCGCGGACTTGTGGCTGCCCACCGCCATCAATCCAAACAATCCCGAGCGCCAGAATCACCAATTCGGCATTGTGGCGCGGCTGAAACCCGGCGTGACCGTGGCCGAGTCGCGCGCCGAGATGGCCGTGATCGCGCGACGCCTCGAGAGCGCCTACCCGGCCACCAACACTGGCTGGGGCGTCACGCTGTTCCCCATGGCGGAGATGTTTACCGGCCGCATCCGCCCCGTGTTGCTGATCCTGTTGGGAGCTGTCGGCCTGCTGCTGCTGATTGCCTGCGCCAACCTCGCCAACCTGCTGCTGGCGCGCGCCGCCACTCGCGAAAAGGAGATCGCCATTCGCGGGGCGCTGGGCGCCGGACGCCTTCGCCTCATCCGCCAACTGCTCACCGAGAGCCTGGTGCTGGCCTTGGCCGGAGGCGCGCTGGGGCTCATTCTGGCGGCGTGGGGCGTGCGCCTGCTCCGCAGCGTGGTTCCCGACATGTTCCCCATGCTGCAACACATGAGTGTGGACGTGCCCGTGCTGGCGTTCACCTTCGGCATCTCGATTCTCACCGGCCTGCTGTTCGGCTTGGTTCCCGCGTGGAGATCTTCGCACACAGATCTGAATACCACGCTCAAGGAAGCCGCCGGGCGTTCGGAAAGCGCTGGCGGATCGCACCGCATTCGCAGCTTCCTGCTGGCGGGGGAAGTGGCTCTGGCAGTGTTGCTGTCGGTCAGCGCGGGCTTGCTGCTGCGCAGTTTCGTGCGCGTGACGGAGGTGAACCCCGGCGTGCGCACCGCCAATATCCTGACCATGAACCTGAGCCTGCCCGAGGTGAAGTACGATACCCCGCAGAAGCGTGCGACCTTTTACAAGGACCTCATCGAACGCGTCGACGCCCTGCCTGGCGTGCGCTCCGCCGGCGCGGTCGTGTTTTTGCCGCTGCGCGTCTCCATTCTCTCGTTTCGCATTTGGGTGAACAGCTTTACCATCGAGGGCCGGCCGCCCGTTCCGCAGGACAAGCAACCCCTGGCCGATTACCGCCCGGCCACGCCTGGTTACTTCAACACTATGGGGATCGCACTGCGGCAAGGCCGTCTCTTCGACCAGCACGACGACCTGGATGCCAAGCGCGTCGTGCTCGTGAACGAAGCCATGGTGCGCAAGCACTTTCCCCACGAAAACCCGCTGGGACAACGCATCGTCATGGGCAAACCCATGGAGATCGTCGGCGTGGTGGCGGATGCCAAACTGTATGGCCTGGATGCGCCGGTGGAACCCGCCGTTTATGTGCCTCACGCGCAGCACTCCGGCGATTCCTCTATGGCCGTGGTGGTGCGGACTGAAGGCGACCCCACGGTCGTTGCCGCCGCGGTACGCCGCGAGATCCTGAAGTTAGACCCCGAGCAGCCCATCTCCAACGTCCGTAGCATGGAGCAGGTGCTCTCGGATTCGCTGATGCTGCGCCGCGTCGCCATGCTGCTGCTCACCGTATTTGCCTCGCTCGCGCTCACGCTGGCCACCGTCGGAATCTACGGCCTGACGGCGTATTCGGTGAGCCGGCGTACGCACGAGATCGGATTGCGCGTGGCGCTGGGAGCCAGCCAGTCTCAGATCCTGCGGATGGTAGTGGGCCGCGGATTGGTCACTTCGCTGATTGGCGCGGCCATCGGGGTAGCCGCCGCATTCGAATTAACGCGCGGTTTGTCGGGCATGCTTTACGGCGTCACCGCCACCGACCCGCTGGTGTTCGCCGGCGTGCCTTTGCTGCTCATCGCCGTTTCGGTGCTGGCCAGCTATGTCCCGGCGCGCAAGGCCACCCGCATCGATCCGCTGGTGGCGCTGAGATATGAGTAGTCGCGGCGAAACGTTTTACCCTTTTTCGTCACTAGTAAAATAGTGAATTGGCCACGACGCCAAAACGCAAATCCTGGTTAAGGCGGTAGTGATGGCAAATCTCTGGTGGAATAAACACGCGTTCTTTGTCTGCCTGCTTTTTCTCGTCCTGCATGCCGAAGCGGCGACCAACGCCTCCAGCTTGGGCGCAAGCTACGACTCGACACAAAGCAATGTCATCTTCCGCGTCTATTCCTCGCGCGCCACGCAAATAGAGGTCGATCTCTATTCGTCTCCGATGGGCTCGCCCGAAGTGCTGCGCCTGACGCTCAGCGCCAACAGCACGACCAACATATTCTCCGGTTCGTTGCCCGTTTCGGCGCTCACAGCAGCCGGTATCACGGGACCGGTGTATTACGGTTATCGCGCCTGGGGGCCAAACTGGCCTTTTTCGAGCACCTGGACCAAGGGTTCTGGAGCCGGCTTCGTTTCGGATGTGGACGCCAACGGCAATCGCTTCAACCCCAACAAGCTGCTGATCGATCCCTATGCGCTGGAGATCAGCCACGACCCGGTCAACGCTACCTGGACCGACGGCACCGTCTATGGTTCGGGCGCCACTTACCGGAACATCGACAGCGGCAACGCGGCGCCTAAGGGCATCCTGTGGGTGCCAGTCAGTCAAAGCATCGGCGTCAAGCCCGCCCGCGCGCAGAAAGACGATGTGATCTACGAAGTGCACGTGCGTGGGCTGACCCGGAACGACAGCAGCGTGCCTGCCGCCCTGCAAGGCACCTATGCGGGCGCAGCCGTCAAGGCGCCATACCTTGCGGGCCTCGGCGTAACGGCGATGGAATTCCTGCCCGTGCAGGAAACCCAGAACGACGCTAACGACAATACGCCAAACTCAACGGCCGGGCAGAACTACTGGGGCTATGCCACCCTGAACTTTTTCGCGCCGGATCGCCGCTACTCCTCGAACAAATCTCCGGGGGGCCCCACGGCCGAGTTCCAAGCGATGGTAAAGGCCTTTCACAACCTGGGCATCAAAGTTTACATCGACGTGGTGTACAACCATACCGGCGAGGGCTATGCATGGAACGCGAGCGACCCAACCACCTATAACATCGAATCCTGGCGCGGGCTCGACAATCCGACTTACTACGAACTCACCTCGGACATGCAGTCTTCCTACGACAACACCGGCACGGGCGGCAACTACAACACTTATAACCCGGTGGCGCAAAACCTTATCGTCGATTCGCTGGCCTACTGGCGCGACACCATGGGCGTGGACGGATTCCGTTTCGACCTAGCTCCCGTGCTGGGCAATACCTGCACCGTGGGCTGCTTCAATTTCAGCAACAGCGACCCCCACACGGCCATCAATCGCATCCTGCAAGAGTTGCCCCAGCGTCCGGCCGCCGGTGGCAGCGGGATTGACCTGTACGCCGAGCCTTGGGCAATCGGCGGCAATTCTTACCAGTTGGGCGGTTTTCCGGCGGGCTGGTCGGAATGGAATGGCAACTATCGCGACACGCTGCGCCAGGCCCAGAACGACCTGGGAGTGACCACCATTACCACCGGAAGTTTGGCGACGCGCTTCGCTGGATCTTCCGACCTGTTTTCGAGCCGCAGTCCATGGAACTCAGTCAATCTGATAGTGGTGCACGATGGCTTCACCCTCAACGACCTATATAGCTGTAACGGGACCAATAACAATCAGCCTTGGCCCTATGGGCCGTCGGACGGCGGCAACCCGACGAACTACAGTTGGGACCAGGGCGGCGCAGTTGCCGCCCAGCGCGCCGCGGCACGCGTGGGCTTCGCTTTTCTGATGTTGAGCGCCGGCACACCGTTGATGATGGGCGGGGACGAATACCTGCGCAGCCTCCAATGCAACAATAACGCCTACAATGTGGACTCGGCCGCCAATTGGCTCAGCTACAGTTGGACCGGCGACCAAAACAACTTCAACGCTTTTGTGCAAGGACTGATCGCCTTCCGTAAGGCTCACGCCGCGCTCCGCCCACCCAGCTTCTATTCCAGTTCGCAGTTATCCTGGTGGACGCCTGCCGGCGCCATGGCGGATTGGACTTACATGACTAGCGGCAGCAACCACGCCATCGCCTATCAATTCAACGGCAGCTTGCTGAACGACAACTCTTCGTCGATTTATGTAGCCTACAACGGATGGAGCAGCGACGTGAACTTCACTCTGCCGGCGCCGGGCGATGGCACAAGCTGGTACCGCGTCACCGATACCTGCGGCTGGGCCGAAGGCCCCAACCAGGTGCGCTCCCCTGGGGCAGAGGATCTAATCGGCGGACAGGGTGTTGTGTATAGTGTGTGCGGGCGCGGCCTGCTGTTGTTAATCGCAAAGCCAGCGCCCACAAAATGAAGATTTAGCAGATGGTGGCACAGGCTTCAGCCTGTGAGAGCCTTCTTCAACACCCTGCCAGGCTTACTCGCCCAGCAACATACCGTGATAGCGGCCCATCCAATAGGGCAACAGGAACGCAGCGCCGTCGTCTTCCCCTCGACCCTCCGAGCCACCGTCGATGTCGAATGGATTGGAATTCCATTTCATCACCGGGCGCTCGTCGGGAGGCAGCAGAGTCATGGCCTGCCGCCGCTGGAATCGGTCGGTCGTCCGGTCCATGGTCACTCCGTCGCGATCGGAATTCTTGACTGTCCATTCAATGGTGTCGGCCGGCATGCGGTAGAGCGTCCGCACCGCGCTCGCCATGTCCACGGGCGTTTTGGGCTGGGCCATTGCATAAATGAAGGTCCACAGGGGATTCTCTTCCCGAACGATGTTCTCCCACCACCCATTCAATGCTGGCCGGTAATAGCGGTCTAATAAGTCCGCGTCCGTCTCATACCGGAACAGATTATAGAAAGACAGCATCGCCAACTCTTCATCGGAGTAATTGATCTCTTCCCGCAGTTCCTTGTAGCGCGTGGCGAGCCGTGCGTACCCCAAATCCAGCGCCGCCTTTCTATATTCCTTTGCGTACCTGGCATTTCCGGCGATGTGCGCCGCGGTCTTCAGAAAGCTGAGCAATTCCATGCTGTTCAGCGCGCTGTCGCCAGGTTCCTGACGGAAATAAGTCTGCGACCACCGGCCCCAGGTGGTCGGCTTGCCGATCCCATCCACCAGATAATAGCCATGGTCGATAATATGATCCATGATTCTCGCCGCGGTCTCCGCGATGCGTTTCTTCAACGCCCGGTCCGGCAGCAGATCCGTGGCCACGCCATACAAAAAGAAGTGGCCTACGATTTCATCCGAACTGGTATCGCCTTTCCAGTAGTATTGGCCATCGGGCGTCCAGTGCCACTCGCCCGAGTCGGGCATCGGCTCCCCTTTGCGGATGTACGACCGCGCCGGGAAACCGCGCTTGCCGGCAACCTCCTCCAAAAACAGCACCGCCTCGGTCGACTTGGTGGCGTTGGCCAGCGCCTCGGGAGAATGCGTCACCGCGTAGCGGAAGCACTCCGCCGCGGCATACATGGAAGTCCACAGGCCATCGTTGTCGTCGTCCCGCATCTGGTTCGTGGAAACGTCGCCAGGCACTCGCAGATTCGAGGGCGACACCAGACCGTGTCGGTCATGCCGCGCATGCACGCGCTCTTCAAACAGCGCTGATTTAGCGGCCAGCGTCATGGTTCGCAGCTCAATGTGCGACACGCCGGTCTTGGTGCGCACCCACATCCCCGCGGCCTGGTCCGCGGCGAGTTGCCGCACTTCATCGTCCGGCAAATAGCGCTTTCCAGCGAAGTATTGATTGCGATCGCGCGGCGCCGCCTTCGCGTCGACTCGGGTCACCCCGTGCGGCGTGACGTTCCACACGGCTCCGTCGGATGCCACTGCGCGGGCCGTTGCGCCCGCTTGCTTCAATGCCGCGGGAACCTGTGGGTCGTCCAGCGAGTAGAAGGCTCGAAACTTCTGCGGCTGCGCAGTCAGCCGGACCGGTTCGGCGGCATGGCAGATTCCCGCGAGGGATAGCAGGCCGATTGCTAGTTGGCGGGACTGAAGTCCCGCGCGGGCTAAAGCCCGCCCTCCAGACGCTGGTATCCTCACGGCTTCTTCAAATACTTGTCGAACCAGCTCATCTCTTCCCACAACACATGCTCGATGGATTCGCGCCCGCTGTAACCATGCGACTCGAGCGGAAGCATCACCAGCCTCGCCGTGCCGCCGTTGCCGCGAATCGCCTGATACATGCGCTCGGATTGGATCGGAAACGTGCCGGTATTGTTGTCCGCCTCGCCGTGAATCAGAAGGATGGGTGTCTTAATCTTGTCGGCCAGCAGAAATGGCGACATCCGCAGATAGATCTCCGGCGGCTCCCAAAGCATGCGGCGTTCGCTCTGAAACCCAAAAGGCGTCAGCGTGCGATTGTAGGCGCCGCTTTCGGCCACTCCCGCGTGGAACAAGTCGGAATTCGCCAGCAGGTTGGCAGTCATGAAAGCGCCGTAGCTGTGGCCTCCCACGCCCACCCGATCGCGGTCCGTCACGCCCATCTCCACCGCCTTGTCGATAGCCGCCTTCGCGTCCATCACGATCTGCTGGACATAAGTATTGTTCACCGTATCGGGCTCGCCGATCACCGGCATCGCCGCGTTATCCAGCACGGCATATCCGTGCAGCAGAAATAGCAAGTGCAGCCCCGCGCCGCCGAACTGGGTGCACCGGTCCGTAGAGCCGCTGACTTGACCCGCCGTATCCGCGTCGTTGTATTCCAGCGGATAAGCCCACAGCAACGTAGGCAGCCGCGTGCCGTCTTTATAATCCGGCGGCAAGTACAACGTAAACGACAGGGGCACGCCGTCCTCGCGCTTATAACTTACTATCTGCTTCCGGATGCCGCGCACCTGCGGCGTGGGATCCGCCAACTGAGTGAGCGGAGTCAACGATTCGCCCGCCCGGATGTAATAGTTCGGAAACTCCGCCGGCCCTTCGCGCCTGGTCAGCAGCCGCGCGCCGCCCTCGTCCAGCACCGCCACCACGGTTTCATAGCTGCCCTTGCCGGACTGAAACAGACGCTCCGATTTTTGCGTCGCCAGATTGTAGCGGTCCAGAAACGGATGGTCGCCCGTCGGACTGGCGCCTTCCGCCGTCAGATAGATATCGTCGCCGTGCTGCAGGATCGCCTGCTGCCCGTTCGGCAGGTGCGCCATCACCGGACGGCCGGGATCGCGATAGCGGTCCTGCACGTTGCGGCTGAAGATCACGCGGCCTTCCGCGTTCGGCGTGTTCCAGCCGGCCTCGATCGTGCGCGCCCAGCGTTTGTTGCGATCGTAATCGGTAACCAGAAAACTGCCGCCCGTGGCCAGCGCTTCCAGACCCGTAAACCGCTCGACTGTTTCGAAGATTTCGCGAGGCTGCGATTGGAACGGCGCTGCCAGCGTCAGGATGCGGTCGCGGCGCGGAACTTTTTCCTTCGGATTGCCTCCGTCCATGGCTTCCACCCAAAACAGCGACGCCGGTTCGTCCACACGCCACTGATACACGCGTGGACCGGTCCGCACGCCTTCGACGGGAATCCGGTCGGCCAGCGGGAGTTCGGCAAGCTGGTAGAGCTTCTCTCCGCCCCTGTCCCACACTTCCACCGTCTGCGGAAAGCGAAATACGGGATGCAGGTACGAGTACGGCCGGTGCACGCGCGAGACCAACAGATGCCGCCCATCCGGCGACGGCTCCGCGCTTTCGAAGATGCCCGGCTTGCCCGCCGGCGCGATCTTTCCCGTGGATGCGTCCAGATACACGAGTTGGGCAGTCGCGTAGTAATCGAACAGATCTTCGTCGCGCGGCGTGCTGAGCATGTCTTCGTAAGTCACCACGGGACCCGCGCGGCCGGAACTCTCCTGCACGTGCGGACCTGTGGGCGCAGCCGCATCGGCGGGTGGATCGCCGCGATGCTCGGGAACCGTGCGCACTAATAAGGTGCGGCTATCCGCGAGCCAGACCATCGGTTGACCCATCACGGCATTCAGGCGAATACCGGCCATGCGCCGCGTCCGCCCGCTGGCGGTGGTCCCGATCCACAGCTCAATGGCGTTGGCGGTGGTGTTGGTGAAGGCGAACTGCTTGCCATCCGGGCTCCAGACCGGTGCGCCCAGCTTCGCCGCACCCGGGGGCGCGGCAACCGGAATATCGGATGCGTCCGACAGCCGCTTAATCATGTACTTGGTGCTATAAAACGGCAAGTGCGGACCGTTGGTGTGGATGTCGATGCGCAGCCCCGCCAGACGCAACATGGGCTGCGCCACCTCGGCGATCGGCGGGTAGCGCAGCGGCTGCGTGAGGATGGCGTAATCGCGCGTTGGGCTGACGGAGATCGTGGGCGGTGGCGGTGCGTTCAGAACATCCAGGATCTCGTGCGGGGGCTTTTGGTAGGTTAATTCAGCCGGCAAAGCCAGCGCGGCGGCCAGCAGGAGGATCGCGGTGATGCGAGGCGGCATATCCTGCCATTCTACGACGGCGGAGTGTACGGGGCGATGCTCGATGGGCGGGCGAAGCCTGCGATATGGGCATGCGAATCGGATTCGACGATCCGCAGGGGCCCTATGGCTCCTTCACGCGTAATATTGCCCAATTCACACCCGTGGGCTATCCTAGAATGGTTGGAGGCTCCTCCGTGAAATCACCTCAGTCCTCTGAACCCGACGAGCTACAGGCGTTTCTCTTGTCGCGGCAGCAGCACGCGGCTGCGAACGAGATCGACTGGGGAGAGCGGCGCCGGGAATGGATAGATGCAGTCGAGCAACTATACCGGAACATCACAGGAGAGTTGCTTGCCGAAGACATCGAGAAAGGACTCGTGACCGTCTCCCGTGGTGCGAAGGAGATTAAGGAAGAGTATCTGGGTAGGTACCGGGTCCCGGAGTTGATCCTTGATATCAGCGGACAGACTGTTCGATTTTCGCCCAAGGGACGCAATATCATAGGCGCAAAAGGGCGCGTGGACCTGGTGGGCGAGCTCGACGCCATGACGCTGATTCTGGAGCCCGCCGGGCATTGGAGCGTGGTTGTCTCTCGCGTACCGCGCCATGTCGTGTCGCTGGATCGCAGAGCATTAGCCGAGGCGCTGCCCAGGGTGATGCGCTAAGGCATGCCAAGGTTCGAAGCGGAACGCACTCAGGACTTAGGCGAGGTGCTCCGCTGGTACGAATTGCAACTGCTTCTGCTGAAGGAAGAGGACAGGCGGCTTTCACGTCTGGTCACAGGTAACTTGATTCCAGAGAGATACCGCGACCAGAGCCTCGACGAAGTACGCCAGCAACTCGCCTCCGCCCGGAAGCACCTGCGGTATGCAGCCATGCTGCACCTCCTGACAACCACCGAGGCGCTGTTGCGGCTTGGTTTTGAGGATCTCTCAAAACGCCAGACCAAGCCTGCGATTTCCCGCCGATTCCGCAAGATTGGGCGGGAACGCGGCGAAAAGATTCGGTTGGAAGAGGACATCCTCGACACATGGATCGAGGTGTATCCGGAAACGGCTCGATCCATTCGGGAGTTCAAGTGCGTTTTGCCATTACGAGATTGGCTTGCCCATGGGCGGTACTGGAATCCGAAGATTGGCCGAGCTGTCTACGAAGTGCCAGACGTTTTTGATGTCGCATCCGAAATGCTGGATACGATGCAGGACGCGGGAGGACGGAACCTCTGGAAAGTGACGGTCTGATCTGACTGCCCACCTGACGACCTCCAAGCAGCGCAACGGGCCGTGAAGATTCCCGGCCCCGGCGCCGAGACGCCGGCAATCGCCGTCTTTTGCGCGGCTCCAGATGCCGGTGCGGACCGCACTCCACCTATTCGAAGAAGTACCAATAGCGGAGTACCCGTATTTAGCGCAACCACCCGCC
>Ga0187871_10001242_pt1 | contig 22411 bp, 19 predicted proteins | sample June2016WEW_16_1_FD_132988 | JGI IMG/M metagenome (GOLD analysis project Ga0187871, IMG submission 132988) | Peatland microbial communities from SPRUCE experiment site at the Marcell Experimental Forest, Minnesota, USA - June2016WEW_16_10 | ecosystem: Environmental > Terrestrial > Soil >...
ACGGGCGACGATCCCACAACCGTGCCGGTTCCCTTCGGCAGCGACCTGATGGTGTATCGCTTCGAGGGAACCACCATGACAGACTATTCGTGGACCGCGGCCAAGTAGTAGGGTTCCCACCTACCGCGCCGTATTCACCGTCGTCCATTCGGAGCACAACCCCAGCCCCGACCCCCCGGGCTGGGCCGCCAAAGTCGGCTCCACGATCATGTCGCCCAAGTCGGGGAAAGCGCTCCAGGTCAACGTGAACGCCTGCGGCGGCGCCACGGCCGGGATCGCCTTGGAGTACGGCTCCTGGGCGCCGGCCTTGGTATGCAGCAGGATGTTAAACGTGGCCGGCGTGTCGATACCCAGGTTGAAGTTCATGGTCAGCGTGCTGTTGGCGAAACTGGCGCTGAACCCGAGACCGCAGTCCGGAGCGCGCCCGATTTCGGCGGAAAAGTTCCCCGTGAACCAGAGCGCGCCGTCCGGCCCCGCCGCGATGCGCCAGGCTTCGGTGACTTCCGGCACGGGGTATTCGGTAATCAGGCCGGCCGTCGTGATGCGCGCGATCTTGGAGGGCGAGACGTACTCCGTGAACCATAACGCCTTGTCCCGCGCCGCTGTGATCCCCGTGGGCACGCTTTGCGCGTTTGGCAACGGGTACTCGGTGATCGCCCCCGCCGTGGTGATGCGCCCGATCTTGCCGCCGCCGTATTCGGTGAACCAGAGCGCGCCATCCGGCCCCGCCACGATCTTCCAGGGATCGCTGTTGGCGGTTGGCACGTCGTACTCGGTAATCCCTCCGGCCGTGGTGATCCGCCCGATCTTGTTGCCGATGTTTTCGGTAAACCAGAGCGCGCCGTCCGGCCCCGCCGTTATTTCGTAAGGAAAAGACGAAGGGGTCGGCACGTCGTACTCGGTGATCGCACCGGCGGTCGTGATACGCCCGATCTGGTTGCTGCCGCTTTGGGCAAACCACAACGCGCCATCCGGCCCCGCCGCGATCCCCCAGGGGCTGCTATTGTCCGTGGGCAACGGGTACTCGGTGATCGCGCCGGCCGTGGTGATGCGCCCGATCTTGTTGCCCCCGTTTTCGGTAAACCACAGCGCCCCGTCCGGTCCCGCGGCGATCCCAAAGGGACTGGCACCGGGTGTGGGCACTGGGTACTCGGTGATCGCTCCGGCCGTGGTGATGCGCCCGATCGCGTCGTCTTCGAAATCGGCGAACCACAGCGCGCCGTCCGGCCCCGCCGTGATTTCTTCCAGCACCGTGGCAGTATTCGACAGCGGGTAGCCGGTCATCTGGCTAAACGTGCCGGACTGCGCCATCGCCCCGGTTGACAGGCCCAGTAGCATCGCTGCCAGCCAAAACAGTTTCCAAATCCGTGTCCTCATAATCGCTCCTTAAATCCGCGAGATTGAGACGAGTATACACCGTCCGCCAGCCGGTGGCGGTATACTGGCGGATTCCATGAGTAGCAACCGTCGCGATCCGCACAAAGCCAAGCTTCGGCGCGACCGTATCCGGCGCGCGCGGCAAGGCGAGCGTTCAGCCGGAGCGCCTGCGCCGGATATCCCGCCATCGCCGGCAGCGCTGCCTCGTTTTACAGCCGAGCGGGCTCTGCGCGAGGTCCAGGCGCTGCTGGAGGGACAGGAATTCGGCAGCGAAGAAGAGCTGAATGCTAAACTCGCGGAACTGACGGCCGGAGGCAGGCTGCAGGAGAAGGCCAACGCCTGGAAGGCGGACGATCCCAAGTGGCGCGCGCAGGAACTGTCCTACGACGCGCAGGAAGCCAGCGACCCGATGGAGGCATTGCGGCTGGCCCGCGCGGCCCTGAAACTGGATCCCGATTGCACGGCGGCGCAACACGTGATGGTTTCTCTGGCGCCGACGGATTTGGACAGCCGCGTTCGCCTGATGCGCGAAATCGTAGACCAGGCCGAGCGCAACATGGGAGAGACTTTCCTGCGGGAGAACGCCGGCTGTTTCTGGGAAACGGTGTCCACGCGGCCGTACATGCGGGCAAAGCGGGCGCTAGGGGAATCGCTGGCCGCGGCGGGACGGCTGACGGATGGCATCGCCGTTTTCGAACAAATACTCGAGCTCAATCCAGGCGACAATTTGGGAACGCGGTTTCCGCTGCTGGGACTGTACCTGGCCACGAATCAACCGGAACGCGCCAATAGCCTGATGGCACGTTTTCCGGACGAAGAACGCATCCTGGGAAGTATGGCCTGGGCGCGAGTCTTGGAGCGCTGGCTTTCCAGGGGCCCCGACGATGCGGAGGCCAGGGCGGCTCTGGAAAAGGCCCGCAACGTCAACCCGTTCGCCGAGCCCTACATCTGCGGCGCGCGGCCGATGCCGGAGGAATCGCCGCCGTTTTACCGCCCCGGCGAGGAGAGCGAAGCGCGGATTTGCGCGCTGGTACTGGCGCCGGCCTGGGAGGCGTACGCTGAATTTCGAGAGTGGCTGAAGCGAGCCGCGTTCGCGGAAGAGCGAGGCTGAAGCTCCGCGCGGGCTGCAAGCCCGCCCTCCAATTCTACGGCGCTACCACCGGCAGTTCCACATAGCTCGCCTGCCCGGGCGCGTGGTAAACGCGCTGCAGGGCCCGCCTGTAATCCTCCGGCTTGGCCCAGAAGATATTCGCCACAAACGTCTGCGGGTTCCGGTCGTACAGCGGAAACCAACTCGACTGCACCTGCACCATCATGCGGTGTCCCGGCAGGAAGACATGGTTCGCCGTGGGCAGGTTGAAACGATACCGCAGCGGTTCGTTCACCGCGATCGGCTTGGCCGTCTCCAGGCTCTCCCGATACCGGCCGCGAAAAATATCGGCCGACACCATCAGTTGATAGCCGCCCATGGCCGGCTGATCGGCCACCTCGTCGGGATACACATCGATCAGTTTCACCACCCAATCGGAATCCGTACCGCTGGTGGAGGCAATCAGATTGACTGCCGGCTCTCCGCTAATCTTCACCGGCGCGCTCAAAACATCGGAAACGAACGTTAAGACATCCGTCCGGCCCGACGCCTCGCGCTGGTCGTCCACCAGCCATTGCGACCAAGTCTTGCGCTTGTCGTCGCCGATCGGCCGCGCGCGAAAGGGTACCGGCTTGGCGGGATCGGAAATATACTCTTCGAAGGCCGCGCCGCCCGGATTCGGCGCCGCAAAGCTTAGCTTCAGCCCGGCCGTCAGATAAAGCGGCGAGGGCCGGATATTGCATCCGCTGGCGCACCCCGCCGGCCAGGCGGGCAACCGCCGCCACACGTTGGTGCCGGTTTCAAACGCGGAGACGGGCGGCACATCGGCGGCCGGCGCGCCGTCTTTCAAATAGTGGTCCAGGAACGGGCGCAGGATCTCGCGGCGGAAATAGAGCGCGGTATCGCTGCCGAAATGCAATGCGCCCAGCGTACTGCCATCCCCGATCTCCTGGCCATGGTGCCACGGCCCCAGTACCAGATATACTTTGTCGTTCTGCGTGTCCTTCGGCTTGATGGCTTTGTAGACGGCCATCGCCCCGTAAATATCCTCCTGGTCCCACAGACTGTCGACCAGCATCACCGGTACGTGCAAAGGTTGGGCCGCCAGCACCTGGTCCACGGCCTGATCGCGCCAGAAAGCGTCGTAGCTGGGGTGCTCGGCGATCTTCCGCCAGAAGCCCACCTGTTCCAGACCGTGGCTACGCGCCAATTCACCCGCCGACACCCCCTCCATGTAGGTATCGTAGTCGTCATAATGGCTGGTCCACCACTTGGCGTCCGATGTGCGCGTGGCCTCCTGATTGAGGATGTAGTCCAAACTCCCAACTTGGCGAAACGCGCCGTTGTGGAACCAGTCGTCGCCCTTCCATCCATCCACCATGGGGTTCATGGGCACCGAAACTTTGAGCGCCGGGTGCGGATTCACCAGCGCCATCAAAGGCAGAAAGCCATCGTAGGAAATACCCAGGATGCCAACCTTGCCGTTGCTCTCCGAGACGTTCTTCACCAGCCAATCGATGGTGTCGTAAGTGTCGGTGGCGTGATCTACGGGCGTGGGGTTCTGCGGCCCGTGCAGGGGACGGTTCATCACGTAGTCGCCTTCGGAGGCGTGCTTGCCGCGCACGTCCTGGACCACGCGGATGTAACCGCCATCGACGATCGCGTCGGTTACGTTGTCGTAGCCTTGCAGGATGGGACCCAGGTGCGCGCTATGCGCGTGGCTGGTCAGTTCGGCGGCGTTGTAAGGCGTGCGCGTCAGCAGGATCGGCGCATTATGGGCGCCCTTCGGCAACAGGATAATGGTGTGCAGCTTCACGCCATCGCGCATGGGGATCGTCGCGTCGCGCTTGGTGTAGTCGAAGCTCTCGGTGCGTTCGGCGAATTTCGCTGGAATCTCGCTGGGAAGTTCCGGATACTGGGGCGTTTGGGCCGCCAGCATCCCTGCAAACAAGCACAGGCTGCACCAACCAGGTTTTGCGTCACTCATTTCCAGGCCAGTATAGCAGTGGACCGTGGGGCGGACCTCCAGGTCTACGCGGGTCCTCCAGGACCCGCTGCTGTAGCGCGCTCCTGATTTCCATCCAGATGTTGTAGTACAGCCATTCCGCGGGACAGTTTGCTTCTTCGATGTGGTCCGGCCGCAGAATCAGGTCTCCGGTCTCCAGCAATATATCGCGCACCTTCGGATTCTGCTCCAGTTTGGCCCGCATGGCCGCCACAATCAACCGGTAGTGTTCCCCCTTTTCCCGCGACCGGTATGGCATCCGCCGGCCTTCAAACGTCACCCAATCGATGCCCATTTTTGGCATGTTCGCCTCGGCCAAAGTCCCCGCGTCTTTGGCTTCGAACGCCGTCATCCGCGCCACCTCGCCGCGCGTGTGTCTCCATGCGATGCCGCGAGCCTTCGCGCGCGGATCGTGCGGGCCTTCCGGATACAGCATCGTTTGCCAGAACCCTTCTACGCTGGCGTAGCGCTTGCCGCGAAAAGTGAAGGGTGTGGCCGCGAAGTTGGATAGGATTCCCAGCTCATTGCGTTTGGAAAGGATCACCTCGCCGGGGCGGGCGGCTTGCGGCAAAATCTCCCAACTGGCTTTCTGTTCCTCCGGAACCGGCGTCCACCAATGGGCGGGATAAGGTCCGGCCTGCTGCGCGACAGCGGCGTGCAAGACCACGGCGGCGATCAACCAACGCATAATTAGCTCCAAAACCCCGCTTTGGGTTTGTGCCCGCGCGAATTCTCAAAATCGACGGTGCTACATAGCTCGCCTCTGGAGGTTGCCCTTTTAGTGGGGCAGGCCTCCAGGCCTGCGCGGGTTCTCCAGAACCCGCTCTGCGGCGAGCAAAGCTCGCCCGTGTCGGCAGAAGTGCCGACACGGCACGCCGGGGGCGTGCGCCACGGGGCTGCGCTACGTCACTCGTCGCGTAGCGCCGCCATGGGATCGATGCGCGTGGCGCGCAGGGCCGGCACCGCGCAGGCCGCCAACGCCGTCGTCAACAGGACCGCCACCACCACCGCGAGCGTCAATGGATCGCGCGCGCTCACGCCGAACAGCAGGCTTTTTAGTACGCCGGCAATCGTGACTGCCACCACCAGCCCGAGCACCAATCCCCAGAACACCAGGATCGCGCCTTCCGCCAGGACTTGCCGCAGCACGGCGCTGGGCTGGGCGCCTAACGCCATGCGGATTCCAAGCTCGCGGGTGCGTTGTCCCACCGAGTAGGAGATGACGCCGTAAAGGCCGATCACGGTCAGCAATCCCGCCAGCGCGCCGAAAGCCGTGAACAGGATGGCGCCCAGGCGCGGCTCCCACAACGACTCGCGGCCCACTTGCATGGCGGTTTCCAGATCCGACAGCAACACATCGCGGTCCAGACTCTGCACCTCGCGACGCAAGGCGCTCAGCATGGCCTCCGGTTCGCCCGCGGTGCGCACCCATAAAGTGACGGCGGGCGAATAGTACTGCCGCAGGCACAAATAAACCATCAGGCGGGGCGCATCTCCCGGGCTGGTGTAAGTGATGTCGCGCACCACTCCCACGATCTCCACGGGCGCGTTTTCGCCGAAGAAGCGCAAACGCGCGCCAACGGGGTCTGCCCCGCTCCAGAAGTGCCGCGCCATGCTCTCATTCACCACGGCCACGCGCGGAGCGGCCTGCGCGTCGCCATCGGTGAAAGCGCGGCCACGCAGCAGCGGGATACGCATGGCCTGAAAATATCCCGGCTCGACCAGATCGATGGGCGCCACCGCCCCGGGTCCGGTCCCAGTCTCCCGGCCTTCTATGGAAAGGCTGCGCGCGCGGTACACGGTGAACGGGGCATTGAAGGCCAGAGTCGCGGCGGCGGCTCCCGGGAGGCTTGCGGCGCGCTCCAGTACGCGCGTGTAAAACTGCCGCCCTTCCGCTTCGGTGAAACCGCGCGTTTTCAAGTTCAGCGCGACGGTGGCCATGTGCGCGGCGTCGAATCCGGGGTCGACCGCCTGCGCGTTGCGCAGGCTGCGCAGAAACAGGCCGGCGCCGGTAAGCGTCACCACCGATAGCGCCACCTGCACCATCACCAGCAAACTGCGCACATTCACGCGATGTCCCACGCGCGTCCAGGGGCTGCGGCGTTCTCGCAACTCCGTCGCCAGATTCGTGCGGGCCGCCCTCCAGGCCGGCGTCAATCCGAACACCAGCGTGGCCAGTACCGCGATGAGCGCTGTAAAGCCCAACACGCGAACATCGAATCTGACGACCGCATCGCCGCTCAACATCCAGGGCGGCCGGAAGGTCCATAGCGCGTTTCGCCCCCAGCGCGCCAGCACCAGGGCCCCGGCGCTGCCGGCGCTAGACAGCATGGCGCTCTCGGTAATCAGTTGCCGGATCAAACGCCAACGCCCCACACCCAACGCCAGCCGGAGGGCCATTTCCTTGCTCCGGCCCGCGGCGCGCACCAGCAGCAGATTGGCGACATTGGCGCAAGCAATCAGCAATACCAGTCCGCTCACCGCCAAAGTCACGCCTCCCACCAGCACGAAACCGCCGCGCGAATTGGGTTGAATGACGGATTCGGTAAGCGGCAGCAGCGTTACCGTGCGGCCCCGGTTGTCGGCGGGATACTCGCGCGCCAGTTGGGCGGCCAGCGTCTTCATATTGTCTTCCGCCTGCCGTTGGCTAACGCCGTCCTTCAACCTGCCGATGACGGGGAACAATAGCGCCTTGCGATAACCGACCCAGTCCGCCATGGAGTAGAGTTGCGGATACATCATCAGGGGCGCCCACACGTCGCTGCCGACCAGCGCGTTGGCGCCATGAAAATCCTGGGGCGCCACTCCTATGACGGTGTACTGCCGGTGGTTCAGACTAATGGCCGCGCCGACTGCGTTCCGGTTCGCGGCGAATCTACGCGTCCAGAAGGCGTAACTAATCACCACCACGGCTTGGGCGCCGGGAACGCGATCTTCCTCCGGAAGGAAGGTCCGTCCGAGGATCGGCTTGACGCCCAAGACATCGAAGTAATTTCCGGAAACAATCTGCCCCGGCACTGCGCCGGGCTCGTTATCTCCGGTGAGCGTGGCCTCGATCGGAGTGTACAGCGCCAGGCCCGAGAAAACCGTGTTGCGGTCGCGGTAGTCCTTGTAATTCGGATAGGAGCAGTTCAGCCAGCCCGGGTTAATGCGGTCGGACGTGAATAGGGAAACCAGGCGCGCGGGATCGCGCACGGGCAAGGGCTGCAGCAGCACGGCGCTGACTAAGTTGAAGATAGCGGTGTTCAGGCCGATTCCCAAAGCCAGCGACGCAATGGCCACGGCCGTAAACGTGGGGTTATGGCGGAAGCCGCGCAGCGCGTAGATCAGGTCGCGTTTCAACCTAACAGTATATCCGTCCCCAGCAGGCGGCCTCTTTCCGGTGCGGCGCCGTGGGGCAGGCTCGCAGCCTGCGCGGGCCTCGCAGGCCCGGTCTTCGGCGAGCGAAGCTCGCCCCGGCGGGGCTAAAAGCTCCGCGGCGGCGCATGGCGCCGCCCCACATGGTTTTCATCACTATTCGTGTGCCCCACGAGCTTACTGCCGCACCGGCGTCACCATCTCCCCATTGTGCAGCGACAACTCCGTCGGCAGCGCCACTTCGCCGCCTTCAGCCAGACCTTCGAGAATCTGCACACGCGTCACACTCGACGCGCCGGCCGTAACCGGCTGCCACGCCAGACGGCCGCCGCGCAGCGCGAATACGCCCACGCTGTTGGAGTCGCGCCGCAAGCACTCCTTCGGAATGGTCAGCGCGTTGGCCACCGTGGCCGTACGAATGTGCGCATCCACATTCGTGCCCGGCAACAGTACGCCCCCCGGATTATCGATCGTGCAGAGCACCTCGCCCACCTGCCGGGTTCCCAGCGCCACAATGTCGGCGGGCTTCCGCTCGACTGTGCCCTGCCAGGCGCGGCCCGGCAGCGCATCCCAGTCGATGGTGACGGGCTGGCCCTGCGCCACGCGCCCCAATTCGGGCTCGTCCACATACACGCGCACGCGCAAACGCTCGATGCGGCCCACGTTCGCCACCAGGTCGCCAATGTTGAGATAGCCTCCGGGCCGCGCCGCCAGATCGTAGACCACTCCGGCGATGGGCGCGTGAATCACGGTCTGCGCGATGTGGTTCCTGGCCAGTTCCACCGCGGCCTCGGCTTCCCGTAAGCGGGCCAGCGCCACCGTCTTATCCGATTGCGTGACCAGCACGGCGCGCCGCTTTTCCTGCGCCGCGATCTCCATCTGCGCGGCCTGCACCTTGCTCTGCATCTCATTCACTTCCAATAGCGAGGCCGCCTGCTTGTCGGCCAGCCGGCGCAGCGACGCGTACTCTTTTTCGTCATGCTCCTTTTCCACCTGCAGACGGGCCAGGCTGCTGGCGATATTGGTCAATTCGAGCTGCTTGCCGCCCGCATCGATGGTGGCCAGATCCGCGCGCGCCTGGGCCACGCGGGCATCGGCCGAATCCAGATCCGCCTGCAGGCCGGTGTCGCTTAAAATAGCCAGCGGCGCGCCCGCGCTCACCGGCTGGCCTTCCCGGACGGGCGTCTTGCTCACCAGCCCGGCCTGCTCCACGCGCACCGCCTGCCACTCGATCGGCTCCACCTTGCCGTTGGTGGGCAGTGTGCTAACCAGCGTCTCGCGCACGACTTTGGCAAAAGGGACTTGCGGCGCATCGTTGTTCCGGTGGTAGGCCCACCAGCCGACGGCGGCCAGCGGGATGGCGAACAGCCACAGCAGTTTCTTCACTGCCTCCATCTTAATCTGCGACGCAGTGTCCTGGCCTGTGAGGGCGCCAAACGCCGCTAGGGTATATGCTGGTTTGCATGGCCCTATCCGCACGCAATCAACTTCGCGGTCAGATCAAAGACGTCAAACTGGGCGACGTGATGGCGCACGTCGTGGTTCAGGTGGGCGAGAATGAAGTCGAGAGCGTCATCACCCGCCGTAGCGCCGAAGAAATGCATCTGCAAGTTGGCGACACGGTAACCGTGGTCATTAAGTCCACGGAAGTGATGATCCAGAAGTAGCGGTTAGCGGCTCACTTGGCCCGCCTGATCGTCAGAGCAGCTACCTGCCGGACCCACTTTGCGGCCTTCTGGTCGCCCGGCGCCACCAACTCGAACGGCCCTTCTTCGCCCGGCAGCAGTTCGCCGTCGCGCTTCGTCACCAGGTACACGGATTTGTCCGTGGACGCGGAATCCAGGTCCGCCCAGGCAAATACCGCCTGGCTGCCGTCTTTGCCTTGCACCAGGACGTCGTACAACGCCGCCGTGGACCGGCACTCCAACCCATCCCGGCCGGTCACTATCCGGACCTCGCCCGCTGGCGTAGCGACCATGGAAAACACATCGGCCAGCAGTACGCCCTGAAATGTGACGGCGCCTCCGCCGGCGCTGGTTTTCACGGTCTGCTGCGGGAGCTTGGCAAGATCGGCCGTCGAAATCGTGGCGCTCGTTCGGGCGATGCCCTGCACCACCAGCGTGTGCTCGATTTCAACGTAGGAGGAATTGGCAACGGACACCACGATATCCCCGGCGTTGTACTCCGGGCTGGTTCCGACGTGAATCGTCTTGACAAGCGATCTGAGTCCAGGAGGGGGATCGACGTTCAATTCATACGTCCGCCCGGATTCCGCCGGAAATGAGAACGTACCGTCTTCGCCGGTGAAGGCCACTACCGTGTTTCCCGCTGTGGGGCAGCGCCATGCGCTGCCCAAAGCCGAGCTACGCTCGCCAGGAGCGGGTTCTGGAGAACCCGCGCAGGACTGGAGTCCTGCCCCACACTTGAATCTGACGGCCGCATCCGCCATCGAGCGAAACTTGGATCCACGACGCGGCCCGAGACACGTACGATTGTCTGCCCATTGGCTAAGCCGGATAAGAAGACGAAGATACTGGCAACCGTAGACCGTTTCCAACTGGCCATACTTACTCCAACAGATACTTCTTGATAAACATCACCGTCGCCGCGAACTGAAAATCGCGATTCCCCTTCTTCGCGAACCCGTGCCCTTCATCGGCGGCCAGCAGATACCACACCGGCACGCCGCGCTCCCGGATGGCCGCGGTCATCTGCCGCCCTTCGGTATACGGCACGCGCGGATCGTTGCGCCCCGCCACGATGAACATCGGCTTTGAGATGTTGCCCACCTGCGTCATCGGCGAGATCGATTCCAGGAATTTGCGCATCTTTGGATCGCGCTCGTCGCCGTATTCCACGCGCCGCAAATCGCGCCGGTAGGCTTCGGTATGCTCCAGAAACGTGATCCAATTCGAGATCCCCACGATGTCCACGGCGCAGCGGAAGCGGTCGTTGTAATGCGTCATGCTGGCCAACGTCATGTATCCGCCATAGCTGCCGCCGGTTACCATCACGCGCTTCGCATCCAGATCCGGACGCGCCGCAATCCAATCCAGCAGCGCGCCGATATCCTTGACCGTATCCTCACGCTTGCGCCCGTTGTCCAAATTCAGGAACGTCTTCCCATAGCCGGTCGAGCCGCGCACATTCGGAAAAATGAGGGCCGTCCCCAATTCGTCCAGCAGGTAGTTGTAAGTGCCCAGATAGCCCGGCTGAAACTGCCCTTCCGGTCCGCCATGGATCATTACGATCGCCGGCCGCGGCCCCGTGAACCGCTGGGGCGGCCGGTACAAAAAACCGGAGATGGTCAGTCCGTCGAAAGACTTCCACTCGATCAGTTCCGGCTCGGCGAAGTGCGATGCGTCCAGGCCCCCGGTTTCGCTGTAAGTCCAACGCTCCAGTTTGCCGGTGGCGGTATCGATAGAATACACATCCGACGGCGTGCGCGCGGACGTGATGGTGAAGCCCAGGTCGTGCCCGTTGGCGTGCCAGCGCACATCGCCGATGCTGCCGTAGGGAAGCTTCGGCAGAGTCACCTCTTGGCGCGTCGCCGTGTCCATCGCGTGCAGCGTATCCGAGCCGTTTTCGTTGACGATGTAAGCGATGCGCCGGCCGTCGCGCGTGAGATCGAACGTGGTCACGTCCCACTTCAAGCCGGGACGCAGGATGGTGACCTTGTGCGTGTCGATATCCATGGCGGCGAGTTGTTCGAAATCGGAATCCTGATTCGTGATCATGTAGATCGTCTTGCCGTCCGGCGCGAACCGCGCGTGCCGGTAGGAAACGCCCGGCTGCCGCGGCGTCAGCGTCGTCTGTTGTTCGGTCGTGGTATCGACCAGAAACAGCGCCGCCTCATATGCGGAAACCGCGCGGATGACGGCCAGCGATTTGCCGTCTGGGGAAAAATCTTCCGCCTCCCAGCCGCCGCTATCGGCCTCCACCACGCGGCGCGCTTCCTCGGGATGCTCGGGCACGCCGATATAGATGTCCATATCGCGGCCGTTGCGGCGCGTGGAGGCATAGGCGAAATGCGCGCCATCCGGCGACCACAGCGCGCCCATGTTGCGGGACTTGCCGTCTGTGAGCAGAGCCGCGCGGCCCGTGCGCGTGTCGTAGTTGTAGATCTGGTACCACTCGCCGCCGCCGATGTCTTTCGAAAACAGGAAAGAGCTACCGTCGGGCCGGTAGCGCAACCCCTGCACGCGATCGGGATAGAACGTGAGTTGCGTGCGCGCTCCGCCAGGTTCGATGACGCGATGGATGTGCGGCGACTGTCCGAAGCGCGTGGAGATCAGCATCTCGCGCCGCGTGGGATGCCAGTCGATCAGGCTTGCCGTGCGGAATTCGGTGTAGGGCGCAAGTTCTTCCATTAGGGCCGTGGGGATGGCGGGGATTTCTTCCACCGTCAGGTTGGCGGGGACGGGCAGAGTGGGCTCCGCGCCGTTAAGCGCAAATCCAACGATTAGAATCGGAAAGATGCGTCGCAGCATAGGGACGATTCTATCGCCAATCCCGACCCGGCTGCGGGCAGAATTGCCCGGCCTCCAAATCCTAGTATCCTTACAGAAGCGCAGCACAGGAGGCTGAGTTGTCGATCACGCGGCGAATATATGTTAGTTTACCAGCGGACCCATGGCTCTCCCCCAACCTGAACGAACTTAAATGGGGCATCGTCGAAGAGATCGAGAAGCTTGGTTATACGCCCGAGATTTTCACTGGTTACTTTATCGGCCTGAAAGGAAAATGGAACGTCCTGATTGTTAGGGAATCGGGCTCGAAGATGGCGGCGGATCTGGTTTTTCCGCGGGCCGCGCGCAGTAATCGAAAAGAAGCTGCCACTCGACCTGCTGGATGGCGCGCGCGCGGGCCTCCAACTCCGACGCCGGCTGGCGCCGCGCCTGTTCGCACATTTCGATGAATGCGAACGGATCCCAGCGCCCGTCTCGACCCGCCGCGCGCGCCAGCGCCGGAAAGATCGGATGTGCACCCACCTGCCGGAACCAATACGCCGCATTGCCGGCATCCGGTTCCTGCCGGTGTACGATGGCGTGCCAGTAGCTGCCTTCCGGTGTGGCGATGTCCTGCGCGATCGAGTGCGCTTCATCGAAACAGGAGAAGTAAACGTACAACCCGCTCAACGCTGGCTCGGGCGCGCGCGCCGCGGCGAACAGACGGGGCGGGGAAGCCGCTTGCATCCGCGCGCGGGCTGCTTCGGACGAACACCTGTCCATCACGAGAGGCATCGGCCGGTTGCCATCGCCGTCCAGGGCCAGAATCGCGGACACCTCGGGACCATAATCCGCAGCCCGAAAGTGAAACTCGCCGGTTGCCATTACCCCAGTATCTCAAGGATGCTCGTGGGGCAGGCTCGCAGCCTGGCTCGCAGCCTGCGCGGGCCTCGCAGGCCCGCTCTTGGTGGGACAGGCTTTAGCCGTCGCCGGCGAGCGAAGCTCGCCTCTGGAGTTTCTACATTTGCCGGAGCTGGAATTGGAGGGCGGGCTTTAGCCGGCGCGGGGCTTCAGCCCCGCAGGTAGCACAGGCTGAAGCCTGTGTTGCACAGGCTGAAGCCTGTGTAAGGCGAGCGTAGCTCGCCTGTGTCGGCACGAGTGCCGACACGGCACGCCGGGGGCGTGCGCCACGAGGGCTACCCACCTGGAATGGCCAACCTCCAGAGGCGCGCTTCGCGCGCCAGGAGCGGGTTCTGGAGAACCCGCGCAGGACTGGAGTCCCGCCCCACGGCACGAGTGCCTGCGCCACGAAATTAGAAGCCGGATTTGCCATCCAAGCGGAAGGAGCGGTAAGCGCTGTCCGCGAACTGAATCGCGTAAGCGGGGATACCCGCGTAACCCGACGGCACATATTCAAACGAACGGGTGTTATCCGGCGAGGGCGCCGCGCCGGCCTGCCACCAGTAATTTCCGTTATCCAATATCTGGGTGGCGCCGTAGGCACTTGAGTAGAAGGGGAAATCCACGTTAGTGCGGATATCTACGGTCAAAGCCGCCTCATCTAGCGAGAGTACCTGCCCGCGGCTGTCGGCGCTGGGATCGGTGGAGTGGCGTGTGTTGCCGTTGTCGAACAGGGTGATGAGTTTGGGGAATTGGGTAACCCACACTTCCACATCGTGCTGATGGCTGAACCAGGGTGAAGGAATGTGAGGCGTATTGCGCATGGTGAAGTTACCCTGATAGCCCAATGTCCAGAGCAAGTGTCCATCGCCCGTTCCGTTTTGGTAGGCAATCTTGACGACCCAATCCTGGCTGCGGAGAGACATGATCAAGTTGCCGTCGGTGGAGTCATAGGCCAGAGAGTTGCCGTGCAGCCAGTCGTTGGCTTGGGAAGCCAGGGTAATCGGGCAGCAATCGCCGGTCTGAGTTTGGGCGCAGGGGTGGCACTTCTCACCGAGGATCGCGGCGCGGCCGACGGGCAGCCAGTCGAAGGCGTTCCAGGTCCAGACGACGTTCCAGTCCGTGTCGAGGACCAGCACTTCGTCGCCCACGATGTCCACGGGGTTCCGCCGGGTTCCGCCCTGTACGTTGGTAAAAAGCGCTTCGTTATGGGCGATCACAGCGGTATAGCCGTTGGGCAGCCGCATGGCCTCGTGGTTGAAGTCGATGATGGACTGTTGGCCCAGTGCGGCAAGCTGGGAGTTGGCCGAGGCTTCGGTGAGGGAATGGAGCGTGGCGCCGGCCAGATCGATCTCGCCGACAGTGTAATCGGTGAAGGTATCGTTGCCGATTAACAGCACGGTGCCACCGGTGACGGCGCGGGTCATGAACAAGTTACCGCCCTTGCAGTAAGACCACGCCGCGGCACCCTGGAGGTTGGTGAGCGCGATGCATTGATTGGCTTCTTTGGTGGAGAAGAAGCTGGTGATGATCAGGCCGTCGCCGGTATCGGCGGAACGGGTGGGCGGAAGGGTGACTTTGGGGGTGGGCACGGGGCAGCGGACTTGGGTGCGGGCCGGTGCGGCAGCGAGAGCCGTGAATGCGAATAAGGCGATGAACGTGTTCGGGAGGGGCAAGTTTTCCTCCGTCCGGGAGTCAGGTGGCGGCGATTCGCCGAATATCCCGATTAGAGCGCTTTTTAGGGTGCGGGTCAAGCAGCGGGCGAGTGAGGCTCGCTCGCCCGTCCTGCTGTGGCTGGACCGAACTAGTTGCGGACGTATTGCAGGCAGATGGCGATGAGGTTCCACCCGACCACCGCGCCGAACCAGATATTGAGGAACACCAGAATGCGTTTGCGGTTGAGGAACACGGCGAAGGCCGCCAATCCCGCCGCGAGGATCTTTGAAATGATCAGCCCGCTGACTGGCCCGCTCTGCAAGAGGCGGCCGATGAAGGTGCTGCCTTCCTGCGCGCCCAGATGCAGGCCGATCAAAGTGGTCAGGATGTCGAGAATTTGAAGGCCAAGGAACAGGCCGACGGATGGCGTTGGAAAAACGTTTTCTTGCTGCACGGGCGTCCTCTCAATGATCTTCGATTATGCGGGGGGACGCGGCGCGGACTCCAGTCCTCTTTGGTTATCCGCTATTCGTCGCGCAAGGTTGTTACAGGATCGAGGCGCGTGGCGCGGCGCGCGGGCAGATAAGCGGCGGCCAGCGCGACAACGGCCAGCAGCGCGGCGACGGTGACGAAGATGAGCGGATCGGTGGGTCTCACCGCGAACAGGAGAGACTTCAGCAGCGAAGTCAAGCCCAACGCGGCCACGGTTCCGGCCAGGAGGCCGCCTGCGATCAGGACCGCGCCTTGGCGCAGGATCATGCGCAACACGTCGGCGGTCTGTGCGCCCAGCGCCATGCGCACGCCGATCTCGCGGCTGCGCTGCAGAACGGTTTGGGCCATCACGCCGTAGAGTCCCACGGCGGCCAGCAGCAGGGCAATAAATGAAAACACGGCGAGCAGCCAGGCGGCGAAACGGCGGTTGGCGAGCGATGCGGCGACGCGCTGGTCCATAGTCTTCACGTCGAAGATGGGCACATCTTTATCGAGGCGCGACACTTCCTGTTGAATGCCGTTGACGAGCGCCAGGGGATCGCCCGCGGTGTGCAGCACAAATTGCAGCGATTGCGCGGACTGTTGCAGATACGGCCAGTACAAGGTCGCTTTGCGCTGGTTGCTGTCGAGGGCACTGTGCTGCACGTGTCCCACGATGCCGACGACGGTGGCCCACGGGCCGCCGCCGCTGCGCAGATGCCTTCCGATGGGATCCTGATTCTTCCAATATTCCCGCGCGAGAGCTTCGTCGACAACCACGGCGGGCGGCGCGCCGGCGCGGTCGGAATCCGTAATCAAGCGGCCTCTGCGCAGCGGAATTCCCATGGCCTGGAAGTAGCCCGGGCTGACGATGCGCTGGTCGGCATGCGGGGCGGTTGCGCCGGCGGGCAGGTCGAGGCCTTCGATGCGGAACGATCCGGAATTGTTGCTGCCGCTGAAGGGCAGCGGGTTCACGCCCCCGGCGGCCGAGACACCGGGCAGGGTGGCCATGCGGTCGAGCAGCGCCTGGAAGAATCCGGAGGTCCGCGCATCGGAGCTGTAACGGGCCGGAGGCAGCGAGACGCCGAAGGTGAGCACGTTTTGCGCGCGGAATCCGGGATCGACCTTGGCAAGACTGGCAAAGCTGCGCAGCAATAAGCCGGCAGCCACCAGCAATACCAACGATAGGGCGACTTCGACGACGACCAGCGCGCTGCGCGTGCGATGACGGCGCAGGCTGCCGGCAGCGCCGCGCGCGCCCCGCTTCAATAACTCGTGCAGGTTGCCGGTGGCGACTTGCATAACCGGCGCCAGTCCGAACAAGACGCCGGTAAGGATCGCGATGGCCGCGGTGAACGCCAGCACACGGCCATCGATAGAAACTTCGTCGAGGCGCGGCAATTGCTGGGGGCCGGCTTTGACCAGGAAACCGACGCCCCAACTGCCGAGCAACACGCCCGCGGCGCCGCCGAGCAGACCGAGCATGACGCTTTCGGTGAGTAGTTGACGGGCGATGCGCCACCTGGCTGCGCCCAGCGCGGCGCGGATGGAAAGCTCGCGCATGCGGCCGGAGGCGCGCGCCATCGACAGGTTTGCCACGTTGGCGCAGGCGATCAGCAGCACAAAGCCCACCGCGGCCAGCAGCACCAGCAAGGCGCTGCGCACATCGCCGACCAGCAATTCATTTAAGGAATCGACACGGATGGCCCAGCCCACCGACGGCGGATAGTAATCCGGGAAGTTTTTGGCGAGCACGCGGCCGCAGGCGGCCATGCCGGCGCGCGCCCGTTCGACAGAGACACCGGGTTGCAGGCGGGCGAGGATGAAGAGGAATTGATTGTCGCGGCGGAGCGGAGACATCTGCGCGGGGGTGAAGCCGGTGGCAATCCAGGCGTCCAATGGAGCGAACCACTGCAGAACGGAAGGTACGATTCCCACCACGGTGTAAGGCTTGTCGTTGAGGTGGATGGTGCGCCCGAGGACGCCCGGGTCCGCGCCGAAGCGGCGCTTCCAGAGACTCTCTGTCAGCAGGACGACCTGATTCTTACCGGGCTGATCCTCGGCATAGGTGAACACGCGGCCGAGGATAGGCTGAATACCCAGCACGGCAAACAATCCCGAGGTGGCTTCGCCGCACTGGAGGCGTTCCGGGCGGTCGACGCCGGTGAGGTTGAAATCGCCGGTGTCGATGGCCGCAACTTCAGAGAAGAGATGTCTCTGTTTGCGATAGTCGATGTAATCGGGGACCGAAGCCGCAGCGGAATCCAGACCGATGGCTTTGTATTGGTTTTGGATGGCGACGATGCGCTCGGGATGGGGGAAGGGCAGCGGACGCAGGAGAGTGGCGTTGACCACGCTGAAGATGGCGGTGTTGGCGCCGATTCCCAGCGCCAGGGTGAGCACCGCGGTCAAGGTGAAGCCGGGGCTGCGGCGGAGCGTACGGGCGGCGTAGGCGATGTCTGTGATGAAAGTGGTCATGTGTACACCTCTGAGTCAGGCAGTCATGTGCAATCGTCGTGCCAGGATTGGGGAGTGGGAAATGAGTGACGGAGGCGGGTTGCATGTGCGGTTTTGGGATGCGCTGTCCGGTATCGCGGGCGGGCAAGCCTTCACCGTTACCGAGCCGCGGCCATCAGGGAGCGGTTTCCCCAAAAACTTTTGAGCGCCAAAATCGAGATGAAAGCTGAAAGCCGTCGCGTAAGGGCTGCCTACGTTGGCATCCGCGGTACCGGCATAGGTCACCGTAATCGGAATATTGGGGCCCTGCGTAGCCGATATGGCGGACAGGCTGACCGGCAAGGTATCCACGGGCAACGGGAATCCCACGATAGAACCGCCTGGCGGCACGGGATCGATGAGCCCCGAGATCTGTGCCGAAGATCGAAACCACTGGGCCTACCTTCGCGGGATTGGACGCCGAGTTGTGGGTCCCATCCCGATTCAAGGCTGCGGCGTGATGCGGACCGACCATGAAGACGCCGGGATGGGCGGCCGCCAGTCCGGCATTCGGGCTATTTGTGGGCGCGCCGTGATAGACCGCGCAAACCGCGACCTGCTGGCCGGCCTGTAGCGGCCACGGAGCGACCGCATCGATCTGGCCGTCCTGACAACCGAACGGCGGCGAACCGACTGGTTGACAGGTATTGGTGAGGCCGTTGACCAGAACGTACAGGTTGCCCTTGGCGTCAGTGCCGGCGCGGATATTGGCGGCGCTAGCCACTGGAGCGGTGGGGTTGTGGGCGGAGTAGTCCACGCCGAGAAGGAAAGTTTTGAGCGGCCGCAAATGGCGATGGGAGCGCTCAGAAGAAAGACGCAAACGGACGCTCTTCGGAGCATTGACGCGACTCCATGGAGTCTTGGCCGGGACTCGTACCCATTGTCCCGCCGGCGCGGCTGGCTGTCGCCAGAACATGTAGTCGGCCCGCAGGACTCTCCGGAAACCCACTCGCCAACCTGCCGATTCGCGAGGTGCGGGGCTAAGCTAAAGCCTCGCGCGGGATAATCCCGCCCCCCAAGGCTTTAGAGTCCTGCCCCACCAAAAGGCGGCGGATGAACGGGTCTGCATATTATGCGAACATCAATAGGTGGTGAAGTCACGCCCTACGATGCTGTCCTGATATGCCCCGCGAACACCTCCTGAAAATCGGCGTATCCGGCATCCGCGGCGTAGTAGGCGATTTCCTCACGCCCGGCCTCGCCTGCGCCTTCGCCCAAGCCTTCGGAACCTACGTGGGCGCGGGCCGCGTGGTCGTCGGCCGCGACACCCGGTCGAGCGGCGAAATGCTGCACCATGCCGTCGCCTGCGGCCTGCTGGCGGCCGGATGCGAAGTCGTGGACATCGGCGTGCTGCCCACGCCCACCATCCAGATCTACGTGGGCGCCACACGCGCGCGCGGCGGCATCGCCATCACCGCCTCGCACAATCCGCCCGAATACAACGCGCTCAAGCTCTTCAACTCCGAGGGCCTGTTCTTCAACAGCTACGAACGTGGCGAGCTGCTGGACCTCTATCACCAAAGCGATTTCCGCCGCGCCACCAACGAAGAGATCCGCCGCGCCGCCAGCGACTACGCTTCCGCCCCGCGCCTGCACGTGGAGCGCGTGCTGCGCCATGTGGACGCCGATCGCATCCGCCAGCGCCACTTCCGGGTCGCGCTCGATGCCGTGAACGGCGCAGGCTCCGTCATGACCGTCGGCTTCCTGCGCGACACGCTGGGCTGCGACCTGCATGCCATCTCCGTCGATCCCACCAGGCCATTCCCGCGCATCGCCGAGCCGCGCCCCGATACGCTGGGGGATTTGTCGAACCTGGTGCGCTCCTCCGGCGCGGAGATCGGCTTCGCGCAAGACCCGGATGGCGACCGCCTGGCCGTCGCCGATGAAACCGGCCACGTGCTCGATAACGACGACGTGCTGGCGCTAGCAGTGGACGCCGCCCTGCGCCGCCTGCCCGGCGACGTGGTAGTGAACCTGACGACGTCTTCGGTGATCGACGAAGTGGCCGCCGCGCACGGCCGCCGCGTCTACCGCACGCCGGTGGGCGAAGCGAATGTGGTCGAGATGATGCAGGCCGTCAAAGCGGTGATCGGCGGCGAAGGCTCCAATGGCGGCATCATCTTCCCCGCCGTACACCTCTGCCGCGATAGTTACACCGGCATGGCCTTCCTGCTGGAGCGCATGGCCGAGACCGGCGCGACCATCTCCGCCCTCGCCGCGCGCCTGCCGCGTTTCTACCGCAAATTCGGCAAAGTCGCCTACGAGCACGGCCGGCTCGGCACGCTGATGCAAGCGCTCGAAGAGAGCTTCCCGGGCGTGGAGACCGACCGCTCCGACGGGCTCAAGCTGATCCTGCCCGGCGCCTGGATTCACGTGCGCGCGTCGAATACCGAGCCATTGCTGCGCATGGCCGCGGAGGCGCGCTCGGAGGCGGAAGTGGAAAAGCTGTACGCCCGAGTCTTGGGCCTGTTTGGCCCGTAGGACAGGCCTCCTGGCCTGTCCTGAGTGTGTCCGCGGTGAGAACCAAATCCTAAGAAGCTCGGGCGTGTCCTAGAATAGTTATGAGACCAGAAATGACGGTGGCTTGCGGGGCTGCAACGGGCCGAGCCATTCTGCCCTGAGCTAACAAGCCATTAGCGAGGATTCGATGTCAATCCTTAAGCCGCTAGATTGGACGGATGTGAGGCGGCACTACGATGGCCGAGTGAGCGTCCACGGGCGCTTGCTGGCCCTTCATAAAGACAACCAGGCTAGCAGTTTCGCGCAACTGTTACTCGGCATAAGCGACCCGACCGGCAACTATAGCGCGCACGAACATGGAATTGGTCCGCGAGTCCTCGCTGACAATCTAAATTCGGAAAAGAGGATATTCAGCTTGGGTACTGAGTTCCTTGCCCTGCAAAAGGCGCGCATCGTCCCCGCGCTCATCCGGCAAGCACACCTCACGAACCTGGGTATCGGCGTGGGATCCGAAGCATCTTGCATGCTCAATCCAGAAGTGTGTTGGGTTGCCAACACACGCACGCTGTGGGCGCATTTACTCGTCAAGCACGACGACAACATTGCACGGGCGTAAGAGGAGCTTCGACTATACCGGGACGGCGACGAGACCGCATCTCGAACAGGAACGCCTCGATGTCGAGGAGCGCTTCGAACAAGATACCTTCCTGCCAGATCTGAATGGCAGCGTCGCTATTGATGAGCGGCACAACCTCCCCTTCTCTTTCCTGGATCTCCAGGGCGATGCGATCTATCGCCGCTTCAACACGCCATGCACTTAGGCCGACGATCTGAATCTTGGACGATACGGCGAGGCCAAGTTCGGACAGCTTTGATTCGCCCCACCGAGAAACGCGCTGCCTCAAGGCGCTGCTTGGGCTCGCGCGAAGCCGGCTCAGGAGCGGCAGCACCCATCCGGAGGATGGAGGCAGGTAACCCAAGTGAACGAATCCGCGCTGTTCCATAAACGCCACGGCGAACGCCTCCGAGGTGCCTTGCCCGGCAGAAGTTCGCGACGAATCCATTTCACCACGAATTCGACTTCCGCTGGCTAGATCGCAGGTCCTCACGCCACAGTCCGGACGGCCCTTGGGCACCGGGGCGCGCCAGCGGCTGGCTTTCGTCGGAAATCTCAGCTAAAATCAATGAAAGAGGATCGGCCATGAATGTGAACCTGTCCCCCGAGATTGAGAAGCGGGTCAAGGACGAGTTGGCTGCGGGACAGTATCGGGATGCGAATCAGTTCGTTGAAACCGCGGTTCAATACTTCCTCGATCAATGCCAAAGCAGGCAACACCGGATTGACGCCCTGCGCAGAATCGGCCAAGCGGTCGATGATGCCGGACTCTACGACCGCGTGCTGGCGCCAAGCCGGGAATGAGCGTCGGGCCACCGGTCGTCCTCGATGCTTGCGTTCTCGCCAACTTTTCCCTCTGCGACACGCTGCTCCGCCTTGCCGAAGAATCTGCGCTCTACGAGCCGAGATGGTCGGCGGAAATTATGGCGGAAACTGTTCGCACGCTGGAGTCCAAGCTGGGGTGGCCTGCCGGGCTTGCTTCCTATTTTCAAAGCGAGTTGATTTCGCACTTTGGCGATGCGTGGGTGACGGGCTATGAGCCACTGGTTTCCCGTATGGCGAACGACGAAAAGGACCGGCACGTCCTGGCCGCGGCGGTTTCCTGCGGAGCCTCCATCATCGTGACGCTGAATCTCCGGCACTTCCAAAAAACGCATCTGGAGCCATGGGGCGTCGTGGCCCTCCATCCTGCGTCATTCCTCGGTACGCTGTACCGTCAACACCCGGCAGTCGTCATGACAAAACTGCGGGAACAGGCCGCCGACCGAGGCCGCAGCCTAGCGGAGCTTTTGAAGATTTTGGGCAAGACCGTTCCGGAATTCGTCGACCTGATCTCGCCCATGCGGTCAAGGTAGAGATATATTGAGCCACCTACAACTGAAGCAATCCGAGATGAAGCATTTTCGCCCGTTGGCAATCTCCGCGCTCCTTTCGGGATCGCTGCTATTCGCCGGCATCGCGCCCGCGGTAACCCAGGTTACGCTGTCCAACCTGACCCAGCCCAGCTCCGGCCAGGCATTAGTGGGATCGGTCAG
>Ga0187871_10001246_pt1 | contig 22384 bp, 23 predicted proteins | sample June2016WEW_16_1_FD_132988 | JGI IMG/M metagenome (GOLD analysis project Ga0187871, IMG submission 132988) | Peatland microbial communities from SPRUCE experiment site at the Marcell Experimental Forest, Minnesota, USA - June2016WEW_16_10 | ecosystem: Environmental > Terrestrial > Soil >...
CACCCGGGCGGACAGCCTGGAAGCCATGAACACGCTCCGCGCCGATCCGGACCATTTTGATTTGGTCATTACCGACCACACGATGCCGGGCTTGCAGGGGGCCGACCTGGCCGAGGAATTGGGCGCCCTTCGCCCGGGTCTGCCGGTCATCCTGATGACCGGTCTGAACCAGCCACCGGATCTGATGGCTTCCCGGCACGCGCCCCGGCGGTTTGTTTTTCAAAAGCCCATGAATTTTGTCGAGCTGTCCCACCGCTTGCGCCAATTCCTCGACCGCCCGGACGACCCTGCCCACGGCCATTCACAGGCCAAACCGATGGCAGCCAAAAAGCATCAACGCATCGGATGACCCGCCAGCGGTTTTTACCGCCACGACGCAAAGAACGCCAGGTTTTCGTTTTTTTCAGAACCTGGCACCCCGGTGCTTTGGCGATGAGAGCACATTTCACAGCAGACGTCAGATGCCGCGTTCGATGTGGTGCAACCATCCGGCACGCACAAAGGCAATGCCGACCCGGAATCGTCATCTTCTCACCCAGAGTAAAATCAGCAAATCCAAGGCAAAGAAAATCACGATGATGACCTCCAGCCATAACATCCTTTGCTCGTTCAGTTCCGTGTGGACGACGCTGTAAAGCTTGTCGAGCTGGGCGAGGCGTTGCTCCACGCTGGCGCGCCATTGGTCGAGATAAAACCGGTCGCGTGCGCCGAGATAAACCCGGGCGAGATACCAGTCGCCAAAAAATTTTGTGATGTGTGTGACCTCATCGGTGAGTTTCGCCACATCCACACGGAATCGGCGCAAATGGCGCAAAACCTTGTTCGCCCGACCGAACAAGGGTACGTGCTGCCGTTCCACGTCGTCGTAGGCCCGGTCCAGATACGTGTCGAGCCGGCGATCCATCACGCGAAATTCCTCCAGTTGCAGGTTCGCCAGTTCCAGCGCATACAACACGTCGTCCACATAGCCCGTCAAATCCACCACCAGCGCCGCGTCCCAGTCAATCACCGCCAGATCCGTGTTTTCAAACGAGCGCTGGACGCGCAGCACTTCGGTCACCTGCGCCTCGCTCAACCGGTCCGCCGCTGTTTCCGTGAGCAGCCCCGCCACCTCGCGCCGGTGCCCCTCGAGCCAGCGGTTCACGTCATTCACCCCCGCCAGGTCGGTCAGGCAAAACACCGTGTAGGCCTCCGGCGGCGGCGGAAATTCCGTGCGCGCCACCATCAACCCCTTCAGGCTGTCGCACACCTCCGCACAAAGCTTCAACGCCACCGCATCCAGGATCTCACCGGTTTCCAGCTTTGGATTGTGAAAGGGCATCAGGTCCGCCGGGGCGTCCGTTTCAAACGCCACCCGCATCATTACCGTCACCACACCCACGTCATAAACGCGAATCAGCAGGCGAACGGGTGCGCCATGCAACCGGCCGGGCAACGGGTGCGGCTCGATGGCCAAAGGTTTGTAAAGCGGCATGTCCTTCGGCAACGTCCGGTCCATCCGGATTTCAAACGGGAACGGTTTTTCCGACAGGATTTCCTGCACGCGCGGCGTGATGATTTCGTTGGCCACGTCAAACGCGTAAAGATAGATGACCTCGCCTTTCATTCCGTTGGAATGCTACTCCCCGGACGCGGTTTGTCGAGGCCACCGGTCCCCCCCGGCCGAACCGCGAAGGGCGATATATTGAAATAACGTGAGCGCCTTCCCTGATTCGAGCGTACGTTGTGGTATGCAGGATAAGGCCCGGGAATTCAAAACCACCCAATACGGTCCCATGCCGGTTTTGGGCGTGCCGGTGCAGGTCCAGTGCGAGGGCTTCAAGTGCATGGCCTTTCGTGACCGGGAGGGCCGATGGGTGGATCTTTTCAGTCATGAATTCGTGCGCGGGTCCTGGGCGTGGTTTACACTTGATGGCGCTGACCGGTCGCCTTTCACCCGCACGCTGCACCCGTGCGGGTATTTTTTTGCGCCCGGGCGCGAAGATTTTGACCGTGAACCCGCGAAAGAAGTTGGCCCGGCCGGTGGAGAAGTAAAAACCCTCGAGCGGTTCACCGGGCTGTGCCAAACATTGAACGTTCCCCCGCACTTTGGCTCCGGTGGTTTATGTTGCGCCAGAAATTACTGAAAGGGCCGGCCCGGCTGTTGCTGCTCACCTTTGTGTTGTCAACCCGCATGGCCGTCGGCACCCCGACAGCTGCATCGCAGTTGTCGCCGGTTTCAGCGGATGTTCTGTTTGAAAAGCAACAGCAGTCGTGTGCACGTGGGGATGTCCTTTGCCAGTAATTCCCCGTTCAGCGGCGTGTTCAAAAACTCGCTGTAACCGGGCAGGCGCCGCAACTCCGGCGAGTCCAGATCGCGGAAGGCCATGGCCGAATTGGGAAAATACCGCTCCTGGATCGGCCCCTGAATCAGACGGATGATGTGACGATGGCGCGGGTCGTGGCTTATTTTTTCGAAAAGCTCCACCAACGCCGCCTTTTCACCCTCCAGCACCTGCATGAACGCACCTCCCTGATATAGCAGCAAGCCCGTGATGCCCGCCCGGGTGTTCCGCCGGACGCTGCCCTTGAGCAATTCCATCAATTCGGTCCTGCCCAAAGGCTCGGTGGCGGTGCTCGTATAGACGATCCGATATAAGGACTCCATAGCCCGTTGGATTTAGCTTCGGTCCTGCTTCTAATAAAGCAAATAAAATCTTCTGACAATCATTTCAGTGGGAAGCCCGCCAGACTTGAAGCCGCCGGCGGATGTCAAAAGCCCCAAGCCGCCGAATGAAGAAAACGAAGCGCGCTGGCGGACAAAGTCACAACCCCTTCCGGGTCGATGTTTTTTTCACTTTGTTTGAAAGATTATGCTTTCGAATCCGTATTAGTAGTTGGGATCAAGTGTAATCCCTTGAACATGTCACGCGTATTGGTCATGGATGACGAGGCGGATACGAGGATTCTCATCGAAGAAATCCTTGAATCCGCCGGTCACGAGGTGATTTTGGCCGCCAATGGCCTGGAAGGCATGCGGCAATGCCAGTCCATGCCGGTGGACCTGGCCCTGGTCGATCTGTTCATGCCCAAGCAGGAGGGGCTGGAAACGATAAAGAAACTCAGGCAACAGTTTCCGGATTTTCCGGTTATTGCCATGTCAGGAGATTCATTGGCCCTGCCCCTGTTGGCGGTCGCCCAGCGGCTCGGGGCGACGGCGGTGTTGCAAAAACCCTTTTTACCTGAGGAGTTGCTGGAGGCGATAAAACACGCGTTGCCGCCCGAAGACCGGCGACCGGCAAAGCCATGACCCAACCGACTCGTCAGGCATCGCGCTGGATGGACGCTCAGAACCGGATTGACGAAAAATGACAGTCACGATTGACAGGGCGGATTGCAAGGATGATTGGATGGAAATCGTGTCTGACAATCTCAGGTCGGGAAATACGGTTGCCTTGGAGAATTTCGATTATGCCAACGACCTCGACAAGTGCTACATCCTGGCGCGTCAGTTTCACGTGAAGCTGTTTATCGATGCCGATTTAACGATTTGCCATTTTTTAACTTCACTTGCAAATTAGACACATCGCGCAGCCTTGTCTTCGGGCGTAATGGAATCGTAACAAAGACATTCTTGTCCAATCGGTTTCGCTTTGCCAAGGTTTCGGCGATGAGAAGACGCGAATGTCCTTTGCTCGCGCTGCGCGCCGTATGAAACACTATCTATCCACCATCCTCGCCCTGGCCTGCGCCGCGTTGGTCGTCGCGCTCGTCGTGATCAAACGGGGTGATAATGCGCAGCATGAAAATGACGCCGGCGCGCTGGCCAGTTGTTCGAACCAGTTGACGCTGGCACAGGCGCAAATCACCGGCTGCAATGAAATGATGCTCACCTTGTCCAACAGTCTCGACGAGAGCCAGTCCGCGTCATTGACGCTTTCCAACCAACTGATGGAAGCCCAATCCACCCTTGACCTCGCCGCGGCACAGGCCACCAACCTGCTCCACCAGGTCGCCGAGGCGCAGTCGGAAAATCAAACTTTCGGCCAGCAGATCATGGATTTGACCAACCAGCTGGCCGGCCTCACGGGCCAAATCGCTTCGAACCAGGTCGATCTGGCTCAGGCCAACAAAGATTATGCGCTCCTGGAAAATCGCCTGCGCCGGGATGTGGCCGAGCGGGTGGTGGCGGAACGAAAATTCAACAACCCTTCGGAACTGCAGGCGCAAATGAAGTATTTAAAGCAGCACCCAGCCGAGGAGGTATCCGCCGACAGCATCTATGCCGGTTTGGAGGTGGAGGTGAAATCCAACGCGTTCCATGTCATTGCCCCGAACTGATCCGGGTTTCTTTAACCGCAGAGGCGCGGAGACGCGGAGTTGTTGAAACAATGTGTTAAATCACATTCCAACGGAAATCTCGTAAAAGTCCTCCGCCGGCCTTCGGAGCGCCGAGCGCCGCCTCGGCTCCGTGGAACGTCCCTTGCCTTGTGCCGAGGGGTGCTCGGCGCTCCAGTTTTGCAGGGATTCATTCAAGATTGACGATTTTATGTGGGCATTCAGCCAGGGTGGCGCCTGCGGCACAACCTTGGGTTGAGTGAACAAATCCCCTTGGGATTTGCGAATATCGCCGGAGGCGGTGGCCGGCATGAATCACAAACCGGTTCACAACCGGTCTGGAGTTGTGCAGAGGTGGGATGTTCCAATACACCGTTGGCCTGTCAATTGCCAGAATTTCGCACCCTTCCGTTGCGGGTCGCATGAATATCAACCGCTTTTCCGCTTTTTCAGCGGCACAATTCCAGCTAAACAGTTCCGACAATTATGAAATGCACGAATAAAATAGCATCGGGTATTTGCAGCATGACGGCCCTGACGTTGATGTCAGGTTGCGTGGTTCGGCCCTATGGTGGCGTGGTCGTTGAAACGCCGGCTCCGCCACCGGTGGCGGTGGTGGTGACGGTTCCTGACGATTACATCTGGGACGGTTACGAATATGTGGGCCTGGTGGGCGGTGTGTATTTCTATCTGGGGCCAGGCAATGTCTGGTTCCGTTGTGAACCATGGAGGCTTCAGCGCTTTCATGACTGGGAAAGAGTTCATCCGGATTGGCATGCCCATGCCGTCCCCAACGAACATTACCGCCGCGACGCCCAGGGACATGAGCATCCATGGCACGGGGACCATGGCCACGGTCACGATCACGACGACCAGCATTGAACGACCTTCACGTCTGCGGAGTTGCAGCGGGAAACGGACTGAAGGCGTCGGCGTCGGCAGTGGTGAAAATGTCGAAGGAACGGGTTATACGAGGCCCTGGTTTGTCGGAGATGTTTGGCACTCGCGCAGTTCGTCCTTCCGAAACAAACCCCGCTACAACATTCAGCACGTTCAGCGTCCTGCCGCGCAACGCAACGGACAGGTTCCGCAAGCACCTCATTACTAGAGCCCGAACCTTGATGGTTATTGGGTCTGCGTGGTGGTCGTCGAACTGGCGGGCACGGCGGGCGTCGTGGTGGTCGTGCTGGTTGTGGTGGTCGCAGGTGGTGGAGTTGCGCAGCCGGATAGCGATGACGCAATGACGACAGCGGCGAAACAGGCGATGATAAGTTTTTTCATAAGTGTATTTTTGTTTGTTTGTTTGCTTTACCGGCACGTAAATACGCCAACGGCTGTTCATGTGCTATGGGGTGTAACCCTACCATGGACTCGCCGGTAAAAATATCCGGGGCATCGCGTCCACCCTCCGTCCCGCATTGCGGGTCTGCGGAGGACGCGCCGCGGTATCCGTTGGTTGGGTAGGGCCAAACGGCAGCGCAGCCCTGCCCCGGAAATTCGCCGCGCGAGGTTCAGCACCTCCAGTCAGGAGGAACGCCCCCCATGAAGGCTTGCCGGTTTGCGCTTAATTTCAGCTGCAGTTGGAGCAGAATTCCTTGACGGCCTTTTCGACCGCTTCCCGGGTTTCGCCGGTGCGTTTCTGAATCCGGCCCAGCAATTCATCCTGCTTGCCGTCAACGTATCGCAGATCGTCATCCGTGAGCTTGGCCCACTTCTGTTTCAGCTTGCCCTTGGTGATGTTCCAGTCGCCCTTGATTTCGAGTGTGTTCATATCGGTTCGTTATGTTTTTGGTTTCTGTTTGCCGCAAGGCTCTGCGGTCAGCGAAGCAATAGAACCACAACCACAATGAGCAGTATGAGGCCGACCGAGCCCCCGCCAATCCAGATGGCACTGCCTAGCACGGGCGTGAATAATAAGAGATGCATAGTTTGTCTTTCATTTTTGATGGCAGGTATTTGCCGTCGTTTTCTGAAATGAACCTACGCGACGAGCCGTGGTGCGGCTATGGGGTGTAACCCGACCAGGGCAGATCAGCCGATGGCGCCGCCCATAGCATGCCGCCTTTTGTTCAGAACGGCGATATATTGAAGTAAAGTGAGCGCCGTTCCCGATTCGGGCGTATGCTGTGATATATGCAGGACAACGCCCGGGAATTCAAAAAAATCAAGTACGGTCCATTGCCGGTTTTGGGCGTGCCGGTGCAGGTCCAGTGCGAGGGCTTCAAGTGCATGGCCTTTCGTGATCGGGAGGGCCGATGGGTGGATCTTTTCAGTCACGAATTCGTGCCGCGAATCCTGGGCGTGGTTTCCACCTGATGGCGCTGACCGGTTTAATTCAAGCGCGCCCGTTTTGACAGAATCAACAAAATGAACAGGATTTTGGATTCTCCCCAACTCCCAACTCCCAACTCCTGTCTCCCAACCGCATTCTGTCATCCTGTCTAAAACTTACGGCAATCTCCAGTTGCCGCGACCGGGGTGCAGCAATAATCCCACTGGTCGCACCCATTTGCCGCGCCCAAGCTCAGCGCCGGCGGGAGCCCGCAACGCGGGAAAAGGTTGCACCGCGCTCCGTCTTATGAGCTTTTCGTGCGGAATCCGCCCATGGCCCAGATGATAAGGCACAGCAGCAGAATCAGGCCAAGCCCCCCTCCGCCGATGACGGGACCGCCAAAGTAAAATCCGCCGCCGCCGAATAAGAGGAGAAGAACCAATACGAGTAATAATATATTCATGCCCACATGATAACACACCGCGGCACGGTTCCTATGGGGTCTTCACCCCAGAGGCGAACGCCGCTTCTCTTTCACGCCATCCGGTGTTTACCGTATAGCCATCCGGCCGGAACCGGCTAAATTATCCGCATGAAAACAAATCAACTCCGCCGGACGCTGCAGATGCTGTTATTAAATGTGACCCTGGTGGTTTTAGCCGCCGGGTGCGCCACCCACGACGAGAGATCCTATAACCAGGATTTTAATCAAAACCTTCCCACCTCACCCCGATACACCATTGAGAATATTGATGACACCCATTTTCAAGTTATCGTCCATCAAGGTTCGCCTCTGCCGGGAACCGAGCGCATCATTTATGTGAAAAAAGTGGCTTCAACAGTTGCGGCCACCGAAGCCGGGCGCCGGGGCTGGCAAAACTGGGACCTGGCTTACATTCAAGAACGCGATCAGGGGTGGATGCACATTGTTATAGCCAATGTCACCCGTAAAAACGCGGTCGCCATGACATCCGGCCCGACCCAATAACAACCCCTGGATTTCAACCGCCTGGACGCAAAGAACGCCAAGGTTTCAGCCGCAGATTTTCACAGATGTTTTTATCTGCGTTTCATCTGTGGCCATCTGTGGCTCTGCTATCCCTCTTTTCGGCACATCCAGGGTCCAACTCAGGGAACTTCCAGCCGGTAGAACTGTGGCGCGCCGGTGTTCCAGTTGGTGAATCCAAAATTGGTCTGGGGGTTGGCAACACTTCCCAAGGTTGACCAGGTTGACATCAGGTTGGTCGCGCCCTGGACCCGGTAGGTGACGTTCGTCAAGCCCGTCCAGCGGAGATTTTGCGTTGAATTTGAAACGGTCAAACTGAGCGAAGGCGGCGGCACGTTGAAGACCGTCCATTCCAGCCGCACCACCGAATATTCCGGAATCGTGACGGGATTGTTCGTCAATTGCGACTGAATTTGGACGGCGCTGTCGGGTGGCGGCGCATTGGTCGCGCTGGGATCGCTGCCGGTCACAAAGGTTTCCAAAAATTGATTGGTCACGGCCACACTGTCCTGGACGATTTGCACCGGCACGGCGTTGGAACCTTTGTTGGTGAGCACCACGTAGCGTTTGCCGTTGCCGCCCTGATACGCCTGCGCGTAAATCGCCGGAATCGTCTCGATGCCATTGGTGTCTATCGGGACCGTTGAGCCGTTGGTGCCGACGTCAGTGGGATACACCGCAATGGATCGGGTCAGTGCCCAGTCCGCCACCGACGAGCCGCAAACCTGTGCGCTCAGGAAAAAGCCGAACGGCCAACCGGCGGTGTTCGTGGTGTAACCGCCGTTGTAGGCGGTGGCGACCGGTTGGTCAAAGGTGTTGGTCTGGTTGATCCCAGCCGCGTTCAGCAATTGATAGGGGCCAACGAAACTCATTTGCGGCAGGGTGGAAAGGCGCAACAAATATTCCGCCGCGTAAATGCCGCCATACAACGTCGTCGTGGGCGGATATTGCCCGCCGGCACCGTCACCGCGCGCCGGCGCAAATTCCGAAATGAGAAATGTCACATTGCTGGTGTTGTCCGGTATCAGGTAATTCGTCATGCGGGCCGTCGTATTGCTGGCCAGTTGCCAGTTGTCCAGGGCCATCAAATCGGCAAACGTGACCCCGCTCGTGGGCAGCGCCGGATAATGATGATACACCACCGCGTCCCAGTATTTATCGCTGTAATTCTTCAGGTCATTGTCCCAGATGTTGGGTTCCGGATAACCTGCGTCATTGAAATAAATGGCCACCACCGCGTTGGAATCGGCCGCCTTGATGGCGTCGCGATACGGTTTCATCTGCGCGACATAATCCGTTGCGTCCAGGAAGAAAGTGTCGGCGCCAGTGCCCGCGAGCGTGTAAGGCTCGTTGCACAGTTCCCAGACCGAGACCGGAATATGGTTGCTCACGGCAAACGCCGCGAACGCGCCGGCGGAAGCTGCCGAGTCCGTGAAACCATTGATGGTGACGACAATCTTCGCCCCGCCGGTGTTCCGGCATAGCGCCGCGAAATCACAGAATTTCAGGCCGCCCTTGCCGTTGCCCAATTTCGCGGCCGGCCAGAGGAGATTGGTTTCCCACGACGGAAAATTGGTGAACCAGTTGGTCAGCGTCAACCCGTTCGTCCAGGCAAAGGCGTCGTCCATCGAGCCGCCCGGATACCGCAGCCAGCCCGGTGAAAGTGCCGCGGTGATCTGCTGGAAATTGGTGTCGGAATACTCCACCGCGCTCGCCTGTAGCTCGGTGCAAAAACCGGCAAACCCCGGATTGAGCGGCGTGGCATTGGTCGTCGTGAAGGAAACCGGTACGACGGCCTGTGCCATTGCCCGGGGTGGGTAAAAAAATCCCGCCAATAACAACAGCCATAGGGCGCTGACGACAATCTTTGCGCGTGGCACAAACACAATTCCATCAATCCCGACGCTATAATCGGGCGATTTGTTACATGCCCCATCCGATTTGAACCGCCAGGACGCAAAGAACGCCAAGGTTTCAGCCGCAGATTTTCACAGATGTGTTTATCTGCGTTTCATCTGTGGCCCGGCAATTTCTCTCCGTACGCCTACGACGTTGCCTCACTGGAATACTACGCGACCCGGTGCTGGCGCAACCATCGACGGGTCTTCACCGCGAATGGCAGCAGCAGCGCACACGCAAGCAATGTGACCGTGGCTGGTTCCGGGACGGCCACCGCCGCCACGTCCGAGAGGGTCGTGCCGACCCGGATCTCGTCGAGTTCCTGTCCGGCATTGCTCTGGAAGTAGAAGTCCTGCGCCTGGAACGCCGGACCCGAGAGCAGAACCGAGGCGTTCGGCGGGCCGAGGATCAGGCCGGGATCCAAGTACAGGTTCACCAGCGTACCCCCTCCGCTCCACTGAACCAGTTGCAGGATGAAGAGATCGGCGCCGACGCCGGTAACGGACCCGGCCGGCAGGCCGTTCAGGGTGACGGCGTTGCCGGTGGCCTTGTCCACCTCGATGTCCGGGAGGACCGCGGTTGGTTGTTGGATGTCAACCTGGGCGCCGGGGACGGCTCCGACGGAATTCTGTTCCAAAAAGCTGATCCAGAGGTCACTTCCGGAATTGCTCAGCGGTGCGGCAAAGTTGCGGGACGCTCCTCCCCCCACCTGTGTCAGGAGTGCGTCGCCGGTCGAAGGCAGTGCCGTCGGGTAGGTCAGTGAAGGCGGTTGATCGACCATCCCGCCGCTGAGTTGCGTCCAGGGCCCGGGCGCCCAGCCGGTTCCACCGGCCATGGTTGCCAGCGGCGTATTCGGCAGGTAATTGAAGCCCTCGTATGCGAGGATGCTCGCCACAGATTCGCGGGCCGGTCCCAGCACCAGGAAAAATACGAGCAAAGCCGCCAGGTGGTACATCGTGGTGCGGCGGGCCGTGTGGAATATCGGGTTCGTTTTCATATAGGGTATTTGGTTTTAACTTGGATTTTGCATTCGTCAGGATTCGTCCGCCCATCATTGCTGATGATTGCTGGCGCCTGCCGTCTAACGGTTTTCCAAAACCAAACCGCCAGGGCAGCGTCAGCAGCCTTCTAAACACTCCCTTATCCGGACTATTAACGCTCTTATACGCCGGCCATCCTGCCGGTCAATGAAAAGTTATTCACCTCCCGGCAAATGCCGCACGCCGGGGCCGGGGTGCAGCAGCAATCCCGACGGGATTGAATCCATCAGCCCAGGGTTGCCCCGAACGCTTTCGGGGCTACCCTGGGTGATAGGCAAAAATAATTCATACCCCCAACGGGGTTTCACCAAAAAGGCGGCGGGCCGATTGAACCCATTCAGAGACCTCTGCAAAACATGTAGCGTCGGGGCTGTGCCGCGATAGGTTTGTCGGAAATTCCAGCCTTTCCGGCCACAGGCCGGACGCTACAACTTACGGAAGCGCGGCTTTGCAGAGGTCTCCAACGGGGTTTCATCAAAAAGGCGGCGGGCCGATTTAACCCATTCAGGGTTGATGATTTTCTATGGGCATTCACCCAAGGCAGCGCCTGCGGCACAACCTTGGGGTGAATGCTCAAATCCCGTTGGGATTCTCACGGCAGCCGCCATTCACCGCGCTCGATGTGCAGCTTTTTCGACAGCCATGGTAGGGTTATACCCCATATCCATTTCCTTCCAAAGGGTAATCATGATTCCCATGAACGAGCAGCCAACCTTGCCAACTTCCCAGGCAGCGTCTCCGGTGCGACGCTTGCTTTTGGCGGAATCCTGTCTGGTCAAAAGCTCTGGCCTGAAGAACAACCCCGGCCTCCATCAAACCGTGCTCCCATCCAACAGCCCCCCCGCCTTTCTCCAAAAAATACTCATGTCAACCGGTTACCGCCGCGGTGGCCTCAACGTCCAATTGCGGGGGGTGGAGTCACCAGACTCATCCCCAAGGAAATCAGAGACTCTTCGCGTCGTCTTCCGCATTTCTCCAGAGACCACGGTCAACGTGCAGCCATAATCCGGCGTCGCGGATTTGACCGCCAAGGCACAGAGGACGCCAGGATTTCAGCCGCAGATTCACATCCACCCTCCGCAGGAGTGCCACGGAGGACGGGCAGATCTTCACAGATGTCTTTATCTGCGTTAATCGGCGAAATCTGCTGATCAACTCCTTTGTGTGCCTGGCGTGCCGTGGATGAGAGCGGTTTGCGTTTGATGATCGCGGAGGGGGAGCGCGTGCGTCTCCACCCTCCGTAGCAGCACTACTGCGGAGGACGGGCCGCGCGCTGCGTTCGGCGTCGCGCCGGACGCTCCGGGGAATGTTCACAACGGGACGTTGCGAACGGCGACCGGGACGGTCGCGCTCCCCAGTTTGAGTTGATATTGCGGCAAATCCATACCGGTAATCCTTATGACCTCCGCACGAAACCTGGCGGCATCGGTCGCTTTGGACTTGTCATTGGCCTGGTAAAAGTGCATAAATAACCCCATCAGAAGCCAACATTGGCCAAAAGAGGCAGGCTGAATTTTACACCCTTTATGAAAACCGGATTTCTTCGTTGCATCATCTGCATTCTATTGGCGTTGCCCGTGGTGGGGCGGGCCCAGTTCATTTTCACGACCAATACCGACGGCACCCTCAACGTTTACCAGTACACCGGTTCCGGCGGGGCGGTCACCGTTCCCGACACGACCAATGGCCTCCGGATCACCACCATCGGGAATGATGCCTTCAGCCTCGTCTCCGGCTTGACCAGCCTGACGTTCGGCACCAATGTCGCCAGTATCGGCACGAATGCCGTCTTTCAATGCGTCAATCTAACCGGTGCCTCGATTCCCGCCGGCGTTACCAACATCGGGCCTGGTCCGTTCTTCGACTGCCAGAAGCTGACCGTGATATCGTTGAACGCCTCCAATCAGGATTTTATCGTCACGAACGGAGCGCTGTTCAACAAGTCCCTGACCTCGCTCATTCAATATCCCGGCGGCTTGGCCGGCAGCTATACCATTTCCGCCATCGTCACCAACGTCGGCGAGGCATTCATCGGCAACTCCCTGACGGCGATCGCGGTGAACACGACCAATGCGTATTACAGCAGCACCAATGGCGTGTTGTTCGACAAGAGCCAAACATACCTGATTGAATATCCCGGCAGTCTGGCCGGCGCTTACACCGTGCCCCACAGCGTCACCACCATCGAAGGCGCGTCCTTCGAATACTCCATGGGTGTGACCAGCGTCACGATCGACACCAATGTCACCAGCATCGGTTACGCGGCGTTCTATGACAGCGCCGGCCTGACCGGGATTACGGTGAGTTCAACCAACGCCTATTACAGCAGCACCAACGGCGTGTTGTTCGACAAGGCCAAAACCACGCTCATTCAATATCCCTGCGCCGTCGGCGGCAGTTACACCGTCCCCGGCACCGTCACGAACATCGAGGACGGCGCTTTTGGCAATTCCTTCGGCCTCAGCGAGGTCATCATTCCAGATAGCGTCACCAGCATTGGCTTGGAATCGTTCTACGCCTGCTGGAACATGGCCGGCGTGTCCCTGGGCAATCACGTCGGCAGCATCGGGGTGGAGGCGTTCTTTGAATGCACCAACCTGACCGACCTTACGATTCCCAACACCACCACCAACATTGCACAGTATGCCTTCTATTACTGCCCTGCCCTGGCCAGCGTCACGTTTGGCAACGGCATCCGCAACCTCGGTTTCGAGGCATTCGCCGATTGTCAGAGCCTGGCGCAGGTTTGTTTTTCCGGGAACGCCCCGGTGGACGGCGGCAGCATCTTTTACTTTGATTTTTCGCTCGGCGCCATCAACTACGTGAGCAGCGCCTCCGGCTGGGGGCCCACCTACGATGGCATTCTCACCACCCCCGTCTCCACCTGTGGCGGGGCTGCGCCGGAACTGGTTATCAGCCAGGCCGGCACCAACGTGATTTTGGCGTGGCCGGACACGTTCACCGGGTACACGTTGCAATTCACCACCAACCTCGATTCCCCGGCCGTCTGGACCAATGCGCCGCCGCCCGCGCCCGTTATTTTTAATTCAAACTACACCGTGACGAATGCCATCACCGGCCCGCCGAAATTTTACCGGTTGCTGGGCCCTTAACCCAAGGAGGGTTTCGCGCGATGAACGCGAAGGGAACGAAGGAAGGCGATCCTGGTTAAAAACCTTCGCCCTTGTCGCGGCCTTCGCGCCTCCGTGCAAATTTACAGAAGCCAACGGAGACAACAAAGACGTTTGACAGGATTAACATGATGAACAGGATTTGGTTCTTCCTCAAACTCCCATCTGCCAACCGCATCTTGTAAATCCTGCCATCCTGTCAGAGAAAATTACGGCAACTCCGATTGTCATCGCGAGCAGGTCGCCAGACACCACGACCGATGTGAACGAGCAATCCCGACGGGATTGAATCCATCAGCCCAGGGTTGCGACAGACACCCTGGGTTATAGGCCAGACCATTTCATACCCCAACGGGGTTTTATCAAAAAGGCGGCGGGCCGATTTAACCCATTCAGGGTTGATGATTTTCTATGGGCATTCACCCAAGGCAGCGCCTGCGGCACAACCTTGGGGTGAATGCTCAAATCCCGATGGGATTCTCACGGCAAATGCCAGACACCGCGGTCGATGTGCAGCAACAACGCGAGGATTTAACCGCCAAGGCGTAAGATGCGGAGAACGGCTAATGCGGATTGAGAATGTCTTCCTTTTTCACGCCTTTGACTTCGGCCACAGCGCGCAAAATGGCATTGAGCGTGCCGATGCGCAATGGGTTGTGGTCGGGAACCGCCAGCCGGTGGTGACGCGGGGAATCCATTTCCAGAATGACATGGCTTCCCTCCTGGTTGACCCGGTGGTAGCCGTGATGTTTGCAGAGCAGCTTGATTAAATCCGCGCCGCTCAGATCGCGCGGCAGTTTCATGCCCCGGCCAGAAGCTCGTCCCGCACCAGATGCAGCCGCACCGCGGCGGGCTTGGGCTGGTCAAAAAAATAAGCGGACACCGCCTCACGCACATTGGCGCGCAACTCATCCCACGTGTTTCCCTGGGTGAAAATGTCGTGCGACAGACACTCGGCCACATAGCCGCCGTCGTTTTCCTGCGTCACAGTGAAGACGATTTCCATGGCAGGACTATCGCCCGAAATCCGGTAAAAAACAAGACGGGAATTTGACCGCCAAGATGCCAAGACGCGGAAAAAATGCGGGATAATCACGACGGAAAAGCCGTGTCAAAGTCGTAGCCGCCTTGAAAATCCTTTTTGGTATCCGTCTCCTGTTTGGTCAGCAAGCCCGCTTCGATGAGGTTGAACACAATTTCACCAAAATCCTCACACTTGAAAATCCCCCAACTGCTCAACTGGGCTTTAGCCTGCTTGCCGAACGATTCTATGGCGTGTTTGCGGAGAGCCTCCAACAACTTACTGCCGGAGACATGAACAACACCGTCAGCAGCAGGAATCTTTAAACCGTCTTGCAAGGCCTTCGTCAACGCTGCTCCAACAAATAGATAGGCATCCTTGGCATACCGTGGATCAGAGGCGACAATCAACTCGTATAACATTTGTACCGGCGAACCAGACGTGAGAGTTTCGAGCGGGATGCATTTGCCACTCTCGGCCGCGTCTGCAAACTCCTTTCCACAAACCTCACACAAGTCTCGTTTGGTTATCTTGTCACCGACGACTTGGGTGATGTGGATTGTCGCGTCGCGTTCGTTGCATTGCTTGCAAAGCATCACGCCCAGCTTATCACAATGTTACGGCAATCGCCATTCGCCACGACCGATGTGCAGGAGCAAACCAGCGTCGCGCAGGATCCCGCGTTGCGGGACTGCTGGTAACGCGTCGCCAAACGTGGCATCCTTCACCGATTGGAAAATCCACCAACCAAAAGCCTCCGGTTGCGACTGATCGGCTGGGGTTTGGTCGGCCAGATCGTGCTGATGGTTCTTTTGTTTGTTCCAGGAACCCTGAAATTCTGGCAGGGCTGGGCATTTATGGCCGTAAATCTCGCGGTCACGATTTTCTTTTGCGCCTATTTTTACAAACGCGATCCCCAATTCCTCGCCCGTCGGCTGCTGCGAAAGGAAAAAATCGGCGCGCAAAAATTCATCATGTTCTTGTTGAAAAATGTTTCCGTCATTTCCTGGATGCTGTGCGGTTTGGATAATCGTTTTGGCTGGTCACGAACCTGTTTGGCGCCGGTGCCGTGGTGGCTGACGTTGCTGGCATTGCTCCTCTATGCGGGCAGTTATCTTTTATTTATTCCGGTGGGTAATGCGAACCGCTTCGCCGCGAGCATCATTCAAACCGAAGCCGGCCAGACCGTTGCCGACCACGGCCCTTACCGTTTCGTGCGACATCCGATGTATTCAATCTCGCTCCTCGTCTGGCTCTGGATTCCGCTGGCGCTCGGCTCGTTCATCGTGTTGCCCATGGTTGCGCTCATGGCCCCAATCCTCGTGCTACGATTGCTCAACGAAGAAAAAGTGCTCCGGCGCGAACTGCCCGGCTATTCCGAATATTGCCAGCGCACTCCCTGGCGGCTGATTCCTTTTGTCTGGTAATCACTGGCCGGATGTCCCGGCTCCAGCCAGGCTTGTCTCGGCGACCTGTTTCACACCCTCTCGCCCCGCGATTGAGCCACTTCACACAAGCTGCTACACTCGCGCGGTGAAGATTTCCATCGTCGTCCCGGCCTTCAACGAGGAAAAGCTCCTGGGCGAAACCCTGGCGCACATCAAGTCGGCAACGAGCGCACTGACCAGAATTGGATGGGATACTGAATTGATTGTCTGCGACAATCATTCCACCGACCGCACGGCGGAAATCGCGCGGGCGGCGGGCGCGACCGTGGTCTTCGAACCGGTCAATCAAATCTCCCGTGCGCGGAATTCAGGCGCGGCAGCGGCCAGCGGCGATTGGCTGGTCTTTGTGGACGCCGATTCCCATCCGAGCGCGGAATTGTTTGCCGACATGGCAGAAGCAATCCGACCCGGCAACTGCATCGCCGGCGGTGCCACCCTTGGCTGGGACCAGCCTTTTCTCGCCGAGCTGATTACGCCGGTGTGGAATATCGCGAGTCGCTGGCGGCGATTGCTGACCGGTGCGTTTATGTTCGTGGAAACGGCGGCGTTCCGGAAGCTCGGCGGCTTCAGCCTCGACGCGTTTGCCGGCGAAGAACTGGATTTGTGCCGGCGATTGAAACTCCTGGCTGCAGAAACCGGAAGTCGAATAGTTATCCTGCATCGGCATCCCATTGTCACCTCCGCCCGCCGGATTCGGCGTTACACCGTGCTCCGGCAGATCTGGATGATATGTCTCCTGTTGTATTACATTATTTTCGATCCGCATCACGTCACCACCAGCCGCGAAGCCGCCGGCCCGTGGTATGACGGACGAAGGTCAAGAGATGAACCAGATCACGATGGGGAGCGCGCGCGTCTCCACCCTCCGTAGCAGCGCTACTGCGGAGGACTGGCCGCGCGCGCGGCGGTCGGCGTCCCGCCGAACGCTTTTTCGGAAGGATGTTCGCAACGGGACGTTCCGAACGGCGACCGGGACGGTCGCGCTCCCCGCGCAATTCAACACATCAAGTGTCCAACCGCGTAAATCGACAGCGTTCACATCGCCATGTGGGTCGTCGGATCACGTCAACTGTTGTGTGAACCCTCAACTTTCAACCTATTCAAAAAGCGGCACGCCCAGATCAATTGATCAGAAGCGCGGATCGGATCAAGCGCAAAGACGGTCGAGGACGAGGAGGATTGATAGACGGCGCGAGGGCTGAGGAGTTATGGGTTGGAGAGGCGGAAGAAGCGGGCGGGTCCGGCGGCGGGATTGGTCATCAGAAAACTGGTGAGGTTGGTGCCGCGGGTGCCGGGCACGGAAAGCCAGGTTGGGCTGGCAAGGTTGGTGGCGGTATACAGGTTGTAACCGGTTGCCGCCGTTGACCAGCTTAACACCACATTGGTGCCGCTCTGGAGGATGCCCAGCACGGGAACGACGGTCGCAGTGGCGCTGCGCTTGATGACGATGGATTCGGGCGTGTCGAGGTTGGAGGCAAAGAGGGAGCTGTTGCCGTTGGTATCGAGTTTCGTGACGGTGCCATCATAGTAGTTGGCCACATAGAGGTTGCCCGCACTGTCGAAGGCCATGCCGTGGGCGTCGGCGTAGGTGTAACTTTGGCCGGGATAGGTCGCAAACGGCACGGGGACGCCCGCCGGCGAGAATTTGGCGATGTTGATTAAATTATTCGCGAAATTAGTCGCGCAATAAATGTTGTTGGCATTGTCAACGGCCAGACCCGGACCTGGGGAATAGAAATCGGCAATGCCGGCAAAAACGGAGGAGTGGCCGGTGGGAGTGAACTTCGAAATGGTCGAGATATTATAATTGATGGCGTAAATATTGCCGAGGCTGTCAATGGCCAGGCCCTGCGGGTCGTTCAAGATGAGGCCGCTGCCATCGTCCGTGCCGAAGATCGAGCTGTTACCATTGGGAGCAAACTTCAGGACTTGATTGTTGTAGGAAGCCGCCATATAGACGTTGTTGGAGCTGTCAACGACGAGACCGATGGGCAAACCGCCAGCAAAAGCAAAGACGGACGGGACGCTGTTGGTATCGAATTTCTCAATGGTGCCTACGCCATAGTTTGCCACATAAAGATTGCCCGTGCTGTCCAGCCCCATCCCTCGCGGGTCGGCAATGGAGATGGTCGTGAAACGTGAACTATTACCTGTCGAATCAAATTTTTGGATGAACTGGCCGTTGTCGGCGTCGTAGAGATTGCCGGAAGAGTCAAACGCGAGGCCAATCGGGAACGCGGTGCCGCCGTTTTGGTTGAAGACGGTGCCGTTGCCGTTGGTGTCGAATTTCACAATGTTATTGTTGTCTTCTGTGGCTAGGGTGCCCTCGTTGGCCACATAAAGATTATTGTTGGTGTCAAAGGCGATAAATTCCGGGTAATCCAGGCCGGTGTTGGCGAACACGGAGCCGGTGCCGTTCTTGTCGAATTTCGCGACGGTGGGTGTACTGCTGGCGGGCAGGTTGTTGGCCACATAGAGATTGCCCGCCTGGTCAAAGGCCACGCCAACCGGGTTGTTCAGGTAGGAGCTGTCCCCAAACTGGCCCAGGGAAGTGCCAGTTGGTGAAAATTTGGAGATAAAGTTGCCGTCGTTGGCCACGTAGAGGTTGCTGGAAGTATCAAAGGCCAGTCCTTCGGGGCCGTTCAAGATGGTGCCGCTGCCATCGTCGGTGGCGAAGACTGACGCCACGCCATTGGTGGTGAATTTCTCAATGTTGTTGTTGCTTTCGTTGGCCACATAGAGGTTGCCCGCTTTGTCGAAGGCCAATCCCGTAGGTTGATTTAGAAGCGAGTTGTCACCGGGATCGAACGCGAAAGTTGATGGCACGCCGGTAGTGTTGAACTTGGTAATGGTGTTGTGGCCCTCATTGGCCACATAGAGGTTGCCCGCCTGATCAAAGGCCTCGCCTTCCGGGTTGCCCAGGGAGGCCCTCGCAAAAACAGAGCCGGTGCCGTTGGTGGCATATTGGTGGATGGTGCCTTCGAGCGCGCAGCCCACGTAGATGGTGTCGGCGCGGGCGGAAATGATGGACAGGAAACCGGCAAGGCCGGCAATGATGAGTGCCCCTCGGCACAGGTATGAATTTTTCATGAGGATAAATCGCCCCTAACTCCGGCTCCGATTATCGCAAGCCACATCCTTTGTCAATTCATAAAAGAGAACATTCGGTGCTTGCGGACGGCCACCCTGTTTAGACTTTTTCGGCACGCCCAGATCAACCCCGATAGTCATCGGGGCTGGTTGACAGATCCGAGATCCGGATCAAGTGTTTTAACCGCAGAGGCGCATCCGCCTTCGCCCGCTTCGGCGCGACGAGGAGAATGCCAAGGTTTTTAACCACGAAAGACGCCAAGTACGCGAAGAGGCAAAGGACTTTTCAGCCACAGATGAACACAGATTGTCACAGATGTTTGTATCTACGTTTCATCTGAGTCCATCTGTGGCCCGGAAATGCTCATTTAACTCGACTTCGGGCCGGTCTCGTGCTACCAATGCCCGCGCAAGGCTGGGGCAATCAATCAGAAAGGAACCTGCTCATGAAACTGACCGCAAAACCGTTGTGCGTGATGACTGCGGTGCTGGCGCTGGCGACCGGGGCCGGGGCACAAACCTACACCGTGCTCAGGAATTTTAATCCCAACAGCAACGCGACCGGATACCAACCTACAGGGACGCCGGTGCAGGGACCGGATGGGACGTTATACGGCGTCGCCACTTCAGGGGGGTCGGGCGCGTCGGGGGTGGTGTTCCGGATTCAAACCAACGGAACGGGTTTCACGGTAATCAAAAATTTCCCGCTCACGAATTCGGTCACGGGTACGAACAGCGACGGGGCGGGTCCGCTGGCGGGATTGATATTGTCGGGTAGCACGCTTTATGGCACGACGGGAAGCGGCGGTTCTTCAGGACAGGGAACGGTGTTCAGCCTGAGCACCAACGGAAACAACTATACGGTGCTCAAAAATTTCACGGCCCTTGATCCCGTTGCCGGCACCAACACTGACGGAGCCAGTCCGGGGGCGGCGCTGCTGTTGTCGGGAAGCACTTTGTATGGAACGACGCAGTATGGCGGCGCGGGCAGGAACGGGACGATATTCCGCGTGAGCACCAACGGCTCCAATTTCACGAATTTTTATAGTTTCACTTCCAACGGAGCCAGTGACGGGGCGAATCCGACGGCGCCGTTGATATTGTCGGGCAGCACGCTTTATGGCACGGCATCGGCCGGAGGTGATGATGGCATCGGGACGGTGTTTAGCGTGAGCACCAACGGCACCGGCTTCAACCGGCTTCACAGTTTCAGCGGCACGGGCACCGACGGGGACTCTCCCTACGGCGGACTGTTATTATCCGGTGGCCTGCTTTATGGAACGACGGCGTTTGGGGACAATGGATCCGGTGACGGCGATGGGACGGTATTCCGGGTGAGTGTGACCGGCGGGAGCAGCTTTACCAATCTTTACAGTTTCACCGGCCCCGACGGGTCTGGTCCCGAGGGGGAACTGGTATTGTCGGGCAGCACGCTTTATGGGACGACATCGGGCGGCGGCGCCTACAACTATTATGGGACGGTGTTCCAAATCAACACGGATGGCACAGGTTTCGCCGTCGTTGGCAGTTTGAACGGCGACAACGGGGCTGGGCCGCAGTATGGGCTGGTGTTGTCGGGCAGCACGCTCTACGGAACGGCGGTGAACTACGGGTTGTTGCCGACGGTCTTCGCTTTTGCCAGCGGCACGGTGTTCAGCGTGGATGTCAGCGGCGGTGTTCCGGCGGATCTTTGTGTTTTCCCCGGAGCCAGCGGCGCGGCTTTTCCGGAGGCGGGACTGGCCTTGTCCGGCAATACGCTTTTTGGGACGACGGTGAATGGCGGGGGGAACAACAATGGGACGGTGTTCGAGATCAATACCAACGGCAGCGGCTATGCGGAAAACTGGGATTTCTCAGCGTGGAATAACAACGGTGACAATTCCGACGGGGCGCGGCCGGTGGCGGTGATGGTGTTGTCCGGCGGCGTGTTTTATGGCACCACCCAATCCGGTGGCACGAACGGGTGGGGCGCGGTAATCAAGATGAATGCGGACGGCACCGGCTTCACCAATATTTACAGTTTCACCAGCCCCTACGACCATTCGGCGCCGTTCGAGGCCCTGGTGGTATCGGGCAGCACGATTTACGGGCCGGGCGGCGCCGGCAGTTACGGGTCGTTGTTCAAGCTCAACACCGACGGCACCGGCTTCACCAATTTTTACAGTTTTACCGGTGGCAGCGGCGGCAATGGTCCCGGGGGATTGACGTTGTCGGGCAACACTCTTTACGGAGCGACCGGGTCTGGGGGTGTGGGTTACGGAAACTTGTATCAGGTTAACACCGATGGCAGCGATTATACCAATATTTACAGCTTCAGCGGTGGGAGCGACGGGGCAACTCCGGGCGCCGTTCTGGTTTTGTCGAACAATGTCCTGTATGGGGCGGCATTTTACGGTGGCACGAACGGTCAGGGAACCGCTTTCAAGATCAACACCGATCAGAGCGGCTTCACCGTGCTCCATACCTTTGCGAGCACCAACAGCGGTAGCGTGGTTCCGGGTAACCTGTTGCTGTCGGGCAACACCCTCTACGGCACGACCGCGAGTGGCGGCAGTTCCGACAACGGAACCGTTTTCCAGATGGATACTTCAGGCAACAACTTCACCGTGTTGAAGAATTTCGCCGGCGGCGACGACGGGGCAACTCCCAACTCGACCCTGGTATTGGCAGGCGGCACGCTCTACGGAACCACCTATAGCGGCGGCCTTTCAGGTGATGGAACGGTGTTCTCGCTGGCGTTGTCTTCGGTTGTGGTTCCCATCCCGCTCAGCATCCGGGGCATTGGTAATGCGGTGGTGTTGAGCTGGACCGATCCGGCATCGGTATTTTCCCTCCAAGCCGCCCCGCTGGTGACGGGCACTTACACCAATGTGCCCGGCGCCAGCAGTCCTTACACGAACGCCATCGGCGGCGCGACGGAGTTTTTCCGCCTGCAGGCGAATTAAGGCGGGCCGGTTTCAGCTTAACGCTCGGAATACAACCGGTTCATCTGGCGCAGGCGGTCGATCTGAGATCCAGATCAAGCGTTTTAACCGCGGATGAACACGGATGGACACGGATTTATTGACCGCGAAAGACACGAAACACGCGAAAAAGGCCAGAGGCCTGGGATGAACGGCAGAACATTGGAGTTGGACAGAAGGAAACGAAGGGAACGAAG
>Ga0187871_10001249_pt1 | contig 22360 bp, 13 predicted proteins | sample June2016WEW_16_1_FD_132988 | JGI IMG/M metagenome (GOLD analysis project Ga0187871, IMG submission 132988) | Peatland microbial communities from SPRUCE experiment site at the Marcell Experimental Forest, Minnesota, USA - June2016WEW_16_10 | ecosystem: Environmental > Terrestrial > Soil >...
CTGCCGTCAGCGGCTCCACGCTGGTTGCCAGTGGTTCACCCATGCCGCCGCCAGTGCCGACTGCCGTCAGCGGCTCCACGCTGGTTGCCAGTGGTTCACCCATGCCGCCGCCAGTGCCAACTGTCGTTAACAGCTAGACACTGCTAGCCAGCGCCTCACACGTGCAACTACAGGAGCCCCTTTGAAATCGGCCGTTCTATACGCTTGATTCGAGCTCCGAGCCCGACGGACTCTGACGCCGGGGAAAAACGATTCATCGACCGGCAGAAGCCTCTTTCACAGCCTACCTAGCGGTAGGCTGTGAAATTTTTCGTGGCGCGTGCGCGCACAAAAACGATCAGCACTTGTCTGCGCCTCACAAATGTTCACAACTTCTCGTCTTGTCATTTAGTTTATCCCGCGCTTTTACGAACGTGATACTATGCCGCGAAATGGCGAATTTACCTCCCCTGCTGCTTCTGCTTTGGGCGATCGGCACTATCGTCCAGCTCAGCGTCCTGTTTCTTGTCATCGCTAAACGCCATTTCCGCAGCCTTCCTCTATTTGCTGTTTATATCGCTCTCAATCTTTGCCAAGCCGCTTTTGTCTTTTTCGTCTACTCCCGGTTTGGCTATACCTCGCATACCGCTTTGCGATTGTGCTGGCTTTCGGAGCCCATCACTCTCGCCGCGCAGACTCTGGCCGCTACCGAAGTCCTTCATCGTGTACTGCGACACTACGCGGGAATCTGGGCTCTGGCGTGGCGTTTGATCGCCGCCGCAGCGGTCATCGTAATTTCCTACGCTGTAGCCAGCGCGCAACAACGGCCGGAGTGGTCATTGATGATCGCCAATCGCGGCTATCACCTCACCTTCGCCGTTGCTCTGATTTCTTGCTTGCTGGTGGTCCGCTTTTATTCCATTCCGGTCGATCCCGTTTACAAAACGCTCCTCGGCGGATTCTGCGTATACTCGTGCACCATCGTCGCGGCAAACACGCTTCTTCAGGCGCTTTTTCTCCGCCATTTCCCCCAATTCGGCGACGTTTGGAACTATCTGGAAATGACGGTCTTCATCGGCGTTGAGATAGCCTGGGCCGTGGCGCTGCGCCATCCTGTGCGGGAGGAAGACAAGCCTTCGCTGCTGCCTCCTTCCACCTACGATCGAGTATCCCCGGACGTCAATTCCCGTCTACGCGCGCTGAACGACATCCTGTCCAAGCTCTTGAGATGGCGGGTTCTCCAGCCATGACCGGTGCGCTGTACATTTTTTTTTCCATTGTGGTTGCACTGCTGCTGCTGCTCGTTTGGGCGCTTCGCGCTCCAGGCAAAGGTTCGCGTGAGAAGTTCGATCTTGCCTCTCTGGAGCAATCCGGCCGGCGCCACGCCACCTATTTCGCGCTCATTCGACAAGCGTCGTCGCCCGCAGATATGGAGTTCCTGGCGCGGCGAGGTTCACCGAGGATTGCCGCGCGAGTGCGCAGAGAACGCCGCCAAGTTCTAATCCTGTATTTGGCGCAACTTCGCGACGACTTTCAACGGCTATTGCGCCTGGCTCGCGCGGTCGCGGCCCTGTCGCCGGCGGTCGGTTCCCGCCAGGAATTCGAACGTCTTTGGCTTAGCTTGGCGTTTTCGTGGCGTTATCACATGATTCGGATCGGCGTCCGCTACGGACTCCTGCCGATTCCTCAGCTGAATGCCCTCAGCCAGATGGTCAGCCAGCTCGCCGTGCAGATGGAAACCTCGATGAAGGAACTCGGCGAACGCGCCGCCATGGCCGTCCAAATTGCTTCATCGCTCGATGGGAACGGTGTGGACGTCGCCTAGCGCCGCTTCCACCGCCGCCAACAAATCTCCAGCCTTGAACGGCTTTTGCAATACCTGCAGCGCCCGTCGTGTCTCTTCGCTCGGTGGTCCGGACGGAGTCGTCGCTTGCATCAAGATCACACGCAGGGCGAGTTCCGGCCGGTTCGCCGCCAGCCACGAATGAAGCCCCGTTCGCCCGGCGGCCCCACAAGCCTGCATGTCCGCCACGATCAAATCGAATTCCTGTTCCTCCAAGGCGTGCTGCGCATCGTTCAAAACCGTAGCTGTCCGAACGGCGTGACCTCGCCCGCGCAGAATTGCCCCCACCGCCTCCAGCACCGATTGATCGCGATCGATCAAGAGTATGCGCCCCTCCCGTACTGGCGCCGCCAAGTTCCGCGCACCGGGGCTCGGCGTTTTCTCCGCCGGTTGAAATGGCAGCTCGATCGCAAACGACGCTCCGTGCGGCTCCACGTTCCGCACTCGGATCGTCCCTCCATGCTCGGTGATAATCCCGTAACAAATGCTCAGCCCCAGCCCGGTTCCCTTCCCGACTGGCTTCGTCGTATAAAATGGATCGAACACACGCGAAGGCTCTCGCACCCCCGGCCCGCTGTCCGTAAATTCCACCGTTAGACGATCGCCGCGAATTCCGGTGCGCACCCAAATATCGCCGTCGCTTGTCCCCTCCAGCACGGCATCGACGGCATTGTTCACCATATTCAAGAACACCTGCTGCAACTGGTGCGGATCGGCGGCGGTGACCGGCAAGTCCGGCGCGAGTTCCAGGTGCACGCGAATATTTTTCATCCGCAAGTCATAGTCGCGCAGCGCCAGCGTGTCCTCCAGAATTTGGTTCACCTGCACGGCCACGCGTTCCGGCTTGTGCTGCCGCGCAAAACTCAGCAAATTTTGCACGATCCGATGCGTTCGCTGCGCTTGCTTGTACAACTTGTCGGTGTACTCGATGCCTTGCGGGCCGACGTCCGCGCTCGCGGTCAGCAGTTGGCTGTAACCCAGAATCGCCGTGAGCGGATTATTCAGCTCGTGCGCCACGCCTGAAATCAGCTGCCCAACCGCCGCCATCTTTTCGCTGTGCAGCAACTGCTCCTGCGTGCGGCGCAAATTCTCGTAGGCCTGGCGGGTTTCCTCGTAAAGCACGGTCCGGTCGATCGCATTCGAAATCTGGCTGCCCACCGCGATCAACAGATTTATGTCGGCCGGCGAAAATTCCCGCGGCGCCCGGGTGCCCACGGATAGCACTCCGCCCACGCGGTCTTTCGACCACAAAATCACCAGGAATGACGACGCAATCCCTTCCTTCTGTTGCACCGTCCGGAATATCGGCGGGAGCGGCAATCCCTGCGCCGACAAAAACGTCGCATGCACCGCCTTGATGTGCTGCAAAAGCTCCGGCTGCACGCTCACCTTCGGAAAAGTTCTCGCGTACTCGGACTTGTACCCAACGGCCGAAATCCGCCGGAGCGTCAGTCCCTGCTCGTCAAACAAATAAAGAGAAGACGCATCCAGACTAAACAGTTCCACCATCTGCCGCAGCGTCCGGTATAGCGAATCGTTCAAATCCATCGATTCGGTAAGCGTCTGCGCGATCGAATTCAACACCATCAGCTCACGATTGCGCCGCCGGATCTCCTGTTCCGCGCGCTTGCGATCGGTGATATCCAGCAAAAATCCCTGAAAAGCAGTCACACTCCCGCCGGCGTCGCGCACCGCGATGGACGATTCCATCATCGTCCGCACTTCCCCATCCCGCCGCCGGATCTCGAATTCGAAATCCGCCACCGTGCCATGCTCGTGCAAAAGCTTTTTCAGCCGCTCGCGATCCGAGCTGTTGACGTACATCATCGGGATATCGACGCTTTGCAATTCCTCGCGGTGTTCGTAGCCCAACATACGCATCAACGCATCGTTGAAATCCAGGAATCGCCCAGCAGGCGTCGAGATAAAAACCCCTTCCTGGACGTTGGAGACCAGCGTGCGATATTTCTCTTCCGCCCGCTTTCGATCCGTGATGTCCTTCAAGACATGCACCGTTCCGAGCTGTCGGCCCTGCGGATCGGTAAATGTGGAATTCGACGCCAGAAAATATCCGGGCAGCCACGGATCGGTGTCGTCACCTTCCCCGGCAACTCCCTCGCAGTACGGGCAATTCTCGTAGCCCGCGGTCTTTCGCGTCAGCAGATCGGCTACCGCGCGCCCGACAAGCGCGCTGCTCTCGCGTCCCAAAAGGTGGCTCAGCCGCTGGTTGCTTCGCAGAATCCGGAACTCGCGGTCGTGCACAAGGATGGGATCTCCGATCGAATCGAACGTGTATGCCCACTGCTGCTGCACGGTGGCCACTTGTTCAAAAAGACGCACGTTTTGCAGCGTCAACCCCAGCAAGTTCGTGACGTTGCCGAGGTACGAAATCTCATCGGCTTGAAACTTCAGATGCTGCGTGGAGCCCACCGCAATTATCCCCAGCGGCCCTTCTTTTCCCGGAAGAGCCAGCGCCACAATCTCGCTCATTCCGCTCTCCACCATTCGCTGGCGGGCGGTCACGTCCAATTCGCCCTCTACGCTGAGAAATACGCACTGTTTCTCAATCACCCGTTGCATCCACGGTTCCGACGCCGGGACCGTCCCGTGCCGCTCCAGAAAAGCCTGGTCGTATCCCACCGACGCCCGCATAATCAACCGCACGTCGCTCCCTTGCCCCTCGGCCAGCCGCACCAGTCCGTGCGTCGCGCCCAGGCTCTCCACCAGCTGTCCCAGCACCTGCTCGAGCACTTCGTCCACGGACAGCGTCTGGGTGCTCGCGGCGATCAGCAGCGTCAACCTGCGCATCTTGTCGTTCAATTCCTCGCTGCGCGCTCGCGCCCGCTCCAGCACCAACACGACCATCGCGATTCCAATCGCCACCAACGAAAAGTAATCAAATGCAACGCGAAGCAAAAACAGCGGATGATGAGGCCACTGCCAACGGTCCATCCCGTTCAACGCGCTGATAAAAAATACTCCTGCCAGCAACCGCACGCCGTGCCCTTTGTGAGACGCAGTCGCTCGCCAGAGCAACCAGCCAGCCCACAAACAAACGATCGATTCGAGCGCCGCAGTCTCCCAACGCACCGGTCCAAATTCCGGCACCGGGCCGCGCTCGAACCACCAGATCGTCGCCACGACAGCGGCCATTAGCGGAAAAACCGGCCACTTGCGCTTTTGCACTCCCGCCGTGTACTGCATGACTGCAAGCAGAAAGACCACCAGCGCGGCCACATGGGTGGCCAGGGCCGCCAGCCGCAGCTGTGGCATCGCTCGAAGCACCAAACCCAGGTCAAATAGAGAGGAAATCGTCAGGCAGGCCCAGCCGGTCAACCACAAACGGAAATAGCTCGCTGGGTGATCGCGTCGCAACAGAAAAAACAGCACCAGCAGCACGATGAATGCCGTGGTCTCGAAGAAAGCGATGGCAAGCAGTCCCTGGTTCCCCAACACGTGGTCTTGCCTCCCGACCGGAGTCGGCACCGCCGCACGAATTCCCGTGCGAGCCGTGTCTTGAAGCGCCTGGAGTTTCGGTGACTATCTTTACCATGACGCTAACACGCTATTTTCTGACTGGGCAAGCACCCCACATTCCCCCTGTGCCGTCCCGTATAATGACTACTGGGAGCCAACCATAGTGGACCTCGAAAACATTCTGGTCGTGGACGACGAAGAAGCCATCCGCGAAGTCGTTTCAACGATGCTGGAATCCAAGGGCTATCAATGCACCGCGGTTAGCAACGGCCGCGCCGCCCAGGATCAGGTCAAGCGGGTGACCCCGGACCTCGTCCTCAGCGACATGATCATGCCCGAAATGGACGGCATCAAACTCCTCGACTGGCTCCGCCAATACGACCCCGAAGTCCCCGTGATCATGGTCACCGCCATTCACGACATCTCTACGGCTCTGGAAGCTATTCGTCGCGGCGCCTATGACTACATCCTGAAGCCCTTCGAGAAGGATCAACTGTTCCTGGGCGTTGGGCGAGCCCTGCAGCACCGCCGCCTGGTGCTCGAAAACCGTACTTACCAGCGCAACCTCGAGCAACTCGTCGAAGAACGCACCGCCCAGCTCACCGCCAAGCACGCCGAGCTCGAGCAATCCTACGACGACACTCTCGAAGCCCTCGGCAGCGCCCTCGACCTCAAGGACGCTGAAACCGAAGGCCACTGCCAGCGCGTCACCGCCTTCTGCATCTCCATCGCCAAGACCATGCCGGTCCCCAATCCCTATCTCCCGGTCCTGGCCCGCGCCGCTTTCCTTCACGACATCGGCAAAATGGCCATCCCCGACGGCATCCTCCGCAAGCCCGGCCCGCTCACCGACGACGAAAAGCAGATCATGCGCAAGCACTGCGAGATCGGCTACAACATGCTGATTCGCATCCCTTTTCTGCGCGACGCCGCCGAAATCGTTCTCGCTCACCAGGAATTCTTCGACGGCTCCGGCTACCCCCGCGGCCTGAAGGGCGAGCAAATTCCTCTAGGCGCCCGTATTTTCACCATCGCCGACTCGCTAGACGCCATGATCAGCGACCGCCCCTATCGCAAAGCCCTCCCGCTCTCCCACGCCCGTCAGGAAATTCGCCGCTGCTCCGGCACGCAATTCGATCCGCAGGTAGTCGAGGTCTTCCTGTCCATCCCGGAAGAACACTGGCTGGAACTTCGCGAAAACCTGGGCTCCCCCTTCCGTCTGGCCCACCTTCGCAACCTCTAATTCGCAATGCCGCATTTCCAGGGGCGAACCTTTCGCTCCGAGCCGGGAAGGGCGACTTTTTCGTCCTCTCTCTCGCAAATCAGATATCGATGAACAAGCCCAGCCAGTCGCAGCTCACCGCCTGCGCCAACACCTCGGCACACGCACTCCGACCAGCGCGAACCTTCGCCGACCACAAAAATGAATTAGGAGATTTTCTGCAACCAAGGAAGCCGCCCCGCGGCGAGCCCCGCAATATTTTGCGAGACTCACCGCGGCAATCGGCCGCGCGTTAGAACTGGAACCGCAGGGACATTTGCAGTACGCGGAATGTATTCTGGCCCGCCAGGTTCGTAATTACGCCAAACGTTCCTGAATTGATGTTTGTGTTCGGCAGCGCGAAGTTTGGATGGTTAAACGCATTGAACGCATCCGCCCGGAACTTCAGTGAGTACCTCTCACGGAACAGCGGGAAGTTCTTCGCAACACCCAGGTCGACGTTCGAGAAATGCGGCCCCCGCAGCGTGTCCCGGTTGCCCACTTCGAGCCCGCTCACTGGTGAAAACGCCGAGAGTGCGAGGGCTGGATTGGCGAACAATTGGATTTCGTTGTTGTTGGCCGTGTCCGTGTGTATGTGCGTTGCAACATCCTGTGCTGTCCCCGTGAACAGCGCACCGTCGTCCGCTGCCAGGCTCGTGGTGCTGACGCCCGACTGTACCGGAAGCGCCAACCCCGTCCGCCAGGTGACGATCCCCGACGTCTGCCAGCCGCCCACGACTTCATCTAACCAACGAGGCGCGCCGTTCAGCAGCCACTGTCCATGTCCGACAGGCAGATCGTAGACGAAGTTCGAGCTCACCTGGTGCGTGACGTCGAATTCCGAATCGCCTCGGCAGACATTCAAATTCGTTGCGTCACACATCACCGTGGTAGCACCGCCGACGAAATTCCCGTTGTTGTTGGCGACGATCGAACTGTTGTCGATCGAGTGCGAGAACGTGTAGTTGAAGTCGAACTGCAAGTTCCGCGACAACCGCTTTCTGAGCGTTACCAGCATGCCGTTGTAGGAAGACCATCCCTTGTTCGACCCCAGCGCATTAACCGCGAACTGCGATGGATAACCGACGTTCGGTGACAACAGACCCTCGGATTGCAATCCATAGATCGCTCCGCCAAGGTTTCCTTGTTGTAGCGACACTGTGTTGTTCGCATAGAAAAATTGCGTGCAGCTGGATCCAAAGGCTGCCATGCAATTTGTGCCATCGGCCGCCAACGCCTGGTTGATCTGATTCTCAAAGAACGGTTGTGGCGCGACCGCCGCAGGGCTTACACCCGCACGCGCTTGCTGCTCCAGAATCGTCCCTGCCGTTACCAGGCTCTGTTTCGATGTGGGGTCCACGAAGTTCACGGCCTGCGCCGCGTCCGCGAGGGTGAATAACCGCCGGCCGAAGCGCCCGTAGTAGTCCACTTCCAACTGGAAGCCGCCGTGCAGTTCCCGTTGAACACCCGCCGAGAATACGTTGGAATAAGGAGTTTTCAGCTGCGGATCGATTCCGAAGTTGAAAATCGCCGTCGGCGTCAGCGGATTCTGAAATGCCGGCGCCGCAAAGTTGAACGGCAGCGTATTCGGTCCGGTGAATCGCGGCTCGGTCATTATGTTGCCTGCCGCTCCGCCTCCGTTTCCAAATAGTTGCGCCACCGTGTTCCCGAACAGGTAGCTTGCTTGGTCTTCGATGAAGTTGACCGCATTGATCACCGTCTGGTCGTAAATCTGCGAGGCGCCCAGCCGCAGTACCGTCTTATGATCGCCAAACACGTCTCCCAGCAATCCGCTGCGGAAACTCGGATTCCATGCCAGGGCCAGCCGTGGCGAGAAATCGGTCGGCTCGGAACCGTACAATCCGGGACCATTATTCGCCTTCCCCGCCAGTTGGTAGGTCAGTTGCGGCGTGGCATCGGGCCCTGAAATTCCCGCCAGGCCATTGGCCGTGCGCACCGCGAGAAGCTGGCTGAGATTGGTATTCGCGAACGTCGCTTCCAGGCCGTTGCTTTCATACGGCACGGAATCATATTGATAGCGCACGCCGAGCGTCAGCGTGAGGTCGCTTCGCACCTTCCAGTTGTCTTGCGCGTAGCCGGCGTATTGGTAGTAGCGGTAATCCCGCCGTTCCACGGCTCCCAAGGGCTGCGAGTCTCCGCCCTTCCCGTAAATGAACGACGTTTGGTCCTCATTTATGACTCCCAGCACCCCTGCAAAAATACCGTCCCAATTTGCGGCGGCGATGCCGTTCGGATCGACCGTCGGATCCGACAGGATGTTCGTCGGCCGCAGCGCCGGGGTCAGACTGGGGACGTTGCCTCCCAGCCCCTCACTGTAAAAATTGAACGAATTGCCCAACTCGCTCCGTACCCGGATCGGCTTCCACTCGGCGCCAAATTGGAATGTATGCCTCGATCGGATCAGCGTCACATCGTCGCGGAATGTCGGAATCGGATCGACGCGCGCGGTGGTGGTCTGCCGCGCGTAGGGAACCGCGAGGCCCCCGCTGAACCAGTTCAGCGGAAAATTGTTGCCATTCCCGTTGAAGAGCACGGGAAAATCTAGGTTCTCGCGAGTTTCGCCGTACGTGAATTGATTGATCAAGCGTCCGCTTGGAGTCCATGTTTCGCCCAAAACCCACGCGCGGTTTCTCGCAATGACCGGGCACGTTTCGGGGTCACCGGGAAACTGTTGCGACGTGCAGCCGTTGCTGAAATTCTCCGCATTCTCATTATTGAAGTTAAATCGCACGAACATCTTGTGCTTGCTGTTGATGTTGTAATCCACTCGCGTGGTGTAGACATCCTCGGTCAAGTTATCAGGTGCGTTGAACCGCAGTCCTCCGGTGTTCAGCCCGTCTCCGGCGGCAAGGTCGTTCGCCGCGGGATACCTGGTATTGAATAGGCTCAACAGCGCCGGATTGAATCCGGGAGTGGTGAACCCGGGGGTACCCGCGCACGGATTGCCGGCCGCCGAGCAGGGGTCGAGGGCTGCAACCTGCGCTGGAGTCAGGATCGTGACGCAGTCGGTGCTCACATCCTGCGCGCCCAATCGGCTGGTCGGGCTGCACGGCTGCCCGGTTATGCTGCTGTTTGAATTAATGTAAGCAATTTCGCCCAACTTGACGTGATTCAGGGGCACGATCTGCTCTTGACTCTGCGATTCCGCATCCCGCCGGCCTTCGTAATCAAAGAAAAAGAAAAGCTTGTCCTTCTTGACGGGGCCGCCCAGATTCGCACCGAACTGGTTTCGCACCAGGGCTGTTCGCGGAACTCCATCCGCATTGTTAAAGAAACTGTTCGCTTCCGTCGCGGCGGTGCGGTTATATTCGCTTGCCGAACCGTGCCACGTGTTCGTCCCGCTCTTCGTGGTGATGATCGTCTGCGCCCCGCTGCCTCGGCCGTACTGTGCCACCGGATTCCCGACCTGCGTGCTGAATTCCTGCACCGCATCGACGGGGATCGCCGCCTGGGTCGAAAATGCCTGCCCTACCGCGAAGTCCGTGGCATCGATACCATCGACAATGATGTTGTTCTGGTCCGCGCGCGCCCCGGCCACGGAGCCGTCACGGCTTCCGCTTGGATCGGTCGCCGCATTCCCGTTCGGGCTCTGCGCACTCACCACGCCCGGCTGAAGTCGCAGCAAGGCGCTCGGATCGTCTCGAAACTCCGACGGCAGGTTCTCGACCGCCCGCATGTCGAAATTGTTCCCGATCGTGCTGTCCTGCGTATTCAGGCTCACCGATCCTTCCGCAGTCACTTCCACCGACTGCGTCACCGTCCCTATTTCCATCACCACGTCCTGGGTGCGCGTCGTGGCGATCGCCAGATACAAATTCGAGATCGTGACCGTTTTGAAGCTGTCTTTGCTGATCGTCAGCGTGTAGCCGGGTCCCGGCGGCACCTTCGCAAACAGGTAGGCGCCAAAGCTGCCAGTCTCGGACTCATAGACCGCGCCCGTCCGGGTATCCACCAATTTCGCATGTGCAGCGGATATCGCATCGCCGGTCTTGTCGGTCACCGTTCCAGTGATCGACGCCACGTCCTGCCCCCTGGCCCCCGCCGCAAGCAGCCCCATCACCAGCAAGGCCATGAGGGCCAGGCGCGGGTAAATTCGCGCTCCTCTCTCCGTCAAGAGCTTCGGCAATCCCGTTTTCACTTTTTGCGATCCGTTTCCGGGATTCAGACACGCCACACCCATGCAAATGCCGCTCATTCTTCCTCCAAAATTATCCATACAGTCTCCGTCGATTCGTTCTGCCAACCGGGACGACCGGACACGGCTCCCCACAACATCCACTTCCGAGGCGTGTGTGAATGTTAGCAGCATGTAAATGTCCACATGTCGAGCTGTTTCCAAATGGATACCGGTAGTTTCAACTTCCCGCATTTACAGGGATTTACGCCCCCTCGCGGATGGACCTGAAAACTGGGGTATTTTGGAAAATATTGTTTTTAGAGTGAAAACCTGTAACCCGTACACTTTCTAGTATTCTTGATCCACAATTTAGACGATTTAGAATCAGTTTCCTGTCCTCCAGCCTGGACAACCTCCCCGCCAGACGGTCCGGAGTCCGCCGAAAGCCTCTCCGCCAACGATCCTTGGGCGTTTCGCCCTGGTCAACGCCTGCGCAAATCTAGGGCAGGCTCGAAATCCGCTGGCATCACCCAGCGCCGACCTCTCGCGGCTCTGAGACGAAATTCACGGGCTAGCCGTGAGTCCGATTCTCGTCATCGAAATGGCTCGATCCGAAAAGAGCGACAGAAATATGCGATACACTTCCCCTATGAGCGCAAACCCGCATACCGTCGCGGTGCAGGAGGCTGTCCCGCAGTTGGATCTGGGCGCGCAATACGCCGCCATCGGTGGCGAAATCCGTGAAGCGGTCGAGCGTGTCCTGGCCTCCCAACATTTCATTCTCGGAAGCGAAGGCGCCGCCCTCGAACAAGAAATCGCCAAGCTCTGCAACGCCCAGCACGGAATCGCTCTGGCCAGCGGTACCGACGCGCTGATCCTCGCACTGCGCGCCTGCGGCGTCCACGCAGGCGACGAAGTCATCCTTCCGCCATTTACGTTCGTGGCCACCGGCAGCGCCGTCAGCGCCCTCGGCGCGAAACCCGTCTTCGCCGACATCGACCCAAGCACTTACAACATCGATCCCGCCAGACTCGAACGCCTCGTCACTTCGCGCACGCGTGCCATCATCGCCGTTCACCTCTACGGACTAGCCGCGGACATGGATCCGATCGTAGCGTTTGCGAAGACCCGACACTTGCCGGTGATCGAAGACAATGCGCAAGCCATCGGCGCTTCCTACAAAGGCCGGCCAACAGGCTCGATCGGCGATGTAACCTGCCTGAGTTTCTATCCCACGAAAAATCTGGGGGCTTTCGGCGACGCGGGCATGGTGGTCACAAATTCCGCGGAGATCGCCGCGCGAATCCGCAACTTGCGAAATCACGGGCAAACCGCAAAGTACGTCAGCAGCGAGCCTGGTTGGAACAGCCGCCTCGACGAATTACAAGCGGCGATTCTGCGTGTCAAGCTGCGGCATTTGCCGGCTTGGCAGCGCGCGCGGCAAGCTCATGCCGCGGAATATACTCGACGCCTTTCGCAGATTCCCGGCGCGATGCCGCCGATCGTCCCCGAGGGATACGAGCACGTCTTCCACCAGTACACGATTCGCGTGGAGAAGCGCGATGAGTTACATCGTGCTCTAAGCGAGCGAAAAATTGGCAGTGCCGTGTATTATCCGGTGCCGCTGCACCTGCAGCCCATCTACGCTTCGATCGGTCACAAAGCCGGCGATTTTCCCCACTCCGAGCACGCCGCCAAAGAAGTCCTCTCGCTTCCGGTGTATCCCGAGTTGCGCGATGATCAAATCGCTCGCGTCACCGACGCAATTTCCGAATTCCTCCACTGCCAATAAAATCCCGTGTGCGTGAAAGTGCTGGCACTTCGGCCCTGCGCAGAGCCAGAAACGGCTGTGGCCCAGGATTCTTTCTTCTTTCGTTGCTTCGTTGCTTCTTTACTTCATTACTTCTTTACTTCATTTCCCCAAATACAGAAGCGCCAGCAGAAACAGCCACAATCCATCCATGAAGTGCCAGTAATGAGAGGTCACTTCCGCGGCGACCGATTGCGTTAGCTTCGTTTTCTGAAAATTTCGGAACGACACGTAGCAGAGTGCGCCGACGCCGCCCAAAAGGTGGATCCCATGGGCGGCGGTGAAAATATAAAAGAAGCTGCTCGCCGGATTGGTGCTTACGTAGAAACCTTGGTCCACCAACTGGCGCCACGCGATGACCTGCCCGATCAGAAACAGCACACCCAGCCCGGTGGTGACTTGCCAGAGTGTGCGGAAGCCTTTGAGGTCGCCGCCAAGTTCCTTGCGGCGCGACAATTCCATCGTGCCGCTGCTGGCGAGAAGAATGATGGTGTTCACCCAGACCATGAACGGGAGATGGACCGGAACCCAGTCGCTGCTCGTTTTGCGGACCAGGAAGGTGACCGCCAGCGCCATGAAAAACATCACGATCGAAAGCATCGCCAGGACTACCGCGGTTTGATAGCGGCGGGGCGAGGTTGGCGTGGGCTTGCGGCGTTTGTTCGGATCGCCGTCGCCGCCTCCACCGTCGCCGCTCGGTGGCGGCGGATTGCCGCCGCCTCCGCCGATGTCTTCGATGATCAGTTCAATGTCGTCGACTACGTGTGTGCCCGGCATGGTTGTTCCTTGCTGCGAAGCTTTCGTCGAAAATCTTTCTTCTGCGGACCGGTCTAAAGACCGGCCACTACATTGCCCGACATGGCCCTACGTCGTCCCTGCGGCGTGTGGCGGCAGGGGTTGCAGCCCTGGTTTCGTTCCACCGGGGATTGCTGGGGGCGTGCTGTCGGTCGGACGAGATTGTAATGCGAAATCTTCTGCGCCGGTCGATGTAGCTTTCGATGCGACGAATTCGTAGGCGCCTCGATAGACCACCGGCGTCTGGCCGGCGAAATTTCCGAGTGGTGGCGGCGAAGGCAGCGACCATTCGAGAGTGGTGGCACGCCACGGATTTTTCTCCGCGGCCTCGCTGCGCTTCAACAGGCTGGTAACAAAATTCACCAGAAAAATCCCTTGGGCGGCGATGGTTACCAGCGTTGCGACCGTGACGAACGATCGAATGGCAGACGTGGCGGCAGTGGCGACGGTCAGCATGGCTTCCGGCGAAAGGTGCAGGTGGGCGATCAGCCCCAGCCAATGCATCGGCATGAACACGCAGTAGACGCCGACAAAAGTGATCCAGAAATGAATTTTGCCCAGGCGCTCGTCGAGGCTGCGTCCAAACATTTTCGGGAACCAGAAGAACAGCGCGCCGAGCATCGCGAAGGTGGCGGCGATACCCATCACCAGATGGAAGTGGCCGGTGACGAAGTCTTCGCTGGCCGCGACGGAAGCGAGATCGCTGCGCGCCAGAAACAATCCGGACAGGCCGCCCGCTAGAAATAGGGAGACGAAACCCAGGGCGAAGAGCATGGCGGTGGTCAGCCGCACCCGGCCATTCCAGAGGATGCCGAACCAGCTCATCAACAAAATGGCCGCCGGCACACCGAGCGATGACGCCAGCACACCGAAAACGAGCGGCGAATAAGGATTGAGGCCGCTTGCGAAGGTGTGTTGTCCCCAAATACAGAACCCGAAGAGGCCGACAGCGCACAACGCCAGCACGACGGCGCGCTGCGCCCAGACTGGCTTGCGCGAGAACGTCGAGATCAGGTGCGTGGCGATGCCGAAGCACGGGAGGATGGCCACGTAAACCTGCGCCTGCGCGAAAAACCAGAACAAACGCTGCCAGAGTGCGGGCAGCGCAACTGCCTGCGAGTTCAGCGAAGCAGTGGAGACGATGGCTGGAAGCGAGAAGAAGTGCGTCCCGAGAATGCGGTCGGCGAGCAGGTAGACGCACGCAGCCAGCAGGATGCTGAAAATCAACAAGCTCAGAATAGCGTTGATGAACCACGCCCAGACGGTGATGGGCAGGCGCGGAAGCGTCATGCCCTTGGCGCGCAGGTCGATGGTGGTGACGCTGAAATTGAGGGCGTTGGCGAGAGCGGCGGCGCAGAACAATGCCACGCTGGCAATCCAAAGGGCGAGGCCAGTTTGCGGCGCCAGGAAGAACGCGGTGGTGACGCCAACGAGCGAGGCCGCCGTGGTCCAAAAGGCCAGCAGGTTGAGTGTCGGGAAAGCCATGTCTCGCGCGCCGATCTGGATGGGCAACAGGTAGTTTCCAAATCCGGCTTGCGGCGCGGCGGTGAGGACCATCAGCACCATCAGCGAGCCATGTAGCAAGGTCAGCGCAGCATAGTTTTCCGGCGAATTCCCGAAGCTTGGAAGCAAAGGCAGATGCACGCCGGGCCAGACCAGATGAATGCGCATCACCAGCGACATGATCATTCCCAGGAAGACGCTGAAGAGCGCCAGCCAGAGATATCGCAGGCCGATCGCTTTATGGTCGGTGCCGAAGAGGATCCGGCGCGGTGACGTGGGCTGTCTGCCTTCCGATGCGCCGTTGTGGTGGTCAACCATTGCAGCCTTCAATAGAATACATTGCCGCGGGAAATTCAAGCAGGAAGGCTGCCAGAGGGCCGAGATGCGGTGACCACCGACCTCGGGCGAGCTATCGACGATTGACCGTCTCAGCGCTCAGGGCAGTAAGTCGATGGCACCGTCGCTACTTTTCGCCGAGACATTCCGTCGGACACATGGCCTGGCCGCGTTCCGTTTTGGAACCGGTTCGCGGAAGCTAAGCGTTAGCCCTGGAAGAACCCCCTTTTCTGTTTTGCTGAATTGTCCACGGTTTTCGAGCCTGTCGAACGATGGCATCTTTGTCCTTGACTTATTATTACCACTATGTTATCGTTTTTCGTGTTGCCGCAAATGCCAATTCGAACGCGGTTCCGTTCTTCGGACCGTCATGTGCCTCAAGTCTTTCTAGCTCTAAACCCTTTAGAATCCGCACTTACGAAAAATACCCGCGTAACTCCTTTAGAATCCGCAGATCCAAAAACATTAGACTTAAAGTCCTTTAGAATCCGCACTTACAAAAAAGGAGGGGGGAGGGGCGCAATATGTTAACTAGCGAGCGGTGTCTCACCCTGACTGGTTGTCGAGGGAACCTACCTTCTCCGATGCGACGGGCCACTCGCCATTGAGGAAGGTTTCGAGGGCGGATCGGAATTGGTCGGGATACTCGATCCAGGGGACGTGGGCGGCTTCGTCGAGCGTCAGCAGGCGGGCGTTTGGGAGGCTTTGCGCCCAATCCCGGCTAGCGCCGTACGGAGAGCTGCGGTCTTTGCGGCCGTGGATGGCTAGGATTGGGGATTGCGCTTTGGCGAAGTCTTGCGGGGTCAGATTCAGATTTTGCAGGGATGGGAGGACGAGGGCGTTCCATTGCTTGGGGAAGTTGATTTCGTTGGGGAGATCGCAGGGGTCCCAGTTGAGTTTGCGGGCGGCGGCCGGATTGGCAACATAGATCTCGCAGAGGATGGACCAGAACTTTCTGCAGAATTGCTTTGCGTCTTGGGATGGGCGCTCTTTCTGCAGCTGAGCAAGCTTGGCCATGACTTCCGCCAGCGTTCCGTCCAGGTTGGTTAAGTGGGCGGGGTACGTCTTCGCCGGATCCGGAGCCATCGAGCCGATTTGCACAATGCGGGCTGTGTGCTCCGGGTGCCTCATCGCGTAGAGCGCTACGGTTACTCCCATGTAGGAGTGGCCGATGAGGCTTACTTTGTCGATGCTGAAGTGCCGGCGAAGGGCTTCGATATCGTCGACGTCGTGGTTAATGCCTTTTTTGCGCGTCGAATAGGTAGAAGCCGTTGGGGATCAGGATAGCTTGCGGGCCTTGGCCGAGCTTTTGAACGAATAATTCGACGCCTTCTTCCGTGGTCACGTACTGTTCTTTCAAGTTCATGGCGCTGGGCTCCTTTGAAGATGGAAGAGCCGCGGCCGGCGCGGCTCCTGAAAATGCGAAAGCCGCGACAAAGCGCGGCTTCGGGAAAAGAAAAAGCCGCGGCTAGCGCGGCCTTTCATGGCGATCGAGATCCCATTCTAGATAAGCGGAGGCGGGGAGTCAACGCTTTGAGTGGATCGACAAGGCCAACAGGTGGCGGTGCTACGACGGAGGCGGCGCTAGTCGTGCCGGAGGGCTACGATGGGATCGACGCGCATGGCGCGCCACGCTGGGATGTAGCAGGCGGCTAGCGCGACACCCATCAGCAGGATGGCGACTCCGGCGAATGTCAGGGGGTCCGTGGTGCTTACGCCGTAGAGCAGGCTAGCCATCAGGCGGGTGAGGGCTAGCGCGGCAGCCAGGCCGAAGGCAACTCCGACCAGGGCCATGCGGGCGCCTTCGCTCATGATCCAGCGCATTACCTGAACTGGGCGTGCGCCGAGGGCGATGCGGATTCCGATCTCTTGGGTGCGCTGGCCGACGATATAGGAGACCACGCCGTAGATGCCCACGCTGGCCAGCATCAGCGCGACCGCGGCGAACACCGCCAGCAGAATCATCGAAAAGCGCTGCGCGGTGACCGATTGGTTGTAGACGATGTCGTCCATCGATTTCGGGCTGAACATCACCTGTTCGCTGTTCATTTGCTGGATTTCGTGGCGGATCGTGTCCGTGAGAGCGAGCGGATCGCCGGTGGAGCGGAGCACGACCGTCGTGTCGCGAATCGTGCGGGTCATGTATTTGTCGGGAATCTGGCGGAAGGGGAGATAAAATTCCGCGCGCATCGCCAATTTCTCTTCCAGTCCCCATTGGTTCACGTGGCGGACTACGCCGACGATTTGCGTGGGGCCGACATAATCGTCAGTGAAGACTTTTCCGAGGGGATCTTCGCGCGGGAAAAATTTCTCGGCGAAATCCTCGTCGATGACGGCGACGCGCGGGGCGCTCTCCGTGTCGGCATTCGTGAAGAAGCGGCCCCGGATAAGCTGGATACCCATTACCTGCAGGTAGTCGGGCTCGACTTCGGACCAGATCGACCAGTATTTGTCGCTGTCACTGGCCGGCTTGGGGCGTCCTTCGATCCAGAAAGGGTCTTCCGAATCGCTCCCCATTGGGAGCGAACCGCGCAGCAGAGAGACCGATTGCACGCCGGGAACCGTGGCGAGCCGGTCGTGGAGCTGCAGTAACGAGGAGCGGACGGAAGTGGGAGTCTGCGTCTCGGCCGAAGGCGGGAGCCCGATGTCAAATGTGAGCACGTGGTGCGGATCGAATCCGGGACTGACGCTCCAGAGACTCGATAGGGTGCGCAGCATGAGGCCTGCTCCGATGAGAAGCACAACTGCCATGCCCATTTCCGCGGCGACGAAGATGCCTTGAACGCGGTGGCGGCTGCTGGAGCCGCGGCCACCCTCGCGTAACGTGGATTGCACGTTGAGCTGCGAGGTCTTCAGTGCTGGTGCCAGGCCGAAGAGAATTCCAGAAAACAGCGAAATGGTGACGGTGAAAAGAAGCACGCGCCCGTCGAGGCCCACTTCGGCGGCGCGCGGAAGCGTGTCGGAGACAAGATTCAGCACCCCTTGCATGCCCCACTCCGCCAGCAGCAATCCCAACGCGCCGCCGGCGACGGCGAGCAGCGCGCTTTCCGTCAGGAGTTGGCGAAGCACGCGATGCCTGCCTGCGCCGAGCGCGGAGCGGATGGCGAATTCCCTGGTGCGGCTGATGGAGCGAGCCAGGGAAAGATTGGCCACGTTAACGCACGCAATTAAGAGAACGAATCCCACTGCGGCAAGTAGGAGCAGAAGGAAGGGCCGGGCATCCCCGACGATGCTTTCCTTAAGCGACATTACCGTCACCCCGAAATCTTTGTCGGCGACCGGATAAGCTTCGGCGAGACGGTTGGCGATGGAATCCATATCGGCGCGGGCTTGCGACAGGGTGACGCCGGGCTTAAGGCGGCCAATTCCCTTCGTGCCCAGGCCAGCGGAGCGATCGTGGAAGATCACATCGTTCCACTGGCCGATGGGAACGTAGACTTCGACATTCTGGGGAAAATTCTGCGTTTGCAGATGGAACGTTGCGGGGACGACGCCGATGATCGTGTAATCCGTGCCGTTGAGCGCGACGCTCCTGCCGGCGATGTCGGGCCGCGAACCAAACTTGCTGGTCCACAAGCCTGCGCTGATGACCGCAACCGGGGCGCCGCCGGGTTGGTCTTCGTGCGGGTTGAACCAGCGGCCGATGAGAGGTTGTACGCCGAGTGTCGAAAAGAAATCGGCAGAGACCATTTCGCCGCGAATGTGTTCGGCTTCGCCTGCGCCGGTGAGGTTGAAGTCGTCGGGGCGAAACGCGGCCATGGAATCGAAGGTGCGGTTCTGCAGCTGCCAGTCGAGGAAATTCGGGTAGGAAATCGACGCGCGTTGAAACTGAACCCTGTTTCCGTAGAGCGCGACGAGCCGATCAGGCTGACGGAAGGGGAGAGCGTTCAGGAGCACGCCGTTGACAACCGAGAAGAGCGCCGTGTTTGCGCCGATTCCCAGCGCCAGGGTGAGCACTGCCACTACCGTGAATCCTGGATTTTTCGCCAGCATGCGGATGCCGTAGCGAATGTCTTGGAGCAGCGTTTGCATCGTCGCGCGCATTCTCCTTAGATGAAGTCAGGTGGGAGCACGTTCAATTCCAACCGAGGTCTTGCTATTTCGCTGATCTTACAGAAGTTATTCGATTGTTGAGAATTGTACGCGGCGATGAGATGTCCGTATGTGGGACGGTTCGCTTCTGCAGCGGACAGCATCGAAAGAGCGCGCTCTTTGCTGGTGGGGCTTCGCGATCCGAGATCGAAGAACACGCACGCAACGGCGGCGTGTGGGGCACCCGAGGACACACGCAGGATGCTTGGAGCGGTTATTCCGCTGGCAACACTTTGTAGTTGGCCAGGATGCAGCCGCCGGACGATGGGACGGCATTCCGTTAGCGTGAGTTTCACGCGGTGGTTGGGGTCACGGAACGCCCGCCGGAAGCAGGAGGCGGACGTCGTCGTTTTGGTCTGGGCGTTTGGGGCGCAGGGGTCCTGCGCCCCTACAAGATGCGGTTGATTGATACCTTACGTGGTGGTGGGGCTTGGGTCTGGGTTGGCGGGGCGGAGCCACTTTATTTTCCAGACGAGGATGATTAGCAGGGCTAACGCTAGCGTGTTGGCGAGGCCATAGTGGGTTTCTTTGGCGCGGACTACGATGGTGATGATGCGGGCTAGATTCACGATCGAGAGAGCCACGAGGGCGCCGAGATAGAGGAGAACGGACTTCCAGCCTTGCATGCGCTTCCAGTTCATGAGGAAGACGGTGGCGAAGAGCATGGAGAAGATCTGGATGTTTTCGACGCCGGAACATTGCCAGGTAATGGTGACGTCGGCCTCCGGAGTGATGACGTGATCGCGGACCGGGAGCGAACCGGGTACGAAGAACGCCGCGGCGCGGGCCCAATAGGGGCCGAGCTCGGCCCAGTGGGCGTGGATCAGGAACGGCACGGCTACAACGAACAGTGCCAGCAAAACAATCAGGACGTAGCCGCCGATTTTCATCGAGTGGTCAGTTTGAGCAGCGCAATCACAAATAGGCCGATCAAGAGCGTGAAGAGCGCTTGGTGGCCGGAGAATTCGTCGCCGGAAATATGTCCAGCGGGTGGCGCCGGGGGACCGGGAGGCGGCGGAGGAGGAGCCGTTGTGATCGGAGGTGGAGGAGGCGTCACCGGCGGCGGTGGAGGCGTACCCGAAGGCGGGGGCGGCGGAGTGCTGCCCGACGGCGGCGGAACGACCGTCGTCGGCGGAGGAACCACCACGGCTGGGGGCGGTGGGCTCTTGTGAGAACCGCCAGGCGGAACATAAAAGGGCGGAATGAAAAAGAAACGGTGCGAGTTCGCGTTAGCCACGGGCACAGCGGCAGCAGGCGGAATCACCGGAGCGGGGCCGGCTGAGGACGCTTCGAGAATCAGCGGGGTTTCGACGGGCTCGGAGGGAGCCTCGAGGACGGCGGGCGGAACGTCTTCGCTGGGTTGCATGGGCGCGAAGCTGATGAGATTGCCGCAGCGGGCAAGCACGGTCTTGCCGCAGAAGGTCATGACGTACTCGCCTCGTTTGATGAGGAGAGGCTTTTGCGACCACTTGATCTTGTCTCCCTTGCGGAAGGTGGTGAAGGCGGTAATGTCTTCGGGGAGGGCGTGCATGGAGGCGCCGCGGTCGGCGCAGTCGCCGTAAAAGGAGTGGAGAACGGGATCGTCGTGAACGCGCTCGAAGAATTCGTCGACGGAAGAAAAGCCACCGCGCAGAAGAGCGAAGTTGAGCGGACGGAAAGAAGCGTGGAGGACCGGAGTCTGGACGGTGGACGGGTCGGCTTTGGTTAGCACATCGGCGTGCTGACTCTGATTGCGCGCGTGCGCGACGCGAGCGTTGTTGGCCAGGACACTGTACCTGTGAGCGTCTCGGGCGCTTTTCAACGCGAACATCGTGCCCAGCAGCAGAATTAGCGTAAGGAAGATTTTCTTATCCATGTGTTTGTTCCATTTCCGTGGGGACGGCCGCGACAGATTCGAGCGTGGCGAGCACTTGGCGTGGGGTTCGTGTCATAGCGCCCCTGAACAGCTACGCGGGTCGGGGCAACCCGGGAATACTGACGTTTTTTTCCTTGCTTCGAGCCAGCTCCGCTTCCGACGAAGAGGAGCTGCGACCTGACCTGTATCCGCTAGAAAGACTGCGTTCAGGCTAAATTGGAAGCATGTGAACTTCCATCGCCCATTGGTTCTGAGCGTACTAGTATAGATCAAGAGGTAGGCGATGTAGGTCCCTTAGAATCATTATCTTGAATAAATTCCAAGAAGAGCAAAAATTCGCGTTGCGTGGGGGAGCGTGAACTTTTCTTGGCATCGAAGAGTGTGCGACGGTACACGAATGGATACTACTGGAATTGCTTTTGAAAAGCGGCAAGCTGGCCCTTGAGGTCGGCGACTTCGGTGCGGAGGGCGGCAACTTCGTCTTCCAGCTGCGCGAGCCTCTGGGAATCAGAGGGACCCACTTCGGCAGACTGGGCCGCGGAGAGCGAATCTACAGAGGCGTGCTGAGAGATGGATTCCGGAACATCGCCGGACAGGAGATGAACGTAGCGGGCTTCCTTGGTGCCCGGTTGGCGCGGAAGGACTTTCACAAGCGCCGGGTCGCGATTCATGAGCAGGTTGAGGGCGGAGTGGACGGCGGCGAGATCGTCGAATTGGTAGAGGCGGTCGGTGCGCGTGCGAAGTTCGCCGGGAGTTTGCGGTCCACGAAGAAGGAGAACGCAGAGGAGAGCAATTTCGTGGCGGTGGAAGTTGAAGACTTCGGCGAGGCGGTGTTCGAACTTGGCGACGCGGCCGTCGGTGGCAGCGGAGCGGGCCAGGCCTTGCTGGCTCAAGGAATGGAGCGCGCGGCGAACGGCGTCTTCGTCAAGCTCCATAACCGGATCACGATTAGATTTTTGGTTGGCGGCGTTGAGGATAGCGTTCAAGGAGAGAGGGTAGTAGTCGGGGGTGGTGATTTCTTTTTCGACGAGCGAGCCAAGGACGCGGGCTTCCGTTGGAGTCAGGGCGAAGTTCACGGAGGACAATGATACACAAAGGCGAGGCGGTGCGCTTTGCGCGAGGAGATGTGAAAGTGGTGGCGGAAAAAAGAACCCCCATTCGAGGGCAAAGCGAGGAACGGATCTGTGTCGAGACGCCAGAGTTGTCATTCCAAACCAGTTGGATGAGAGACCTGCTATTCCTAAGAAAGCTAAAAAAAAGCGGATTCCTCA
>Ga0187871_10001252_pt1 | contig 22330 bp, 13 predicted proteins | sample June2016WEW_16_1_FD_132988 | JGI IMG/M metagenome (GOLD analysis project Ga0187871, IMG submission 132988) | Peatland microbial communities from SPRUCE experiment site at the Marcell Experimental Forest, Minnesota, USA - June2016WEW_16_10 | ecosystem: Environmental > Terrestrial > Soil >...
CAATCGTTCTTGCAGAAATGGCAGCGCGTCTCTTCGTTTCGGGTCGTGCGGTATTTGATTTTTCGTACGGCATCCAACCCGACAAACGAAGTCTGCAGCCCGTTGCGCCAGAGACGCAACGATTCTGTGGCTGCGCCAATCGCGCCCGATTCGCCGCAGAATTCGTGAACAATGATCTCTGGTTTCTTGCCGGCGGCGCGGAAGCTGTTCTGAATGAAATCGACTTCAGCTTTCACCACGGCCATGTTGTTTTGCGTCCCGCCCTGCAAAACGAAGCGCGTACCCAGCGCCGCGAGATTGGGAATGCTGGCTACATAGAGAAACACATTCTTGGGAAGCACCGCTGCAAGACCAGCTAGAATTTCCTCTGCTCGCCAGCCCTGCCGCTGAAAATTCACGATGTCCGACTGCATGAACACGGCGCAGCCGTAGCCGAAGACGGGCATCGACTGGGCCGAGAAAGCCAGATCGGCATATTGTTCCACACCCAACCCAAAGCCTTCAGCGGTCGATTGCAGAAAGTATCCATTACCGGCCGAGCACTGCGTATTCAGCTTGAAATCCTTCACCCGGCCGTTGTGCAGGATGATGATTTTTATATCCTGCCCGCCAACGTCGACTATGACGTGCGGATCCTCATAGAACTTAAGAGCCGATTCCGTGTGAGCCACGGTTTCTACCAGCGCGACATCCGCGTGCAAGACATCTTTCAGAATATCTTTGGCGTAGCCGGTGGTGGCGACTCCCAGCACTTCGAGTTTCGCGTTCTGCGCTTCGACCTGTCCGCGCAGATTCTCGAACATTTCGATCGTGTCCTGGATCGGGTTTCCGTTCGAGAGCTGGTAAGCCTTGCACAGAATGTCTCCGCGATCATCCAGCAACACGGCCTTTGTGGAGGTTGACCCTCCGTCAATGCCGATAAATCCACCGACGGTCTGCCCCTTCTGAAACGTCGCCGGCGTAAATTTCTTCCGGCGGTAGGCTTCCCTGAATCCGTCGAGTTCGCCTTCCTTCGAAACCAGCCCTTTTGCACCGGACTTCGCCTTTTCCTCCTGCCGCCCGAACTCGATGTAGTACACCAGCTTTTCGTAGCCCTGGTAGCAGCCGACGCAATCATCTTCGCTTTTGCCGAATTCAATTGCACCCAGCGCAGCGAAGTACTGAGCGTTATTCGGAACCTTGATCAGATCTTCCGGTTTCGCGCCGTCCGGGACAGCGACTTTGCGCTCCTGCCACATGCGTGGAATATTCGCCTGCCAGGCCTCGCGCATCCCTTTGATAAAGCTGTTCGGCCCGCCGAGCAGCAGAACGTGCGGCCGCAGTGTGTGCCCGCGCGTCAGAACGCTCAGGTTCTGCAGTACGATCGCTTCAAAAAGCGAAGCCATCAGCTCGTCCGGCGGCGTCCCCACTTTTTGCAGGCCGTTGATGTCGGTCTCCGCGAACACGCCGCACTTGCCGGCGACCTTATGCAGTTTGATCCCGTGATAGCCCTGCAAAGCAAGTTCAGCCACGGGAATCTTGAGCTTGGCGTTGATCTTGTCGATGACAGCTCCGGTGCCGCCGGCGCACTTATCGTTCATCGACGGGATTTTCTTCTTGCGTCCGGTTTCGTCGTCATCTTTGAAGACGATGATCTTCGCATCCTGCCCGCCCAACTCAATCACCGAATAGACTTCGGGGTGCAGTTTCTCAACCGCCAGCGACACCGCTGTAACTTCCTGCACAAACTTCGCGCCTATTTGCTCGGCGATCCCGCCTCCCCCGGAGCCCGTCATGAACATGCGCGTGTTGTGCCGGTTAATCCCGACCTCCGCATCCATCCGGCGCAGAAATTCCAAGGTCTTTTCCGGCTGCTTGGTTTCATGCCGCTGGTAGTCCTGCCAAAGAATCTCGTCGGTTGCCGCATCTACCACCGTTGCCTTCACCGTGGTTGAGCCGACGTCGAGCCCGACCAGAAACTTGGTGTGATGGTCATGAGGTTTTTGATAAGGAGCCGCAGCAATCTGAAGCAACTGGGGCGGCTTCTGCTCGTGTCCTGCAAGATGGTCGTGCATTCAATCTCTCCGATCAGGTTCCAGCAAGAAAAGTAAAGAACCAGCAGCCTCACACTGCTGCCGGTCAGATCGGTTAAGCAGCGTTGGGAAGCGCCATCCCCGGCACACGCGTACGGCGCCAAAGCCGGCTGCTCTTGTCCATGCGATCGCTCACGTGCAGGATGAACTGCGCCGCTGTGCCCGCAATTCCCTCGCGATGCGGCACGTGATAGAACGGCCGCCTCATCTCGGGATGTTCGGATATAAACTCGCGAATTTCGTCGAGGCTCTTGCCGGTCGACTTCAGGCACTGTTCGAACTCTGTCTTAGCCTTAACCTTGGCCTCGCCCAGCGCCATCTGGACGCGGCTGTGCGCGTTGACTTCACCTTCACCTGAGGTTTCGATCGGAAGGAAGATCATGTCCTTGAATTTGTTGATCACTGCTGATTGAACTCCATCCGACTGCGACGATGGCATGCACCCGAACGGTTTCAGAGCCAGGACCATGTGGCAGAGATGGTGGACCGTGTAATACACGTTCTTCCCCACCTCAAGATGCCCTTCTCCTCCGCGCGCGAATTGGTTGTAGAAAGGGTGCGCCATCTCAGCCAACTCGTTCTGCGGAACCAGGTGGTGAGTAATCCCGCCGAGATTCTTGATGGTTCGGTGATACAGGCCGTTCCACATCCATTCGCCAAAGCCAAGCCCCATCAGTTTTTTGCGTAATCCCAGATCATTCGCGAGATGCTTCTTGAGTTCCCACCATTGCGGATTACGGTGCGGACGATTTACAGGCCATTTGGCTTTGGCATGAGCCTTCGCCTGGTACAGCAGATATGCGACCCAAGTCGCGATCGGCTCGACCAGCACCTGTGCGCCTTCCCGCTCGAGAAATTCGAACATGTGGAAGTTCCCATCACCTTCGGTGATCTGCGCCCAGAACTCGCCCGTGATCTTCACCACAGGCTTCACTTTCGTGCGGTCTACTTCAATCGCATCCATCTTGTCCCGAGCGGCAGCGAGAGCATTGAGATAATCCCTGCCTCGCAGATGTTCATTCATCTTGCCGAACACGTTGAAGGTATTCCGCAGGATCTTGTTGCTCTTAAATTTCGGCTTGGCCCAGTTCGGAGCCCGCTCTTCGATTTCAAACGAATCCCGATTCTTCAGGTCTTCGCAAAGACCATCTACGGTTTCGCGAAACACACGATCAGTCTCGCCCTTGTTCACTTCAAAGGGACGAATCTGGTAGATCATGTCGTTGAATACGTCGCCCAGGTGCATGGCATTGAGCATGCCGAATCCAAAGTCGATGGTGAACTTCAATCCTGGCTCGCCTGAGGCAGCCTTAATTCCGTCGCTGTCCTTAAACAGCAGGACGCGGAAGCCATCGAAGCCGGCGTTCTTCAACGCAAAGCGATACTCCGCCTCATACATGCCGAATCGGCAGGGGCCGCACGAACCCGCCGTGAAGAAAACGTAGTTGTCGAGAATGTCCTTGCGAGGAACGCCTTCCTTCTCCAAAAATTGGAGATACTGCACGAGATTCCCAACCGTGAAATACGTCGGATTACACTGCCCGTTGTTACCGTATTCCTTGCCAGTCTGGAAAGCGGGCACATCCGGCACGGGCAGCTTCTCGCAGCGATATCCGCAGCCCTGGAACACGGCGCGAATCAGATCTTCATGCTTCCAGGTGAAGCCTCCGAAAAGGATGGTCACACGGCTGCGTTCTTCTGCCGTAAACGCGCGTTCGATCGGACGGTGGAAGTGTGCCGGCTCGTCAAGTCCGGCTATCTTCCGCAGGCGCGCGCGCTCAGCTTGCAGGCGCTTCTTGATTTCTGAGTCGTTCTCAATCTGGACGAAATTCGTCGCCATAAAATCCTCCGGCAATGGATTGAATGTCAGGGACACTCTGAAATGTAATCGTGAGAGCGTGAATGAATGGGCAGGCTGGTAGCCACCGCGCGAGGTCTACGAAAGGCAGGACACAACGAACCCTGGGATGAGGGGACATCCCGGTAGTTACCGACTTTCTATCGAACAGCATCCGAACTCCAACACTTGGCTAGGAGGTTCGAAGTCTTACACCGGCGGAACTGCTGCAAGGGAGTCCCGTAGGCGCCGGATTTGGCAAATGACCACGAGTGAGATGCAGGCGACTCAGAAACCAGTTGCCTGGCTTTTCAACACCCACAGACGACGTGAACTCATATTTGAAGTTTTTGTATCAGAAATTCTTCCGAGGCACAAGCGCAAGTTTTTTCTTGTTGCCTTCGGTTTTCCTTCTGCAATCCTCGAAGGCGCGATGAGCCGTCTGTGCGATAGAGAACAGTGCGTCCCTCAATATTGGCGAGCAAACGCAAGGCACAAGTTGTCAGAGGTGGGTATACTCGGGCTCAAGAGACCGGAGCCCTCAGCTCAAGACGACACGGCCACGACTCACGCCGTTCGTTGACAGAACGCTCGACGTGAGTTGCCTAAGCCGTCATCATGCCCGTCTCACTTGGTTGCCCCTACGACCTTGGCCGACTGTGACGAGTCGGAAAGTTGCGTGGGCATTCTGGTTAAGTAGGGAAAGAACGGCGTGACTTCGAGCGGCATCTTGTCAGCCGTGCTCAACAACGTCACGCGTTTGGAACTCATCATCTCGATCTGATTGCTCCAAGGATTCAGGTTCACCCGGGTGCCGAGCGAGAGAGCTGCTATCTGATCGATCTTGTTCTCTAGCTGGGGTGCCGCGCTGGCGACGGACTCCAAGCGAGTGGTGTTCTTGTTGCCCAACGGATTGCCCAAATGGGGGCGAATTAAGTTTGGAAGCGTCTGCGCGCGATCTTGTATCTGCCGCAGGAATAACCCCGCGGAGGCCAATTTGTCTTTGTAAGGCGAGTTATTAAGCAATTCGAGTGCTTTGGTGTCCGCTGCGTGCTCATCGAGCGCGTTACGTTCGAAGTCCATACGTTGGAATGTAGCCGGCTCGGAGAAGAACAACCGGTCGTTGAAGGCGAACTTGGTATCGATCCTGTGATTCAGCACGATGTGCGCCAGTTCGTGAGACAGAACCATCGCCAAAGCGGCTTCATCAGGCAGCACGTCGATTAAACCGCGGCTGATCACGATGGTATGACCGATGGTAAACGACTCCAGCGGCGTAGTCAGAAGCACTCGGCAACGTACATCGGGAATAATGTCTAAGTTGTTAGTGATGCTCAGGTTGTTGACTACAGTCTGAAGCACTTTATCCACAGGGCCTGGAGGAGCGATTAGTCCCACTTTCTGTAAGTGGTCAATGGCATTATCTTCGGCGAGCCTCTCCCAGTCACGCTGTGCTTCGAGGGGAGTAGCCTGCGCTCGGGCTTCAGCGTGGTCTTGGGCAACATCAACTCGGACATCCGTGAACTCCGACTCATGCTTGATGTGGACCTCGTCGTAATCCCAGAACCTCGTCTGTGCCTTAAAGCGAGGCTGGATGAAGGGCGGAAGTTCATGCTTACGCGAAGTTTCCTCGCTGTATATATAAGAAGGCAGCCAGACTCCCGGCTGCATGTTCATGCGCCAACTGTCAAAATGGAAGTAAGAGTCATAGTTCGACTTATTAGAATAAGTACCATTGAGCCGAACGATGTTGAAGTCGTGGTCCTCGACCCAGATGCGTCCTACAAATGATCCTTGGTGCGCTTTTTCCCTGGGCTGTACATCAACGACGATGCATCGCACTTCTCCGAGGAACTCCTGCTTGACAAAAGTGAAGTAGTAATTATCTTTCTTCAAATCGCGGTCAAGTATCGCCATGCCGGCGAACCCTTGCGGCACGTAATGCCGTGTGAACGTATTTTTCTCTAGCATTTCGAATGGTGAAAGGAAGCGGCGCATTTTGCCCGGCTTGTCCTTCTGAAATACTTCCTCGTTCGTGCTTTCTCTCAGATCCAGCCGTCCCAGGAAGTACGTATCTGCGATGGGCCTGACGTTATGCTCCTTGTCTTCTTGCATGTTCTGAATGTAAGTCTCGGCCAAAGGATGGTACTGCTTGACATTGTCGATGAAGGAATGCTCCCGAGTGATTACCTTGTCTATCATTCGATCGAAGGAGACGGGTGCAAGAATCGACAGGTCTACATGTTTGGTCATACCGTAGTTGGCATAGATACTTACTACTGTGTCGTCTCCGCCTATCGCCGTTTCGCTCAGTATCGTGGTTACAGTGAAGGTGGCACTGTTCGTCCCAGCTTTGATCGTCACGCTCGAGGGGACTTTGGCCGCTGTCGCGGGGTCTGCCGCAAGGGAGACTTCGATGTCTTCGGTCGCAGGCTTGGAGAGGGTGACGCGTCCCTCAACCGAACTCCCGCTCGCCGCGCTGGGTGCCGTAAGGCTTATGGAGTTCAAAGTGTCCGTCGTCTGAGCGTGGGCGGAAATGGTCAGTGCGGCCAGTACCATCGCCGATACGACTGACATGCTCCGAAGAAACTTGAACGGTGTTTTCATGAAGATATCCCCTTTAGGATGCTAGTTCAAAGATGACGTGGACTATTGCTACTGAATCGACTTGTTCTCCGTTACTTTCTGCCGGCTTAAACCTGATCTTTTCGGCAGCGCGTTCGGCCTGCTCATCAAGTCCATGGCCCAAGCCTTGAACCACGTTGAGCACGCAGACTTGACCGGAAGCAGTGAATCGGACCCGCAGTAAGACTTCGCCTTCGATGCCCAGCTTCCGGCCCTCTTCGGTATAGTCGGGTCTGTCGTGGCCAAGAATCTCGACTGGCTTGCCTGTGTCGCTCATGGCGGCATGAACGATTGCTGTAGAACCTATTGGGTCAGGTCTTGAATCGAAGCCGGACGCAGCAACAATGCCTGCATGGCCGCGAGCGCCTCCCATGCCATTTCCTTGCCCTGAACCGCCAGGCATATCGAAAGATCCCAGCGATGAGATTGTTACTTGACTCTTTCCGTCCCCATAACCCTTTACTCCGTTTGGATCACCAAATCCCCCCGTCTGTACCCGCTCAGCGGGCACTGACCTTGCCAAAGTAGGCTTCTCCTTGGTCGGAGCGAATGCGCCTATTTGCACTTGGGGTGCAAGCTTCGGAGCAGAAACGAGTACATCCGTCAAAACCGGAACCTTAGCCTTAATTTCGACCTTTGGTGGTTCTAGAAGGGCAGGGTGAACTACGAGAGAAGACTTGGGGGTGACAAGCCTCGCAACAACAGTCGGCTCGTAAGCCTTGACTCTCGGTTGCGGCTTCGCAGGCAGAGTCTCTGTCGATACCAGCGGAGTGTAAACCAGCCTTCTCGGCACAGTCAGAATGCTGTGTGATTTGATGGCGCCGAGATGTGCCGCGCCCGTAATAAGAAAGGCGTCTAAAGCGAACGCCGTGAACAAGGTCGCGTAATTGATTTTCGGCTGGGGCAACAGCCCCATGGTTATTGTCTGGTTCATGACGATAAGTCCCCGACTAAAATAGCTACTAGACTACGGGCCGCTGTTTGGCAGTTAGCCGTTGTTTGGTCACCAGATTCTGCCGGTGGCTAAGTGCTTGCGAGCCGGCGCGCTCGTGCAAAGTTTTCGGTGTTCGCTGAGTACGTTGTACAACGGGAGCCGCAGGAACCGGTGGGGAAAAAGCCGGAATAGAATGCGTGGTCGAGTTTGTAAACGCCACTGTTGCAAGCACGACTACGGCTACCGCAACGATATACGGTCTCCGCACGGCTAAATGGACAACGCCTGAGACGCTGCCAAGACCGGGAGTGGCGGACAGAAACATACTAATCGTTCCCCCTTCTTCCGAATAAGTGCCATTCATACGAAGTGTTCAAAAATACTTTGAGGCCGTCGGCGCTGATACCAGAGTTGAATCGGCTTTCATGCATCAAGCCGGCACCGAATTCGGTGTACATCTCTCCTATTGAAGCGCCGACCTTGACCCCGCCCCCAGCGATGTACTTGTTCTCCCAGTCATATCCTTGGCTATCATGCCCAAGCGTTATCTCGCCGTAGGGAATTATGGCTGCGCGCCTGAAACGGTGAACCACGAAGCCCTGGGTAGCGTAACCCTGTTCGATCAGGTCGCCGTGTTCGACTGGGGCAGTATGTCCAAAGCTGGCCCAAGTAGAACCGGGAAAGCTGTTTTTCGGGTTGGCGATTGCCTGCCACCCAAACCAGTCTGAAATGAAGTCTGTTCTGCCGCTTGCGCTGGAATCGCCAAACCTGTCCTCATAGGCGTAGGCGGTGCCCACACTGATAACTCCGATGCGGAAGAGCTTGTTGACTTTGATGCCAGTGCTGGGCTGAATCTGGTTGTCGTAGGTATACCCTTCACTGTCAACCAGCGCGTTAAACTCAATGTAGGGAGTCACAGTCACTGAGTTATGCCACCCCGAGTAGACCACGGCCGATTGTTGGAAGTCCCACTGAGAAATTACATTGTTTTGTTCGACTGGGCTGTAAGTGCCAGTGGCCATCCACATCTGCCCAGGAAGCCCAACCGCATCGAGAATACTGCCCTGTTCCGCGTGAGGCGGACCTTGCTGTCCCTGGGCCCGTGGGATAAGGCAGAGCAACAGTATTATCATTACGACTGTCGTGGCTAGCGCGACCTTGATGCCTGAATATCTTTGCATAATAATATTTGTCCTGGCTTAGTAACGCTTCACGGCAAACCATGTGTGAATCCGTCGCTGGCGAACTATTACACCCCAAAAGGCGGCCAGGAACACGCTACAGTCGATAAATCGCACTAAAGGAAAAACTAAACAGCTCGTTAAGACATCTACGCGCCGGTCGCACATGGCGCAAATGGTTGCTAGTAACAGTTGGAAGGCAAACTCACCCACTACAATTCTGCCTGCCCAGATTGGGTTTAAGATGAGCCACAACGGGGTTAGCAGGATTATCGTTGCGAAGAGGACCCCTTCGCCCATAAGGAGTTTGTACTCGAGATCGATTCTGTTCAGCCCGCCGAGCATGCCGTACTTCTTGCCTACCTGCCACGCACCTACATCCCAGCGATACATCTGTTTGACATAGCCGTGTAGATTGTTCGGGTCTTGCGTGAAGACGAGCGCCTCAGGCTGGTAGATGATTTTGCCGAGCTTTTTGCGGTGAACCTGAATAGTGCAATCCATGTCCTCAACGATTGTGTCGCTATTCCATTCCAGTTGGGCAAACACATTCGCCCGAAAGCTTGCGGCGCAACCTGGGACGACGGTTACCACGCCCATATTGCTTTGGCCGCCCTTATAAATGGCGTGAGAGATCCAGTACGCCAAAGAGCGATAGGCGGTAAGCCAGTTGTGCGGAACGCTCAATGCACGTCCGCATACGGCTGCAACTTCGGGCTTACGGAATTCCGCAACACAGACTCGGAAATAATCCAAGTTAACTTCCGTGTCAGCATCCATTAAACAGATGATGTCGTAGTTTTCGGTTAGGCCCCAGTCCTTGGTAGCCCGTAGAATGCTTTTCGCTTTACCAATGTTTTTCTCGTTACGGAGCACGTTGACCCCAAAGGAGCCTGCGATGCCTCCGGTTCCGTCACTGGAGCCATCGTCCATAACGTAGATATCCGCCTGGTTTACACCCGCCGCAAGAATGCTGCGCAAGGTTTTACCAATGCCTAACTTTTCATCCTTCGCGGCTACGATGACGCAAAACTTCACTTGATATCTCCAGAACTGCTTGGCACGACCGCACTTTGTTGCATAAGCGATAAGGAGGAGGTTGACTACATAGGTGCAAGCGCGATACCAGTGCAGGGTGTGACTGACAGTGGCCCATGGGAATGCCGGTGCTGTAGGCTGATGTGGGTCGTAACGTCAGCTACACACACAACTTAGGATGATGAGAAAAATGTCGCAGAGACAAGTTCTCGCAGCATTTCTTGATTGAGGTGTTACCTGTGAGGCGTTACGGGGGTAACTCATAGCCCGCAGAGTCCTGGTCAGTAGAGAGAAAAAGTATTCCATTGTTCGTAAACAGGACTGACCCAGATCCGCTCGCGACCTTACTAATGTCGGGCGACGTAAGATCAAAACTTAAGACAAGCGCCGACGTTGCCTCTTGCAGATTGAATCGCGGCCGCTACCAAACAACCGTGAGCCTTTCACAATGGCCTAAGGCCCCGAGTCATGGAACAGATTTTCTCTTTGTGGAAGAAGTCTTCCGAAACGGAACCCAAATTGTGGTTACCGTCGTAACCCTAAAAGTAACTATCGAAGTAACATCAGGGCAGAAATAATCCGGCGTGGCGCTCAAGTCACCAACTGCTCAGCCATGACGTAAGGTCTTTTCTTAGTGTCAGTTCCATGCTGTGCTAGCTTTTGGAATGGTGCGCCATTTCGACGAAACCCGCAGCCGTGACTAGCTGGCAGTGAAATTGCACTATCTTGTTGTGCAACCCCAAGCGCAACCCATGGCAAAGACTTTCTATGCGGCATTTATGTGCAGTCTGCTGACGGGGCTCAGTCTTGCACAGACGCCGACACTTCGCGTACTGCCCTGGAATAACCATTCCGCGGCCGTGTCGCTGACCTTTGACGATGCCAGGCCGGTGCATTTGGATGTCGTGATTCCGGAGTTGAACAAGCGTCATCTAAACGCGACGTTCTTTCTAATCGTCTCCAAACTGACCCGTTTGGATGACTGGCGAAAAGCACAAGCCGAAGGTCACGAAATAGGCAATCATTCCGTGACCCACGAGCACCCGGCTGCGCTGACCCGAGCAAGCGAAGAACTTGAAGTGGAAGACGCTAAGAAGTTCTTAGACAGCAATTTCAAATCAAACATCACCGTGTTCGCTTATCCCTTCGCCGAGTTATCGCCGGGGCTAGTGTCATGGGTGCAAAATTACGACTTTGCCGCGCGAGGCTGGCAGGGAGACGCCGGCGGCTCACCTTACGTCACTTCAGACTCCGAACCTGACTGGTATAACTTACCCAGCCAGCCGGCCTACACGCGATACGATGCTGCGGTTTACAAATCGTGGATCGATAAAGCCTTCGCGATGCACGCCTGGACTACGCTTCAGATTCATGGCATCGGTGACCCGTCGACCGGATTCGAACCCATTCCTACCGACACCTTTCTTTCTCTATTGGACTATCTGAAGGCTGAAGAATCGAAAGGACTGTGGGTAGCTCCCTTCGGGACCGTGGCCGCCTATTTGCGCTCACAAAAAATTGTAGAAGCGGCGAAGCCGCAAATTCAAAACAGCTCAGAAAGATTTGTCTGGAAGGTTCCGGATCCGTTCCCCACCGGGGTGCTGCTCAAAATTGCGATTGATGGCGGAGCGCACGTCCATGTGTACCAGGATAAGCGAGAGTTACACCCTAACAAGGGTGGGATTTATCTCGTCTCTTTTAATTCTGGAGAGCTAATTGTAAAGAGTGCGCTATGAAGGAAGTCAGTGAAGCCGTGCCAGCAAGGGAACATGAGTTAGAAATTAGAGATGCGTTGACAACCGTTGTGAGCGCCGGCGCGTGCCGTGAAAGTAAGCATTACTATCGAAGGGGAAATTCAATGAAAAAAGTTGCCGCGGTGTTGTTCGTTCTGTTTATGTCACTTTCGCTCATTCAATGTGGTGGTGGAGCGACCGGATCCGGCGGAGGAACAGTAACCCCGCCTGCTTCAACCTACACCCCTCATCCCGATGGTCTCTGGTCAACGCTTCCGCAAACCATGCCTATCAATCCGATTCACGCCGCGCTGCTTCACACCGGGAAGATTCTCATAGCTGCAGGCTCCGGCAACTGCCCACCGCAACAGGCTGGTTGTCCGCAGGGACCGCAATATCCGCAGGGTGCAGCGCTTCTCGACCTGTCCAATGACAACATCACCACCATGCCCACCACTTGGGACATGTTTTGCAATGGTATGTCGATCATGCAAGATGGACGCGTTCTGATCAACGGCGGCACCAAAGGCTACGGAGCCCTCGCCGTGGTAGGCGTGCAAGGTGATGTTCCTTTCACCGGCCTGCCCAACGCATCCATTTTCGATCCGTCCAGCGAGTCCTTCATCGACGTCGCTCCCACGGCACATGGCCGTTGGTACCCGACGGTCACCGAACTTAACGATGGCACAATGATGACCACGTCGGGCCTGAACGATACCAATGGGACGGCCAACAACACCAGCGAAATCTGGAACGGACAGCAGTGGAGCGCAGAGATTCCGGGAAATCCCAACATCTCAAACTTTCCAGGTTTCCAATTCCCTTTGTATCCCAGAATGCACCTGCTTCCCACTGGACACATTTTCTATTCCGCGCCCTCATCCGCGACCCTCGATTTCAACCCTGCCAGCCAGGTTTGGACGCTGGTCGCCTGGACTATTTACCCTGGACTGAATGATCCGAACGGAGAGCGAACCTACGGTTCATCGGTGTTGCTCCCGCTCACGCCTCAGAACAACTACAGCCCCAAGGTGATGATCATGGGCGGCGACAATCCCGCCACCAACACCACAGAGCTTATCGACCTAAGTGCTGCGGGAGCGCAAATTTCGGCCGCCTGCCCGACTTATGCTCCGTGTTGGGTGCAAGGCCCGCCCATGTCGCAAAATCGCGTCGAAATGGAAGCCACACTGCTGCCGAATGGAAAGGTATTGGTGGACGCGGGCTCCGCTCAGGACGAGGATGTAACGACAGCGAGCCTGCAAGCGCAGATTTACGACCCGGCATCCAATGCATTCTCCTCGGCAGGCAGCAACGCTTACGCCAGGCTCTATCACAATATTCAATTGCTGCTGCCGGATGGGACCATTCTTCTCGCCGGGGGCAACCCCGCCCAGGGCGTTTTTGAAAACCATATCGAAATTTATCAGCCGTCCTACCTCTTCAACGCTGATGGCAGCCCGGCAACTAGACCGCAGTCTGCAACCAACGCGCCCAGTTCACTCACTTATGGCCAGTCATTCACTTTGTCAACTCCGGATGCATCGACAATCGCATCCGTGGTGCTCATGAAGGCCGGCTCCGTGACCCACTCTTTCGACATGGATCAACGCTACGTTGGTCTGCCGTTCACCATGGCCTCTGGAAGCCTTAGCGTTACCGCTCCTTCCAACTCAAACATTGCTCCTCCCGGCTACTACATGCTCTTCCTTGTAAACCAAGCCGGCACCCCTTCACTTGCCTCATGGGTCCAGGTTTCCGGTCCTGCCGCCCCGGTCGCCAACGTCGAGTTGCATCCCGAACGAGTACCGACGCCGGCTTACATATTCCAGCGCAAGCAGGTCACGGAGTCACCCTTGATGCTGCGCAAGGAAATGCACATCCACTAAGCTGATGAAAGACCGGTGCTTCCGGGGCTGAGTGCCCTGGAAGCACCGCTCGATCAGCACCCAAAAAGTACCTCTTGCATTAACATTGAGCTCCGGTCCACAACCGGGGCTTTTTTCTATTGCACCAAGCACGCACTAGCCTTTTTCATCCCCCAGTTCGCCCGTCCGCTCCCCAGGCGAACCCATGTACTTCCGAGTTTGACCTGTCTCCTCATCCAGCATTAAAGTTCCACATCCGTATTTCCTCGTAAGGAAAAGAAACTCCGGGCGAGATTCCGCTGTCGCAATTTTATTGCGTTCGCGGTTTCGGGTGCCCAGCGTTTCTTGTCGGCCCTCAGCTCCAGCCGAACGGGTTGGATCTTGTGTTGATGTGTTTTTGCTTACGCGATGAGCTGGGTCGAGTTTGCTTAAGAGCCACGATCAAAAGATCGCAAAGAGATTGTTCGCCATTCTATCGGGGACTGAAATTCGATAAAAGGTGGGGAAGAAAAATCAATGAAGAGCCTAATCGCCGTAATGCTTCTCGTCGTGAGCAGCACAACACTTATTCAGGCGCAGCTACAAACCCATAGCAGAAGCAGAGCATCAGATTCCTTGTCTTCGATTAGTTTCAGTGCTTCGAGCGTAGTCGGAGGAGACTCTCTCATCGGAACTGTCCACCTGACCTCCCCCGCGCCAGCGGCAGGAGCGACAGTTGCTTTGTCCCTCGACGATCCGAGTGAGTCATGTGTCATACCTGCCAGCGTGCTTGTCCCGCCTGGCGCCACCTCCGCAAACTTCGTGATACAAACCAACTCCGCCGCGTTGAATCTTAGCGTGATAATTTCGGGCACCTATGGTGTTACAAGACGCGCCTCGTTCATATTGACGGATGGTTCTGTGCCCGCGAAAGTGCGGATTCATGATCCAGAAGACGACGTGACGCGGACGAGGACGCCGACTTTCCAGGATAACTTCAATGAGGGAGTATTAGACACATCCAAGTGGGTGGTGTCGAGCTACGAGACCAATGACTATGCGGGAGGCGGCAGCAGTGTCACGTTCTCGCCCGGCAACATAGATCTGAGTGGTGGAAGCCTGCGTATGGAGCTGACGCAGCCGACGGCAGGTACTTCGTTCGGTGCTGAAATCACGACGAAGCTCAGCTTCGGTTACGGTACCTACCAGTTTTCGATGCGCGCAGGGTCCACTTCGCCAACATCCGAAGGCGCGGGAACGACCGAGAGCGGGCAAATTAGTTCCACATTCATTATCCATAACCCGGCGCCTACCTACGCCTCCATCACGGAGATCGATGCTCCCGAGATTGAGGGGCTGACCGCTCGGAACGACGATATAGAGTGGACGGTCTGGAAGAACAGCACTGCGACAGATCCAACCCCGGAGTACAACGTGCTGTCGAACCCTGAAGATGCGTTCCACGTTTACAAGTTCGTGTGGTCGGCGACTAGCGTCAAGTTTTACATCGACGGCGTCCTCAAGTCTGTCTGCACGTCGGGAATCCCGACGGTGGCCGCGGTCATCGATATCAATTTCTACGGCACGAATGACACGCAGTGGGGAGGTCTGGCGACCGTAGGCGTCACGCGCTACATGTATGTCAACAGCGTGAAGTTCTGGGCGGCAAATTAGGTGACGAGCAGAAGAAGCGGACATCGAGACACTGGCTAGTCTTCCATCGCGCTTCCCTAGCTGGCGCGCGCCATACCATCTAATTCTCGCATCCTGTCTGCGTCGATCGTCAAACCGGCCGCCGCTACGTTTTCTTCGAGGTGTTCGACTTTAGAAGTCCCCGGGATCGGCAGCATGACTGGCGAACGCGCGAGCAACCATGCCAGAGCCACCTGCGATGGCGTCGCTCTCAGTTTCGTGGCTACGTGACTGATGGGGCTGTTGGAGCCGGAGACTCGACCGGCCGCCAGCGGGAACCACGGAATGAATCCCAGTTTTTCTTTCTCGCAATATTCCAGAACGTCTTCCGATCCGCGGTCGGTAACGCTGTAACGGTTCTGCACGCTGACAATCGGAACCATCGTTCGCGCATGCTCAATCTGCTGCACACTCACTTCGGATAAACCGATATGTTTGATTTTTCCTTGCTCCTGCAACTCCTTTAAAGTACCAAGCTGATCGTCGGCCGGCACCTTCGGATCGATTCTATGCAACTGATAAAGATCGATCCGCTCCAGGCGCAACCGGCGCAAGCTGCCTTCGCAGGCGGATCTTAGGTGTTCTGGTTTTCCGTTCTCCACCCATCGGTTGGGGCCGGGCCGATCAAAGCCGCCCTTGGTAGCGATCACCAAGCCCGCCGGGTATGGATACAAAGCCTCGGCAATGATCTCCTCACTGACTCCCGGACCGTAGGAGTCCGCAGTGTCTATGAAATTGATACCCAATTCAACGGCCCGCTGCAATACTCGGACGACCTCTTGACGATCTGCACGCTCACCCCAAACCCCGTCTCCCGTGATTCGCATCGCACCGAATCCCAATCGCGTGACACGGAGATCGTCTCCGATCAGAAGTACGCCAGCCTTCTTGGCCAGTACCTCGTCGTTCTTTGCCGTAGACTTGTGATTCTGCATACATCTTCCCCCTTCGCCGATGAAACTCGGGGTTTCGATCCGCTTTTTGTTTGGAGTAACACGATACCGGCTGCGTTGCAAAAAAAGAAAGCGCCCATTCTCTGAAATTTGATTGCGTTACTGACGAGACCAGCGTGGAACGCTTGCCCATCATCCAATTCATATTGACTTGACCGTTTCGCGCACGTAGGATTCTTGCCCAGCGATCGACCAAACCTTCTTCATATCGCATCGTCTAAGCTTTCGGAGGATCTACATGCTGCATTCATTTTTCCGTGGTAGAGGTGCCGCTCCGGTTTTCGCGGCTGTATTCATCGCGCTCGCTACAACCGCGCTTGCGCAGACTTCACCGGGCCCACAACCAGTGCCGCTGCCCCCGGCCATTGTTGCGCCGGTTGACACGCCCTATCCCGGAACGATTTCATTGCTCGTCGACGTCACCAACATCACGGATCGTGTGCAAAATGTGCATGAGACGATCCCGATGAAAGGGCGCAACATAACTCTGCTCTACCCGGAGTGGCTTCCTGGGACGCACTCGCCATCGAACCCGGTGGCAGAGCTCGCCGGCCTTGTCATCACGGCGAATGGCAAACGCATTCCGTGGCTGCGCGATCGAGTGAACATGTACGCGTTCCATGTTGAGGCGCCGCAGGATGCAACCACTCTGGATCTCAACTTCCAGTATCTGGCCCCGCTGGATCCAAAACGAGGGCGTGTTTCCTCGAAGTTCGCCGACGTAACTTGGAACAGCGTGCTTCTCTATCCTGCGGGATACTTCTCGCGGAATATCAAATTCGAAACTACGCTCCGTCTCCCGGATGGATGGAAGTTTGCCTGCGCTCTGGATGTAAAGTCGCAGAATGGCAACTTGGTTCAGTTCAAAGAGACGACGCTGAATACGCTTGTCGATTCGCCACTCTATGCGGGCCTCTATTTCAAGCGTTTAGATTTATCGACCGGGCCAGACAACCAAGTTTATCTCGATATCTTCGCCGACAAGCCTGCCGATCTCGAGATCACTCCAGAAGAACTGCAATACCATAAGAACCTTGTGATCGAAGCGCAAAAGCTTTTCAATTCGCATCACTACGATCACTATGATTTTCTCTTCTCTGTCAGCGACATAGTCAGCGGCAAAGGCCTGGAGCACCACCAATCGAGTGAGGACGGTTCTCGCGCCAATTACTTCACGGACTGGGGCGCGGGAGTTTCCGCCCGGGCTTTGCTGCCCCACGAATACACTCATTCGTGGAACGGCAAATTCCGCCGGCCCGCGGACCTATGGACGCCCAACTTCAACGTACCCATGCGCAACGATCTGCTTTGGGTTTATGAGGGCTTGACGGATTATTATGGCAACGTCCTCACAGCGCGTTCTGGAATGCGGACTCCCGAGCAGGCCCGCGACGTATTCGCGCAAATCGCCGCGGGGTTCGAAATCAGCCCCGGACGTACGTGGCGCTCTTTGAACGACACCACCAACGAGCCCATTGTTTCGTCTCATGGAGCAACTCCGCAGGCCTGGCCAAGCTGGCAGCGTTCCTACGATTATTACCCGGAGTCAGACCTTATCTGGCTCGATGCCGACACGAAGATCCGCGAGCTGAGCGGCGGGAAGAAGTCTCTCGATGATTTTGCGAAGCTCTTTTTCGGAATCGACAACGGGAGCTATGTCACCGTTGGTTATGCGCTGGAAGACCTCGTGAAAGCGCTGAATACCGTGCAGCCGTACGATTGGGCAGGATTTTTCCGCACCCGGGTCTATGACGTCAACCCAAACGTTCCGGAGGATGGGATCACGCGAGGCGGCTATCGACTTGTGTACAACGATAACGAACCGGAGTGGCTCAAGAAAGGGGAGATGGTTCGCGGAGTGAGCTTCGCTACCTCACTCGGCTTCTCGCTAAGGCCAGAGGGCAGCCCTGATTCACGTGGCAGCCTTGATAATGTTTGGTGGGACAGTCCGGCCTTCAAAGCTGGCATCACGCCGGATATGCAACTGCAAGCCGTCAATGATCAGAAATACACCGCCATGGGCCTGCGCGAAACCATCCTGGCCGCGGAGAAAAGTAAGGAACCGATCAAGTTCTTATTTAAGCGTGGCGACGAGTTTATAACGATTTCTCTCGATTATCACGCTGGAATGCGTTATCCACACCTGGAGAGAGTCGAAACGACGCCGGATCATCTGGATACGATACTCGCGCCGGCAAAATAGAAGTGCAGTAATCGAACCGCGTTTAGCTGCCGTGCGCTCCTCAGCTGCACGGCAGTCTCACTCGCACGCGGCAGCCTCTCTTTCCGTTCAGGTTTGACAGCTCAATCGAGCCTCCATGGGCCTCCACGATCTGTCGCGATAGGGCCAATCCTATGCCGCTTCCCGTGGGCTTGGTGGTATAGAGCGGTACGAAAGCGTTGCTCGGATTCAGAAGTCCGAGGCCATTATCGTCGATAATTATTTCGACGCTCTGATCCTCGACTACCCAGCTCAATGTCACCAGTGGCTTCCGGTCTTCTGCCGCGCCCGCGGAGGCGTTGGACTGGTCGTCACTCCGGTTTGGCTCAAGCGCCGCTTCGACAGCATTGCGCACGAGATTGATTAGCATCTGCTCGATCTGGTCGGAATCTACCATCACCATTACATCCGGGCCACGAGAGATCGTCACCGGCATTCTGGTTTCAAGAAAAACGACTCGCTCTATAATCGGGAGCAAAGCGACTCTCTTTATTACTGGAGGCGGCATCTGAGCTAATTGCCGATATGCCTGTAGAAAGCGATTAAGTGACGCGGTGCGATCTTCGATGATTGCCAGACCGCGTTCAAAGTCTCGACGCTGTTCGGGATTGAGTTGGGCCTCCGCGAGGCGATTGCTCAGGCTCCCCGCAATTGACTTAATCGGAGTCAACGAGTTGTTGAGTTCGTGCCCGAGTACGCGGATCAATCGCAGCCAAGCGTTCCGCTCTTCCTCGCGAAGCGCGCGGCTCACGTCCGACAGCACAATCATGGTGTGAGGCACGCCTTTTTCGCGGAACTTGCTTTTCCTCACCAACCAGCGGGCGCTCGAACTGTTAGCCGGCAATGCTACAAGCGCCTCATTTCCTACGCCGAGGCAATCGGCGAGACCGATTTCGTCGGCAGTACGCCCGAGGAGACGAACGGCTGCCTGTTGGAGTAGTTTTTCGCCAGCGGGGTTCACCAGTCGAAGCACTCGGCCGGGGTCAAAGGCGAACAAGGGAGCATCGATTTCTTCCACGACTCGCCGCAACAGCGCAGTAGCTTCTATGACGCGGATTCGCTGATCCGCGAGCAGGTCGGCCAAAGCGTTGACCTCAAGTGAAAGCTCGCCCAACGCGTCCTCTGCAATGGCTCCCCGGGCTCGAAACGAATAATCTTCCTCGCGCAAGGCAGCAACTACATTGGCTAACGTCTGCAAGGGACGGACGGTTTGATCGTGCAACGCCAACGCCAGCAGCCAGCAGACAAACAAACCGATGAGCGACACCGCTACTTTCGATCCCGCTGACCAAGGCTGACGCCAGATCAGAACGGCGCTGACCACAATTCCAGGCAAGGCTACCAACAGGGAAAAGAGGCCTATGCGATGCTCATAGACGAGGCGAGCGCGCTTGCGAAGAACCTTTCGTGTTTCGGCCTTGCCGCTGGTGTGCGGACTAGAGGCCATACTTCTCCATGCGGCGGTAGAGCGCGCCACGGCTTAACCCCAAGGCTTCGGCGGCTTGGCTTATATTCCCTTGAAAACGCTGCAGCGCTTTTCGAATCAAGAGCGCTTCCACGGCTTCCAAACTAAGCTCTTCAAGATTTTGGGGTTGTGCCCGCTGCAGATTCAGTCCGAGATCCGCGGGTTGAATCTCATGTCCGCGGCACATCAGGACAGCACGCTCCAACGTGTGCTCGAGCTCGCGAACGTTGCCCGGCCAGGAATACTGCGCCATGATTTGCAGTGCGGAACTATCGAATGCCCCGACTTCGCGGCGATAGCGGGACGCGTAGCGCTTCAGAAAGTGAACCGCAAGTGTCGGTATGTCCTCGCGGCGTTCGCGGAGTGGCGGTACGTGAATCTCAACCGTGTTGAGCCGAAAAAGAAGGTCTTCGCGGAACTGGCCCGAAGAGCACGCGGCCTTAAGATCAATATTCGTGGCCGAGATCAAACGGACATTGATCTTTCTCGGCCGCGAAGATCCCAGTCTCTCGATCTCGCCCGATTCGAGCACACGCAATAATTTTGCCTGTTGGCGAATGGGCACATTGCCAATTTCGTCCAGAAAGATTGTCCCTCCGTCGGCCAGTTCGAAGCGTCCAATGCGATCGGTTCGCGCATCGGTAAATGCACCCTTCACATGGCCGAAGAGTTCGCTTTCAAATAGTCCTTCGGCCAGGGCACCCGTATTAACTGCAACCATCGAGCGCGAAGCACGAGAAGAAAGAGCATGCAAAGTTTGCGCGACGACCTCTTTGCCGCTTCCGTGTTCGCCTGTAATAAGAACGTTAGCGTCGGAGGGGCCGACCCGAGCGATCGCTTCTAAGACAGGTTGCATGGATGCCGCCGATGCGATGAAATCTGGCCGGCCTTGAATCTGGAGCAGCCGGTTTTCTGCCGCCAGTCGTTCGGCGCGCTGCAGGGCGCGATGCAATTCGACTTGCGTGCGCAGAATGGCGAGGAGGCGATCGTTTTCCCAGGGTTTTTGGATAAAGTCTCGCGCTCCGCGCCGCATGGCTTCCACTGCAAGTTCGACATTGCCCCAGGCGGTCATGACGATAACCGGCAAATTGCTGTCGAGCGCAACGATTTCCGAAAGAAGATCCAGCCCCTCCCCACCCGAAGTTGTGTCCCGCGTATAGTTGAGATCGATCAGCAGAGCGTCGTAAGAATCTACCGCCAACGCTAGCCTGACCTCAGCGGGAGACTTCGCGCTCTCCACCCGATAACCCTGAGGGTGAAGTAAAAGTTGGAGAGCTTCAAGGATATGGGGCTGATCATCCGCCGCAAGAATCAGGGGCATGGGGTTCTCGCGGGGAAGGGAAGGCGTCGGGCTGCGGAGATCCTGCGGCTTGGCCGAAGTCGGCATGACTATGGAGAGGAGGCGGCAACCGTCCCGGTGACTGCCTCCTGAATCAGCACTCCATTATGTTCCAAAGTCGTCCCTGTCGCGCGATCAAGTTCTACTCGAGCTTTTTGGTAGGTAGTCCTGGCGGTAACCAAGTCCAGTTCGGCCACGGAAAGATCGTGGCGCGCCGTCATGGTCTGATAACTGGATCCCGATCCCAAATCCTGCTCCTTCTTCGTGATCTCGAAGGTACGTTCTGCCAAATCCCTGGCCTTCCGGGCCGATTCAACCCTGGCGTGCGATTGTTCCAGGGCATACTGTGCATTGCGAACTTCGATCCGAATTTGTTTTTTCAATTGCTCTTTCCGCAGGCTGGCTTGCCGGTACTCCAACTCAGATCGATACTGGTCGGCTTTGGCGACGCGGTTGCGAAAAGGAATGTTCAGGTTGAGTCCGATGTAGTAGTCCGGCGACGAATCGTTGAAAGCGTCCTGCCAGGACCCAGGCAGATCGGTCGGGACTGTGGAGGTTGTAGTATTTCCAGGAGGGACCAATCCCGCGAGACCGCTGCCCCCGTAGAAACCAACAAGAGAGAGGCTGGGCAGAAGCGCATTCCTTTCTGCTTTTCGACTGATCTGCCGGTTGGCCAGGTCCATGTCAGTCTCGAGCAGTTCCGGACGATTTTGCAGCCCTTCGGCGATCAAATCGAGAAGTGGCACGCTCGCGTCTGCTTCAGTGTTAGTGGTCTGCATGCGATCGGTCGGCACCACCGGCATCTCTGCCAGGGTGGGATCGTCGAGGCTCTTCGTCAGTGCGTTTTTCATCAACGATTCCTCCAACTGGAGGCTCGTGCGCGCCACAGTGAGTTCCTGGTCACGCTTGGAAACCTCGGCCTCAGCCTTCATCACGTCCATTTCAGGGATGCTTTCCAATTGCAATTGCTTCCGGGCGTTCTCCAAAGTTTGGTTGGCGAAGGCTAGCGATTGTTCGTTCACACGCGCCTGTTCGTAGGCGCTCACCAAATCCCAGTAGATATTTTCTACCTGGGTAACGGTGGCGATGATCTGATTCTTGAAAGCGATATCGGAGATCTTCTTATTGTTCCTGGCGATGTGCAAGTAGCGGAGGTTCGGACCGAAACCAAACCCCGCGAGAAGCTGCTGCTGGAAACTGAACCTGTAGTAGGTATTCAAAGCCGGCGACAGGAAGGTAAGGGGGCTGTTCGTAGTCTGGCGATTGTTATTGAATGCAAAGGAAATTGAAGTACCGGTGGGAAAGGCCTGGGAATAAAAGGCGTTCACCTGCGCGGTATTCAGCTGCAAAGACGGGACACCGTAGATTTGTATATTCGTCAGCGGGGATGTCA
>Ga0187871_10001253_pt1 | contig 22329 bp, 18 predicted proteins | sample June2016WEW_16_1_FD_132988 | JGI IMG/M metagenome (GOLD analysis project Ga0187871, IMG submission 132988) | Peatland microbial communities from SPRUCE experiment site at the Marcell Experimental Forest, Minnesota, USA - June2016WEW_16_10 | ecosystem: Environmental > Terrestrial > Soil >...
CATCCAGCCGGCGCACCCCTGGTGGAAGCGAGGAAACTGGGTTCATGCCCAGGAACTGCCGCCAGACTTCCGCTACACCAGCGACGCTAACGAAGAGTGGTTGAGCCACGACCAACTCCGGGAATTGATTGAGCCCCGAGCCGCGGCGCAAGCTCGTGTGCCGGCATAGATCATGTCGTTCCGCATCCGAGAATTCCATCGGGATGGCCGCGATGTGCCTAACACTTCGGACATCGGAGAGGCGGGGTATCCCATTACGCAGGATGCCTGCTAGCGGCTGAATCAGCTCCCGGCGTGTGACAGGATGAGCGATCAGGGCAGGGAAGATGTGATTCGGGCGCTGAAGTGTAGGCCCATCACGAACTCAACGGCTAAATTCGGATCAAGAATAAGCGAATGACGGAACATCCGCAGGTCCTGGCAATCATCCAGGCACGCATGGGCTCCACGCGACTCCCGGGCAAAGTACTTGCCGAAATCGAAGGGCGTCCCATGCTCTGGCACGTGCTTCAGCGAACCCAAGCCGCGGAGTCCTTGGATCAGGTGTTAGTTGCTACAACCACTGAGCCCGCTGACGACTTGATTGTTTCCTTTTGCCGCGAGCACGGGATGGTTTGTTTCCGCGGCAGCGAAAAGGACGTCTTGGATCGCTACTACCGGGCGGCTCGGCTGCATAGGGCTCAGGTCATTGTCCGAATCACTTCCGACTGCCCGCTCATCGATCCGGAGATCGTCAACAAAACTGTGCGACAGTTTATGGTTGAACAACCGGACTATGCTTCAAATTGCTTGGTTCGCACTTATCCCCGCGGGCTGGACACCGAAGTCCTTACCTTCCGGGCACTAGAGGTCGCATGGAGCGAGGCCAGTCAGTCCTATGAGCGTGCTCATGTGACTCCGTACCTTTACCAGAATCCGGAGCGGTTCAAGGTGTTGTCCGTGATGGGAAACAAAGATTACGGCTTCTACCGGTGGACGGTGGATACTCCGGAAGACTTGGAATTCGTTCGCGCGGTTTACGCTCGCTTTGCAGGCGGAGGATTTCTGTGGAACGATGTTCTAAGGCTGCTGGAGCGCGAACCGGCGCTCGCTGAGATTAATAGATCGGTTGCGCAGAAGGCGCTGCACGAAGGTTGACGGGTGACCGTCTGACCGACATCAATCGCATCCATCATGAAGATTCTCCTCATACATTCCGAGGATGATCCGGAAAAAGGTCCGGCGGCCGGCCGGTGTTGGGACCGCATCGTGGATCTCGGCGTAGGAGGAGTGAATACCTATGCTCGCTGGCAGCGTCAGTTCCACTGTCCGGTAACAACTCTGGATTCTTTGCGGAATGGTTTCGATGATTTCCGGCGAGTGCGGGGCCTGCTGGATCGGGGATGCGGGCGACTGAAGGATGAACATGGCCTGGACTGGTGGGAGATTATGTCGTTGCTGCTGCACGGTGAGATGGAGACGCTGATCCTGCTGCAGCGCTTGGCGGCGACGGTGGAACCCACCGACGAAGTGTATGTTTCGCGTCCTGGTATTCATGCCAGTCTTTTGCGCTGCCTATGGGCTGGGCGGGTAAATGTTTTTCCTTTGCGGCGTGGGGCTGAAAAGAGTGGGCTGCGGCATTACTTCCGCGTTTCGAACAAGCTTTCGGCACCGCAGATCATCGATGTTTTCTGGGATAAGTACGACGCAGGCTACCAGTTTCGCGGGCGCATGGCGCGAAGGCGTCCGCCTTCCACGCGGCCGGTGGTGTTGCTGCCCACCGCCTATGTGAACGTATCGCGCACCGGGATTGCCTATGCGAAGACTTTTCCCGACGAAAACTTTCTTTTGGTGACCACGCGGCGGAGTGGGTCGGTGGAAGATCTCCCGAAGAATGTGGCGGGAGCGCGGTTGTCAGCGTACGCGTCGGTGCGCGACCGCCGTGTTGAAAATGCAGATTTGGAATGCCGTCTGCAATCGCTGCTGAGCGAGTTGGAGGGAGTGAAGGAATTCGAAATCCTGAAGCGGCTGGGATATTTGGATAGTTTTCCGCGGCGGTTCCGGCGAGGCATTGAGGTCCGCGATGCGTGGAGAAATGTTCTCGACACCGAACCCGTGCAAGGTGTGCTTTGTGCGGATGACAGCAATCCCTACACACGAATCCCGCTGCTGTTGGCGCGGGCTCGTGGGTTAGCCAATGTGGCTTGTCATCATGGCGCGCTGGATGGCCGTTACGTGTTTAAGCATAGCTACGGGGATGTCATCTGGGCGAAGGGGAAGATGGAGCAGGATTATCTGGTGCGAAAGTGCGGCGTGCCTTCGGAGAACGTCGAGATTGGGGCGCCTGCGCTGCCTGAAAATTGGCAAGGGCCAGGGCAGTCGAATCGTCAGGATTTTCGGCCCTACGTGCTCTTCCTCTCGGAGGCCTCCGATGTGTCAGGTGGACGGCCGGAGGAATTCTATCGTGATATCTTGCCGCCGCTTGCTGACCTGGCGTTGGCCACTGGACGAGAATTAATCGTGAAGTTGCATCCGGCAGAAAGCAAGAATGAACGTACGGCTACGCTGGCGAGGGTGCTTTCCCCCGACCAGAGAGCGATCGCACGCATTGTGAGTGGCCCGCTCACGGAAGATCTGCTGGCAAAGACGTGGTTCGCGATTACGATACTGTCTACCGTGGCTATGGAATGCGCTGTTCGCGGGATTCCATGCTTTCTTTGCAAGTGGTTGCAATTTTGGCCGTATGGTTACATCGAGCAATTCATTCGCTTCGGAGTGGGTGCCGGCCTGAATGATCCGAGCGAGATCGAGAAAATTCCGCAGTATCTGCAACAACAGCATTTGCCGGGGGAGAGCGTGATGGAGAACTGTTGGCAGCCGGCTGCCGGGGGACGACTACGGGAAGTGTTGACAACTCCGCGGGAGGCGTACACCTCCGCAGCACGGTAATTCGAAGGAGTTCAATGCGGGAAAGTTTTGGAGTCAGGCCGTGAGCGGAAGATCTGGGACGATCCTCGTAACTGGAGCCAGTGGATTGCTCGGCGCCAGTATTATCTCGCTGGCGCAGGAGCAAGGCCGGAAAGTAGTCGGGCTCTATCATTCTCATCCTGTCGATGTTGACGGAGTGAAATTGCTTGCCGCCGATCTGGCTCATGAAGGGGATGCGCTTCGAGTCTTCATGGAAGTAGACCCTTCGAGTGTGATTCACTGCGTGGCCGCTACCGGTGTCGACTGGTGCGAGGAACATCCGGAGGAAGCGCATCAATACAACGCGAAGATGGCGGCAGTAATCGCCGGGATTACTGCACGCAGCGGCGCTCGCCTGCTCCATATTTCCACGGATTCGGTGTTTGATGGCGGAAGCGGAAACTATACCGAGAGGGATGCGCCTGCGCCGGTGAATGTCTATGCTGAGACGAAGCTGCAGGGCGAAAGGGAAGTGCTTCGCGAGAACCCGGCAGCTGCGATTGCACGCGTCAATTTCTATGGATGGAACGCTCAGAACAAGCAGAGCCTGGCTGAGTGGATTCTGGAACGATTAAATACAGGGAACCTTGTGCCAGGATTCTCCGACGTGGTTTTTTGCCCCGTGCTTGCCAATGATCTGGCCGAGGTCCTGCTGGCGTTGTTGGACCAGAATCTGGCGGGTCTTTACCATGTAGTCGGGTCCGAAGCCGTGAGCAAGTATGAGTTTGCCAGGCGCGTTGCCTCGACTTTCGGCTTTAACCCGGAGCAGGTCATTCCAGCGCGTCTCGCCGATGCGGGGCTAAAAGCGCGCCGTCCGCTGAATACGTCATTGAATACGGGAAAAATCTGCGCAGCTCTGGGCCATGCCATGCCTGACCTCGAATCGGGAGTTCGCCGGTTTGCTCAATTACGTGATAACGGTTACGCGGATCGCTTCAAGCAGCGCTTGATTGGAGTTCGCGAATGACCACTCTGAAGCTGGGAAACAAGATCGTGGGCGCCGAACATCCGACATATTTTGTCGCGGATATTTCGGCGAATCATGACGGCGATCTGGAGCGCGCCAAACTACTGATCCGGCTTTCTGCTGAGGCGGGGGCCGATGCCGCCAAGTTCCAGAATTTTCGCGCCTCTGGAATTGTCAGCGAGCGCGGCTTCAACAGCCTGGGGGGGCAACTGTCTCACCAGGCGAAGTGGAAGAAAAGCGTGTTCCAGGTGTACGAGGAAGCCAGTCTGCCATGGGAGTGGACACCCGCGTTGAAAGAGGAATGCCGGGCTTGTGGAATCGAGTATTTTTCAGCGCCTTACGATCTCGAGGCTGTAGACATGCTCGACCCCTACGTCAATCTTTTCAAGATCGGTTCAGGGGATATTACATGGCCCGAGATGCTTCAGAAGGTGGCTTCCAAGCAAAAACCGGTGCTCCTGGCCACGGGAGCTTCCGCGATGGAAGAAGTGCAGCGCGCGGTCGAAAAAATACTGAAAATCAATTCGCAGCTGGTTCTAATGCAGTGCAATACGAACTACACGGCGAGCCTGGAGAACTTCCGGCACGTCCATTTGCGCGTGCTAGAGACCTACCGTGCTATCTTCCCGTCGGTTGTTCTAGGCCTTTCCGATCACACTCCGGGACATGCTACGGTGCTGGGAGCGGTTACGCTTGGCGCTCGTGTCATCGAGAAGCACTTTACCGACGATAACCGGCGTGAAGGTCCGGACCATCCTTTCTCGATGACGCCTTCCTCGTGGCGCGAAATGGTCGATCGAACCCGCGAACTCGAAGCCGCCCTGGGCTCGCCTCGCAAGTTCGTTGCAGAAAATGAACAGGATACGGTGGTCGTGCAGCGGCGTTGTTTGCGGACAAGTCAAGATTTGAAGGCGGGGACAATCTTGCGCGAAGACATGCTGGAGGCGTTGAGGCCGGCGCCAAGAGAAGCGATCATGCCGTACGAACTGACGCGGGTCACAGGCAGGAAGTTGCTCCGGGACATGCCGCGAGGCGAACACTTGAAATGGGAGTGGTTGGCTGAGGCTGAGGTCGGCGAGTGAAGGTACTGTACTTTTCCGATAACACGTCCGGCCACAACCAGCGCTTTCTGGAAAAGCTTTCGCAGGCGGGACTGGAGGTCTGGTTTCTCGACCCGACGAATAGTTGCGCGCCCGAGGCATGGCTGCCGCCGGGAGCGCATTGGGTACGAGCCAAACAAACGGTGCCGCAGAATTCGGATTCAGCGGCGTTCGCTGCTTTCCTTCCCGAATTCCAGCGGTTGTTGGCGGAGATCAAGCCTGACCTGGTCCACGCCGGGCCCATCCAGAGTTGTGGTTATCTGACGGCGCTCTCGCGTTTTCACCCCTGGCTGCTCACTTCATGGGGGTCGGATCTTCTATTTCACGCGGAGCGCAGTGCTGAATGCATGAAGGCGACCCAGGCTGCCTTATCGGGCGCAGATGCCTTCTTCTGCGACTGCGATGCCGTTCGGGTCAGGGCAAAGCAGCTTGCGAATTTACCGGACTCGCGCATCGTGCAGTTTCCCTGGGGTGTCAGCAAGGGATTATTTGGACCGGTTGGCGAGATGCCGCCGGAACCAGAGTACGAGCGCGAACCGGGGACGCACGTGTTCCTCTCCACACGTTCTTGGGAGCCACTGTATGGAATCGACACACTTCTGGAAGCGTTTCGACTCGCTTACCGGCAAGACACTTCGTTGCGCCTGCTATTGCTGGGCAACGGATCGGAGGCCGGAACCGTACGACGGTTCATCAGTGTTCATGGGCTGAACCATGTGATTCGAACCCATGATTCTTATCCCAGGGAAGAGATGCCCAGGTGGTTTCGCGCGGCGGATGCTTACATCAGTTGTACGCAATCGGATGGCACGTCGGTTTCTTTGCTGGAGGCAATGGCGACCGGGCTGCCGCCGGTAGTAAGCGACATTCCCTCGAACCGCGAGTGGATTGTTGAAGGGCATAACGGATGGCTGGCGGCAGCGAGCTCGGCTGAGGAATTTTCCGATAAGTTATTGCGTGCTGCCCGCCTGACTCCGCCGGAGCGAAGATTGTTCTCCGAACGAAATCAGCGCATCGTGGAGGAGCGCGCGGACTGGGACCGAAACTTCCCGAAACTTATCAAGATGTACGAGCGGCTTGCCAGAATATCTATCAGTTCACATTTGTTAGTGAATGACCGGAGTTCTTGACCCCGGAGTTGATTCGCGATGGTCAATACGCAGCCCGATACAAAACCCGATCCTAATATTCCTGTTTACAATGCGCCGGAGGTTGCGGAGTACTATGCGGAGCTTAACTATCTCACGCCTTGCGAGGGCTTGTTGTTTGAAACGTATCTCAGGCCGGGCGTGGCGATCCTCGACCTCGGCGTGGGCGGGGGACGCACGACCGCCTACCTATCGTCGGTTGCGGGACGCTATGTTGGAGTTGACTATGCTTCGGAGATGGTCGCGGCATGCCGCAGAAAGTTTCCGGAGCTCGAGTTTGAGACGGAGAACGCTTCCGATCTGTCGAGGTTCGCGACCTCGAGCTTTGACGCGGTCGTGATGGCTTTTAATGGCATGGATTATGTGATTCCTGATGAGTCCCGCTTCCGCGCGCTGCGAGAAATTCGCCGCGTGCTCAAGCCCGAGGGCATTCTTATTTTCTCCTCTCACAACCCGCGATCCATCTGGGTGCGGGCGGCATGGAATCCGCAAAGGGTGCGAGACGTGGCAGGATCGATCGCCGGGATTGACTCCATCTTCTTTCGACCTTTCCTATGGATTTTGACCGCTGCACGCGCGATGCTTGCGGGGTTGCAAGCGGCACTGCAGTCGCTCGGACGGGCCGCGAACCGGCTGCCAACACGGGCGTTCTGGCAAGGTCAGGGCTGTTGGCGGGATCCTGCGCATGGCGGCTTGAAGACTCATGGGGCAACTCAGGAAAAAGTTGTGCACGAACTTGGCGAGTTTGGTTTTCAACTGCTGCGCGTCCAGGGAGACGACTACCCACGCGCCAGCGGTCGTTATGTTACAGATTGGTACTACTACGTGTTTTCGAAGGCCGTAGCGACTGGAGAGAAGTGAGTCTGCGCATTGTTCTGCACAGAGAAATTCCTGAAGTCCCCAAACTGCATAGTCAGTGGAACGACGTGGCTCTGCGCATGGAGCACCCCGAAGTGTTTTACACGGTTGAGTGGGCGCTGGCCGTGCAGTCGGCTTATCAGGCTTCTCTTAGGGTTTTGCTGTTCTTGGGTTATGAGGGCGACGATCTGGTCGGGGTGGCGTCGCTGGCAACGGACATGGCTGAGGAAAATGTGCGCTTTCTTGCTGCCACGACCGGAGACTATTGCGACTTCCTGACCGCACCGCAATACCGGACCGAGTTTGTCGACGCAGTCTTCGCGGAACTGACTAAGACGAGAGCAACTTTCGTGGCGCTGGCGAATCTGCCGGAGGATTCAGTGACGCCCGCCGCGCTCCGGAATGCGGCGGGCAGGCATGGGTTTCACGTCCATATGCGGGCGGCATACTTGTGCGCGCAGGTGGAACTGGGTTCCGGAGAACGGCGCAAAGAGTTGAAGACCGCGCTTGCAGGCAAGAAAAAGCTTCGCCAATACCTGCGTGGAATGGAGCGCGAGGGGCCGGTCACATTTGCTCATCTGCAGTCGCTTTCTCAGATTCAAGCAGCCTTGCCGGAGTTCGCCGATGCTCATGTGACGCGCTTCCGGGCTACGCAGCGCGTCAGCAGTTTATCCACTCCCGAGCGACGGTTCTTCTTGGAAGAACTCGCGAGGCGCTTTGCTGGAGCTGGCGTCGTAACTCTCAGCATGCTGATGATCGCGAGCCAGCCCGTTGCATGGAACTATGGATTTCAATTCCGCGGGAGCTGGTTTTGGTATCAACCAACGTTTGATAGCGGCTGGGAAGAGCACTCCCCGGGTTACTGTCTGCTGTCGAGAATTGTGGTCGAAGCCTGTGACATGGAGGAAATGAAGGTAGTTGATTTGGGGCTGGGCGCGGAAGGATATAAAGAGCGATTTGGAAACAGCACGCGCCAGACGCTCTACGTCACCGCGACAAAATCCTGGCGACGCCATCTGCTGGCGATCGCGAGATACCGCGTGGCCAGCGAGTTGAAACGGTCGCCGAAAATCGAATCCGCAATCCGCCGTATTCTTGGCAAATAACAGCCTGCGCGGAAGGCCACCTCGCGACGGAAAACATTTAGACTAATGCGTCGCAGTTCTTGACTTGTCTTTCCTGAAGAATAGGCTCACGTTGCACGAATGAAGGAGACCATGCCCCCCGAGGTTTCAACCGGCGAAAGTGCGCGTCCTGCGCTGGCTCCTCTGAGCTTCAAGACCGAGATGGGCCGCATTTCCCGTCAGTCGGGAGTTGTCTTCGCGGGGACGATTTTCACGGCTGCGCTGGGCTACATCTTCAAAGTTTATCTCGCCCGTAAATTGGGTGCGGAGGCCCTTGGTATTTACGCTCTGGGCATGACGGTCGTGGGTTTCGTCGGCGTATTTGGCGGTTTGGGGTTGACATGGGCTGCGACGAGGTTTCCCGCAGCTTGCGTCAGTACGGGGCAGTTTGAAGATCTGCGGGCTTTCATGGCATGGAGCGTCCTGATTCTGCTGGGTGTGAACGGACTCCTAGCCGGGTGTGTTGTGTTAATGCGCCACTGGGTGTCTTTCGACCTCTATCACACACCGGCGCTGTCAGGCTATATCGGGCTTTTCGCTCTAACGCTGGTTCTGGGTGCGCTAACGACATTCTTCGGCCAACTCCTGACTGGTTACAAAGACGTGGCAAAGAGAACGATCATTTCGAATTTTGCGGGAGGACTGCTAAGCGTAGGCTTCACGGTGGTCCTGATCACTCTCGGAATGGGACTTTGGGGATACGTCTTCGCCCAGGTTGCCAGTGCAGTCGTAGTGCTGGCGTTGCTGGTTTGGACCACATACAAGCTCACTCCTCTACCCGCTCGGTTCGCGCTGAAGGCGATCCGCTACCCGCCTAAGGCTATTTTTTCTTTTGCAGCGGCGGCCTTTGCCATGGATGTCATGGGTTTCTTGTATGGCCAGACCGATAAGATTGTTCTCGGGTTTTATCTGAATGCGCGCTCGGTGGGCGTTTACGCGGTCGCTGCAACCATCGTCGCTTTTATCCCGATCGTGCTTCAATCGGTCAACCAGATATTTTCCCCGACCATTGCCGACCTGCACGCCCGCGGCGAAGCGGAACTTCTCAGTCGCCTGTTTCAAACTTTAACCAAATGGGTAACCGGGTTGACCCTGCCGCTGGCAGCGGTGGTCATCATCTTCTCCCGGGTGCTGATGCGCATCTTTGGGCATGACTTTGAAGCAGGTTGGGTTATTCTCGTGATCGGAGCCGTGGGGCAACTGGTGAACTGCGCGACAGGTTCTGTTGGATTCCTGCTTCTAATGTCGGGAAATGAGAGGAAGTTAGTCAGAATCCAGTCGATCATGGCAGTGGTCACTGTGACTCTTTGTCTGCTCTTTGTACCCCGATGGGGCATCGCCGGAGCCGCTCTGGCCGCGGCAATCGGTAATGCGAGCGCAAACGCCTGGTGCCTGCTGGAAGTCAAGAAGATCCTGGGATTGTTCCCCTACAATCGCAGCTACAAGATTCTCGCCTTACCTGCCCTCGTGACCCTCGCCGCTACAATTGGCCTCAGGATCGGGTTGCGGTCAGTCAGGGCAGACATGGCGGTCGTGATTTTCAGCACGATGCTGGTCTACGCCATCTTCGTGAGCTTGGCTCTTTTGTCTGGTCTTGATGCCGACGACCGGCTGATCGCAAACGCAATCTGGTCCAGAGTTCGCAATTTTTTCCCGGTTGGCCAAGCCAGCGACTTATGACCGGGAAAGAGTTTGGACTGCATCCGCAACTGGATCTGCCCTGGATTTGCTAAAACCGCAACGTTGAGGCTGAATGAAAGACAAACAATCGCGCGCAGAGTTGCTGAAGGTTGCCAACGGCAGGCTTCATCCCTCCATCACAAATCCGAATTACCTTGTGCTCCGGCGGCGGACAATGATTATTGCCAAGTGGATGGAGAGTATTCCGGGGCAGCAACTCATGGTCTTGGACATCGGCGGCCGGTATCAGCCCTATCGTCCGCTGCTGAAGAACCGCATCCAGCGGTATTTCGCGTTGGACGTTCTAAGCACACCCTTGGTAGATGCTGTCGGTACTGGAGAGCAGCTTCCTTTCAAGAGTGATACGTTCGACCTGGTATTGGCCACCGGAGTTTTCGAATATTTTCCGGAACCTCGGATCGCCGCTGCTGAAATCCATCGCATCCTCAAGCCTGGCGGGTATCTGTTGATGAGTGTAGCGGCGGTCTCTCCTCGCGCGGTCGATGAGGAACATTGGCATTACCTACCCGCTGGCCTTAAGTTCGTTCTGGCTCCGTTCTCCAGAGTCGAAATCGTTCCCGAAGTTTCGAGCCTTGGGGGTGCGGTGCGACTGAATGCCTGTTCTCTCAGTATCTTTGCGAAGTACGAATTCATCCGGCAGATTCTGCACCACACGGTCGTGCCAGCACTGAATGTGGTTGGGTTGGGTTTGGAGGAAGCTGGGCTCTCCGATAACGACCAGGTTGCCGGCAACTACAGTGCGCTCGGGCAGAAATGACGATGACGCATCAGGCCGCTGTTTGAATTCCCAACCTCTTATCCGCGCCGCTTGGCGATGCTTGTGCCGTTGAGGATTGTGGCGCAGCCAGGGTCGACGCCAATGAGATTCCCATGGCCAGATAAAACAACCCGAAGTACCTTATCTCCACGAGCGGATACATTAGGAAGTGGCCCGCGTTGTAGACAAGGGCCACAATCGTGAGTCCCACGACCGCCCGTGGCGGTCGCCTCAGCAGCCCCACCACTCCCATGATCGCGAAAGCGATGAAGTCACCGTGGATGATCGCCGTCACACCCGTCCGGAGCGCCACTAGATAGTCGTGAAACCCGAAGTGGGCTGTCATTTCGCCGGGTGCGAGAGGAACGCCGAGAAAAGCGCGGTAATAAAGCATGCTTGGTCCGTAGTCGCCGGCGAAGTGATTGATCAGAAATACGGAGCCGATCGCGACCACGGCCAGGATCGCCGCTTTGGCTTTGTCGACGGTGTGATCCAAGAGTGAGAGATACGCCAGCACGGTCAAAACCAGAAGCACGTTGTCGGTGCGAACGTAGACCGAGGCCAGGAGAATCGCCAGACCCGCGGTGACCCATTTTTTTTCCAGAATAAAGTACAGCGCCAAAAGCGAAACCATGCAACACAAAGCGTCGGGCTGTGGCCATCGCGACAAGTCCCATATCCCGGGAGTGAGCATGAGCAACAATGAGAGAAGTTGCGCCCACGGCGCGGCCACATAGCGCGAAATCCAAGTCAACACAATCCATCCGATCGCCAGAAAAGACGCCACCGAGATCAGGACCGGTGCTCGCAAGAGACTTATGCCAAGTATGTAATGCAAAACGTAGACCAGTTCGTTGAAGGCCGGGCGCACGGCGAAGCAGGGAAGAAATTCAGCAAAGTGGTAAGGGTTCACTGCTCGTTCATGAAAAGATCGACTCTGCGCGGTGTCCGCTGGCTCATTTCCCAGGAGGTGATCCAACGTGGGCTGGGGCACTCCCGCTCTGACCTCGCGATAGACGGTGTCATGGATTTCGCGGATGCTGCCTCCGTGCATCGCTACCGCATTGGCCATATATACGAATCCGTCCGAGGTGTAAGCCGGATACTGGTAAGAGCGGAACGCAGCCAGCGTGAGAAAAACCACAAACCCCAAAGTCGGCCACTTTGAAAATCGCAAAAGGTGTACCCTCCTCTATGGTCGCGTGCAGGCCACCTTAACATTTCAGAATCTGCTCTGTCGATGCCGCCGGCCCATGTCTGTTGTGGATAACGTCTCTGAAGGAGGAGCTTTCAGCAATGAGATCAAGGAGTCGAGTATGAACGAATTGCGTGTGATTCGACTTCCCGCGGATTTATGCGCTGCCGCCGAAGCGAAGTTTGGCGGCGCGTTCCGTAGCCTGGACGAACTCGTGGCCTTCTTATTGCAGGAGTTGATCCGCCGGGACACCGCCGATCTCGATCGGGCCGATCAAGCCGTCGTGGAAGAGAGGCTCAGAGATTTGGGATACATCTGACTGAGGATTGCTCCGGCATAATAAAAGCTCATGCTGAACATCTTGCGTAGAGTGTGGCGGCGTGGGCGTTCTATTCTGCCCGTAGAGGGCTTCACGTTCGGCCGTCCGCTGGTCGTATTGCAAAGCGATGACTGGGGTAGAGTCGGTGTGCGGGATCGCGATGGCTACGAGGAATTGCGAGATCTGGGTGTGAACCTTGGCGAACGTAGCTACGATTTCTATAGTCTCGAAACGGCCGAGGACGTAGCGGCGGTCGTTTCGCTTTTGCAACGCCACCGCGATTCTACTGGCCGGCCGGTGTGCCTGGGGATGAATTTTGTCGTAGCGAATGTCGACTTCACGAGAGTGAACGCCAACAACTTCCGCGAGATCTATCTTCGCGCCTTGGCCGAAGGACTTCCGGACGGGTGGAAGCGTCCGGGTTTGTTTGAGGCCTACCGGGAGGGAATCTCCGCCGGGGTTTTGTCTCCAGCGCTGCACGGCACAACGCATTTTTGTCGGCCTGCGGTGGAAAGGCACTTGAACGACCCGGGCGAACGAGGGACTCTGCTGCGAACTTTGTGGAAAGCCGGTGTTCCCTATATCCACTGGCGCATGCCCTGGGTCGGATTTGAATATTGGGATTCGGATCCGCCGGGCGGGGAAGGTTTCCTGATCTCAAGCGATCAGGAAAGTTTGATTGATTCCGCAGTGGAGGGCTTTACACGATTTTTTTCGAAGCCTCCACGTTCGGCTTGTGCGCCCGGTTATCGTGCTAACCAGAGCACGCATGAGGCGTGGGCGAAGCGGGGCATTCGTGTGGCGCAGAACGGACCAGGAAGCGCGATTCCGCCACACTTCGACGCGAACGGCATTTTGCATTCGTACCGCTCGATGGATTTCGAGCCCGCCGCGGGGCAGGAGTTTTCCGCGGATGCCTGCCTGCGATTGGCCGAGGATTGTTTTGCCCGCGGCCTTCCCGCGATCGTTTCGGTTCATTCCATTAATTTTCATTCGACCATAAAGGATTTTCGTAGCCGGACGCTCGGATTCCTCGATGCGTTTCTAGCAGCGCTGGAAGCGAAGCATCCAGATCTACTGTATGTTCGCGACGAGGACTTATACGACCTGGTGGATAAAGGGATATTTCACTCGATACAATCTACGGTGCGGGTTCCGGTGACCAAGCGGAAGTTCCCGAAGGGAGCGGCGGGTGGAGGGTGGAGAGCGTAGATGGCTGCCCGGAAATCCATCGTTCTAATCACCGTCGACTGCCTGCGCGCCGATCATTGTGGTTTCATGGGCTACCAGCGTCCGACCACGCCGTTCCTCGATGGTCTTGCCAGCGAAAGCTTCATCTTCCCCGCCGCGATTGTGGCGGGCGTTCCCACGTACTATTCGTTTCCCGCGATCCTGGCGTCGCGTTATCCGTTAGCGTTGGGGCGCGAAGTGCTGGGACTTGCGCCCGAAGAAACAAATCTGGCTTCGATGCTTCAGGAAGAAGGATATGCGACAGCCTTCTTCGGTGCAGCGAACCCCTACCTCTCTTCGCGTTTTGGCTATGATTTCGGTTTCGATACATTCAACGACTTTCTGGATGGCGACGTCGCTCCACTCTCCGGTTCAAACGAGACGACGCTGAAACGCGCTGGCTGGGCGGGGAATGTGAATCGCGCTTTGGAAAGCGTCAGCCATAAAATCCCGGGGATGGCCGCCGCCTATGACGAACTCTACTTTCAATACTGCCAGCGCTGGGCCGCCCCCGCGCCGGAATCGCTCGATAAACTGCGCCGTTTCCCGGCGGCCGATGTGATCGTCAACCATGCGCAGACCTGGCTGTCCTCGGTGGGCGGGAGTCCTTTCTTTCTGTGGCTTCACTTCATGGACCCGCATTCTCCCTACTATCCGACAGAAAGAGGTTTGAAAATTCTCGGCGAGAACCGGCTGACGGCTTCCCGCGCGCGTTACTTAAACGCGTACTGGAACCGACTTGATATCGGAGCTAAAGGCCTGCGCCATTACCGCGACGAGGCAATAGCGCTGTACGACGCTGGGATTTGTTGGGTGGATGCACAAGTGTCGCGGCTGGTCGAAGTCCTGCGTCAAACAGATCTCTGGGGAGATTGCGTCTTTGCTTTAACCGCGGATCACGGAGAACAATTTCTCGAACACGATGGCCGGTACCATGCGCCTTCGCTAACGGAAGAGTTGATTCACGTTCCACTTCTCCTTCGTGTTCCCGGGGCGACAAAGAGAGAAGTCTGTGTTCAGCCTTTTAGCCTGCTGCATCTTGCGCCAACGCTGCTTGCGGCCGCCGGTGTGCCAGCTCCGGCTGAATTTCAAGGGCAAAGTCACTGGAAAGACGTTCAAGAAGAAACCGCGTGGAGCGGGCCTGCGATTTCCGAATGTATTGCTGGTTGCATGAATCCATTTAACCTCGATCAGCGCCGTGGCGCGCGGATGCTCTCCATCCGCGAAGCCCGATACAAGATGCTGTTGAATCTTGGTAGTGGCGCTGAATATTTGTTTGATCTTGACGCCGATCCGGCGGAGCAATCGCCTCTGCCGTCCGCAGCCAGAAAGCCAGAAAGGCGGCGCCTGCTCGAGGCTGCACTGGCGCATCTGAGAAAGTCCAATGCCCCGCAAAGTTCTGCGGTTTACCTGAGAGCGCGCTTGCGCGAGATTGGACTGAATCTTGCGAATCCTCCCGCAACCGCGAATACTCGCGCTGCCGGATAGACGAAACGGCAGATGAGTCAGAAAACGGAAATGACGGTCAACATATTGGTCGACTCTTTCGCGGACGAAGGCCTGACCAACGCGCAAATGATAAACGCGCGGGAGATCGTGAGCCGTTTGAATCCGGATCGTTTTTCCGTGACCATGTTTGTACATGGACCTCCCGCCGCGCAGATTCGCGACAGGCCGAATACACGGTTGATCCAACTTCCGGACCGCCTGCAGACCGTTCCCTTCCTCGCTCAGTTCTTGTTCGGGAAGCAAGATATTTTGTTTTATTTGAAAGCTTCGCCGGCCGGCCGATGGTATCTGAAGCTACGCTCGCGTCGAGTGAGCCATTGCGTAATCGCAGGTACAATCGAGTCGCAAACCGACTGGCAGGATGAGACGATCGCGCCGCGGACGATCCGGCTCATTGAACAGACAATCCTGCGATGCGATTATCTCTTCAGCAACTCCGCGTTTGTGAAGCGGAGTCTGGAAAAGAATTACAACCTTCCGAGCGAGGTGGTTCCGACGGGAGTTGATACTGAGTTCTTCACGCCGAATTGGGACAGGCCGGCGAATACGAGACCGCGCGTTTTGTTTGTGGGAGCGCTGCGACAGTTCAAGGGACCACAAGTTGTGCTCGACGCGGCGCAACGCAACCCGCAAGCCGATTTTGTGCTCGTAGGAGACGGCGTCATGGCGCAAGACCTGCGCAGCCGCGCGAAAAGTTTGGTGAACGTTGTAATGCGCGGCACGCTGGGGCGAGACGCAATGCGTGAGGAATATCGTGCGGCTGACATTTTTATGTTTCCCTCGCGCTGGGAGGGATCACCCAGAGTTTTGCTGGAGGCGGCAGCGTGCGGGTTGCCTGCGATCGCGCGCAAGGATTACGAACCCGAATCGGTGATAGACGGTAAGACCGGCTTTCTGGCATCTACAGACGACGAATTGAGGGCGCGTTTGGGGCAACTGCTCGCTAGTCCAGATTCGTGCCGCAACTTTGGACGGGCTGCGCGTTGTCACGTATCTCGTTTCAGTTGGAATGTGATTACTCGCCAGTGGGAAGTCATCTTCACGCGCCTTGCGCATACGCAAAGAGAGCCGCGGCGGGAGCCCATTGCTTGATCCCCAAGCTGGTAATCGTTACCGAGATTATTGCCCCGTACCGGATTCCTGTTTTCAATGCCTTGGCCGCGAGGAAGGAAATTGACCTTCACCTCGTGTTTCTCTCCGAGAACGATGCCACACTGCGCCAATGGCGGGTGTATAAAGACGAGATCAAGTTTCAATTCGAAGTGCTTCCATCCTGGCGCCATCGCTTCGGCAGATATAACGTTTTGCTCAATCGTGGAGTGCTTTCAGTTTTGAACAGGATCAGGCCCGACGTGGTGTTGTGCGGCGGATACAGCTATCTGGCTTCATGGGAGTCTGCGGGTTGGGCGAGAGTACATCGCGTGCCTTTGCTGCTTTGGTCCGAAAGCACAGCGCTGGACCGGCGCCGGCGTTATCGAACTGTGGAGTTCATGAAGAAACGCTTTCTAAATCTGTGCCGGGCGTTCGTCGTGCCGGGGAAATCGGCGTTGCACTACTTGCAAGATCTTGGAATACCGGATAATCGTATCTTTACGGCGCCGAACGCCGTCGATAGCGAGTTATTTGCGGCATTGGCAGCACACGCGAGCCGAGAAGAATTCAAAGTGCGCGCACGCCGCTGTCTGCCTTTGCGATACTTTCTTTATGTTGGCCGGTTCGTGCGGGCCAAGGGAGTTTTCGATCTGGTGGAAGCCTATGCTCAACTGGACGATGAGATCCGCGCCAAAGTTGGGTTAGTATTTGTGGGAGATGGCGCGGACCGCTCTGTGCTGATCAAACAGGCTTCAGGAATCACAGCGGGGACGATCCTGTTTCCTGGTTTTGTACAGCGTGAAGGTTTGCCGGAGTTTTACGCTTTGGCCGACGCGTTGATTTTTCCAACACATACCGACACCTGGGGTCTGGTAGTGAACGAAGCTATGTCATGTGGCTTGCCGATAATCGCTACCAGCGTTGCCGGATGCGTCGCGGACCTGGTGCAGGATAGCTCGAACGGGTTTGTGGTGCCGCCTCAAGACCCATCCAGGCTCGGCGCCGCGATGGCACGGTTAGCATGCGATTCAGAACTGCGAATCGAAATGGGCTCGAGGAGCAGGGAACGGGTGGAAGCTTATTCTCCTGCTGCTTGGGCTGAAGGATTGGTGAAGGTCGTGGAATCCGTATGTACGAGGGAGCGATGAAGAGCAAAGTTCAGCTGATTCTTCTCCCTCTGGGAATGATTGTGGTGCTTGGGCTGTTTGTTCTGGTCGAGCGCCGCCCGGTCTATTTCGCAAACACAACTTACCTCGGCGCGATTCTCGCATTGCAGATCGCCTTTGTCGGCCTGACCCATTTTGATGAGGTGTTCTTTCCCCTTTTGATGGGAACGTTTCTTTGGGCAGGATCATCGCTGCCTTTTAATGGAACCGGGATGGCGCTGCGCTGGCTCTTTCTGGCGGTGGGCGCGTTAGGCGGCTTTGTCATCTGGATCAAGAATCCTCGGCCGCGGCATTTTGGATCCTTCCACCTGGTTGCTTTCCTGTGCGTTCTTTCCGCGCTGGTTTCGGCCATAGTCTCCGAAATACCCCCAACGGCCTTGCTTAAAGTCGCGAGTCTGTTCTTGCTGTTCCTGTATGCATCCGGGGGGGCCCGCGTGGCCATTGCCGGACGGGAGCAAACGTTTATGCGCGGCCTAGTATTGGCATGCGAGCTGCTGGCTTATGTTTCGACAGCTTGCTATGTCAAGGGTTACAGCGTATTCGGAAACCCAAACGCGCTGGGGGCGATTATTGGTGTTGCGGTCGTTCCGGTCTTATTGTGGGCGGCGGTTGTGGCTGAGACTCGGGTTCTGAGGCAGCGCCGATTTTTCGCCCTGGCCTTGTGCGGCGGACTGCTTTACTTGGCCAACTCCCGCGCCTCGACTTTGGCCGCGATGGTGGTCGTTCTAGTATTTACGGTAGCTGTGCGTCACCAACGTTTGCTTTTGCAGGTTGGCTTCGCTTCCTTCTTTTTCCTTGCCGTTATGGCGGTGATTGGCCAAGTGACTAATCCCTCTGCGATGGACGACCGAGTTTCGGAGTTCGCCGGAAGGGTTCTCTACAAAGCAGGAGGCACTCACCCCGGCGCTTTTGGCTCCCGCCTTTCTCCCTGGGCTGACACGCTTTCTGTTGTCAAAAGGCGCCCATGGTTCGGCGCTGGTTTTGGCACCAGTGAACTGGGAGAGCTTCGCCCTGACCTCGAAGCATCCTCGGTGTACACGAGAGAGGGGACAAACCGGGAGCATGGCAACAGCTATTTGGCATTGGCCGAGTACATGGGGTTGCTCGGTATCGTGCCGTTTGCGATCTTGCTCTTTATGCTGGTTCGCATGCTGGTTCGCGTTTGCCGATGGATGCGTAGAACTGGAAATCCCTACCACTATTGCATTCCGCTTTCGCTCGTTGCGATCGCGGGCCTGGTGCACGCCTGTTTCGAAGACTGGATGTTTGCGGTGGGATCTTACCTCTGCTTGTTTTTTTGGGTGTCGGTCTTTCTCCTGATAGACCTGGCTCCGGAACTCAGGGCCGAGCCACGAATGCCCGTGTCCAAGCCGTTTCCTGCCTTTGCCCATCCACAGGCGATTCGGCAACCAACCACATAGTCCGGCGGAAACCGTGCTCTTGCTGCTTTTGAATTCTGGAATCTCGGAGCAGTGGAAATGAGCGAATCAATCCGGCTCGGGAGAGCTCGGAACCGCCAGCGTGTGAAACCAGGCACGGCTTATGGGCCGGTGGGGTTGGACCTGCGCCCCGAAAAGACTGTATTTCGCAGTGTGCAGCAGCTTCGTGAGTTCACCGGAGTTCTGCTCCGAAACCTCGCACCAGATTGTGGGCCTGACCTCTTTGAGCACCCGTTCTGCTCCCCTCAAAACTTCTACCTCGTGGGTTTCGGCGTCGATTTTCAAGACGGAAGGGGCGGGGAAATAATCCAGAAGAGAATCTAAGGTCAGCGAGACCGTCGGCTGTATGCATCGCGCACCCTTCGCCTCGCTCGACCCAGCAGCCTCAATCAAGTAGTTGGAAGCCCTGGCCCGTTCGGCGATCGCCAGCTTTGAGATGCGGTTCGAATCTGAAATCGATGCGCACAACACCTCGACGGGCGCACATGGGTATTGGCCAGCTTGAACTTGCTGGGCAGAACGATTGATCAAATGGGCAAGCCAGAAATCCGGCTCGATCGCTAAGACTAGTCCAGGTTGTCCAGATCGGGCAGCGGCGCAAAAACTGAATAACCCAACATTGGCACCGATGTCCCACACTACAGAGCCCGGCTTCACGATCTCTTCCGCCATGCTGTAAAGCACCGGATCCACACGCGACATCGCCAACCAATAGCGCAAGCCTGCCTCGGGTGTGACATAGATCGGGAGACGGGCAAATTTCGCGGGAAGTCGGCGTCTCAATACCACTCCCCGACTCAAATATTCTGCCCACCTGCGAATGCTCATGAAACCCTGTCTCCTCAGATTCGATCGTTGCGAGGGTGACGCACTGATTGTAGGGCAGGGACACGTGGAGATTGTAAAGGAGTGCCCAGTTCTCGCTCTCAGCTCTCAGTTCTTGTCTTTGGCTGGGGCTCGCGCTCGGGTGGCAATAAATTCCTTGCCTGAAAACTGTCACAACCGGACTTGAGCGCGCCGCCCCTAGTTCCCCCGCAGATATTGCCAAACCTTCTTCTCGAAGAGAGGATCACGCAACCTTCGGAGGAGGAAGTATTCATTGACCGGCCGGTCATCCCGAAGCGCTGGCACCGAGGAGTCCTCCTGAATAATGGACGAGAGCGAGCGTTCGCGATTAAGAACCATTTCGAATTGCGCTGTAGGGCTAGAGGCCGGGCCCCATTCCACCAGATTACGCGCGGCCTCCGGGGACAGGCGTTTAGCCAAGTCTGCAGCCGAAAGCGGAGGAATCGGATTCATGCTGGCAAGAAAATGCGTCCCCGCGCCCTCGACCGAGGTGAAAGCTCTCACATAGGGAAACGACTCGGCCAGGGCTCGCGCGACCGAGGCGGCGGTCGCCCCGTCACCACCGGCCGGAAGCCACTGCTGCAGAATTCCGCCCTCGCGAAGATGCCGCTGCGCAACGGCATAGAACTCTTTGGAGTAAAGCAAACTGGAACCAGCTGCCTCCACCGGAGGAGGGGGATCGATGATGATCACATCATATTGCTCCGACGGGCCCTCAAGGTAGGAGCGTCCGTCATCAACCACAACCCGGGCCAGCGGAGGCTGCAGCAGTCGGTCCGCATCGGGATGAAAGAACGTGACCAACTGCGGCACGCTGGGAACCAATTCGACCACGGTCGAATGAATTCCCCACGAAAGCATAGCGAGTTCGCTCGTGCCCATTCCAAAGCACACAACCAGAGCATTCTGAGGAGGCCGATCCAGAAATGCGAGGGGCAGGTGAGCCATCATCTTGGTTACAGGGCTCAGGCTGGTCATGCCGACTCCGTTGACCAGCAGTTTCCTGTGCATGCCTAAACCGGTGGCCACCACGGTAGCTGTGCTGTCTCGCAGGACCCGGCGTGGCTGAAATTGCTGTTCATAACCTTTGGCCCAAACCGCCAAAGCGACCGAAGCGATCACCAAGATCAGCGAAAATGCCCATGAAGCCCGCAGTCGGCTTCGGAACGATACCGACGGAACCAGTTGCATGCTCAAGCCGGCGATCAGCCAGGGCAAAGCGAGCAAACACAGCGCGAACCGTTCCCCCAGAGCCGGAAGAAGCAGAAACCCGGCGACTAGAGGTCCCAACACGCAACCCGCGATATTGATCGCGTAAGCAGTTCCCGCGCGGTCAGGGTCGCCCGCCGAAAAGCGATCCAGAATCATGGGTGTGATGAATCCCGCCATCCCAGCGAAAGGCGCGATCCCCAAAATAACCCGCAGGATGCCAGGAAGGTGGATTCTCGGATCGGCCGTTAGAAATGCGAAGAGCACCAGGACGCCAAACACCAGCCAGAGCAGGCCGTTGTCCAGTGCCTGGGTGCGTGGCATACGACGATAGATCCACGATCCAACGTATGTCCCCACAAGATAGATGGCCAGAATTGATGCGAATGCATAGACGAAGGTTCCCAGCGAAGGCGTGTAGATCCGTACCCACACAACTTCCGCCCCCATGCTGGTAAGCCCGGTGCCGAACAGTAGCCACAACAGTTTGGCGTCGCCTGAGCTTCCCACTCCAACATTCGAGGACTCTCTCACTTTCCCGACCCCGGCAGTGACTCTAGTCTTACTCTCACCGAAGGTCAGGGAAAACGCGCACAACGCGAGCAGAAGATTGAATCCGGAGCCCACCAGCAGAGTCCGGTGAAATCCGAATAGCTCGATCAACAGCAAGGGAACTGTCGCGCCCATTACCGCTCCCAGCACGTTCGCCAGGTAGAGATAACTGAACGATCGCTGTTCCTCGGAGCCCGATTGCTGCCGGATCGCCGCCATCGCGAAAGGGAACGTCGCTCCCATGCAGGCGCACCACGGCACCAAGGTCGCGGCGATCCAGATACCCGCAGGCAAGTAATAAGCGAACGAGGAAAACGACGTTTCGCGGATGACCTTCAGCAGAATCTCCCGTCCCCACAGCAGCTGTAGAGGCACGGTAATGGCCGAAATCCCGATCAGTAATTCCGTCAACGCATAGAGCCGCAACGCGGAAAACCGGAAGCGCCCTCCGTACTTGCGAACAATCCATCCGGCGCAATACGAACCCAATCCCAGCCCGATCATGAACGACGACAACACCAGCGACACGATGGCCGTTGTGACCCCAAACTGCGCCATCGCTGACCGCAGCCAAACGACCTCATAGAGAACGCTACAGAATCCCGAGACCACAAACAGACCGAAGTACCATCTCATGCGCCGTTCCCATTGCTCCCGTTTAAAATTGGATTACCGATTCCTTGTAAGACGGTGCGGCGCGTACGGCGAGGCCCAAAATCACTCAACACCATGGTGAGGGGTCGAGCCTTGTCGCCGTTGGTCGAAGAAAGATAAGTCTTCGGACGCCCTGAGCAAGAACGCGATTGCGCACCCGTCCCCGAGTGTCAGGGATGTTTTGGAACAGCTTGATTTCAAGGCGCCAGTCTGTACGTGAAAACGAGAACCGGAATTATAGCATCGGGTGCGGATTGCCACGGCTTCGTTGCATTGTTGCTCAGACTCGATGGCGGGGGATGCAGCGCTGCACAAGGCGAATCGCGGATTGCTCCATCGCGGCGTTTCTGTTGTAGTAGACTTTCGCAAGAAGTGAATTCGCCCAGGGTGGTAAGCGGTGCCTGGAACTCCAAAAGGAAATATTCAGTCGATGAAAAACGATTCGACGCCTCGGGAATTTTCCGGCCAGCGAGTGGACATCCTGGAATGCACGCTACGCGATGGAAGCTACGCCGTC
>Ga0187871_10001255_pt1 | contig 22321 bp, 22 predicted proteins | sample June2016WEW_16_1_FD_132988 | JGI IMG/M metagenome (GOLD analysis project Ga0187871, IMG submission 132988) | Peatland microbial communities from SPRUCE experiment site at the Marcell Experimental Forest, Minnesota, USA - June2016WEW_16_10 | ecosystem: Environmental > Terrestrial > Soil >...
GAGTTCGAGCAATTTGCACGACTCGGTGAGGCGGAGATCGACCCCGCCCGCTGGCAGTCACTGCGGGCGCGCGTGGGGTTCTAGGCCACTCGGGGCCTCGGAAATCCATGAGGAGCCCTCCACCGCCCCGACGGGATCGAACCGTCCCCGAGCCCGGCGATCGCCGGAGCGTCGCCGCGCGGCCCGCACCTCTCGAGAACTTGTATGATCATACTGCCGGCCCGGACCTTCCCCTTCCGCGAGCGCTCGCCCGAACCTACGGTCCCTTCCGTTTGCCCCGGGGGGTCCGCGGACCCTATGTCGTCGGGAATTTCGCCAGCACACTCGACGGGGTGGTCTCCCTCCAGTCGCCGGGCGCGTCCAGCGGCGGAGAGATCACCGGATTCGACCCCCGCGACCGCCTGCTCATGGGCATCCTCCGGGCGGCCGCCGACGCAGTCGTCGTCGGGGCGGGGACCCTCCGAGCGGTCCCCCGCCACGTCTGGACCGCCGGGCACGTCGTTCCTTCGCTCGCGAAGGAGTTTGCGACCCTGCGACGACGGCTGGGTAAACCGCCCACGCCGTGGAACGTGGTCGTCACCGCCTCGGGCCGGCTCGACCTTCGGTTGCCATTGTTCACTCGGGGCGAGGTGCCGGTACGTATCGTCACCACCTCCGCCGGCGCCCGACGCCTGGGGGAGGTGAGGGACCTACCTTCGGTGGAGGTGACGACCGTCCCGGGCCGGAGGTCGGTCCGGGCGGTGGACGTCCTTCGGGCGATCCGGACCCCGGGGCGTGGCGGGGTCGTGTTGGTGGAAGGGGGCCCCCACCTGATCGGGTCGTTCTTCGCGGAGCGCCGGTTGGACGAACTGTTCCTGACCTTGGCCCCGCAGGTGGCCGGCCGCGACCGCATCACTCGCCCGGGGCTCGTGGCCGGACACTCTTTCGCTCCGGAGCACCCGCTCTGGGGTTCGCTCGTGGGGGTCCGACGCGGAGGAAGCCTGTTGTTCCTCCGGTTCACCTTTGCGGCGAGCCCTCGCCCCCCCGGCACGTCCCGTCGCCGACTTCCCCGGCGCCCGGACGGGCGACGTTAATCGCGGTGGCCCACCAGGCTCCGGTCCTTCTCGACCTTCCCGAGGAGGGTCTTCATGTCCTCGGCGTGTTCTTCTTCCATCGCGAGGATCTTTTCCATCATCACTCGGCTGGTCGAGTCGTTGTTCCCGAGGTAGCGGATGATCTCGGAGTAGGTGTCGATCGCGATCCGCTCGGCGATCAGGTCCTCCTCGATCATCTCGACCAGTGTCTTGCCCTCCTTGTATTCCGAGTGCGCACGGGTCACGAGGCCCTCCGGGTTGAAGTTCGGCTCGCCGTCAAGCTGGGTGATCCGGGCGGCGATCATGTCGGCGTGGCCCTGCTCCTCGGCGGCGTGCTGAGCGAACTCCGCGGCGACGGAGATCGCGTTGATGCCGGCGGCCATGTACTGGTGGCGCTTGTAGCGGAGGACGCAGACGATCTCAGTGGCGAGAGAATCGTTGAGAATGCGGACGACCTCCTCCCGATTCGACCTGTACTCCGGGGTGACGGCCCCGCGCTCGATGTGCTCCCGGGCGCGTCGTCGGATCTCTTTGATATCGAGGAGGAACGGTCCTTCGTTCGCCGCTTCGGTGGGGCCGGTCATGGTGCCGCCTTCACGGCCCCCCCTCCTATAACCTCCCCGGAGTGAGGGTCCACCAGATGCGGTCGTACCTGTTGGCCTTCGGGTTGGTGGCGATCATGCTGGGGCTGTTCCTCCTCTTCGCGGGGTTCGTCCGGATCGGTTGCACGGTCGGTGGGACGAACTCCACCCCGACGTTCACCAGCTGCAACGGGGCCACGGAGCTCGAGGAGGCGGGGGCGGTGCTGACCGTCGTCGCCGTGGCGCTCTTTGCGGGCGCGCTCGTCCCCGACCAGACCTCCCGCTACAAGTGACCCCGTATACTCCGATACGGAGCCGAGCGGGCGCCGGTCGCTCACGGGAATCGCCGTGAGGCTTATTCGCGCGGGGGACTCACCGACCGTTCGATGGCACCTACCGGGCACGAAGGGCCCTCGCGGATCCTCATCCTCGACGTCGGCGGCAGCCATGTCAAGGCGGCCTTCTCCGATAGCGCTCGTGAGCGCAGGGTCCCGTCGGGATCCCGCCTGACCCCGGAGCGGATGATCCGGCGGCTTTCGAAGCTGCTGACGGGGGAGTTGTACGACGCCGTGGCGATGGGATACCCCGGACTGGTCGTCCACGGCCGCATCGCACGCGAGCCGCACAATCTCGGCGCCGGGTGGGTCGGGTTCGATTTCGAGGAGGCGTTCGGTTGCCCGGTGCGGATCGTCAACGACGCGGCGATGCAGGCGCTCGGAAGCTATCGCGGGGGCCACATGCTCTTCCTCGGGCTCGGCACCGGTCTCGGCTCCGCAATGATCGTCGAGGGGCGGCTCCAACCGATGGAGCTCGCCCACCTCCCGTACAAGAAGGGCCGTTCGTTCGAGGAGTACGTCGGCGAGGCCAGCCTCCGGCGGCTCGGGCGGAGGAAGTGGCAGAGGGAGGTCTATCGCGTCGTGGAGCTCCTCGAGGCGGCGCTTGAACCGGATGAGGTGGTGCTGGGCGGGGGCAACGTGCGCAAGCTCGACCGGCTCCTTCCCGGCGTTCGCCGCGGGGACAATCGAGAGGCGATCGTGGGCGGGGTCCGTCTTTGGGGCGGCTCTGCGTGGCCGGGGTTCCCCGCGACCGGCCCCGAGGTCTTCCGGACGACGCCCCACCACCGGTCCCCGAAGCGGACCCCGGCCCGGGCACGACGTTCCCGCTAGGCCGTGCGATCGGACCGGGCCGCCGCCGGCAGCTCCGAGGCGGCGGCGCGGTCGACGAACCAGATCGTCGGGCCGCTCGACCGCACCCGGCTCGCCGGAATGCGGTCCGAGCCGGCCGCCGGGGACCGGAAGACCCGGGCCACGGCTGGGGCCTTCTCCGCACCCGACGCGAGGAAGACCACCGCGCGGGACGACGCGAGGGCCGGCAGGGTCAGGGTGAGCCGGGGTACCCAGGGGGGCTCGCCGGACCTCTGGACCGCCACGACGGAGCGACGGCGCTCCCGGAGTGCGGAGGACCCGGGGAACAGCGATGCGGTGTGGCCGTCCGGCCCGACCCCGAGCAGGACGAGGTCGAAACGTGCGTGCTCGACGTCGCCGGGGTCCGCTAACGGGCCGATGTGGCGGGCATACGCCCTCGCGGCACGGGAAGGGGGCCGGAGCTCCCCGCGCATCCGATGGACCCGACGGGCGGGGACCGGCACCCGGGCCAGCAGCGCCTCCCGTGCCATCGCGTAGTTCGACTCGGGGCTCTGCGGCGGAACGCACCGCTCGTCCCCGAAGAACACCTCCGTGCGGTCCCAGGGGAACCGGTGGAGGTACCGCGTGGCCAGGAGCGCGTACAGTCCCCGAGGGGTCTGGCCTCCCGCGAGGACCCAGACGAACCGTCCCCGGTCGCGGACGGCCGCGCGCGCGGCGTTCGCCACGTATCGTGCCGCAGCCCCGGTCACCGACCGGAGGTCGGGAAAAATCGCAAGCTCGCGACCTACTCCGCGCTCCACCGGTGCCCCCACGCGTCGGCCAGCTTCTTCGCCGCCTCCGGGCCCTCCGAGCCCGCGGCATAGAACTCCAACGGGGGAGGTGTCGTCAGGATCGAAGCGTAGAGCCGCCAGGATTCCTCGACCTCGTCGGCGCGCACGAAGAGGCTGGCATCCCCGATCATGACGTCCTGGACGAGGGTCTCGTACCCGTCCGGGATCACGCCGAACACGTCCGAGTACTGGAACTTCATCCGATGGGTCTGGACGCGCATCTCGCGTCCGGGTACCTTGATCTCGAAGGCGATCTCGAACCCCTCCTCGGGTTGGAGGAGGATCGTGAGCCGGTCGGGGTTCATCGCGTAGTCCGTCTCGGACTGGAAGAACGACACGGGGGGTGCCTTGAACGTCACGACCACCCGGCTCGCCTTGGCCGGGAGACGCTTGCCGGTCCGGACGAAGAACGGAACGTTCTGCCACCGCCAGTTCGCGATCCGGAGTCGGAGCGCGAGGTACGTTTCCGTGGTCGAGGTGGGGGAGACTCCCTCCTCCTGCCGGTACCCCGGCACCCCGGTGCCCCCGACCGCGCCCGCGGTGTACTGTCCCCGCACGACATCCCCGGGGGCGATCGGGAGCACACTGCGCAGGACCTTCACCTTCTCGTCTCGGATGTCGTCCTCGTTGCGTCGGGCGGGAGGCTCCATCGCGACCAGCGTCAGGACCTGCGTGACGTGGTTCTGCACCATATCGCGCAGCGCGCCCGAGGTCTCGTAGTAGCCTGCACGCCCCTCGACCCCGAGGCTCTCCGCCACGGTGATCTCGATGTCCTCCACGCGGTCGCGGTTCCAGTCGGACTCGACAAACGCGTTCGCGAACCGGAAGACCAGGAGGTTCTGGACCGTCTCCTTGCCGAGGTAGTGATCGATGCGGTAGATCTGCTTCTCCGTGAAGTATCGGTGGGCGAGGGCATTCAGGGCCTCGGCCGACGCGAGGTCCCGTCCGAACGGCTTCTCGATCACGACCCGCGTCCAACCGGGGCCGTTCGCAAGGCCCTCCGTACCCAGCCCCTCGAGCGTCGGCCCGAACGCCTCGAGGGGGAGCGCCAGGTAGAAGATCCGGTTCCCCGACAGGCGGTGGTCCCTCTCCAGCTGCTCCAGGCGCGCCCGAAGCCCGGGGTAGCCGGCAGGCCCCGTGCCGCTGAGGCTGAAGTAGAACAGCGTCGACGACGCGAACGCGTGGAGCTCGGCATCGGACCCGACCCGGTCGGCCGCCAACGATTTCGTGCACAACTCCCGGAACGCGGCGTCGTCGAGAGGATGTCGGGCCACGCCGACGACAAGGCTGCCGGCCGGGAACCGGCCCTGGGCGCGGAGATGGTACAGCGCCGGCAGGAGCTTCCGCTGCATCAGGTCCCCCGTCGCCCCGAACACCACGAAGAGATGGGGCGGGACTTCGGGGTCGGCCATGCCTACGGCTCCGTCTTGACTTCGTGGCCGCCGAACTTGTTCCGCATCATCGCGAGAAGCTTCTCGGTGAACGGGTCGGACTCGCGCGAGCGAAGGCGCTGCTGGAGCGCGAGCGTGATGATCGGCGCCGGGATGTTGAGCTCCATCGCCTCCGAGACGGTCCAGCGCCCTTCCCCGGAATCCGCGACCCACGGCTCGACCCCCTTCAACGTCGGGTTCTCCGCCAGCGCGGCCTCGGTGAGCTCGAGCAACCACGACCGGACCACGCTGCCGTACCGCCACACCTCGGCGACCTGATGGAGGTCGAGCGCAAAGTCGCTCTTGGCCTGGAGCACGGCAAACCCCTCCGCGTACGCCTGCATGAGGCCGTACTCGATCCCGTTGTGGACCATCTTCACGAAGTGGCCCGAGCCGACCGGCCCCATGTGCCCCCAACCCTGCTTGGGTCCCGGAGCGAGCGTCTCGAGAACGGGCCGGAGGCGTTCGACGTCCGTCGCGGCTCCTCCGACCATCATCGAGTACCCTTCCGTGAGCCCCCAGATCCCGCCGCTGGTGCCGACGTCGACGAACGTGAATCCCCACCCGGTGACGGTCGCGGACCGACGCAGGCTGTCCCGGTAGTAGGAGTTCCCGCCGTCCACGATGAGGTCGCCGGGCGTGAGGAGCGGTCGGAGCTGCGCGAGGGTCTGGTCGACCGGGTCCCCGGAGGGGATCATCAGCCAGACGACCCGAGGGGGAGCCAGCTGGCGGACGAGGTCGGCGAGCGAGCTCGCTCCGCTCGCCCCCTGTTCGACGACCGCCTGGACCACCGCGGGGGTACGCGCGAATCCGACCACCCTGTGGCCCCCCCGCACCAGTCGCACCGTCATGTTCCCGCCCATCTTCCCCAGGCCGACCATCCCGACTTCCATCCCTCTCCTCCTCACCCCGCGACCACGCCCGCCGATTCGAGCTCTTCGCGGACCCGGTCGGGGTCCCGCACGCGCACCGCGCGGATGCCGAGGCGAGCCGCGGCCTCCACGTTCTCCGGACGGTCGTCCAGGAAGAGCGTCTCTTCGGGGAGATGTTGGGTGACCTGCAGAGCGTACCGGTAGGCGTCCGGGTCCGGCTTTCGACGGCCCGTGTAGCACGAGCTCAGGAAGGCATGGAACACCTCCCGGAGGTGGAAGGTGGAGATCCGGTGCTCGTTCAACTCGGTGGATTCGTTGTTGAGCGCCACCATCACGAACGTCCCGTCCTGGCGGAAGGCGCGGGCGCACGCCAGGGCCGATTCGTGCGGGGCGGAGAGGGACCACATGAACGCGCGAAACGCTCCCGCATCGAAGGCCCGTGGCACGTCGAAGACGGTCGCGGCCAAGTACCGGTCGAGGTCCATCCGCCCCGTTTCGAAGTCGTCCGCGACCCGATCGTGGCGACGTTCGAGCTCGGCCGGGTCCAGGTGGAATCGGGCGGCCGCGGCCGCCCTGCCGGCGCGGTCCCACGCATTGGTGAGCAGGACGCCCCCGACGTCCCACAGGAGCAGCGTTACCTTAGCCATCGAAGGCCTCGGCGAGCCGGGCGAGCCCGCCGGGGACGTCGCCGGCGAGGTCGACCCGGAGGACCCGGCGATCCTTCTGGCGAAGAGCCTGGTAGTCTCCGAGGGCCTGGGCCCGAATGAGCTGGCCGAACGAGTAGTCCGTATCGGGGACCGGAAGGTTGTGCTTCGGCGAATCGACGATCTGGAGGAACAGCCCCGACGGAGGCCCGCCCTTGTGGAGCTGGCCGGTAGAATGCAGGAACCGGGGCCCGAACCCGAGGGTGGTCGCGAGGTGCTGCCGCTCGAGGATGCGCCGCCGGAGACCTCCGAGGGATGCCCGGGTCTCGGGGGTCGGAGCGAGGTAGGCCTGGATCCCGATGTAGTCGCCCGGATGGGACGTGGACATCCATGCCCCGACGGCGTGACGCAGCCCGGCCGCATCGGCGGCCATGACCGTCGGCGTGGGAGTGCCGCTCGAGGTCCCCGCGGGTTGGGCCATCGCCTTTCGGGCGAGCTCCTTGGCAAATTCAACATCGGGCTGGTCGTACGGGTCGATCCCCAGGATCATCCCCGAAGCGGCGACCGCGAGCTCCCAGCGGAAGAACTCCTGGCCGAGGTCGAGCCGGTCGGGCACCCGGAGTCGGACCACCGGTTGGCCCGCGGACTCGAGTCGGCCGGTATGCGCCGCGAGCGCCGGGTCGGTCCGGTCGCCCTCCTGAATCTCGATGAACAAGCGGTCGGTACCGTATCTTTCGGGTCCGAGCTGCGGTTCGTCCACGACCGGCACGATCCCTCGACCGATCTTCCCGGTGCTTTCGGCCACCAACTGCTCCACCCAGTCGGGGAACGCGGCAAACCCGGGCGAAGCGTAGAAGGTGAGCTTGTCCCGACCGTGCGTCGCGAGTTCACCGAGGACCGCACCGAGGTCGAGCGCGGGATTCTGGGCGACCGGCACGCCCGGGCCGCACTGGGCGTCCATCGTCCGTGCGCGGTCCAGGATCTCCCGAACATCGACCCCGGCGAGCGCCGCGGGGACGAGACCAAAGTGGGTCAGGGCGGAGTACCGTCCGCCCACGGTCGGGACCGCGAGGAAGGTTTCGCGGAAGTGACGGTCCTTGGCGAGCTGTTCGAGTGGGGTCCCCGGGTCGGTGATCGCGACGAAATGCCGCCCGGGCGGGACGCCGAGCGTTCGGAGGACATCCCAAAAGAAGTGGAAGAACGACAGCGGCTCCGTCGTGGTCCCGGACTTGCTGGAGACCAGGAACAGTGTCCGGACCGGGTCGACCCGACGGGCGAGCGCCGCCACCGCCTCCGGATGGGTGCTGTCGAGTACCAGGAGTTCGGGATATCCCGCGCGGTGGCCGAACGTCCGCGCGAAGACGTCGGGGGCCAGACTGGAGCCGCCCATGCCCAGAACGACCACATGCTGGACCCCCTCCGCGCGGACCTCCTCGGCGAACGCGCAGAGCTCGTCCAGCTCGTGATGCATCGTCTCGGGAAGGTGCAGCCAACCCATGCGTGAGGCCACGTCCTGGGGCGGTGCCGCCGGCCAGAGGGACGGGTCGGAATGCCACAGCCGTTCCCCAACGTGGGCGTCGTTCCACGCGGCCAGCCGCGCAGCGACCCGGGACGCGTCTCCTCCAAGCCTCGTCGTCTGAGGGTCGACCGCGGCGGCGAGCAACGCGGCTTTCTTTGCGTCGAGGGAGCTCAGCAAATGCTCGTACGAGGCACTGAACAGGGCCACGCCTTCGACCTGGAGGTCGTTCGTGACCTTCTCGAGGTCCAGCCCGGCCCGCGTGAGGCGCTGGAGCAGCTCCCGCGCCTCGGGAAGGCCCTGCTCGATCGCGTCGGGTCGGATGACCCCGTGGTCCTCGAACGCGGTGAGCGTCGCGGGAGGGATTGTGTCCACGGTCTCCTTGCCGATCAGCTCCTCGACGTAGACGGTGTCGCGGAAGGTGGGGTCCTTTGCGCTGGTGCTCGCCCAGAGCACCCGTTGGGGGCGAGCCCCCTTGCCGGCCCAGGACACGAACGAGAGCCCATGGAAGATCTCTTGGAATCGCGCGTACACGATGCGGCAATTCGCGATCGCGACCTTTCCCCGAAGTGCCTTCGCCTCGGGGGTCCCGAGGGCGTCCAGCCGGGCGTCGACCGAGGTGTCGATGCGGCTCACGAAGATCGAAGCCACCGACGCGAGCCGCGTCGGGTCGGGCGCCCGGGACAGCCCGCGCAGATACGCCTGCGCGACCGCTTCGTAGTGCGAAAGGGAGAACATGAGAGTGATGTTGACGTTGATGCCGGAGGAGAGCAGTTCCTCGATCGCGGGGATCCCCTCGGGCGTGGCCGGGACCTTGATCAGCAGGTTCGGGCGATCGACGGCGCTCCAGAGACGTCGGGCCTCGGCGACCGTCCCCGCGGTATCGTGCGCGAGACGGGGGGAGACCTCGAGGCTGACGAACCCGTCCGCGCCCGCCGAACGGTCGAACACGGGGCGGAGCACGTCGGCGGCGCGCGTGACATCCTCGACCGCGAGGCGCTCGTACAGCTCGGCCGCGGAGAGCTCCGGTTCCCGCGCGAGAAGCGCCTTCAGGGCTTCGTCGTAGTCCTGGCTGCCCGCGATGGCCTTGTCGAAGATCGTGGGGTTGATGGTCACGCCCGTGATCCCGTCGACCTCGACCATCCGCCGGAGGTCCCCGCTGGTCAGCAGGCTGCGCCGGATGTAGTCGAGCCAGGGCGATTGGCCGGCGGCCCGGAGGTCGGCGAGGCGGGTCATGCGCGGCCCCCGCCGTTGGGTGCGGCCAACACGGACCGGGCGACCTCGACGACGTGATCGACCGTGAACCCAAACTCCCGCTGTACGACGGGTCCGGGAGCCGAGGCTCCGAACCGGTCCACTCCGATGGAAGCTCCGTGCGTTCCAACGTACTTGGACCAACCGAGGGACACGCCTGCTTCGACCGAGACCTTCGGGACCCTGTCGGGGAGGACCTCGGCGCGGTAGGCGGCGGTCTGTTCATCGAACAGTTCCCACGAGGGGAGTGAGACGACGCGAGTCGCCACGCCGCCTTTCTCCAACTCCCGACGTGCGTCGAGCGCGAGGGGGACCTCCGATCCCGTGGCGATCAGGATCAGCGATGGGGTTCCACTAGAGGCCTCGGCGAGCACGTAGCCCCCGCGCGGAACCCCGACCGCAACCGGATACGCCTCGGGATCGAGTATCGGGAGCTTCTGGCGGCTGAACACGAGGGAGGTCGGGCCCGACCGGGTCAGGGCTACCTGCCAGGCCGCCGTGGTCTCGTTGGCGTCCGCCGGGCGGATCACCGTCATGTTCGGGATGGCGCGCAGGGAGAGAAGCTGCTCGACCGGCTGGTGGGTAGGTCCGTCCTCGCCCATTCCGATACTGTCGTGCGTGAACACGAATACCGTGTGGGTCCGCTGGAGCGCGGCCAACCGGAGCGCGCCGCGGGCATAGTCGGAGAACGTGAGGAACGTGCCTCCGTAGGGGATCAGCCCTCCGTGCAACGCCATCCCGTTCATGATCGCCGCCATCGCGTGTTCCCGGACGCCGAAATGGAAGTTCCGTCCGGCCGCGTCGGTCGCAGAGTAGTCGGGGGAGGCGGGGAGAAGGGTCTTGGTCGACGGGGAGAGGTCGGCCGCGCCCCCGAGCAACGCGGGAACCTTGGGACCGACGCTGGAAAGGAATTTCTGGGAGGCGTCGCGCGTCGCCATCGGGCCCTCGGTGGGGCGGAACGCGGGAAGGCTCGAATCCCAGCCGCCGGGGAGGCGGCCGGACCACTGTCCTTCCCATTGGCCCGCTTCCGTCGGGTGGGTGGACCGGTACTGCTCCTGCATCGTCTCCCACTCCGTCCGCCAGCGGGCTCCCCGGTCGCGAGCGGCGCGCAGGTGGGCGAGCGCCGCTTCGGGAATGTAGAACGCGGGCTCGAGCGGCCAACCGAGCTTCTCCTTGGTCGCCTTGAGGTTCGCCGGGCCGAGCGGCTCCCCGTGGGCTTCCCGGGTGTCCTGGACCGGGCTTCCGTACCCCAGATGGGTGCGGACACAGATGATCGACGGGCGGGCGGTCTCGGCTCGGGCCGCGTGGATCGCCGCTTCGATCGCGGCCAGGTCGTTCCCGTCCGGTACTCGAAGCACCTGCCAGCCGTAGGCCTCGAACCGCTGGGGGACGCTCTCGGTGAACGCCCACTCGGTCGGGCCTTCCAGCGAAACGTGGTTGTCGTCGTACAGGTAGATCAACTTCCCCAGCCCGAGCGTGCCCGCCAGGGAGGCGGCCTCGGAGGAGATCCCTTCCATCAGGTCCCCGTCCGATACGATCCCGTAGGTGTAGTGGTCGACGACCGGGAGCCCCTCCCGGTTGTACGCGGAGGCTAGGTGGCGCTCCGCGATGGCCATGCCGACGCCCATGCCGAACCCCTGACCGAGAGGTCCGGTGGTAGCCTCGACCCCGGGCGTAAGCCCATGTTCGGGGTGGCCCGGGGTGCGGCTGCCCCACTGCCGGAACTGCTGAAGGTCCGCCAGTGTGAGGTCGTAACCGGTGACGTGGAGCAGGGCGTAGAGAAGCGCCGAGCCGTGGCCCGCGGAGAGGATGAAGCGGTCCCGGTTGGGCCAGTCGGGATGGGCCGGGTCGTGACGAAGGAACCGGTCCCACAGTACGTACGCCATCGGTGCGGCGCCGAGGGGCAGGCCGGGGTGACCGGACTTCGCCTTCTCGACGGAGTCCACCGCCAAGAACCGCAGCGTGTTGACGCACGTCGTATCCAGGTCGGTCATCGTTGTCGGTCGTACCCGTCGGGGGAGTGGGGGAGGGTCTGAAGTACGCGGGCGGGAGCCGACCCCGCGCGACTCCGTTCCGCCTCGCGAACTCGATCCGGGTCCTCCGGGGGACCCAGACGCGTTGGGGTAAAAGAAGGACCGGCTCCCCCTCGCGCCCGAGCGATCGCGGCTCGGCGCGAGACCCACGGTGCGCGGAAGTTTCGCGCTCGGGGGTAGTGCTCAGGTCGCGCCCGAGGCGGGGTGCTCCTCGGAGGCCGGGCCGACTGGCGGCAAAACCTCCGCCGGATCCCGTCGCCGGAGCAGGTCGATGGAGACGGCGAACATCCAGGCGATCACCGAACCGATGAACACCCGCTCGATCAGTCCCCCGTAGTGGCTCGAGATCCGGGGGATGACGAAGCCGCCCGTGATCTCTAGAACGAACAGGAGGACGACCACGATCGAGAAGGGGAACGCGAACCCCTTCGACTCTCGGAGGGCTCGGCTTTCCCCAAAATGGTCGGCCAGCGCGAAGGCGCCCACCGCTCCCCCGAAGAACGCCAGGAGGGCGACGACCAGGTGGATCGCCCCGTGCCAAGAGAGAGGGAGGCTGGGGACATCGGTGGGGAACGCGGCCAGGATCAGGGCCCCGACGGCCCAGATCGAGAAGAACGCGATCCCGCTCCGGAGCGTGGCTCGCCGATTCTCCTCGTGCCGTACGGTCCGGATGAGAGCGTAGAGGAAGAGGAGCGAGAAGACCCCTCGGTTGACGAAGTTGATCGTCATCACGAACCCGTACGGTCCGACCGCAAGGTCGCTCTCCGCCTGGGTGACCGGACTGTAGTGGGGTGGGAGGAGTTGGGCGACCACATCCAGGAGAATGTACAGGACGATGCCGGCGATCACCGCCCCGAGGAGCTTCCGGGGGTCCGGCCCGTCGTCCCCTGCGGGCGGTGTACGAGCCGGTTCCGGTTCGGTCCGAGCACTCACGGTACGGAGGAGTGGAGTCCGGGAGGTATTTTTGACTGCCTCGAACTTCGGCAGGCTCGGGGGGGTGGCCTCCCCTCGCGGACTGGGCCCGAGGGAACGATTATTCAGGGACGGGGGTTGGAACGCGACCGATGGTTCGGGAGGGGTGGGACGACCTCGCGGCCTGGCGAGACCGCCGGATGGGGGAACGCGGCGACCTCTGGCACCGCGCGATCATCGACCCGACGTTTCTGCGCGTGGTCGGAAGCGTTCGCGGCCTCCGCATCCTCGATATCGGGTGCGGGAACGGGTACCTGACGCGACGATGGGCCCGCGAGGGGGCTTCCCGATCCGTCGGGGTCGACCGGTCGGCCGCGAGCCTCCGCTTTGCGCGCAGGCGGGAGATGCGTCGCCCCTCCGGGGCCGAGTTCGTGCGCCGAGATTCAGCCCACCTTACCGGGTTCGGATCCGGGTCGTTCGACCTCGTCGCCGCCCACATGTCGCTCATGGACATCGCCGACGCGGCGGCCACGATCCGGGAGGTCCGCCGGGTACTCGCCGCGGGAGGACGATTCATCTTTTCCATCAGCCACCCGTGCTTTGACATCGACCTCGAATCGACGTGGGTGGTGGAGCGGGCCCCGTTCGCCCGGGAGAATTCGGTCTTCCGCAAGGTGCGCGGGTACCGGAAGGAGCGGGTGATCCGGGTCCCGTGGAACGTCTCCAAGACCAAAGTCGCCTACACACTTTCGTACCACCGAACGTTGGCGACGTACCTGCGGTACCTGCGGGCGGCGGGTCTGGCGGTGGTCCGGATGGAGGAGCCCCTTCCCGGACCGGAGGCGATACGGAACAGCCCCCAGGGTGCGTTCATGCGGGAGATCCCCCTGCACCTCGTCGTCGAGGCGGTGCCCTGGTCGAGGCCGACGCACGGCCCGAGGTTCAGGCCACCGGAGTCGCGAACGTCGGGACGTACTCGCGGGGCGGGCGTCCGACGATCGGGACCGCGTGCCCGCAGGCCCGGCAGCGGTTCTTCGCGTCGAGATTCCAAGCCTGAATCGTGAACCCGTAGCGCCGCACTGCCATGGCCCCGCACTCGGGACAGTAGGTGTGTTCGAGCCGGTGGCCCCAGACGTTTCCGAGATAGACGTAGTCAAGGCCCTCCGCCTTCACGACGGCGTGGAGCTTCTCGAGGGTCCGGACGGGCGTTTCGGGGAATTCCATCATCTTGTAGTCCGGGTGGAACCGGAGGAGGTGGAACGGGGTGGACGGCCCGAGGTCGTCCCGAACCTTCCGGGCGAGGGTGCGGGTCGCCTCGACCGATTCGCCGACCTCCGGCACGATCAGGTCGGTCACCTCGACGTGGACGCCCCGCCGGTGGAGGTCCGCCATCGTCTCCCAGATCGGCTCCGGACCTTTCGCCGCGACGTACTTGCGGAGGAAGCCGGCCTCCCCGCTGCCCTTGAAATCGACGCTGATCGCGTCGAGGTGGGGTCCGAGCAGCTCGGTCGCTTCGGGGGTCATGTACCCGTTCGTCACGAAGTTGGCGAAAAGGCCCGCGGCCCGGGCCTCCTTCATCACGTCGAGCGCGTACTCGATGAAGATCGTGGGTTCGTTGTAGGTGAACGTCACGCCGGAGCACCCATACCGGAGCGCGGCGGCGACGGCGTCCGCCGGGGAGAGGGGTCTCCCCAGGATCTCCTGCTCCTGGGAGATCTCGGCGTTCTGGCAGTACAGGCAGCGCCAGTTGCACCCGACCGTGCCGATCGAAAAGACCCGGGTGCCCGGATGGAAGTGGGAGAGGGGTTTCTTCTCGATCGGGTCGACCTGCGTCGCGGCGGCCTTCCCGTACGATAGCAACTCGAGCCGACCGCCCACGTTCTTGCGGACGAAGCAGAACCCGTGGGAGCCCGACGGGATCGTGCAGTACCGGGCGCACGCGGTGCACTGCACCTTGTCGCCGGCCATGGCCTTGTAGAGGATCGCCGGATGTGCCATGATGCCGCTCGCCGTCCCCGGTGGGAAGGGCGGGGCGCGCATTAACCGTGCCGTCAAACCCACCCGACCTCGAGCCGAAGGTTCATCCCCCTCGATGGGCTCGGGCGTTCGTGCAGGGGACGCGCCGTCCGGCGGGACCCAATCCCGAGGCCGACCGGATCGAGACGCGGGTCTCCGACCGGATCTCCCCGACACCGGCCATGCAGGAGCGCGTGGCCCACGTGCGGACCGAGATCGTGGAACGCGTCCGCGCGGCGGCCTCCCAACGCTCGAGCCCGCTCGTACGCGCCCTGGTCGCGGGGAGCGCGGCGCGGGGGACGTATCTCTCGGACCGTCTGGACGTCGACCTGTTCCTCCTCTTCCCTCCCGATCTCTCGCGGGACCGCTTGCGCGAGGAAGGGCTCGCCCTCGGGCGCGCGGTCCTCACGGACACGGAGACCCGGTACGCCGAGCACCCGTACCTCCGGGGCCGGTTCGAGGGGTTCAACGTCGATGCGGTTCCCGGTTTTGCCATCACGGACCCTTCCCGACCGCTGTCCCCCGTGGACCGCACCCCGTTCCACCAGGAGTACCTCTCCGCCCGCGAGACCCCCGAGATCGTGGCGCAGGTCCGTCTCGCCAAGCAGTTCTTCCGGTCGTTGGGCGTGTACGGTTCGGAATCTCGCACCGAAGGGTTCTCGGGCTACCTCGTGGAGCTTCTGGTCCTTCGGTTCGGCTCCCTGCAGGGATTGCTCGGCGCCGCCCGTTCCTGGCGGGTCCCCGTCCGCATCGAGGACGCGGCCCGGGACCCTCCCCGCCTGCCGGCGGAGGTCGCGCTCATCCTCGCCGACCCGGTCGACCCGCACCGGAACGTCGCGAGCGCGCTCTCCCGTCGGAACCTGGCGCTCCTGATCCTTGCCGCCGGAGCCTACCTCGACCGGCCCGCCGAGTCGTGGTTCCAGGTCCGGGCGCCCCGTCCGTTCTCCCGCGACGAGGCGCTCGCCAAGGTCCACGCGCGCGGCACCCACGTCACGGTCCTCTCGCTTCCCCGACCGGACCTCGTCGACGACACGCTTTACCCTCAGGTGCGAAAGGCCGAGCGGGCGGTCGCCGAGGAGGTCGCCCGTTCCGGGTTCGAGGTGGTCGGGTCCGCATCGGCGGTGGAACCGGGCCGGGTCGTCGTCGCGGTCGAGGTCGGCCATCCCCACCGACCTGCGGTCCGGGCCCAGGACGGCCCCCCCGCCGGCCTCGACCGGGTCGGGCAGTTCCTCGACAAGTGGACCGCCGCGGACGCTCCCGTCCTCCAGGGCCCCTACGTCCGCTCCGACGGCAGCCTCGGTGTCGACACGCGGAGAGCGGACCGGGACGTCGAGGCGGTGGTCCGCGCGGTCCTCCCCCGGCTTTCCCTCGGACGGGACCTGACCCCGACCGACCCCGGTCGGGTGACGGTGCATCCCCTGACGGCCGAATCGGACAGTCCGGGGCTATCCGAGGCGCTCCGCGAGCTGCTCGGGCGGCGGCTGCCCTGGCTCGACCCTCGGTGACCTAGAGCCCGCCCGGTGAGATGTTCAGGAACAGGAACCAGATCGCGATCCAGCCGAAGAACTCGAGCGCGATGAGGCCCGCCCAGTCCCCCTTCGTGTAGTAGCTCGAGTTCGGGCGCAGGCGCTGGATCAGGAAGACGCCCCCGGCCACCCCGGCGAAGCCGAGGGCGAGCGGGACGAACCAGGGGAGCCCGACGGCCGAGAGGACCCAGCAGACGAGGCCGAGGGCGAGCGCCAGGACGCCGGCCAGTGCCGTGGCGGTCGCGAGCTCGTACTCCTTCCACACGAACCCCGCCTCGTCGAACGGAGGGAACTCGAACGCGGGAACCGCGTCCTCTTCCATCTTCTTCCGGGCCTTCTTCGCCACGGTTACCCCCTCCGCGCCGCGGCCGCCCGGTCGAACAGTTCCTCGGCGTGATACGAGCTCCGTACGAGCGGTCCCGATTCCACGGCGGCGAACCCCCGTTCGAGGGCGCGGCGCTTCCACGCCTCGAACTCGGACGGCGGGATGTATCGGACGACCGGGAGGTGGTCCGGTCCCGGGGAAAGGTACTGCCCGAAGGTCACGAGGTCGACGTCCGCGTCCCGAAGGTCGGCGAGCGTGGTCTCGACTTCCGCCTCGGTCTCCCCGAGGCCGAGCATGATCGACGTCTTGGTCACGAGCCGATTCCCTCCGAGGGAACGGGCGCGTCGGAGCAGGCCGAGCGACCGGTCGTACCCCGCGCGGGGGTCCCGGATCTTTCGCGAGAGCGAGCGGACGGTCTCCACGTTGTGCGCGAACACCTCCGGCGGGTGCCGGAGGACGTCCCGGAGGGCCTCCTCGGAGCCGCCGAGGTCACCGGCGAGGAGTTCGACCTTCGTGGTCGGGGCCGTTCCGCGGATCCGTTCCACCGTCTCGCGCAGCAGCGAGGCCCCGCCGTCGGGGAGGTCGTCGCGGCACACCTGGGTTAGGACCACGTACCGGAGACCCCATCTCCCGACCGCGCTCGCGACGCGCTCGGGCTCGGTCCGGTCGACCTCGCCCCGCGGCCAGTGGGTCGTGACGGCGCAGAACCCGCACCGGCGGGTGCAGTCCGTGCCGAGCAGCATGAGCGTCGCCGTCCCGGCGGACCAGCACTCCGAGAGGTTGGGGCAGTGGGCCTCGCGGCAGACCGTCCCGAGCTGGAGGCCCTCCAGGAGTCCCCGGACTTCGGGATAGAGGGGACCTTTCGGGGGGCGGATGCGGATCCATTCCGGGAGGCGCCCCGCCCCCGAGGTCGGTCCGGCCATAGCCTCGGCAGTCGCCACGTCCGTGCGACCCGTGGGCACCTTTAGGCTTTGCGCGGGCGACCTCGACCGAGACGCTCCTCGACCAGGGTCGCGAGGTAACTGGCCGGGAGGTCGTCCATCGCCACCCGGCTCGACTCGCCGGTCCCGCCGGTCTCGAGCGTCACGAGGCCGTCCCGCTCGAGCTCTTTCAGGGTCCGCCAGAATGTCGTGCGGCTGAGGGGCGAGCCCCCGAGCTCCTCGAGCAGCGCCGTGTGGGCCGCCCGGAGCTTCTGGCTGGCGACCGCCGACCCCCGGCTCTTGAGCGAGCGGGAGAGGGCGAGCAGGACGCCCAGCTCGTTAGTCGACAGTCCTTCCAGCTGGGATTCGGAGAGCGTCGGCAGGAGCGAGCCCTTCGTCCGTCGTACGTGCTCGGCGAGGATCGTGTCGGAGCCCGCATCCTCGGCCGCGTGGGCCGCGCCGGCGAGGATCTCCAGCGCGAACCGGGCGTCCCCGTTCGGGACGGCGATGCGGGCGATCTGGTCCAGGACCTCCCGGTCGACGGCGCCGGGACGGAGCGCGAGCTCCCCGCGCACCGCGAGGACCTCGACCAGGTCCTCCCGCGTGTACGGCGCGAGTGAAAGGCGGTGCGTCACCCCGAAGCTCGACCGGCTCGGGGCGTCGAGGTACGGGAGGAGGTCCTCGGCCGCGATGAGGAGCAGCGAGATCGAACCCAGGGCGACCTCGTGGGAGCGCGAGAGCAGGTAGACCAGCTTGGTCTCCTGCTTGACCAATGCGGCCGCCTCGTCGAGGATGACGACCAGGTGCTGGGGGCGTCGGCGCAGCCCCTGCTCGAAGACGTCGATCATCTCCGAGAGGCTGTACCCACGGTCCGGCAGCGAGACGTCGACCGACCGGAGCAGGTCGAGCATGACCGTGCGGTCGCTCGCCCGCCGCCAGCAGTTGATGTAGGCGGACCGGACCGGCAGGTCGTTTCCGCGACCGGTGCGCTCGAGGTCGCTCGCGAGACGGCGCGCGAGCGCGGTCTTGCCGCTCCCGACACCCCCCGTGAGGAGGAGATGGTAGGCGAGGCCCTTGGAGAGCGCCTCCCGGTACCGCTTCGTGAGCACCTGGAGCTCCTTCTCGCGCCGTACCAGCCGGGGCGGCAGGTACGACGGGTCGAGGGTTTCCTCCTTCAGCAGGATCCGGGGGGTCGTCGTCACCGTGCCCGGGACAGGGGTCTCCGATATCAGGTTCGCTGTTCGCGCGCAGGGGCTGGGCGTGGAGCGTTCCGGCGGGGCCCCTCGGGGAGGCTCCGGACGATCGCATCGACCAGCTCCGCGGTCGGCCGTCGGGCGTCGAGCACGGTCCAGGCCCCCTGTCGGGCCAGGCGACGGTACCGGGCCGCCACCCGCTGGAGGGTCCGCTCCCGCTCGAGGGGGCCCCGGGCGCCGGCGCGCCGTCCGACCCGTCGGAGGGCCTCGACGGGGGAGAGGTCGAGCAGGGCGACCCGGTCCGGAAGCACGGTGGCCCGTGGGCCGAGTTCCTCGAGACGACGGACGGCCGACGCTCCCAGGGCGCTGCCCTGGTAGGCCAGGGTCGAGTAGAGCGAACGGTCCGTCACGACGACGTCCGCGCGCTGGAGGTCGCGCTCGAGCGAAGGGCGGGCGAGGAACCGGTCGAGCGTGAAGTAGACGGCTCCGGTCCACGGGTCGCGTGCGCCGGCCAACTGCGCGAGCCGCCCGAGCTCCCGGTCGCTCGGCTCCCGGCGGAGCCGTACGGAGCGGCCGTCGCGCCGCAGCCGTTGGGCGAGGGCTCGGGCGAGCGTCGACTTGCCGGCGCCGTCGATCCCTTCAAGGGCCAGCAGCAGGCCCCGCCGGTGAGCCGTCATCCGGCCCCCGGTCGGTCCCGTTCGGGACGCCAGCCGTAGACCGTCTCGAACGAGCGTACGAACGGAATCCACAGTCGCTCCACGAACTCCGGGCCTCGTTCGGCGACCGCCAGCGCGCGCCGGGGGACCGTCGCGAGGTCGAGCACCGCTCCGGGCCGTGCCGGGTCGTCCAGGAAATCGGTCTCGAGGAACCAGGGCTCCTCCTCGGAGAGGACGGTGTTCACGAGCTCCCTCCGCGCCAAGAACGACGGGGCCACCCCGCTCCGACCTTCCCGGGGCACCAGCGAGCGGGCGTAGTGTTTGACGACCCGGTGGGCCGGGAGGCCCGCGCGGGCGGCTTGGGCGGCCAGAGCCCGGTACCCCCTGGCATCGAGGTCGATGGAATGCACGACAGCGGGGCATCCGGCGTCCCGGGCGATCGCGAACGCATAGTCGAGCGCCGCGACGCACGCCAGACGGATCGGTTCGTCGACGTCGAAATGCGGGAGCCCCACCTCCCCGAGGGCGACCGCGCGGCCCTCGCGGACGAACCGGCCCGCAAGGTCCATCGCCTCTCGCTGGAGAGCGAGGGCGGCGGCGACCCCGAGCAGCGGGGCGGCATGGACCAGGTCGATCGGATACGGCGCCACCACGCACCGGACATCGAGCCCCACATCGGAGCGGATCGATTGCGCGAGCCGAAACGTCGTGTCGAACTGGTCGCGGTACTCCTCGATCGTCCGGGGCACCGTTCCGGCGTAGTTCTGGGTGGCGAGCAGGAGGTGGGTCCCGCCGGCCGCCGCGAACCGACGCGCCGCGCCGATCCCCTCCCCGTTCGGGCTGAGATGGCAGTGGTGGTCGACGATGGGAAGGTCGCTCGGGAGGGGCACGGATGCCGTCCTCCGGGGTCCACGACTAGCGCAGGAGGCCGGCGCCCTGGAGTTCCTTCGTGATCTTCTTGACCGCGACCTCGACGTCCGACGGCTTGCGAGCGCCGGTGCAGACGAGCTTGCCGCTGCCGAACAGGAGTACGACGACCTTGGGGACGTCGATGCGGCATACGAGGCCGGGGAACTGCTCGGGCTCGTATTCGACGCGGTCGAGGCCGAGAGTGACCGCGATCGCGTTCAGGTTGATCTCGCTCTCGAGGTCCGAGCTGGCGACGATGTTCTGGACCTCGATCTTGGGCTTCATGTTGATCTTCTGCCCGCCCTTCTTGATCTGGCCCGCGACGGAGTGGATCGACTGTTCCACCTCGTTCATGCTCTTCGCGCCGGTACAGACGACCTTGCCGGAACGGAACAGCAGGATGGCGGTCTTGGGCTGCTTGAGGCGGTAGATCAGCCCGGGGAACTGCTCGGGCTCGTACTCTGCCCCGTCCAGTCCGAGGGCGATCGATTGAAGGTCGAGCACGTCCCCGAGGGAGGTCGACGCGACCACGTTCTCGATCCGGATCTTGACCAACGAAATCCCTCGCCGAGGGACTTTTTATTGCCTATATAAATGTGATTTTTGGGTCTTGGGCGGATCGCCACGGACCGAGGACCGACCGCATCTCCGGGCGAGCCGGTCGGGTCAAACCGGGGCGCCGGAGTCCCCCGGTTGGACGTGGGAGACCGGGAACAGCGACCAGCGATGGCAGAGTGGGCACGCCATGTATCGGCGGTTCCAGAGGCGCACGGCCGTCCAGGAGGCTCCGGGATAGTACTCGTAGTCGAACTCGCCCCCACACTTCGGGCATTTCATCCGCCGCTTCCAAGGCAGGGACATGGTCCTCGGCGGAGTGACCACGGAGATAAGGTTCGGGGGCGCCGCCTACGGTGGAGGTGGGGCGTGGGTGACGTAGACCGGCCCGAAGGTCTCGTCCTCGATCGGGAATCCGAAGAACTGACGCAGGACCCTCCGAGTGAACCCCCACAGCACGTGGCCCCCGTGGACCGTGGCATTGACCGGCACGATGCCGACCGTGGTGTCCCGCTCCACCCGTTGGGTGATGCCGAGGCTCGCCCGCGGAAGCCAGAACACGTGCGCGACCTCCGCGGGGCTCCGGGGTGCGGGGATCCTGCCGTCGGGGCGGAGCCGGCCTGCGAACACCCCGACGTCCAACCCGAACCGTCTCGCGTGGAGCGTCGCGACGTAGTGGAACTCCCCGACGAGGTCCCCCTGGGCCAGGCCGACCTCCTCCTCCATTTCCCGGAGCGCGGTTTGCGCAAGGTTCCCATCCTCCTCCGACACGTGCCCCCCCGGAAGCGCGACCTGCCCCGACGCGGGGTCGTCGGGGTCCGACGCCCGTTCGATCAGAAGGACTTCGACATCGGTTTCGCCGTCCCTCAGGACGATCGACACCGCGGCGCCGGCCGAGCTGGTCGGTGGCCGCTCGACCGGATAACGGGCGAGCAGGTCGTCGATCGACCCGCTGGGAGGGGCCGGGTCCGGCGTCACTTCTGCCAGTCGTAGGAGACTTTCTCCCGGACCGTATCTCGGTCTAGGGGGTGCTCCACCCGGGGAGAACCCTTGAGGATGCCCTCGAGCGTGGCGACGCGGAGGAGAAGGTCACGAACCTGCGCCTCCAATGCGGCGATACGGGCCTGCAGGTCGGAGCTTGGAACGGCCATCGAGCGCCGAATCGCGGGACCCCAGATAACCTCGCACGCCGGCCGGGCCGGGCCCGGCCTACTGGACGGAATGCCCGGTGGTGCCTTCGGCCCTCCGGACCAAGGACCGGACAGATTCGACGAGCTCCGTGGGACGTTCGATGGGCACCATGTGGCCCGTTTGCACGAGGATGCGGATCTGGGCGTCCGTGATCGTTTGACGCAGGATCCGACCGTGGGACGCGTCGACCACGGCGTCGTCCATCGCCTGGACCATCAGGGTCGGGAGTTTGAGGCCCGCGATCCGGTTCTTCTCGGCGAACGCCGCCATCGCCTGGCCCCAGGCGCGAGCCCCGGTGTAGTCCCTCCGCGGGGTCTCCTCCCGCAACAGGTCGGCGACCTCCAAGTGGGCCTCGATCCAGTCCGGGTAGTAGAGGTCCTTGAGGAGGCGCAGGGCGAACGCATCCGGCCCTTCCTTGTCGTAGGTCTCCCACCACCGTTGCATCACCGCTTTCTGGTGGGCGTCGCAGTACGCGGCGCCGCTCACGAGGGTAAGGCTGCGCGAGCGTTCGGGGTGGTCGAGCGCGAGGCGGAGCGCGAGAAACGCTCCGCCGCTGAATCCCACCCAGTGCACCGCCTCGAGCCCCCGGTGGTCAAGGAAGTCGAGCACGTCGCTTTCCAGCTCCTCGAACGAGAGTGTCGAGCCGGGTGGGAGGGGGGTGTCGCCGTGGCCTCGAAGGTCCGGTGCAAGGACCCGGTACTCCGCCGCGAGACTCGGGATCACCGAGTTCCACACGAGCC
>Ga0187871_10001260_pt1 | contig 22262 bp, 21 predicted proteins | sample June2016WEW_16_1_FD_132988 | JGI IMG/M metagenome (GOLD analysis project Ga0187871, IMG submission 132988) | Peatland microbial communities from SPRUCE experiment site at the Marcell Experimental Forest, Minnesota, USA - June2016WEW_16_10 | ecosystem: Environmental > Terrestrial > Soil >...
CGGGCGCGGCGCCCTCGATTTCCTTGCGCTGGAATTCCCAGAGGTCCAGCAGGCGCAGCTTTTCCTGTTCGGTACGCTCCAGTGTTTCGAGCGCCGTGCCGGCGCTCTTCCAGCGCGCATAAACCTCCGCGACGCGGACCCGCAGCTCTCCGGCCACGGCAAACGAATCCAGCATGTCGCGCTGCGCGTCGGGCGAAAACAGAAGCTGCTGATCGTGTTGCCCGTGGATATCGCCCAGCAGCGGCGCCAGATCGCGCAGCAGCGATACGGCCACGGGTCTGCTGCCCAGGAAGGCGCGCGACTTGCCGCCCGCCAGGATCTCGCGCTCAATCAGCAATTCGCTGTCTTCCACCGCGATGCCCGCGGGATCCAGCAACGCGCGCACGTCGGCGCGGTCGCGCACGTCGAAGATGCCCGCCACGCGCGCGCGAGCCTCGCCGGAGCGGATCATCTCGGCCGACGCGCGGGCGCCCAGCAGCAGCCCGAAAGCGTCCACCACGATGGATTTGCCGCTGCCCGTCTCGCCCGTCAGTAGATTCAGCCCCGCATGGAAGCGCACCCGGATGCGATCCACCACGGCGTAGTTCTCCACCAGCAACTCCACAAGCATTGCTGTGCCGATTATAACCGTTGCTCCGCGCACCCGCGAGGTGCTACCGTGCAACCGAAGGCAGGGCCATGGCCGATATTTTTCGCGATCGATTGTTAAAGGATAAAACGGCGTTCATCACCGGCGGCGGTAGCGGCATTAATCTGCGCATCGCCGAACGTTTCGCGGCGCAGGGCGCCAGCGTGGGTCTGATGGGACGCAAGCAGGATAAGCTTGACCGGGCGGCGGAGAGCATTCGCGCGGCCGGCGGCGCGGCGGTGGGAATCGCGGGCGATGTGCGCTATTACGAAGAGTGCCAGAACGCGCTGCAAAAGACCCAAGAGAAGTTCGGCGCGATCGATATTCTGGTTTGCGGCGCGGCGGGCAATTTTCCCGCGACCGTGCTGGGCATGTCCGCCAACGGGTTCAAGGCCGTCATCGATATCGATCTGCTGGGCACTTTCAACACCTGCCGCGCGGCTTACCAGTACTTGCGGAAGCCGGGCGCATCGCTGATCGCGATCTCCGCCACGCACGCTTTTGTGCCGATAGCGTATCAGGCGCACGTCTGCGCGGCCAAGGCGGGCATCGACATTTTTTGCAAAACGCTGGCGATCGAATGGGCCGCGGCGGGCGTACGGGTGAACGTGATCGCGCCGGGCCCCGTCGACGATACGGAAGGCATGCGGCGGCTGGCGCCCACCGGCGAGGCGCGCCAAAGGGCGATGGCCAGCGTGCCGCTGGGGCGCTTCGCCAGCAAGGATGACATCGCCGATCTGGCGCTATTCCTGTGCTCCGATGCGGCGGCCTACATGACGGGCGCGATCTGCGTGTGCGACGGCGGGCAATCGTTGCTCGGCTCGCGCAACTTCCTGGGTGCCGCAGCCGGTGGAACGCCGTGATCCATGCAAGCGCGGACCTGGCGCGGCGGCTGGAGGCTGCCGAAGCGCTCAACGGCGTGGAGTGCGCGGACGCGCACCAGAAGCTCAATCCGGAACTGGGAGCCACGGTACTGGAAGTGGGCGGCGGTTTCGCCATCTTCGTGGGCCCCGATTCGCCGCTGACGCACGCCCTGGGGATGGGCATGCACGGCGAGGTGCGCGCGGACGAGTTGGACCGGCTGGAGAACTTCTATCGCGCGCGTGGCGCGACGGCCAGCGTGGAGATTTGTCCACTTGCCAGTGCGTCGCTGGTCGAACTGCTGGGGAACCGGGGCTATGGCGTGACCGAGTTCAATAATGTGCTGGTGCGGGCGCTGGCCGGAGCCGGATTCGCGCCGGCCGGGAAGTCCGTCCGCCTGGCCTATGCGGACGAGGAGTTTCTGTGGGCCCGGACCGTGGGGCGCGGATTTCTGGAGAAGGACGAGTTGACCGCGGCCGAAGTGGACGTGGGGAGCGCCATCTGGCATATGCCGGGGTCGCGCTGCTACCTGGCGTTTGCAGGCGGCCGGGCCGCGGCGGCCGGAGCGATGGCTGTACGCGGCGGCCTGGCGACGCTGTTCGCGGACAGCACCATGCTGGGCTTTCGTGGAGCGGGCCTGCAGAGCGAACTGATCCGCGAACGTCTGCGCGTGGCCGTGGAGGAGGGATGCGACCTGGCCGCCGCGGCCACCCTGCCGGGCAGCGTGTCGCAGCGGAACTACGAACGCAACGGGTTCCAGGTGGCGTATACCAAAGCGGTCCTGGCGCGGTAGGCTCAGTGGGGCAGGCTCGGAGCCTGCGGCGGCCTCGTAGGCCGCCTGCTTCTCAGCGACCACGCCAGCATCAGAACGGCTAATGGGAGGAACACATAGTTCCCGATGTCCCCCGGTGGCGTGTGCCTGAACACCACCGGTTTCATGTGCCCCACTAACTCACGCAGCATTGTTTCACAGATCAGCAAGACGTACATAAATGGCACCAGCGACCTGTATCGAAACACAAGCACGAGTTGGATCAGCGCGTAAACCAATTGCGCGCTGCCCCACAGCGCGAACGCAAAAACGATGCCATCCGCCCCGGCCACCGATAAATCCATCCCTGCGATACTGCCGGCGCCGCCGTCCGGCGCAAGCAAATGGATGAAGCTGCGCGCCAAGCTGATGAAGGCGGTCGCCATGAAGACATAGACGGGCGGTTTTGCGCCCCGGATTACATTATCGGCCGTGGCGGGCAGCAGGACTTCAAGAATGTTCCTCATCGTTTTCCAAGACGTTCAAATACTCCTCCAACGTCGCCTCCAGCCGCTTATAAAGAAGGCCGTCGAAGCTCTCGGTTCCCTGCCCCGCCTGCGCTTTTTGCAGACTGCGAATATAATCCAATCGATCCTCCGGACGCACTGCAACCGGTGGATACCCGGCGCGAATCAGAATCAGGTTCATCAGCAGCCGGGCAGTGCGCCCGTTGCCGTCATTAAACGGGTGAATGCCCACCAGGCGGCGATGCGCCACGAACGCGGTGCCGGGCGTGCCGGATGCCGCGCCGAGCCATGCGGCGAAGTCACCCATTAGCGCGGGGATCTCCGCAGGGGACGGAAACGCATGCCTCCCTGCTTCGGTGCGGACGTATCGCGCAAGATCGGCATACCGGCCGGCGATGTCGGGGCGGGAACGTTGCATCGTCAAGCGGTGCAGATTGCGCACGTCGGCTTCTGTCAGTTGTGCCGTTTCGCGGGCCAGTTCGCGCACATAACGGACCGCATCGTAGTGGTCGAGTGCTTCAAGATGATCTCTGAGGGGCTTGCCGCCGATGGTCACGCCTTGCTCGATCACCAGTGTCGTTTCTACGGCGCTAAGTTTGTTGCCTTCGATGGCGTTTGACGTGTAGGTCAGCTCGATGTCGTAGTAATGCTCCAGCTTGGCGAGCGCCTCCCGCGAAAGCGGGCGCAGCTTGGCCAGCCGTTCCTTTTTGGCCGCGATGGCTCTTAGAAGCTCGTCCATGCTCTCTCAGAAGTACCACGGGCAAATTGGGCGCGCAAGGCGACGGAAACCACGATGTTGCCGCCACCGGTTGCGCTTACAGAGCAATCGATCGTATCTGTGTGGTTATCGGAAGCTGGGCCGTGGCGGTGTCTGGGCGTTCGGGCATTCCATCCGCGGTACGATGGTCTTTGGAGTGTCGACCTGTCGAGCGAGCTTGCTTAGAGGTGCGCCTTGTTGTCGTCAGAAAGCGGCCAAATGATCATGGCCGGACCCATTTCGTCGGGCAGCCCACATGGACCGGGTTGGTTCGAATATATTATCTTCGGCATCCTCGCCTGCTTCATCGTCTGGACACTGGTGCAAGACTGGAAAAGGACCAGAGAGATTCGGCAGTATGCGGAGAACAAAGGCCTCACATTCATAGGCGTGTCCCTGCCAATAAGCTTCCCGATCAGCGAGACCTCGGTGGGCTGGGCTAGTTCGGTCAAAAACGCAGTTGTGGGGGACCGGAACGAGAAGGAACTCCTGTTTTTCGACTGTACCTTGGGTTCTGGCAAGAGCCGTAGAACCCAAACAGTGGTGGCTATTCGAGGACCCGAGGAGTGTTTTAGGCCTGTTCGATTTGGACCGTTTCTGCAGACGGAGAAAGTCGGCGAGTGGTCGCTGGTTTACCGCTCTAAACAACGCTTGCCGTTAGAGGAGATCGATGCCCTCCTTGCGGAGGTCTAATCAACTCGCCTAACCATACCCTGTAACCGTATAAATCTAAATCGCATAGGTCTAAAACTGGCTTTGTTCGGACAAAACGGCGTCGCTCCGCCGGCATGCACAATCCGGCACAATCCTGCCTAATACATTTTGCCGCAAGTAAGCCGGGCTAGCCTGAACTTGCATTTCGCCCCATCCGCGGTACAATAGTTTTGTAGTGTCGAACCTGTCGAGTGGGCGAAAGCCCACTTTTTTGTTGCTATGAAGCCGGCTATATCATCACGTATCGCGGAAATCGCCGAGCGAGTGGCGCTTTCCGAAGGCATTGAGGTCGTCGAAGTGGAAGTCAAAGGCGGCGGGAAAAACCAGTTCGTGCGTATTTCCATCGACAAGCCCGAAGGCGTATCCCACGCCGATTGCGAGCTGATCTCGCACCAGGTCGGCACCATTCTGGATGTCGAAGACGTGGTGCCTGGCCATTACACGCTGGAAGTCAGCTCTCCGGGCCTTGAGCGCAAGTTACTCAAACCGCGCGACTTCGAGCGGTTCCAGGGCAAAAAGGCCAAGGTCACCTTGCGCGCGCCGGTCGAAAACCAGCGCCATTGGGAGGGTACCCTGGCGGGCTTCGCCGATGGCGTCGTCAGCCTGGAAGCCGCCGGACGGCAGATCCGCTTCCCGCTCGAGCAGGTGGAAAAGGCGAATTTGAAGTTTGAGTGGTAAGCCCCTCCGCGTCATCGGGTTAACAATCCAGCGACAGATATAGATCATAAGAGGAACACCTTGGAAACGATTTTTCAGTCCATCGAGATACTGAGCAAGGAAAAGGGGATCGATCCGCAGATCGTTCTGGACGCCGTCAAGGACGCCATGCTGATTGCTGCGCGCAAGCACTTCCGCACCACGGAGGATTATGTCGCCGAGTTGCACGAGAAGACCGGGGCGCTCCAGCTTTTCGCGGTCAAGAAGGCGGTCGAGGCCGTGGAAGATCCGGCCAAGGAAATGACCCTGGCCGAAGCGCGCCGCATCAATCCGGAAGCCGAGATCGGCACGGAGATCCGCATTCCCAAGAAAACCGACCTGCTCGGCCGTATCTCGGCACAGACCGCCAAGCAGGTGATTTTCCAAAAGGTGCGCGAGGCCGAGCGCGAAACGGTGTTTAACGAGTACTCCGGCCGCACCGGTGAGCTGGTCAACTGCACGGTAAAGCGCGTGGAAGGTCCGGATTACATTCTGGATCTCGGCAAGACCGAAGCTCGTCTGCCGAAGAAGGAGCAATCCCGCCTGGAAAGTTACAGCGTGGGCGACCGCGTGCGCTGCGTCATCCGCATCGTGGACAAGTCCAGCAAGGGTCCCGGGGTGTTGGTATCGCGCGCCGCGCCAGAGTTGGTGATGCGCCTGTTCGAGCAGGAAGTTCCCGAGATCTACGACAGCACCGTCACCATCAAGGGCTGCGCCCGGGAAGCCGGTGAACGCACCAAGATCGCCGTGCAGAGCCGCGACCGCGACGTGGACAGCGTGGGCGCATGCGTGGGCATGAAGGGCATGCGAGTGCAATCCATCATCCGCGAATTGCGCGGCGAAAAGATCGACATCATCGAATACTCCGAGGATCCCGTGACCTTCGCCACGCATGCCTTGAGCCCGGCGAAGATCAGCCGCGTCACCATTGTGGATGCGCTCGAGAAGCACATGGAAGTGATCGTGGACGATTCGCAGCTCTCGCTGGCTATCGGAAAAAAAGGCCAGAACGTGCGCCTGGCCGCCAAGCTGCTTGGGTGGAAGGTGGACATCAAGAGCGAAGAGGAAAAGCGCCAGGAAGTGGAGTCCGCCATGGCCGCCCTGGTCAATCCGCCGGAGCCCGTGTCCGCGCTGATTGCCTATGGCTTGAGCGAAGAATTGGCCGGCATACTGGCGGGGGCCGGTGTCAGCGTGATCGATAAGCTGGGTGGCATGACGCCGGAGCAGTTGCAGGAAATCCCCGGCATCGACCCGGAGATGGTGGAGAACATCCGGGATTCGGTGACCGCATATTACGGCCAGTTCGAGGAACCCGCGCCGGCGGCGCCCGATGAAGCGGAAGCCGAAGCGGCAACACTCAGCGACGAGATCTCCACGGAAGATGCCGCCACGCAACAGGAAGCCGATCGGGAAGCGGTTCAGGAATTTGCCTCGGAAGGTGCGCCGGCGCCTGAGCCGCAAGACGTTGAGATCTCTGGCGAGTCTGATACCATAATAGACTCGGGGCGCGTTTCTAACGACGAGTCGGAAGCTAGCGGTTCGCAAAACGAGTGAGGTGCGTCTCCGCGAGATAGTTTTGTATCTATGAATAAGATTCGAATTAACGAGCTGGCTCGCGAGCTGGAGGTCAAGGCGCACGAGATTATAGACCGGCTCCCCGAGTTGGGCGTCAGCGAAAAGAAGACCCACTCCAGCTCGATCGACGAAGATGTCGCCATTAAACTGCGGCGGCTATTCGGCCACGAAGTCCCCGACGAACCCACGGAACCGGAAGCGCGCCCTGCCGCGCCTCCGGACCGGCCCGCCGCGGCCGTCGAGACATCTCAGGCAGGCGACGTCGCGCCGGGTGCGCCGCTAGGCCAGGCGCCGGTCCCCGCCGCCGTTGAAGAACATGCCGTTGAGCCGGGCGCCGCGAAGGCGCCGCTGGATCGTCCGGCCGGCCGCCCATCGCTGCCGATTCGTCCGCCGTTAGCGGGCAGTGCGCCTCCGGGCGCGCCACCCGCCGCTCCGCGCGTCGCGCCCTCACCCATGCCCCCGGCCGCGGTGATTGCGCCTGGCCGTCCCACGCCTCCCGCTGCCCGCCCGATGCCGCCGATTCGGCCGGGCCAAGTGCTGTCCGGACCGCGCCAGCCCATGCCCCCCGGCGTCGGCGAGCCCCTCTCGCCATCGGCCCCGATTTTTTCCAGACCTGGTGTGGCCGTCCGCACCCCCAGCACGCCCGCGCCAGTATCGGCGGGAAGCCCTGCCCCGACGGCCGTCCCTGGCGCTCCCATGCTCAGGCCGCCGGCACGTCCGCTGGCCGGACAGCCTGCGGCACGGCCCGTGGTTCCGCCGCGCGCGGACCTGGCTGCAAAGTTGAGCCAGCCCCGCGCCGCCGCGCCTGGCATGCCCGCACCACCCGCGCCCGGCCGCCCTATCGGACCCGGCATTCCGCGGCCGCAGAGCGCTCCGGCGCCCGGCCAACCTATTTGGCGGGGACCGCTCCGTCCCGGCCAACCCGTGGTCGCCCGGCAGCCGGCTCCGGGCGTCCGGCCCGGCACCCCCATGCGCCCCGGTGGGCCGCGCCCCATGCATCCCACTTCGCGCCGTCCGGGCATGGAACCAGCGGTCGCGCCGCCGCCCCCCGATCAGCAGCGCCGCCCCGGCGATAAACGCGGCCGTCCCCCTCAACGCGACCGCAGCGCGGAGCCCGAAGAGAGGATTTTGCGCCCTTCCACGCGCCGCCAGGCGCCCTCCGGACCGCCTCCGGTGAGCCGTGAGATCACCGTCACCGAGGGCATCACGGTCAAGGAGCTTTCCGAGAAACTGGATGTCAAGGCCAGCCTGGTCATCAAGAAATTGATGGACCGCAACATCCTCGCCACCATTAACCAGACGCTGGATTCCAAGCTGGCCACCGAGATGGCGCGCGAGTTCGGAGCTTCCACCAGTACTATCACTTATGAAGAGGAATCTCAACAAAAAGTGGAGGTTGCCGAAGAGCAGAAAGATCTGCTGAAACGGGCCCCCGTGGTCACCATCATGGGCCATGTCGATCATGGCAAGACCTCGTTGTTGGACGCCATCCGGGAAGCCAATGTGGCCGGCAAAGAGGCCGGCGGAATCACGCAGCACATCGGCGCGTACTACGTCGAAAAAGACGGCCGCAAAGTGGTCTTCATCGATACCCCGGGCCACGAAGCCTTCACCCGCATGCGCGCCCGCGGCGCCAAAGTTACGGACATCGTGGTGCTGGTGGTGGCGGCCGACGACGGCGTGATGCCCCAAACCCTGGAGGCCATCGACCACGCCCGCGCCGCCAAAGTGCCTATTGTCGTGGCCATCAACAAGATCGACAAGCCCGACGCGCAGCCCGAACGCATCAAGCAGCAGCTTTCCGACCGCGGCCTGCTGGCCGAGGATTGGGGCGGCGACACCGTGATGGTGCCGGTCTCCGCCAAGATGAAGATCAACCTGGATCTGTTGCTGGAAATGATTCTGTTAGTAGCCGATCTCCAGGATCTGAAAGCCAATCCGTCCCGCCCGGCCATGGGCAATGTGCTGGAAGCCAAGTTGGACCGGGGCCGCGGACCGGTCGCTACCGTGCTGGTGCGCAACGGAACGCTGCACGTAGGCGATTATTTCATCTGCGGCGCCGTCTTCGGTAAAGTGCGCGCCATGCTGAACGACCGCGGCGAACCCATCCGCGAGGCCGAGCCTTCCACGCCCGTCGAGGTGCTGGGCCTGGAGTCCATGCCGGAAGCCGGCGACGATTTTCAGGTAGTTACCGACACCGCCAAGGCCAAGCAGATCGTGCTCTTCCGCGAAGCCAAAGTGCGGGAAGCCACGCTGGCCAAGAGCAGCCGCATCACCCTGGAGATGCTGCACAAGAAACTGGCGGCCGGGGAAGTCACCGAACTGCCCATCATCCTCAAGGCCGACGTGGGCGGCTCCGCCGAGGTGCTCTCCGATACGCTGCAGAAGCTGTCCAACGACAAAGTCAAGATCCGCGTGCTGCGCTCCGGCGTGGGCGCCATCAACGAATCCGACGTGCTGCTGGCGTCCGCTTCCGATGCCATCATTATCGGCTTCAACGTGCGCCCGGAACGCAACACTTCGGCTTTGGCCGAGCAGGAAAAAGTGGACATCCGGCTGCACACCATCATCTACAACCTGACCGACGAGATTAAGCGCGCCATGACCGGCCTGCTGGAGCCGGTGTTCAAGGAAGTCTATAAAGGCAAGGCCGAGGTGCGCGATACGTTCCGCATTACCAAGGTCGGCAACGTGGCTGGATGCCAGGTGCAGGACGGCACCATCACGCGAGATAGCGAAGTGCGCCTGCTGCGCGACAACGTGGTGGTATACACCGGCAAGATCAGTTCGCTGCGCCGCTTCAAGGACGACGTTTCCGAGGTGAAGAGCGGCATGGAGTGCGGCATCACGCTGGAGAACTTCGGGGATGTCAAGCAAGGCGATGTCATCGAAGCCTTCGTCACCGAGCGGGTGGCTACCGAAGTTTTCGCCTGAGGAGCCGTGCCCACGATCGGTGTGCTGACGCTCGAAATCGTCCTTCAAAACTCGCACTCCTTGAAGGACAAGCGCCACGTGGTGAAGAGCCTGAAAGACCGGCTGCGCGGCAAGTTCAACGTGGCGGTAGCCGAGATCGACTGTCAGGACCTGTGGCAGCGGGCAGTGGTAGCGGCGGTCACCGTCTCCGCGGACCACGGACACGCCGAGAAGGTATTGCAGTCGGTCGAAGAGGAGGCCGCCGGGTTGCTCGGCCCGGAGCTGGCCGGCGCGACAGTGGAATGGATGTGATGGGTGGATGAGCATCGTTCCAGGCGAGTGTCCACAGCGGTCCGGGAGGAGCTCTCCGAGATCATCGGATTCGAGCTTTCCGACCCCCGCCTGGCCACTGTGGACGTGACGGACGTCACCGTCAGCCCGGACTCGCGCCACGCCATGGTCAAGGTCAGCCTGGGGGGCGGCGATCAGGAACAGCGCCAAGCCATGGCCGCCCTGGAGCATGCCCGCAATTACCTGCGGCATGAGCTGGCCAGCCGGTTGAACCTTAGGAAGATTCCCGAGCTGCATTTCGAGCCGGACCACTACCCCGACGCCGCCGCGCGGGTTGAAATCCTGCTGAAAAGGGCGAAAAAAAAGCGTGCGCCAACCGAAAATCGGCCCTAAAGTCAAACAAAATGTGGTAGTTTTGTTTTTGTTGACGGCTTCGGCGGTGTATCCCCAAACCGCCGTACCGAGCCGCGACCGTAAGGGAGCGGTTCCGGAACTGTTGCGCCTGGAACAGAGCGCCGAGGCCATGGGCTCCGCCTATTCCATTGCCGTCTACGGTTACGACCGGGAACAAATGGAAGCCGCCGTCGAAGCCGCCTTCGATGAAGTTCGGCAACTGGATAGTATGCTTTCGAACTATAAGCCCGATAGCGAGTGGAGCGAGGTGAACCGGGAGGCTGCCCGCCGTCCGGTCCGGGTCTCGGCCGAATTGTTCCAGTTGCTGGCCGCCTGCCAGAAGTACAGCCGCCAGAGCGAAGGGGCTTTCGACATCTCGGTGGGGCCGCTGATGAAAGTCTGGGGATTTTACAAAGGCACGGGACACCTGCCGCACCGCGCCGAGGTGATGGCGGCCATGACCAGCGTCGGCTACCGGCACGTCCATCTGGATCCGGCCAACCAGACCGTGAGCTTCGACCGGCCGGGCGTGGAACTCGATCCCGGCGGCATCGGCAAAGGCTACGCCGTGGACCGCATGGTGGACGTACTGAAGCGCAAGGGCGTCTCGACCGCGCTGGTGGCCGCTTCCGGCAGCAGCATTTACGGGCTGGGCGCGCCCCCCGATGAGCCGCGCGGCTGGCGGATTACCATCCGCGATCCTAAGAACGAGCGCAAAAGCGTGGCCGAAGTTTTCTTGAAGAACGACTCCATGTCCACCTCCGGCAGCTACGAGAAATTCTTCGTCGCCGAAGGCCACGTTTACAGCCACATTATGGACCCGCGCACGGGATATCCGGCGCCGGGCATGCTCTCCGTTTCGCTCATCACCCCGCGCACTATCGACAGCGAGGCTTGGGCGAAGCCGTTTTTCATCAATGGCCGCCAATGGGCGGCGCAACATAATCCCCAAGGATTTCGCGCTTTTTTTTGCGAAGACAGGACGGAACAGCCATGCGCGTGGCTCCCATGACAAGCCGCTTTTTGGATGCGTGCAAGCGTAGACCCACGGACGTGCGCCCAGTATGGTTCATGCGCCAGGCCGGCCGCTACTTGCGCCAGTACCGGGAGATCCGGTCGAAGCACGGCATCCTGGAAATCTGCAAGCGCCCGGACCTGGCCGCCACAGTCACCCTGCAACCGGTGGAAATACTGGACGTGGATGCCGCCATCATCTTCGCCGACCTTTTGTTGCCGGTGGAACCCATGGGCTTGAAGCTGCGCTTTGCCACCGGCGAAGGGCCGCGCATCGATAACCCGGTCCACACCAATGCGGACGTGGACAGCCTTTCCACGGCCAATACCGACGACCTGGGCTATGTGGGCGAGGCCATTCAAAACGTAGTGCGCGCGCTGGCCGGCAAGGTGCCGGTGATCGGCTTCGTGGGCGCTCCGTTTACCCTGGCCAGCTACATGATCGAAGGCGGCGCTTCGCGCAATTACATCCGCACCAAGCGCATGATGTATTCCGACGAGATCCTGTGGCGCAGGCTGATGGGCAAGATCGTGGACGTGCAAGCTCCCTTCGCCAGCTTGCAAGTGACCGCCGGCGCGCGCTGCATTCAAGTGTTCGACAGTTGGGTGGGCGCGTTGGGGCCGGACGACTACGTGCGCTTCGTGCAGCCTTATTCGCGCGCGTTAATCGAGCGCATCCGCGCCACGGGGGTGCCTGTGATCCACTTCGGCACCGGCGCTTCCGGATTTTTCCGGGAGCTGCACGCAGCCGGCGGCGATGTGATGGGGGTGGACTGGCGGGTCAACATCGACCAGGCCTGGACGGACATCAGCTATCGCTCGGCGGTGCAAGGCAATCTGGACCCGGTGGCCCTGTTCGCGCCGCTGCCGGAACTGCGGATGAAGATCGCGGAGCTGCTGAAGCGCACCGGCACACGGCCCGGACACATTTTCAACGTGGGTCACGGCATTCTGCCGGACACTCCGGTCGAAAACGTGAAAGCCTGCGTGGAGATGGTGCGCGAATTTCGGCCGTAAGTAGGACAGGCCTCCCGGCCTGTCTCCCGGACTTATTCGATGAGATACACCGTGTAGCTCACGCCGGAAATGCCGGTTTGAGACTGGCTGGTAGCCGCCTGGAAGACGCTGGCGCCTCGCTGGAGGTCGAGCATATCGGCGACGATGGCGGTGGTCGTACCCGCGGCGCTGATGCTGGTACTGGTGCCGTTGTTGATATTCAGCAAAGCGTGCGGGAAATATAGCGATCCGCTTAAGTTAAGATTGGCGCCGCCGGCAATGGTGCTCGAACCGGGCGAGGTCATCGACCGGTCTTGATAAAAAAGTACGCCCTCATAGCTGCCCGTGGTCATTGGGCTGAGCGTGACGGTGGATCCGTTTGCGATATTCAGGGTAGCGCCGCCGGTCAGGTAGATCATCACACCGCCGGTGGCCGTGAGCGTCGACCCGCCCTGGATGCTAAAGGTTCCTCCGTTGATAATATAGATTCCGCTGCTCAGTTGGGCATTCATCCCGTTTCCGAGCGAAAACCCGCAATAAGTGCCGGGCGCCGGGGTATATTCGGTCGATTGCCACGAGGTGAAGTTTCCGGACGTGCAGCTCGACGCGGGGGTTGGGGAGGGTAAGGATGCCAAGGGATCGGTCACGGCGCTCGTACCGGTGTTTGGAGTCACGCTGGTGCCCGCGCCGCTGTTGTCCTTATAATAACTGCCCACGATGTTAACGGATGGCGTCGTGATATAGGCGGACCCGTACACGGACATAGCCGCCCCGGCCTCGGTATTTGCGTTGGCACTCGAGTTCACGTATACGCCGCAGCCAAACTTTCCCTGAAAATCGTTGCCGGCGTTAAACGCTTCCGGCGCGCTCGGGTCCAGCACATAGATGCATCCGCCGGCGCCCGAACCGCCAATGGCCGCGGCCGTCGCGCGGACGCTGGCAGTCAACGAACTGCCGCCGATCAGACCGCCGAACCAAGATGTGGTGGTGTGATATGCGCGAGCCGTTACCCAATACGCGACAGTGGGCCCCGAGACGGTGGGCACCGTGGTAGTCGTGTTGGCTTGAATGGTGACCGTCTGTCCGGTTAAGCCGTTGACCGCCGCCATCATGCAGGCGTTATCGTAGCTGTTGGCAGCCGACGTCGGGGTGGTGGACGGGCAGGCGGTGGCTGTCGCGTTGCACCAGACTCCGTTGGTGCCGCACGTGAAACTGCTCGGAGAATTGTGTACGGCGGCCCGCACCGCCGCCAGTGCGGCGCTATCCGCAGTGGCTTGTGCGGCTTCCCTGCGAAAATATGCCCAGCCCACGTCCACGGCTAACGCCAACGACCCGAAGATAAGGAATGCGCCGAAAGTCACCATGATGATGGCCTGGCCGCGCTTGCCCTGATTGGAAGTAGTCATATCAGTAAACGATCACCTGTTGAGAGATCGCGGTGAGTGTCGGCGCGCCGAACGAACTATAGCCAGTGCCCGGCACAAACATGGAAATCGCGTTATTAAAAGGGTAAGACCCGGAAACTGCAATCACCTGGCCCACAGCATTGCCTCCGGATCGCGGAAAGACCGTGGTTGAGCTGGTACACGAGGTTATGGGGTGGCAAACGATGGAGCCGTTGGCGTCCGTCAAGGAGACATTGAGCGAACCGGGAACCAGTCCAACGCCCTTGTTATCGATCATGGTCGTGATCTGGCCGACAGTCACCGCGCAGGTCGAAGCGCAATCGACCCCTCTTACCGCGGCCGCCCGCGCCGCTAGGTTAACCGCCTCGTTGAGAGTGTGGTAGTTCCACATGCCGAGCGACATTTGCACTACCGACACCATGACAAAAATAAGCGGAATCGAGCTGAGGGTGAACTCCAGGATTGCACTGCCGCGGTTAGCTTTCCGGATTGCTTTCATTACGACCCTCTTATGGGGAGTTCCACGGTTCGCGTGATCGTTAGGGCGCCGTTGATCAGCCCAGGCAGGGTGATCACCTTCGACGGCTTGTAAGTGATGGTGACCTGCGCCGCCGGTAAGGTATCCGCGCCGCTAGCCAGATAGGTGGTAGTGACGTTGACCACGCCGCCCGAGGAGCAGGAACTGGTACTGCCCACGCCGGGAGCATACCTTAGCTCGGCCAGCGCGTAGGTGCAAGCCAGGGTGGGATTGTTCGCGACGGAACTCGAAGTGGACGCGTACATGGCCACCACGCGGGCGGCGTTTTCCGCTGAGATCATGGCGTACGTATATACGCCCATGTCGAAGGCGCCGCAGAAGCAAAAAATCAGCCATGGCATCAGCAGCGCGGTCTCGATGGCCGATTGACCCCGCTGGTTTGCGCGTTTTCGGGACGCCCCCCACAATACCCGCTTCCTGGAAGTCTGCATCGGAAACTTCCTAAAATTAGCAGGTTGTCCCGGGCTTGTCATCGCTGAAAAAGGTTATCGGGGCATTTTTTCTTTAGACGCGCCAGAACCAGCCGCGGCGGTACATGCCGTAGGCGATCAGCCACAACAGCGACGTATAGGCTATGGCGTACAACAGCGAAGCGTTCATGGGCGAGGCGAGCGGCGCAAATATGGCGTGAAACAGCGGTACGCGCCAATGCAGTACGGAAAGGGCCTCATCCAGCAACTCCGAGATCATATAGACCGTGATAGCGTTCATGCCCATAACCGCCAGCGGCTTGACGGCCCGCTTGAAGCCGCAGCCATCCACCAGCCACAGGCAAATGGCGAAGACTACGAAGTCCAATCCCGCCATGAACACGGAAAATGAACTGGTCCAAAGCTTCTTGTTGATCGGCAGCCAGATGGCGGCGATCAGGCCCAGTGCGATCAGTATATCGCCCACGATGAACAGCCACGTGGTCCGCTCCGCAAGCGTGCGCCGCATGCGCAAAATATGGCCGGCCACGACGCCGAACAAAGCTGTGGCGATGGCCGGGATGGTGCTGACGATGCCTTCCGGGTCCCAGGTTTTCGTGGATGCGTAGTTGTGGCTGCCCAGCACGATCTTATCGACGTAGTTCGATAAGTTGTGATCTACCGCGAGATCGCCGGCGCCGTAGCCCGGAACCGGAACCAGCGCCATCACGACCCAGTACCCCACAAGGAGAGATACTATCCAGGCGATTTGCCCGCGCACACCCGTGGTCAGGTAAATGGCCGATGCAATCAAGTAGCAGATGGCAATCCGTTGCAGGACGCCGAGCAATCGTTGCGTCGGCAGGTTGAGCGGATACGCGTAGACCACCAGCCCGAGCACGTACAGAATCGCGGCGCGGCGCAACACTTGCGCGAATAAACGGCTGCGCGCGGCTCCGGCTTCCAGCCGCTTGCCGAGCGAGAGCGTGATGGCCACGCCCACAATCCACACGAACGATGGAAAGACTGTATCGGTCAAGGTCCAACCGTTCCAGTCGGAGTGTTGCAGCGGTCCGTAACTGTGTGCGCCGTCGCCTGGGTCATTCACCAGCACCATAAGCGCCATGGTGGCGCCGCGAAAGACGTCCAGCGAGACAAGCCGCGACGCGGCGGGTTGTGTAGTCTGATCCATGTGCGCCTCCGGTGCTATCTCACGAATACCGAAGACTTTCCGGCGAAGTCCAGCACCCACGCGGGAAAGATACCAAGAAACAGCGTACCCAGCGCCGGGATGACCAATGCCGCGCGCAGACCTGGCGACAACGGCTCAAGCTCCGCCACAGCTTCGGAAGGTTCGCGCATGTACATCGCCACCAGGATGCGCAGATAGTAATACGCCGCCACCGCGCTGTTCAGCAGTCCCAGGACGGTCAGCCACACCAGGTGCGCATCGAGCGCGGCTTTGAAGATGTAGAACTTGCCGAAGAAGCCGCCGGTGAGCGGCACGCCGATCAGCGACAGCAGGAAGATCGACAACAGCGCGGCGGTGCCCGGCTGCCTGGCTCCCAGGCCCGCGAAATCGTCGACGCTCAGGAAGCGCTCCCCTTTGCCAGAGAGATGCGACACCACCGCGAACGCGCCGATGTTCATGAACGCATAAGCCGCCAGGTAGAACATGGCCGCCGCCGTACCCACGTGCGAGCGCGCCGCCAGCGCCACCAGCACGTATCCGGCGTGCGCGATCGAGCTATAGCCCAGCAGCCGTTTGATGTTCGATTGGGTAAGCGCGGCGAAATTGCCAATGGTCATCGACAGCAGCGCGGATCCCCACACCAGCGGATACCAGTCGCGCGCGATGGGCCCGAAGGCGGTCATGAAGATGCGCAGGAATATGGCGAAGGCCGCAGCCTTAGGCCCCGTGGTGAGGAACGCCGACACCGGAGTGGGCGCGCCCTGGTACACATCCGGCGCCCAGATCTGGAAAGGCGCGCCGGAGACCTTGAAGGCCAGGCCGACGAACATCAACGCCAGCGCCACGCCGATGAACACTGGGGGAGGCGCCGTAGGTCCACCGCGCAGCACGGTGCGGATGGCGGTCAGGTAGGTCGATCCGGTCATGCCATAGACCACCGCCACGCCATACAGGAAGAACGCCGTGGCAAACGACCCCAACAGGAAATACTTGAGCGCCGCTTCGTTGGCCCGCTTGTCGTCGCGCAGATAACCGGCCAGCACGTAGCTCGAGATGGACGAGATCTCCAGGCCAATGAAGATCATAATCAATTCGCCGCCGGAGACCATGACGCACTGGCCGGCGATCGAAAACAGCAGCAGCGCGTGATATTCGCCGGGCTCCGCGCCTTCGCGTTCGAGGAAGCGGTAAGACGCCAACACGGTCAGGATCCCGACGCCGATCACCAGGACGCGGAAAAAGGTGGCGAACCCATCGACCATCAGCATGTCCGAGAAGGCCGGCCCCGGCGACGAGTTGGCCAGCACCGCCGCCGCCATGGCGGCCAGCAGCGCCAGGATGGAGATGTGCCCGTAAATATTCCGCGACTGCTTGCGGAGGATGACGTCCAACACCATCAGCAGCGTGCCGGCCGCGATCAAGACGATCTCCGGCAGGAACCGGATGTATTCGACGCCGGCCGGAGCGATGCTAACGGGCATGCGCCACCTCGGGGGACCGCTCCCTCACGGTCGCGGCTGGGAAGTCGGGGGTCGCGGCCCGAAGGCCGGGCGACGCGGGCGCTTGCACGTGGATTTGTACGTTTACTTCGGTCTGCTCCAGAATGCGCGCGGTGGTCTTGCGCACGGCGGGCAGGAACGATTAGGAATACATGCCCATCCAAACCATCATCGCGATCAGCGGCACGATGGCGGCCCACTCGCGCGGCCGCAGATCGAAGACATGATGCCGCACTTCATCGGGTGTCTCGCCGTAGAAGACGCGCTGGTAGAGCCACAGCATGTAGCATGCCGACAGAATCACACCGATGGAGGCGAAGATCGTCCAGCGGAAGTTGGCCTGCGCGGAGCCTTGCAGCACCAGGAATTCGCCTACGAAATTATTCAACGTCGGCAATCCGATGCTGGCCAGCATGGTGATCATAAAGACCGTGGAGAGCCACGGCGCGGCCTTGGCCACACCGCCGTAGTCCGCGATGGCGAGTGAATGCCGCCTTTCATAGAGGAAGCCCACCAGCATGAACAGCGCGCCCGTCGAGATGCCGTGATTCAGCATCTGATATACCGCGCCATCCATGCCGATCTGTGTGAACGAAAAGATGCCCAGCACGACGAAACCAAGGTGACTCACCGACGAATATGCCACGAGCTTCTTCATATTGGGCTGCACCATGGCGACCAGCGCTCCGTAAATAATGCCGATGATGGCCAGGACCACGATCCACGGCGCGCAGGTGCGCGCGGCGTCAGGAAACATGGGCAGGCAGAATCGCGCGAGGCCGTACGTGCCCATTTTCAGCATGACGGAGGCGAGCATTACCGAGCCGGCCGTGGGAGCTTCCACGTGCGCATCCGGCAGCCAGGTGTGCAGCGGGAATATCGGCACCTTCACGGCGAAGGCCACGAAGAACGCCAGGAACAGCCACATCTGCTCCCAGGAATTGAAGTGCAGCCTGCCGCTGGCCAGCCCGGCCAGAATGTCGGAATAGTTGAAGGTGCCCGCGCCCGCGTGGTTGTATACATAGATGATCGCCGTCAGCATCAGGACCGAAGCGGCGAAGGTGTAAAGGAAGAACTTGAGCGCCGCATAAATGCGCCGCTCGTGGCCCCAGATGCCGATCAGGAAATACATGGGCACCAGCGATACTTCCCAGAACACGTAGAACAGGAACAGGTCTTGCGCCACGAACACACCGGCGAGGCCGAACTCAAGCAACAGCATGAAGGCGAAGAACTCTTTGATGCGGACCTGAATGGAACTCCAGGAGATCAGGATGCAGATGGGCGTCAGAAAAGTGGTCAGCACCACCAGCCACAGGCTCAGTCCATCGAGGGACACGTGGTAGTGAATGTTGGGCGAGGCCACCCAGACGATGTCGGTGACGAACTGTTCGCCGGGGCGGATCGTCTCATATTGGAAGGCCAGCCCCAGCGAGGCTACGAATGCCACCAGCGAAAACCCCAGTGCGGCCGCGCGGATAGCGCCTTCCGCGGCGCGGGGCACCAGCAGCAGAACGATGAAACCCACCAGCGGGATGGCCAGCACGATGTCCAGCAGGTTCATCGCAGGCCTCCCATCACTCCCATAACGAACAGCAGCACCACGCTTCCCAGCAACACCCACGCGGCGTAGCTGCGAATATTGCCCGATTGCAGGAGCTTGAGAACGCCGCCGATGCCGCGCGCGCGATTGCCCACGCCGTTCACCGCGCCATCGATCACGGCCACGTCCACGCCCTTCCACAGCACCTCGCGCGATCCGGAAACCACCGGATTGACTACCACCGCGGCGTAAATCTCATCCACGAAATATTTGTTGTAGATGAGCTTGTAGAGGCCGCTGAAAGTGGCGGCGACCCGATCCGGCAAGCCGGGCTGGAAGACATAGAAGAGCGCCGCCAGACCGATTCCGGCGAAGCCGAACGCCACGGAGACCAGCATCGGGCCGATGTCACCGCCCTCCTTGGCAAGTGGAAACAACGGCGACAAGAACTCGGGGATCTTGAAGAAGTAGCCGCCTCCCAGAGACAGCGCCGCCAGCACCGCCAACGGCGCAATCATCACCCACGGCGATTCATGTGGATGCGCCTTGCCGCGATAGTTGCCGAAAAACGCCAGGAAAATGGCGCGGAAAACGTAGAATGCGGTCATGCCCGCCGTGATCACGCCCACCCAAAACATCCACGGCGCGTGCCGATCCGCGGCGGCCAGAATCGCGTCTTTGCTGTAAAAGCCCGCGAACGGAGGCACGCCTGCGATGGCCACGGACGCGCATAGCATGGTCCAGAACGTCCACGGGATTTTCTTGCGCAGCCCGCCCATGTTACGTACGTCCTGCTCGCCGCCCAGCGCGTGAATGACGCTGCCGGCGCCCAGGAACAGCAGCGCTTTGAAGAACGCGTGCGTGACCAAGTGGTAGATGCCCGCCGAAAACGCGCCGACGCCCGCGCCCAGGAACATATAGCCAAGCTGCGAAACGGTGGAGTAGGCGAACACCTTCTTGATATCGTTCTGGGCCAGTCCGATGGTGGCCGCGAAGAACGCCGTCGCCAGGCCCACGATCGCCACCGCCTCCATGGCCGCGGGCGCGTGGGTGTAAATGGCGGCCGAACGCGCCACCATGTAGACGCCCGCCGTGACCATGGTGGCCGCGTGGATCAACGCCGAGACGGGCGTGGGACCGGCCATGGCATCCGGCAGCCAGACATACAACGGAAGCTGCGCGGACTTGCCGCAAGCGCCCACCAGCAGCAGGAACGCGATGGCCGTGAGGGTGGCTTCCGATTTCCCGGCCACGGAGGAGAACACCGCGCCGAAATCCAGCGATCCGAAATTCACCACGATCAAGAACATCGCCAGCGAGAAACCGAAATCGCCAATGCGGTTCACGATGAACGCCTTGTTGCCCGCGTCGGTGGCGAACTTCTTGTCGAAGTAGAAGCCGATCAGCAAATAGCTGCATAAGCCTACGCCTTCCCAGCCCACGAACATCACCAGGTAATTGGCGGCCAATACCAGCGTAAGCATGAAGAACATGAACAGGTTCATGTAGGCGAAGAAGCGGTAATAGCCCCCCTCATGCGCCATGTAGCCGATCGCGTAGATATGGATCAGGGAGCCGATGCCGGTGACTACCAGCAGCATCACGGCAGTGAGGCGATCGACGGTGAAGTCGAATCCGACGTTGAGAGTGCCGCTCTGAATCCAGGTGAAGTATTGCTCAGTGTGCGCGGCATTCAGATCTCCGAGGCCGGCGAGGGTCTTCAGCACCCACGCGAACGACAGCAGCACCGAGCCGATGGCGATGGTATTGACGGCGGTTTTGGAAAGGCGCCGCCCAAAGATCCCGTTCAACAGGAACCCGAGGAGAGGCAAGACGGGAATGAGCCAGAGTTGCATTAGCGGTTAGACCCCATGCCGACACCGGTTGCGTGGATGCCATGCGTCGCGAGGAGTCGCGACGCGGCACGCTGGGAGCGTGCGCCACGAAGCCCAAAAATGCGTTCCGCGAGTGTCATTTAGTTTTTCATCGAACTTACATCGTCGATATTCAACGTCGAGCGATTCTTGAAGACGGTCAGGATAATTGCGAGCCCCACGGCCGCCTCGGCCGCCGCCACCACCATTACGAAGAAGCTGAAAATATGACCGTTGACCTGCTTTAGCTGATACGAGAACGTGATGAAGCTCAAGTTGACGGCGTTGAGCATCAGCTCGATCGACATGAAAACCGTGATGATGTTGCGGCGCAGGAGGTATCCGGCGATACCCAGGGTAAATAGCACCGCGCTAAGGATCAGATACCAGGAGAGCGGCACGCCGGGCGAGGTCATTCCATCTCCTTTTGAGCCAGCACCACGGCGCCCAGAATAGCGATCAGGATGAGGACCGAAACTACTTCGAAAGGCAGCAAATACTGGGTGAAGAGCGCGCGTCCTACGTCCAGCGCCGTGCCGTGCGTGAATCCGCCGAAGTGCGCATCGGGAACTCCGGGAAACATATTCTTCGCGAAATAGGCCATCAGCCCGAGGAAAGTAAACAGCAGGGGAATCCCGAGCACTTGCGCCAGCAGCGACCGGCCCTGGCGAATCTCAGTACCGGCGTTCAGCAGCATGATCACGAAAACGAAGAGCACCATGATGGCGCCGGCGTACACGATCACCTGCGCCGCCGCCAGGAACTCGGCGCCCAGCAGCAGGTAAAGCACGGCCAGCGATCCCATCACGCCGATCAGCGAAATGGCGCTCGAAATCGGGTGCGACTGCACCACCACGTTGAAGCCGCAAACCACTGCGATCGCCGCGAAGATGAGGAAGAGGATGACGTCCATTTTCGGAAACCGCTCAGGAAAACGCGGCCACCATGAGGCCGGTGACCAGCAGGTTGAGGACGGCCAGCGGGAACATGAACTTCCACGCGAAGGCCATCAGTTGATCGTAGCGGAAACGCGGCAACGTGCCGCGAACCCAAATGAACACGAACAGCAGCCCGCCGGTCTTGGCCGCGAACCAGAACAACGGCAGCAGCGCCCCCCGCAGAAGGGGAACCAGAAATACCGCAGCCACCAGGAAGAAGACCACCGCCACCACCGGCAACGTAAAGCCGTCGCGGCGGCGCACCGGATTCAGGCCGTGATACAAGGCGATTGCCCCGGCCAGCAGGAATATGATCGCAGGCACGAAATTCGAACCCGCCGAGGCCGGCCAAAGCGGCAGCCATCCGCCTAGGAACAGGGTGGTGGTGATGGCGCACACCGTGATCATGTTCGAGTATTCGGCCATGAAGAAGGCTGCAAATTTCATGCTGCTGTACTCGGTGTGAAATCCGGCCACCAGCTCGTTCTCCGCTTCCGGCAGATCGAAGGGCACGCGGTTAGTCTCCGCGAAGGCCGCGATCAGGAAGATGATGAAGCTGAAAACCTGCGGCATGGGGGTCTGAAAGATGCTCCAGCGCGGAATGAACCCCAGATAATATCCGGCCTGCTGTTCCACGATGTGGCGCAGGCTCAAGCTGTTCACCAGCAGGAGCGGCGCGGCTACCGCCATGCTCAGCGGCAGTTCGTAGCTGATCATCTGCGCCGAGCTGCGCAGGCCGCCCATCA